>ERZ889217.17-NODE-17-length-97984-cov-27.303485_pt1 | contig 97984 bp, 109 predicted proteins | sample MGYA00521098_ERZ889217 | MGnify/ENA primary metagenome ERZ889217 (study PRJEB32303, sample SAMEA104408613) | aquatic metagenome | biome: Brackish water; feature: Pelagic; material: water | place: Baltic Sea | collected 2014-06-10T22:04:00 | depth 2,362 m ... | reverse complement strand
ACCGCTGAACGTCGTGCCTTGCTTAATACGATTCGCTACGCGGAAGGCACCTGGAAAGAAGGTACAGATCTTGGCTATCGGGTGATGTTCGGCGGCAGCTTGATGGATTCTCTTGAGCGCCACCCAGACAAAGTGAATTACACCACTGGTTATGCCAGTGCTGCTGCTGGGGCATATCAGTTCATGCCCGCCACCTGGGGGCTTGTTGTTAGAGCTATGGGTTTAGTTGGTTTTAACCCACAAGTACAAGATCAAGCCGCTCTTTTTTTGATCCAGAAGCGAGGTGCACTTTCAATAGCTGATCAAGGCATCTTCAGCGCTGAATTAGCAGCAAAATTAGCTCCGGAGTGGGCATCTTTCCCAACCCTCAGGGGTAGCAGCTACTACGGACAGCCAGTGAAGCGTCTAACTGAGTTACAGCGTTTTTACGAAGCAAACCTAAACCGCCTTCAGGGCCGTGTGCCGATGGCTAAAACAGTTCCTCAAACAGTTCCTCAAACAGCTCCACCCTGCTCAGATAACAGCCTTGAATGTGCTTTAAAAAGTTTTTAAGCGTTAACTGATTTTTGCTGATCCGGGTTTTGGCAAAGTTTTAAGGGCAATTAGATATGCCAATCCAGCACTAGTTAAGAAACCGAGGCAATTTGCTGCTAACGGCATTAAATCTGAAGTGCGAGTGAGGATTGGAGCCAAACCAAAAAATCCAAAAATTAGTAGCCAAAGGGGTGCCATAAGTAAGAGCCAATTCCAAGCAACCCTGATGCCTTCTTTTCTAGGAAAAGCTGCAAAACCAGCAACAAGGCCTCCAAGTATTGAGGCGGCGAAAGTGAGAAGCCATTGCTCTTCGGGTAGTCCGGGCACTACCTGACAACCACCTTTGTTCAAACAGAATTCAACTGCAGCTAAAGAATCAACAATTGCCCCATCTTCGCCATTGTCTTTTACATAATATTGATTGCCAAATCTGGTTTGCAGCTCCACCCAATAGGTGCGTGGCATCAAAGCAAACAATGCTTCTCCCACGTTGAAATTAAGCAGGTTGCCGCCGCGGGGATCTGCAACCAATAGCAAGCTGCGTTCATCTAAATCCCAATATTGTTTTACCGCTAGGCCAGGGGTGCGGTCGTATTGGGTAAGAACCCTCAACTTCCAGCCGCTTTTGGCTTCAAAATCGGTGAGTTCCGTTTCAAGAGACTGTCTTTGCTGGTCTGTGAGGGCTTTAGCTAGATCGATTACTGGGGTTGGGTGATCAGGCAATAAATCGGCGTTGTCGTAAGCCATAGCAGGCTCCGCCTGCATAAATGCCGTAGAACAAATAAGCAATAGACCCAACAACCACCTGGAAACCGCCCCGATAGAAATCACAGCAACTCAATCCACTAAAACTCATTGTTATCGATCCATGGAGCAGCTGTGGCTGACAACTCAGAACTTTGGTTGCAGCAGCTTTTAGCTCAACATGGCGGAAGGGCTTCCTTCGCTGTAGTGATGGACTGGCTGCTGAACGATTCCCAGCATGGTTTCTACGGTAGTGGCCGTTGTTGTTTTGGCCCAAGGGGTGATTTTGTTACGGCGCCTTCCCTTGGCTCAGGCCTTGCAGATCTGCTTTTAAAACAATTGATTCCCTGTTTTGATCTGCTTTCAGCACAGCCCGGCAAGCTCAGTTTGATTGAGTGGGGCCCCGGCAACGGTTTGCTGGCGCTGCAATTGGTTGAGGCTCTGCTGGCCCTTAGCCCCCCATGGCTTGCCCGCTTGGAAATTGTGTTGCTGGAATCAAGCGCTCCCTTGCGCATGGTCCAACAGGAAACCCTCAAGAATTCAACTATTCCCTGCTATTGGCCTGAGCCAGATGAACTAATTAGCGAACCTAGACGGGGGATTGTGCTGGCTCATGAGTTACTCGATGCGCTTCCAGTTGAGCGGTTTGTGCTGTTTCAAGGCAATTGGCATGGCCTTGATGTGGTGCTCTCTTCAAAAGGTGAATTTGAATGGCACACAGGCAGGCCGCTTGCAGCAAAAAGTGTTGAACAGCTAGAGGCTATGGGTTTAGAAACAAATGGTGGCAACAGGCCGGAGGGTTGGTGCAGTGAATGGTGCCCCAGCCTTGAACCTTGGTTGCAGCAGGTGCGCCAAGGTTTGCAGCAGGGTTGGCTGCTAACGATTGATTACGGCCATCCGGCAAAGCGTTATTACGCACCTAATCGTGATGGCGGCACGTTACTGGCCTACCGAGCCCAAATCGCCAGCCCTGAATTACTTGCTGAGCCCGGCAGTTGGGACATCACAGCCCATGTTTGCAACACCCTGGTGGAACAACTCGCAACCACTACTGGTTGGTGTTGGCAGGGGGCAGAATTACAAGGCGAAGCCCTGCTGCGCTTGGGGTTGGCGCAACTCTGGAGTGAGCTATCTACCCCAGGTATTGCCCCGATTAGCTGGCGCCTTGCCCGCCGCGAGGAATACCAGCGATTGGTAGATCCTTATCAATTAGGTGGGTTTTGGTGGCTGCAGCTGTGTACTCCGGGATTGCCAGGGATGGTGCAGTTGTTATCTGTTAGTGGCTGATGCTTGCAAGGGCCTCGATTGCTGCGTCAAGGGTTACATCATCGCGAATTACCACCGCGCCAATTCCAGTTGGCAACACAAATCGCACCCTGCCAGCAATTACTTTTTTATCGCGTAATAAGCAATTTCGAACCTCTTCAGCTTCAAATCTTGGTGTTGTTAAAGGCAAGCCACAGCGTTCAATTATTTGGCGCTGGCGTTGTTGATCAGCGGCAGGCCATAAACCGAGTTGAAGGCTTAATTCACCTGCCGCCAGCATGCCTAAAGCAACCGCCTCACCATGTAAATACTTCTCGTAGCTCGTAAGAGTTTCCAGCACGTGACCAAGGGTATGGCCGTAATTAAGGATCGCCCGCAGGTTTCCCTCCCGTTCATCTGCTGCCACTACCCGTGCTTTTGCTGCAGCAGACCTTTTCAAGATTTGCAGCAGCAATGATTCACCAATCTCATCAATACTGCCAAGTTTGGCATGTTGTTCAAGTGCATCAAATAGCACCGGTTCACCAATAACACCGTATTTGATAACTTCTGCTAGGCCCGCTCTTACTTCTCTCTGCGGCAGGGTACTGAGCGTATTTGGATCAATTAATACAAGTTTTGGTTGATGAAAAGCACCAATTAAATTCTTACCACCAGGATGATTTACGCCGGTTTTACCACCAATAGAGGCATCGACCATCGCCAAAAGGGTGGTGGGTACCTGCACTACGGCAATACCCCTCAACCAGGTGGCAGCCGCAAAACCTGCCATATCTCCAATCACACCTCCACCAAGAGCAATAATTAATGAGCTGCGCTCTAATTGATGCGTATATGCGGCGTTATGAATTTTGGAAATGGAGGCAGGATTCTTTTGATCTTCTCCACTCGGCAGAAGTAGTAATTCAGTGAGAAAGCCCTCGCGGTTGAGGCCGTTTAGCAGTTGCTGCCCGTAATGCTGAGCAACGGCTTGTTGGCTTACCACTAAAACCCGAGCGCCAGATTTGAAGCCGAGTTTGCTTATTTCTTGCCCCAGCAATTCAATGGCACCGCAACCGATCTGAATCGCATAAGAATTCTCGCCAAGCTCAACCAAAACCTTGCTCAAGGCCTTATCAACGTTCATTTGACGCCATTTCCGCAGTAATTAATGTATGGCCATCTAGCCCCAGAATGGAGCGGTTTGTGGGATTGATGATTGTCTAGATCACCCCTGCTCCCTTGGCTGTTCATTGCACCAGCCCTCCTGCTCGTGCTGCTCACTGTGCTGCTGCCAGCCCTGATGGCTTTAGTGATGAGTTTTACCCGATCAGGACTTGATCTAGATGCACCGTTGCAATTCATCGGGTTGTCAAATTTGAGGCGATTATCAACTGATCCACTTTTTTTACGGGTTCTCGGCACCACTTTTTTATATCTGCTGGGGGTGGTGCCGCCAATGGTGGTGGGCTCCCTTGCTCTAGCGGTTTTAGTAAACCGTGCTCTGCCTGGAATGCATTTCTTTCGCGGTGCTTTCTACACTCCCGTGTTGGTTTCTGTGGTGGTTGCGGCTATTGCCTTCCGCTGGATTTATGCCGAAAACGGGCTGTTAAACGGTTGGGGTGGTTTCATTTTTGGTGAAAAATTTCAAGCAATTGGTTTCTTAAGCGACCCTAGCCTTGCCTTGTTTGCGGTGATGTTTGTAACTCTATGGAAAGGAATTGGTTATTACATGGTGATTTTTTTAGGTGGTCTACAGGGAATTTCAAAAGATCTCTATGAGGCAGCCGAACTTGATGGCAGTCGCGGATGGCGCCAGCATCTTGATATCACCCTTCCGCTGTTAAAACCCTATGTGGCATTGGTGGCTGTGATTTCATCAATTGCTGCAACAAAGGTATTTGAGGAGGTGTTCTTGTTAACCCAGGGCGGCCCAGCAGATTCCACTCGCACAGTTGTTTACTACGTATACGACCTTGCCTTTCAGGAATTAGATATCAGCTACGCCTGCGCTGCAGGGCTCGCTCTATTCCTGGTGGTTTTACTGCTTAGCCTTTTGCAACAGCTTCTCAAAGGGGCAGGGTTGCCTAAATTGTTGGATTAAGCAACGCAGCTTTTGATGCCCGTTGGAATAGTTGGTAGTGGTCAGCTGGCTGGGATGCTTGCTGAGGCTGCCCAAAAGATGGGCCTGGAACTTCACCTCCAGGCCAGTGATCCTGATGATGCTGCAGTTGCTCTTGCAGCAGCTGCAGTTTTTGGGCCCTCTGAAAATGGTGATGCCACTGCCCAATTGGCAAAACAGTGCAGGCGAATTGGCTTTGAAAATGAATGGGTAGATCTTGAAGCAATTCAGGCATTAGAGGTTGAGGGAGTTGAATTTCAACCCTGCGCTGAAGTGTTGGCGCAGGTGGTGGATAAACGCCAGCAACGCAACTTGCTGGAAAGGCTCAATTTGCCAAGCCCAGGCTGGTGTGACCTGGCAACTGTTGTTAGTGCTGGTGGAAAGCTGCCTGCGCAGTTTGAATTTCCATTGATGGCAAAGGCCGCCGCTGGCGGCTACGACGGGCGAGGTACGGAGAAATTGCTCAACCGTGCTGCCTTCGAGGCTCTAATGATGCGAGTGGATTGCCGCGAATGGATTCTTGAGGAATTGGTGAATTATGAAAAAGAACTCTCAATTTTGGTGGCAAGAAATTCAGCTGGCGAGATCAGCGTTTTCCCTCTGGTGGAAACCCACCAACACCAACAGCAATGCGAATGGGTGCTTGCCCCGGCCCATGTGAACCACGGCGTTGAAGCCCGCGCTCGTTCCATGGCGGTTTCAATTGTTACCGCAACCAACTACGTGGGGCTATTAGCCGTTGAATTCTTTCTTTCCCCCCAGGGTTTGCTGATAAATGAATTGGCGCCGCGCAGTCATAATTCCGGCCATTACACAATCGAAGCTTGTGTTACGAGTCAGTTTTGCCAACAATTAAATGTGCTCAGTAACCAACGGCTTGGTTCAACGGCCTTGTTGGTGCCTGGGGCATTGATGGTGAATCTGGTGGGCTTTGAAGAATCCCATAACACCTACCAAGAACAACGCAACTTATTGCAGGCTCTACCTCAGGCGCATCTGCATTGGTATGGGAAACGCTTAACCAGGCGTGGTCGCAAGCTTGGCCACATAACTCTGCTCCTGCAAGCTTGCGATCCTGTTTTGCGCCGCCGCGAGGCCTTGGAATTACTCGCGAATGTGAGAAGTATCTGGCCTAACCCAGCTTGAAAGCCTTAGATTTGAGTTGAACTGCTGCGTTGGTGTTTGCCCTTTCCAGTGTTCTGATCTGACTCCCTTTTCGACATGGGAGTGGTGTCGCGATGGTGACGTATACCGGCCCCGTAGCCGGAAATGAAGCCCCGCTTTCCTCTCCCTTCTGGTTCTTCCAGGTCGAAGACTGAGGGCACCACGGCATGGCGGTTCACCCCTTTCAAACACTTTCTAAATACTCTTTAAATAGTTTTTAATTTTAATTTTAATCGATTGCAGCCAGCAGTTCCTTCAAAGCAGCTTGGCTCAATTTAGTTACTACAAATACCTCTTGGGCACTACTTCCCCTACGGGCAATTAGTTTGTAACCGCCTTTAATTTCAGTAGATACACGTATCTTTAATCCCTCACAGCGTCCGTTAACCCTGCTGATAACTGCTGGGGTAACTGTATCTATATACGGTTTACTAGCTAAAATTTTCAGCAGGGGAATCAAGCCATCGAGGTAAGTGCTGTGGGTAATAACCAGCCTTCCCAATTTTTACCTCAGGCGCGCTCTAACGGAGCCATTGATAAACCCTCTGATCCGAGCTGCATGTGATAGAGCTCTGCTTGTTCCATCGGCCCCACCCAAACCACTGCCTGGCCTTCGTTATCAATGGCTTGGGCAAGGGCCCAAGCGCGATCAGGATTCATTGCGGGTATGTATTTCAATAAACAATCCACTACATGTTGAAATGTATTTATCTCATCATTTAAAACCACCACCTTGTAAGCCGGGTATGGAGCCCTTTCAAGAGTGGCGCTCCCGGATGGCTTGAGTTCGGGTGTGCTTGTCGTCACGGTTGACATCTAGATATTTTTATTCTGCTCCGCTCAGCGCCCCTTTCGGTAGGATTAACGAAATTGAACGCTTTCATATGTTGATCACTTTGGGCTGGGCTGCTCTAGCAGCTACTTTTACCTTCTCTATTGCGATGGTGGTGTGGGGTCGCAATGGTGATGGTTCGATTAATTTCTAAATCTCAAGTCGGCTGTAATGCCTGAATTACAACTCGATTTAACCTTAAACTCGGCTTTAGCTGGAGTGGCGGCACTGCTGCTGGTGTTTGTTAGTGGTGGAGTTGTTTATCTATCGGCGATGGAATGGAAAGACAAACGTCGCCGGTCGGCAGTGAGTTCCCCTCGCGCTCCTCGACGCCCCGGCAAAAATTGAAAGCCAGCTTTGGGGTATGCCTCATTCCCCTATTTGGCGGTTTTATTTTATGGATCACGGCCACTAAGCCTCCGCAGGGTGATTTGAAATCACTGTTGAGCCAGGCATCCTTAGCCCAGAGATTGCCGATTCAGCCGCAGCAACCATTGCCGCGGATCTGGAAACAACGCCTGCCTCCGCTTTTAGCAATGCGCTTGTGGCGGCAAGGCAACGGTTCTTGGTTGCAGATTTGGGGCCCTCATGCGGATTCATCCCCTCTGCTGTTGGTGAGGGCTGGTAAAGAAGCGGATACGGTTCCTTTAAGCCTGAGGTGGGGCCCATATCGCGTAGTGGCGGCTGATGCTTTGGGTTTACAGAGTTTGCAGCAATCGCTTCGCAATCCAGCTCAGCATCGTTTTAGCCCCCGCTGTGCGGCCTTGGAGAGCTCAGATGCAGCCTTGTTTTGGTCCGGATCTGGCTTGGTGGCAACAACGGCTAATTGGTCGCCATTTTTAATGCCGTTGCAGCAGGGCTGTTTCCAGTTGCAAGGTATGCGTTGGTGGGGAAAAACAAGGGGTGGCGACGGGGTTTTGCGCTCCACTGGCCCTATGCCACAACCCCAAGAGCCCGTTTGGCCAACCAGTGCAGCTCCTTTGTTATTGCAGGGAGAATCAATGGCCCCAATATTGGGCCCATTGTTAGAGCCTTTGCTTGATGGGGCTAGCAAAAAACTTTTACTGCAAAGCCCTTTTCAGCTGCAGCTGCTTTTTAATCCAGCGAATAACCCCTATCAAGCCAGCATTTGGATCACCCTTAAGCCCCAAGGCAAGCGAGCCCGGCAAGATTTTGAACAGCTTTTAGAGCGTTTAAAAACACAATTGCCAGTTGAACTGCAGCTAAAAAGCCGCAACGGTGTTTCTGAACTGCGAAACCCTAAGGGTTGGGTGCAGGCCGGTTGGCGTTGGCAGCAGAACAACAAGCTCCTAATTGTGCTGGGTGCTTCTCCAAATAATCAGCTGGCGCCGGGGGTGGTTTTATCTGGTTTCAAGCAGTTGTCTGGCCTCACGCTTGTGGCTGCTCCCCGGCTTCTAGATCAACGCGGCCTGTTGCCAGGAAATATGCCTTTGGTATTAAAAAAATCGGCCCTGTTTAAGGGCCATTGGCGAGCGGGTAGGGCAGGAGCTGCTGCTCAAGTGATAGGTGTTTCGGAAACGCTGGATTGACGCTCCCGCCGGCGTTTTACCGAAGCCACGGTTTCTTCCATCATTTCCACCGCTTGGGCCATCTTTTCTAAATTGCTTGCATAAAGACCCATGTCTTTATCAAGTTTTTCTTGTTGGAGCCCCATTTGTTCGCCAACGCTTGCAGCGCGCTTACGAATTGCTTCAGGTTCTTGATCATTGCCGCCGCTGAGATCCTGGATTAGGGCTATTAAGCCAACGGCATGGAGCCGGGAGTAATGAAAATCAGCGCGAGTTGCCTGTTGCAACACTTGCTTAAGCGGTTCAGGGGCCCCCTCTCCGCGGGCTTCTAGCCAGCTGCTGATCTCCTTTTCACCGTGGGGGAAAATTCCGTTTGTGAGTTCTGAGGCTTGCCGCCGCATTTCTTCGGTGCTCAGGCTTGTGGAAACGCAGAGAGCTTCAAAAAGGTCTTCCCTGCGATCCTCCGGTTGGAAGCCCTTGGTGAAATTGTCGAATACTTGGGTGAGCCCAAGGGAGAAGAGAGCATCTGCTTGGAAGCCCTGTTGGCAGGAAAGAAGATGCAATTCCACAAGTAGCTCATCCACCACACGGCGATAGAGCCCGGGGATCACCCTTGGATAAGCGGCGAAGAAACGCCTTTTGCTGTCTGCCACGGTTTGGCAATCACCCACTGGATTCCCTTTCTGATAAAAACGACCTTAGCGCTCGGCAGCCATAGGGCAGTTAGTAGTATTTGAGCAAATACTTTGAAGAACGCCATGATCCCTATTGTTATTGAAGATTCAGGTAGGGGCGAAAGGGCTTTTGATATCTATTCAAGGCTGCTAAGGGAACGCATAGTTTTCTTAGGGGAACCAGTTACATCCGATTCTGCAAACAGAATCGTTGCCCAACTTTTATTTCTTGAGGCTGAGGATCCAGAAAAAGATATTTTTCTATACATAAATTCCCCAGGTGGATCTGTTTACGATGGCTTAGGTATTTTTGACACAATGCAACATGTAAAGCCCGATGTGCAAACAGTTTGCGTTGGTTTAGCTGCCAGCATGGGCGCATTTCTTCTTGCTGCAGGAGCGGCTGGAAAACGCAGTAGTCTGCAACATTCGAGAATCATGATCCATCAACCTTTGGGTGGCGCTTCGGGTCAGGCTTCTGATATACGGATTCAGGCAAATGAAATTTTATATCTTAAGAATCGCCTCAATGAAGAGTTGGCCAGCCGCACCAATCAGCCTCTAGATAGGGTTAAAAAAGACACAGACAGAGACTTTTTTATGTCTCCTGTTGAAGCTGTTAGTTATGGGCTAATAGACAAAGTTATAGATCAACGCCCAATTCACGCAGTGTAACAGTTATTTGCTCAAAAGCTCTGAGTGGCTTTCTTTGAGTTGTTTCCATATTTGTTTGATTTCGGAATAAGCATGATCTTGGCTCACTTTTCCGTTTCCTTGCAAGGCAACGATTAAACCGACTCGTTCCGCAAATTGCTCTAAATTTTGATGGAAGGCTAGCTTTTCTGGGCTCCAATCTTCACCTCTATAACTTGTATGTGCTTCCAGAGGTGAGTGAGTGCCATCTAAGCCAGGGAAAATCGGACCTTCAAATGCATTTAAATCTTCTGACATTTTTTAAAAGTGATTGATGTTTGTATTTTGATATATCAAGAGCCCGCAGGTAGCAAAGGAGAAAATCTTTCTTTTTCGGGAATAGAGGAAAACTGACTCACCACCTCTCTAAATTTTTCGCCATCAAGGCTTTCGCTTTCTATTAAGAGTTCAACCAAGCAATCCATGCAGGGGCGCTGCTTCTCAAGGAGCGCCAAGGTGTCTTGATAGCACTTATCAACAATCAGCCGCACTTGCCCATCAATGCGATTTGTTATTGAATCTGATACGTCGCTGCGGGTCATTAAATCTCTACCAACAAATACCTCTTGATTACCAGCTTCTAACGACATTGGGCCTAAATCACTCATACCAAAACGGGTAACCATTTGGCGGGCCATACCGGCCACCTGTTGAATATCTCCAGCAGCGCCAGTTGTTACCTCAGCATGGCCAAAAACGATTGCTTCAGCGGCCCTTCCCCCAAGCGCCCCCATGATGCGGGCCCTCAATTGTGCGCGGCTCACAAGCATTTGCTCTTCATCTGGAGCAAACCAGGTGAGGCCCTGGGCCTGTCCCCTTGGGATAAGAGTTACCTTTTGCACCGGGTCGTGGTGCTGCACAAGCGTGCCCACTAGGGCATGACCAACCTCGTGATAAGCAATCAAGCGCTTGCTGCGCCCATCTGTGAGGGGCGTGCCTTCCATACCCGCAATTACACGATCAACAGCATCATCTATCTCAGCAAGGCTGGTGGCTGTTTTGCGACGCCTAGCAGTAAGAATCGCTGCTTCATTTAGTAAATTGGCAAGATCTGCACCTGTAAAGCCAGGTGTACGCCTGGCAATCATCTCTAGGCTTACATCTTCTGCAAGTGTTTTATTGCGGGAATGAACTCTCAAAATAGAAAGACGACCCTTTATATCTGGCGCATCAACAGTTACTTGGCGATCAAACCGGCCCGGGCGCATCAGAGCTGAGTCCAACACATCGGGGCGATTTGTTGCGGCAATAATGATTACACCGTTATTGCCTTCAAAACCATCCATCTCAGTGAGAAGTTGATTCAAAGTTTGTTCCCTTTCGTCATTGCCTCCACCAATACCAGCCCCACGCTGGCGCCCAACTGCGTCTATTTCATCAATAAAGATCAAACAAGGTGCGCTCTCTTTGGCGCGCTTAAACAAATCTCTAACCCGGCTGGCACCCACCCCAACGAACATTTCAACGAATTCAGAGCCCGCAAGTGAGAAGAAAGGAACCCCTGCCTCCCCCGCGATCGCTTTGGCAAGGAGAGTTTTACCTGTTCCAGGGGGGCCAACTAATAGAACACCCCGAGGAATTGTTGCGCCAACAGCTGTAAATCTTTCTGGTTGCTTGAGGAAAGTAACTACTTCCTGAAGATCTTCTTTTGCTTCTTCTACACCTGCCACATCATCAAATTTCACGCCGGTTTCTGCTTCCATTGCAAAACGAGCTTTGGTTTTACCAAACTGCATCGCTTGGCCAGGGCCGCCGGGCATGTTGGAAGAACGGCGAGCCAGCAGAATAAGAGAGCCAATAAGTAATAACGGAAATAATAAATTGCCTAAAACACCTAAGGCAGGTGGGGTAGTGCGGGGGGGGTGTATATCAAAACTAATTCCTTCTTCTTTTAATTTGTTAACAAGCTCTGGAGCAAGGCCAGGAAGATCTACCCGTAAACGTTGCACGCGGTTGTCAATATCTGGATCCACCGCTTCAACAACAGCGCTGCGGCCGCCATCAAAAATATCAACAGATGTAACCCTGCCCGCGTCCACGTAATCGAGGAAGCGCCCGTATGTCATGCGGGCAACAGCACTGTTGCGAGGAGCAAGGTTTGGTTGAGATACAACCTTGGCTGGGCCACCGTTAGACACCACTTGCCAGAGCAAAAACAAACCGAGGCCAATGGGAAGGGCCCAGAGAAGAATTGTGCGCCAGCGATTATTCATGGATGCGGTTGCAGCCTATGGCTAAAAATGTTTAGTAATTGTAAAGACCCAAAGAAGCCAGCGGAGTGATTTAGCGCGAATATTCTTGCAACATTTGATCTACAGCCCATTGCAGAGAAGGGGCAAAAGACCTTGTTTCGCCGCAAACCTTGCTGCTTACCTGGCCGCTGCAAAGCTCCTCAAGGCTGGCAAGCGCCATATCTTGCCCCTCCAACAGCGTTAGTGAGCTCAGCGGCACTGTTAGAGCAGCACGAAAGAAGTGGGCTGTGCGCTGGGGGCTTGATTGACTGAACCAAGGCTCGAGCTGCGAAGTGGTCCAATTGATTTCCTCCTTTAGCTCCCTTTGCACAGCTTGGTTGGGGCTTTCTCCGCTTTCAAGGTGGCCACCAAATAACGCCCAGGTGCCTGGATAAACAATTCCATCGATATCGTCGCGTAATTGCAAAAGCCATCTGCCTTCACGCTTAAGCATGGCAAGGGCAACCTCTGGGCATTTCATAGCCTGCGTAGGGCAACGATCGGATCCATTTTTGCGGCTCTGCGCGCAGGCACCACACCAAAAAAGAGGCCGATGGATCCTGAAAGCGCCACTGTGCTGGCCACATTCCACAAACCAATTGAAGCCGGTAGGGGTGTTACTGCGGCTACCGCCATCACCGCGCCGAGCCCAAGCAAACTGCCCACTAAGCCCCCCAAGCTAGAAACCACTAAAGCTTCAATTAAGAACTGCAGAAGTATGTCGTTACTGCGGGCCCCAACGGCTTTGCGTAAACCAATTTCTTGGGTGCGTTCGCTTACGGAAACCAACATGATGTTCATGATGCCGATGCCACCAACCAAGAGAGATATGGCACCAATGGCACCCAGCATCAATGTGAGACCGCCAGTGATAGTTCCTACGATCGAAAGGGCATCTTTTTGTGAACGCACCGCAAAATCATCTTCCCGCAAGATTTTGTGACGCAAACGCAGCAAATTACTAATTTGAAATTTAGCGGCGCTCACAGATCGTTCATCTTTTGCTTCCACACTTACGAAGCTCAGAGAAGTGCCAAAAGTTGGATCACGGCCACTTAAACGGCTCACCATCGTGCTTAACGGCACGTAAACAGCATCATCTTGATTTTGGCCGAGGAAGGCACCTTTGGAGGCCATGATTCCCACCACCTGAAAAGACTGGTTGCGAATCCGTACCTCCTTGCCAATCGGGTAACCACCTGGGAGCAATCTTTCAGCAATGTCTGGTCCTAACACCGCCACATTGCGGGCCCCTTGCATATCGGCTTCGCTGAAAAAACGCCCTTGGGCCATATCAAAACGACGCACCGCTAAAAAATCAGGCGTAATCCCCGAAATTGTTGCTGTGGCGCTTAAATCACGGGCCCTAACTGTTTCGCTAAGGGTTATTTGAGGTGCAATTCGGCTAATGCTTGGCACCTGTTCAAGAATCGCGTTTGCATCTTCTAAAACAAGTGTTTTTGGTGTTTCGATGCCACGGCGTCGAGTGTCGTTGTTGCCGGGAACCACGAATAAAACATTCGCACCAAGGGTGCTCAGTTGCCCCTCAGCTAAGTTTTGCGCCCCTTTACCAACGCCAACAAGAGTTATCACTGAAGCGTTCCCAATCACGATTCCAAGCATCGTGAGCGCGGAACGCAAGCGATTTGAACTCAACGCTCCAAGGGCCATGCCAATGGTGTCCCGCAAAGGCAGGCGCGCACTCATGGTGTTTCAACCAAAAGTTTTTCAGCCAATGTTATCGGCGCTGCTGTGGTCGTGAACATGGGTGCCCCGGTGAACTAACCCATTGCGGATATCAATGGTAACCACTTCTCCTTGCCTTACATCGCGGGTTGCATTCGCAACCCCCACAACTACGGGAATGCCGAGCCTTTGGCCAATTACAGCGGCATGGCTCTGGCTTCCATCCTCCTCTGTAATTACACCACCAGAGCGACGAATTGCTTCTAGGTAGGAAGCTGTTGTGTGAGCTACCACCAAGATTTCTCCAGGTTCGATGCTGGCAGCTTCTTCAGGGGTTTGTGCTAATCGAACCTTGCCACTCACAGAAGAGTTTCCAAATCCTGTGCCACGGCCAAGCACCGCAGAAACAATGCCCACCTTCACAAGGTCGGTGGATCCGCTCACTCCGCTGAGGGTTCCAGCGGTTTGCACTACAAGATCACCATCTTCTAGTAATCCCTGTTCTTGGGCTACCCCCATAGCCATGCTGAATGTGCGGCTGGTGGAACTTTGAGTGCTGATTACTAAGGGATTTACACCCCATACCAATTGCAACTGCCGCGCCACTTTTACGTCGCTGGTTACGGCAAGAATTGGTGTAGATGGCCGAAATTTGCTCACGTTTCTTGCCGTGGCTCCTGTTTTTGTGAGCGGCAAAATCGCGGCAGCATCCAATTGATTTGCGATGGTGCTCACCGCATGGCTAATCGCGTTGGGAATGGTGCTTGCTAGCTGAGTATCGGGCTGACGATTTGGATAATTTTGTTCGATTCGTTTAGCGATGCGAGCCATCGTTTCTACCGCCTCTACCGGGTAGAGGCCTACGGCAGTTTCATTTGAAAGCATCACCGCATCAGTGCCATCAAGGATGGCATTGGCTACGTCGCTAACTTCAGCTCTAGTGGGCCTGGCGTTTGTTGCCATGCTGTCGAGCATTTGGGTGGCCGTGATGATGGGAATGCCCATCGAATTGGCTTTGCGGATAAGTTCCTTTTGCAGCAGGGGCACTTCTTCTGCGGCCATCTCAACGCCGAGATCACCACGGGCAACCATCACCCCATGGCATAAAGGCAAGATCGAATCGATTTGATCAATCGCTTCAAATTTTTCAATCTTTGCAATTACTGGTGTTCTGTGGCCGAGGGTGCGAATCAGTTCACGTATTTCTTCCATGTCTGATGGATTGCGCACAAAACTGAGGGCTACCCAATCAACCCCCAATTGCAAACCAAAGGCGAGGTCGTTGCGATCTTTGGGTGTGAGAGCCCTCACTGAAAGCAATACATCGGGGAAATTCACCCCTTTGTTATTTGAGAGAACACCGCCCACCGTTACTTTGCAGTGGAGGGTTTGTTCCTGGTGATCTATCCAATCAACCTCCATCTCCACCTTGCCGTCGTCCATCAGGATTCGGCTGCCAGGGGGCACCTCAGAGGCGAGTTTGTCGTAGGTAACGGTGGCGATGTGCTGATCGCAAGCCACATCCCTTGCCGTGAGCGCAAAACTATCGCCCTTGGCGAGGGTGATAGGCCCTGCGTTGAAGCGTCCTAAACGAATTTTTGGCCCCTGCAGGTCTTGCAGGATGCCCACATGTACCCCGAGCTGATGGGCTACTTGCCGGATTGTTGCTGCCCGCTGGGCATGTTCAGAGTGATCGCCGTGAGAAAAATTGAGCCGGAAGGTAGTGGCACCCGCAAGAATCAGTTCACGAATCATCTCCGGCGATTCGGTGGCGGGCCCGATGGTGGCGACAATCTTGGTGCGTCGCTGCAGGTCGGGCTTTGGCATTTACCTGGCTGGAGACGGTGCGGAAGCTATCACCCTATGGAACCAATGGACCTCAATTCGTATCAGTCGTTGGCCCGGCGCACCGCCAAATATCCCGATCTAGGTGCCAATATCCTTTACCCCACACTGGGTCTTTGCGGTGAGGCCGGTGAAGTTGCAGACAAAGTAAAGAAGGTTTTACGCGATCAGGGGGGAGATTTCAGCAGCGCCAATAAGCAGGCGATCGCCCTTGAATTAGGGGATGTTCTCTGGTATGTGTCGCAGCTAGCGGATGAATTGGGTTTTAGCCTTCAGACGATTGCGGAGTTGAATCTTGAAAAACTTCAGAGTCGCGCCGCCCGTAACGTGATTAGTGGAAGCGGAGACGAACGATGATGGCTTGCTTTTTGGGTTTTTTTATTGCGTTCGGCCTGTTTTTTTCTTTGCCAACAACCTCCTTTGCCGCAAATCTCCAGGTTTCAGGAATAAGCATTGAGCCCTGCCCCAAGGCTGATGTGGGGGCGCAACCCGATATGCGTCGCCCCTTAGGGGCCAGTTGTTACGCCTTGCGCGGTGAGGTTCTTAACAACGGTTCTAAACCGGTTGTGGATACCGATGTATTTGCCCAGATTCTTGATGCCAGCGGTGAACCCGTGCTGCAAAATCGCACCAGAGTTGGCTCTATTGGTGACGTGCCGCCAGGCAGTTCCCCCTTTGCCTTGCGCTTAGCTGTGCCAGCTGGCACTCCGGGGCCCCTAAAAGTAAGCAATGCAAAAGCAAAGGGATTCAATGCGCCAGTAAGGGCACGGGCCGCGGCAGATGAATTGGATTTGCTGCCACTTGAGCAAGAATTAGACTTGCAGTAATGGGTTTTGGCAAAAAACTATTAAAAAAACCATTGAAAAGAACTATTGAAAAGAACTAAGGCCTGGGGCTGTGCTCATGGCTAATTGACTCAATAGGCCTCCGCTGATCTGTAGGGCAAAGAAGGCTATTAATGCTGATAAATCAAGCCCGCCTAATGGCGGAATCAAGCCGCGAAAGATATTCAGGTATGGATCTGTTATTGAGCTCAGGGCCGAAAGCAAAGGGTTGCCCCAATCAAGATTTGGAAACCAGCTCAACAACACGCGCACCACTAAGACGAGCGTATAAATACTCAGGGTTTGAGCTAATACCTGCAAAAAGAAGCTGATTTCCATGGAATTAAGGAAAGGGACTAACGAATTTCACCAAATCTATCCAGCTTCGGTGCCAGTACTGCTTTTTACGCTGAAAGTTCGGTGGAATTTTTCTGTAAGGCTGATCCAAAATGATCTGCCATCACTCTGGCGGCGCCTTTCGATGAACCCCTGCTCCACCAGCTCTTTGATGTGGTCGTAGGCGCCGCTGCCCCGTAAATCAACAAGTTCCGATTGGAGGATTCTTTTTTTAAGGGCAACAGTTGCCAGCGTGCGCAGGCTGGCGGTGCTCAGATCCACGGGTACTAATTCGCGCACTAATTCGCTTAGATCAGCCCTTAATTGCAAACTGAAACCAGCAGGCTCCTGACGAATTTCTAGGGCGGTATCGCGATGGGCATAATCGGCCATCAAAGTAATTAGTGCCAGTTCCACTTCTTCAGTGGGATAGTGCACCAATTCACTTAGCTGCCCCAAGCTGAGGCAGCGCCCCTTCAGGTAAAGCACCGCCTCTAGCTGTGCCGGCAAAGATAGATCGGGATTAGACAACGTTCACACCAAGAACAATTGATAAGCAGGGTTATCTGTTTCGTTTGTACAAGGCACTTTTAATTGATCCAGGAACTGTTGCCAATGGCTTAATTCATGGGGTGGCACCTGCACCCCCACAACGATGCGGCCCACATCAGAACCTTGGTTGCGGTAGTGAAAGATTGATATATTCCAATTCGGATTTAACTCTTCAACAAAAGCCATCAAAGCGCCTGGCTTTTCAGGGAATTCAAAGCGATAAAGCAGTTCTTGTGCAGCGCCATCGCTTTTATGGGGTTGCGGTAAACGCCCCCCCACCATGTGGCGTAAATGCAGCTTGGCCAGTTCATTACCTGAAAGATCAACACAGGCAAATCCCCCATTGATCAGCTTTTTTGCTAAAGCATCAGCATCGGCGCGATTAAGAATTTGCACTCCGATAAAAATCTGCGCTTTTGCGCCTGCCGCCATTCGATAACTAAATTCCGTGAGGTTGTGTTGGCCTAACAAACGACAAAACTGCCGCAGATGACCAGGACCTTCTGGAATCTCTACTGCAAACATTGCCTCCCTCTCTTCACCTAGTTCGGCTCTTTCCGCCACGAAGCGCAATCTTTCAAAATTCATATTTGCCCCGCAAGCCACTGCCACCAATTGTTGGCCCTTAGGGCGCCTCGAGGCATCGGCTTTTAAGCCTGCGATGGCAAGGGCACCAGCGGGTTCAAGAATTGAACGGGTGTCTTCAAAAACATCTTTAATAGCGGCACAAATAGCGTCGCTATCAACAGTTACCATCCGATCCACCACCTGCTGGGCAAGGCGAAAAGTTTCAACGCCCACCTGGCGAACTGCTACGCCATCTGCAAATAAGCCCACCTGTTCAAGGCAGATACGTTTACCAGCGGCAAGAGAACGGGTCATGGCATCGGCATCAACCGGCTCTACCCCAATTATTTCCACCTGGGGCCAGAGGGATTTCACGTAGGCCCCCACCCCTGCAATCAAGCCACCACCACCCACCGCCAGATATATCGCCGCTGGTGGCTCCGAGCATTGCCGCAGGATTTCAAGACCGATCGTGCCTTGGCCTGCAATTACATCAGGGTCGTCAAAGGGGTGAATAAAGCAGAGCCCCCGCTCTAATTCCAATTTCCGTGCTTCTTCATGGGCTTCGTCGTAGGTGTCGCCATGGAGCACCACCTCAGCGCCCCGCCTTTGCACCGCTTCCACCTTGGTGCGCGGGGTGGTGAGGGGCATCACGATTACTGCATGGCAACCAAGCTTTTGCGCTGCTAAGGCCACTCCTTGGGCATGGTTGCCGGCACTGGCGGCAATTACCCCCTGCTGCCGTTGTTCAACTGTGAGCTGCACCATCTTGTTGAAGGCACCCCGCAATTTGAAAGAAAAGACCGGTTGGAGATCTTCCCTTTTCAGCAACACCTGCTGACCCAGGCGTGCCGACAGGTTTGGGGCCAGCTCCAAAGGGGTTATTTGGGCTACGTCGTAGACCCGAGCCCTCAAAATTCTTTGTAGGTAGCCCTCCATAACGCCTCATTTCATCCTTATATCTTCGACCTTGGTGTGGGGGGCCTAGATTCAATAGCCACAGAGCCCCGGCGGAATGCACCTCAGCGAGCTGAGTCATCCGAATCAATTGCACGGCAGCAGCATCCAGGAATTGGAAGCAGTTGCTCGGCAGATCCGCGAAAAGCACTTAGAGACCGTTTCCACCTCTGGAGGCCACCTTGGCCCGGGCCTAGGAGTGGTGGAACTCACCTTGGCCCTTTATCAAACTCTCGATCTCGATCACGATCGGGTGGTGTGGGATGTGGGCCATCAGGCTTATCCCCACAAGTTGATTACCGGTCGCTATAGCCAGTTCCATACCCTTAGGCAGCAGGGGGGAGTCGCGGGCTACTTAAAGCGTTCCGAAAGCCGTTTTGACCATTTTGGCGCTGGCCATGCCTCCACGAGCATTTCCGCTGCCCTTGGCATGGCGATAGCGAGGGATCGCCAAGGGTTGAGCCACAAATGTGTTGCAGTTATTGGTGATGGCGCCCTTACAGGCGGCATGGCTTTGGAGGCGATCAACCACGCAGGTCATTTGCCCCAAACGAAATTCTTGGTGGTGCTAAACGACAACGACATGTCGATTTCACCCCCGGTAGGAGCTTTGTCTACTTACTTAAACCGGATGCGTTTAAGTCCGCCGGTGCAATTTCTTAGCGGCAGCGCAGAAGAGGCAGTGAAAAGTTTGCCATTTATGCATGGTCAGCTGCCATCGGAATTAAGTCGTTTAAAAGAGGGCATGAAGCGTTTAGCAGTGCCCAAAGTTGGTGCTGTATTTGAAGAACTGGGCTTCACCTACATGGGGCCGGTTGATGGCCACGATATGGGGGCGATGATCCGCACTTTCCAAGCGGCTCACCGCTGCGAAGGCCCTGTTTTGGTGCACGTTGTAACCACCAAGGGTAAGGGGTATCCATATGCAGAAGCAGACCAAGTTGGTTATCACGCTCAATCCGCCTTTGATCTTTCAACCGGTAAATCTTTCCCAGCGAAAAGGCCTAAACCTCCCAGTTACAGCAAGGTGTTTGGCCAAACTTTATTGAAACTTTGCGAACAAAATTCTAAAATTGTAGGAATTACTGCTGCTATGGCCACTGGCACTGGTTTAGATCTTTTACAGAAATCATTACCGGAGCAATACGTAGATGTTGGTATTGCTGAACAGCATGCAGTTACCCTCGCAGCAGGCATGGCTGCCGATGGCTTAAGGCCTGTTGCAGCTATCTACAGCACCTTCTTGCAAAGGGCCTACGACCAACTAATTCACGATGTGGGTATCCAAAACCTTCCAGTATGTTTTGTGCTGGATCGTGCCGGAATTGTGGGGGCCGACGGACCTACCCATCAAGGGCAATACGACATTTCCTATCTACGTTGTATCCCTAATTTCACTGTGATGGCCCCCAAGGATGAGGCTGAACTGCAGAGGATGTTGGTTACCTGCATCGCTCATTCAGGGCCAACAGCTCTACGAATCCCCCGGGGAGAAGGGGAGGGGGTTCCCCTTCTAGAAGAGGGTTGGGAACCCATTGAGATTGGCCGAGCTGAGCAATTAGCGGAGGGAGACGATTTAATGATCGTTGCCTATGGCGCCATGGTTGCTCCCGCTATGGCTACAGCGGGGTTATTACAGGAGCAGGGGGTGCGGGCTGCTGTGGTGAATGCCCGTTTCTTGCGCCCTCTCGATGAAACCATGCTGCTGCCGATGGCTCGCCGGATCGGCCTGGTGGTAACGATGGAGGAAGGTTGCCTAGCGGGCGGTTTTGGGGCGGCTGTGCTGGAAGCATTTCAAGACAACGATCTTCTTGTGCCCTTACTACGCATCGGAATTCCAGATCGGTTGGTGGATCACGCCAGCCCCGAGCAATCCAAACAGGCTCTTGGCTTAACACCTCCCCAGATGGCCCAACGGATCCTGGACAAATTTGGGTCTGCCTTAAAGCAGCAGCACCGCGAAGCTCAACCGGCATGAGTTGAAATTCTCTAGCGCAGCAGCAGTTGGATGACCGATTTTGAAGTGGTTGTAGTTGGTGCTGGGCCAGCTGGGGCGGAGCTTGCCCGTTGTTTAGCTCAAGCAGGGGTAAGCGTTTGCCTAATAGATCGCTTGCCCCATATGGCAAAAGCTGCCTTCAGCAGCGCTGCATTACCCCTTGCCAGCATTGATCGTTTTGGTTTGCCAGCGGAACTATTGGCCGCCAGATGGTGTGGCTGGCAGCTATTAAGCCCAAATGGTGAATGGCACCACTGGCAACAAAGCCAGGCACTAGGTGCAGTTTTAGATTTCGCTGCTCTACGCCAATGGCTCACCGCCCAGGTGCAGATCCTGGGGGGTGAAGTAATGCTTGGCTGCACCGTTACCGCTTGTGAACTTGAGCGCAGCGGCATGAAGCTCATAACGCATATGAGAAATCACAAAGCTGAAAGCAGCTCAATACGTTCCGATTGGGTGGTGGATGCCAGCGGCCAAAGCCGTTGCTTAATTGCTGAAGCTGGCACAAATGCCAGGGATCCAGTTTTGCTGGGAGTGGGGCTCGAATGGCTCCTGGAGGTGGATCAAAACAGTTGGCAGCGCTGGAGCCAGCGCCTGAGCTTCTTAATCGGCAGCAATTGGGTGCCCAATGGTTATGGCTGGGTATTTCCGATGCAGCCCGGTTGCCTCAAGGTGGGAGTGTGTCGTTTGCTTAATCCGAATAAGCAAGCTGGTCCCTCTCTTGGGTTTCTACAAAAAAAAGTGTTGGGTTTGTTGGATTTAGACGGAGCAAGGGTGCTAGATCGCCATGGGGGTTTAATTCGCAGCCGAGTGGGTCGTAGCGATTGCCATGGCCGCGGCCGCTTACTAGCGATTGGAGATGCAGTGAGCACCGCCAACTTGCTGGGGGGTGAGGGCATCCGCCACGCAATGGAGAGCGCCAGAGTTCTCGCCCCATTACTGCTGGCAAACCTAGCTAACCCAAATAACTTAATTAAAAACTATAAAAAAAAGCTCAAATACCAACTCGGAGCTCGCTGGAACCTAAGTGGCCGCCTTGCCCAGCGCACTTGGCAAAAACTTCACACAAAGCAGGCCGATCAGCGCATGGAAAAATTGCTGCAGGGCTTAAAGCACTGCAGCGCCTCTGATCTTTCGGAACTGCTTTTTAACTATCGATTTGAACGGTATGGCTTGCGGGCCTTGCCGTATTTGTTTGGTATGGGTGGGCGCTCAAAGAGCTCCTGAGGCCGCTAAGCCTTGAATGGCACCAATACCAATGATGTGGCCAAGGCTGGTGGTGCCGAGCAGTGCGCCGTAGCCAAAACCACCAAAGAAACTGCTGTTGGGCAAACTAGGGCCCTCATTTGGATATTTGATGGTGGCCTTGCCTATAGCGATTGCGACCACATTGCAGAGAATCATCACGAGCCCCACTTTTGGTGTCCAAGAAACCACCGCAGGGGTGAGGGCTAGTAGTGGGCTGATCAGATGGGGAATAAAGGTCATTGCTCCGAGGGCATTCGTGCTGCGATCTGATCATCTAACCCATTGGTGGATTTTGCTTGCCCCCGTAAGACTTGTTTACTACCAAAACCCAAAAGCAATACCAAATTGCTAATGCTCAGAAATGCCTCAGCACCGCCATGAAGCCAATCCACATTTGCTAACTCTTCTCCGTAGCGGCTTAAGGCGATAGAAGCGGCAACAATTGTGATCGCAACAAATAAAAGGGTTAAGCCAAAGCCCCAAAGGGCAAGCACTGGAAACCTGCCACTTCGTTTTGCCCACCAAAGGAAAAGAAGGTATGGAAAGAGTGAAAGGGCAAATAAAGGGGCGGCCGGATCGTTCATCGCAGCCGCGCCAGAGGTGATCGAGCCAGCCACCAGGCAGCTGCAGCGAGGCAACAATTACCTAGAAGGGTTAAACCGGCTTGAAGCGTTACGAGCCAATGCAATTCCAGGCTGTTGTCGAAAAGGTGCCAGGTGCAGGCGCAAAGGGCACTAACTAAAGCTGGCAACATGGCTAAGGCGAGCCAGCGCCATTCAGGTTCTTGGCGTTGCTCACCCCAAACCACCACAGCGGCAATAGCAAGCAGCCATTCCAATACAGAGCTGAGATGTATCACCCAGGTATGAAAGGAAAGAATGTGCATTGTTTGTTTTATTAAAGCCAATCTAGGAAAGCCATGGCTCACACTGGCAGGCGCTCAAGCGATCGCCATGGTTTCCACTTCAAAAAAGCTGCTGATCTGCGGTTACTACGGCGAACACAACCTTGGCGACGACGCTTTATTGGAAGCCTTGCTAGCAGGGCTTCCAGCTGGATGCAGCGTTGTGGTTACAGCTGCCGATGAGGCTCAGGTGCGGAAACGCTTTGGAGTCCAAACTTGTAACCGGCGCAGTTTTGTTAACACGTTTAAAGGTTTAATTCGCTGTAATTTTTTGATTTTTGGTGGCGGTAGTTTGCTGCAAGACAGCACAAGTTTTAAAAGCTTGTTTTTTTATAGCGCCTTGATTATTGCCGCAAGATTGCAAGGCAAATCCGTACTGCTTTGGGGGCAAGGTCTTGGGCCTCTCCGGCGCTGGTACAGCCGCTTGCTGGTGCGATTGCTTCTAGCCAATGTGCAATCTGCAAGTTGGCGTGATCCAGATTCCGCTGCTCTGTCGAAAGAATTGGGAAGAAATCCCAACCCTTCAGATCCGGTGGGTGCTGATCCGGTGTGGGGGTTGGCAAGGGGGCATTGGCGCGGCAAGGGCGGTGCAATCGTGCTTGCCTGGCGACCAACCCCTTTGTTGCAGGCTCCTCAATGGCGAACATTGCTAAGGGCTGTTTCGTTGCTAGCGCAACAAAGTGAAAGGCAAGTGTTGTGGTTGCCGTTTCATGCAAATCAAGATCGCGGCATGCTGCTTGATTTGTATCAACAAGGGTTTATGCCTGAAGCCCTTTGGCAGTGCTCAAGAGAATTGAATTTAGAGCGGCCTGAAGAAGCAATGGCTGAAGCGTCTTTATCGGGATTGGTAATTGCGATGCGCCTGCACGCCTTAATTCTTGCAGCGTTAACAGGTGCCCCCTGTACCGCTTTGAGCTACGACCCCAAAGTTTCAGCAGCAGCAGCAGGATTCTCTTGCCAATGCCTTGAATTAGCTCTGCTTCAAAATGATCCAGAACAAATTAAAAATAATTGGTTTAATCAGCTAGATAAACCTTTATCAAGCAACCAGATTCAAAGCCAAATTAATAGCTCTAAAAACCATCACCGAGGCCTCGCTTTAGAGCTTGGCCAAATTAACTCCAAGCTCCTTAGCAAAGGCACCTAAACCTTTCTTCTGAACAGTGCGTAATGCCCTAGTGGAAAGGCGGATTTTGATCCAGCGATTGCCTTCAGCCCACCACAATCTGCGGTATTGAAGATTCACCTGCTGCAGCTTTTTGGTGCGCACGTGGGAGTGACTAACGGACATGCCGTTGTTGGCCCGTTGACCTGTTAGCTGGCACACCCGAGACATTTAATCGATTCCCAATCTGGATTAGCTAATTACTTTAGCAAAATAGCTGCCCTACCTCAGAGCCCCCTTTCCATCAGTTGTCCCATCAGATCGCAGCTGCGTTGCTGAAAGCCAGCCAATTGATTTGGTTCAAGGCCACCAACCGCGAGCCTCGCCATTTCATAGAGATGGCGGCTTAGCTGTTGTGCAAGCTCAAGGCTTGGGGAGTTGGCCCCAGGGCTGGTGGTAATCACTGCTCCGGCGGAGAGTTTTAAAAGGCCATCCACCAGCCTGTGGCGTCGATTAACAAGCAACACATGGTGATCGGGTAGGCCGGGTAAGCGTTGCTCCATCAAGGCGCCCATGTCATTTAGACGGCGCATCTGTTCTGGCAGCAAAATCAAGGCAGCGGGGGCATTGTCACCCTTGAGGCTCTGCACTTGAATGGTTATTTTTTCGTTTTCTAAAGATTGCTTGAAAAGGTCACGCAACTTTTCACTCGCTTCTTTGCCATCGGCATCAGCAAGGCTTGGCTCTTGCTCCTGGAGGCTGGCATCAAGCTCTGAATCAACCCGTTGGAATTTCAATTCGCTATGGCGCATCTCCAACCAGGGGATGAATTGAGCGTCGATTAAAGAATCGGCTAGCAGCACTTCTGTTCCTTGCCCTTGCCATAGAGCTAGAGCTCCAGCTTGAGCCGCTTCATCGTTGCAATAAAGAATTCGATCTTTGCAAGCTGCTTCAGTGCGAGAGCGATAACCAGAAAGTGTGGTGAATGATTTTTGGCCAAAAGCGATCGGATCTGGATCTGCAGGTTCGCTAGATTCTGGCTCAACAACATTGATGGAACTTGATTTTAAAGTAGTTCCAAATAAGATAATTTCAGCAATTTGCTCGGCAAATTTATCATCTTCCATGGCACCAATTTTAATAAAAGGTGCAATAGATTCCCAGATTTCGGCATATCTATTTGGGTTACTGCGTTTTAAATCTTTTAAACGATCCCCCACTTTTTTAGCTACAAAGCCTCCAATGGATCTTACTTTTCGATCGGTTTGCAATGCAGACCTACTTACATTGAGGGGAATATCTGGTGAATCAAGCACGCCCCTTAAAGGGAGCAGGTAACGAGGCACCACCTCTTTAATTGAGTCGCTTACAAATACTTGATTGCAGTAGAGGCGAATTTCACCTTTATCCCAATCGCCTCTACCAGCCATTTGTGGAAAATATAAAATACCCTGTAAGTTATATGGATAATCTGTATTCAAATGAACCCAAAGCAAAGGGTCGCCTTGAAAAGGGTATAAATAGCGATATAGATTTAAATAATCCTCATCACTTAAATCTCTTGGGCTCTGTCTCCATGGTGCTTCTCGCTTGTTGACTGTCTCGCCGTCTAACTGAACAGCAACTGGCATAAAGTCGCAGTATGTAGTTATTAGATTGCGAATTCTTGCCGGTTCAATGTATTCGAGTTCTTCATCTTGAAGATGTAAAATTATATCGGTACCAGCTTCGCTGCGATCGCCTGCTTGAAGGCTGAAATTTGGCGATCCATCGCAACTCCAGCGAACAGCTTCGGAGCCTTCCTTTGCACTTAGGCTGAGCAGCTCAACCTGCTTTGCCACCATAAAACTTGAATAAAAACCAAGACCAAAATGGCCAATGATTGCATCGCTTTCCCTTTTATATTTTTCAAGGAATTCTTCAGCACTTGAAAATGCAACTTGATTTATGTAGCGTTTTACTTCATCGGCATTCATGCCGATACCATTATCGCTAATGGTGAGGGTTTTAGCTTCGCGGTTAATTCGTATTTGTATGCAACCTTCAGGACCTTCGCTGCAATCCCCCGCCATTGCGGCCATTCGTCTTTTACTAATTGCATCTGTGCCGTTGCTAACTAATTCCCTCAGAAAAACTTCGTGGCCGCTGTAAACAGCTTTTTTGATAATTGGAAATATATTTTCTGTATGTATCTGTATCTGGCCGTTTTCTTCAAGCACCGTCATGGGTGGAACTTATAAAAGCTCTTGAACCATAGGCAGTTGTTGCTCCCTAGCTCAAGGGGCTTTGAGGGTGGGTTCTCCGAACCGATTTAATTGCGTTGTTGCAACTCGGGCCTTTCCTCCTGCAAAATCGCTCCCTCCACCGGACACACCTGTAAGCAAATGCCGCAGTCGATGCAGGTTTGAAAATCGATCCAATAGAACCCAGTTCCTTTTTGATTTGCCCCTTGGCCGGGATGGATACAAGCCACAGGACAAGCGTCAACGCAATCTGCAATGCCCTCGCACACGTTGCTAATAATCGTGTGGGCCATAGAAAGGAATTCAATCCTTAGATTTTACGGATTAGGTGAGCCAATCGAGCAACTTGAGCCCCCGCGAACTTGCAAGCTTTTCTGCGTCTTCTTTGCTTTCACAGGGTTGGGGCCACAGTTCCGCCTGTTCGCCGCGGCTGTGGCACTGTTGCAATAGATCGAGAGCAGGATTTAAGAGGGCTGAATTTTGAAAAGCTACCAACCAGCAATGCTTATTTGATTCTGGGGAATGACCGCTGGCGGATCCCAGTAATTGCCTCAAATCTCCAACTGCAAAACTAAAACCCACCCCTGTAGCGCCACTAGTTGATGGGCTAAAACGATTAACTAAGTTGTTGTATCGGCCCCCGTTTGCTACTGCCACAGGCGCATGGGGGCCCTGGCACACAAGTTGCATTACCAAGCCGTCGTAAAGAGCAAATTGGGGTTGAAAGCTTGGATCAAGTTGCAAACGAATGTCTTTAGCCACAGCTATCGGCGCTAAGGCCGCTAACAATTGCTCTAGTTGTTTTAAAAGAGGATCTTCTCCAAGCAACTCGCTGAGCTGTTTCAGCACCAGCGCTGGTGCCCCTCTCAATTTAATAACCCGCTCAAGCAGCAATAACTGATCTGGTGGCAGGGGTAATTGCTTTAAATCATGTTGGTTCCCTTGGCAAAGGGCCCGGCGACAACTTTGTTGCATCGATTTCTCCACCTTCGCTAGCACCAACTCAAGTAAGCCTTGATGGCCGATGAGTAGGCAGGGGGCGTGGTGCGCGGCCAGGGGTAGATGGCCGGCAGCATCAATTAGCAGCCTGAGCAGTTCTGCATCACCGGCCGGGCTAGCACTTCCCATAAGCTCCACACCGCTCTGGAGTTGCTCATTAATCCTGGGATTTTCCCCCTCTGTGCGTTCGGCAAGAAAAATTGAGCCGCTGTAGTGCAAGCGCAAAGGTCTTTGTAAACCGCCAAGGCGGGTACAGGCGGCTCGGGCGATGCTGGCGGTCATTTCTGGCCGTAGGCCCAAGGGCTCATCCGCCACCACCTGGAGCACCTGCTCTGAACAAATTGCACCACCGGCCTCGAGGGTGTCTAGTCGCTCGATACTGGGGGGTGTTACTTCGCTGTAGCCCCAAAGTTGATACACCTGCGCAAGGCGTTCGCAGATCCATCTATTCGCCCCCACATCCTGGGGCAAAAGATCCCGGGCGCCACTGGCGGGTTGTAAGGCCATGGGGCTTGTTCAACTTTGGCCAAATCTATGGAGCAACAAGCCCTTCAGCTTGCAATTGGTGGAAAACTGGCGCCATAGATCACGCCGGGCATCGGTTCACAACTTTTAAGCCCTTCTACTAGCGGTTGCAAAAGTGCTGGGCTGCAGGCCAATACCCTGCCGTTATTTAGATTTAAAGGGTTGTTGTTGTAGTCACAAACTATGCCTCCTGCTGCCATTATCAAGGCTGCACCCGCCGCTAGATCCCAAGGTTGCAGGCCCCGCTCCCAATAACCATCAAGGCGTCCAGCTGCCACAAACGCCAGATCTAATGAAGCGGCGCCACCGCGACGCACACCATGGCAGCGGTGAGAGAAATAACAAAACTCGGTGTAATTGTTGTTTTGTACCTCAAAACGGTCGTAGGCAAAGCCTGTAACCAAAAGTGCATTGGCTAATTGATCACAACCAGAAACCTTCAACTGTTCACCATTGCAGTAAGCGCCTAGGCCGATTCCGCCCCAGTAAGACTGTTGCAAAGCAGGGGCTTCTATTGCCCCCAGATGAGGTTGGCCGTTTTTGAGTAACCCCACTGAACAGGCAAATAAAGGAAATCCGTGGGCGTAGTTAGTGGTGCCATCAAGGGGATCAACACACCACTGCAAGGCACCAGCCGGACCTTGCCTACCAGCTTCCTCCGCCAATACACCAATTTCGGGTGTGTGCTGCTGAAGCACCTCAAGAACTGCTGCTTCAGCGGCGAGATCAGCTTCGGTTACTAAATCTCCAGGCCTTCCTTTACAGCGCACCTGCTCAAGTTTGCCCCAATGTTTTTTTAGGGCCAAGGCACCAGCGTTAGCTGCGGCTTGTGCAATTTCAAGCAGCTGTTGATCGGTTTGTATTGCCACGTTTCAGTGCTCCTCGAGGGGAATTGCTTTACGCACCCTGCCACGGGCAAATACCTGGCCGAATTGCAACATATAAACCTCATCTTCGCTTTGAGTTTCAGCCACCACAGCACCGCATACTTTGGCAACACAAAGCAATGCGTAGCCCTTTTCTTTAAGGGAACGCGATAAGCCAAGGGCTTCAGGCTGCTCCACGTTCCCCTCCAATACCTTTACGGCGCAGGAGGTGCAAACACCATTGCGGCAACTAAAAGGTAATGGTGTTCCTAGGGCTTCAAAAGCTTGCAATACATAGGCACCTTCAGGAAGATCAGCGCTATGGGTTTTACCCCGTTGGCGGTCGTAAACCGTAACTCGATGAAACGCTGCCATAGGAATAATTGGGTGAACTGCTAGGTTGCCAGCTGCGCAGGATTGCACTGCCGGGGAGAGGTGGCCGAGTGGTCGATGGCGCAGCACTGGAAATGCTGTATAGGGGAAACTCTATCGAGGGTTCGAATCCCTCCCTCTCCGTTTCAAAATCTTGCTCTTTGGGTAATCCTTAAAGAACTCACAAAGAAGCGCGGTCAAGATTATGAAAGTGAATTTGGGCTAACTATGGGTTTTGCGAGCAAACGCGCCGTTTCTGTTGTATTCGGGCTCGCTGTAGGGCTCTCCGCGGTTGTTACGCCACTTGAGGCCTTAAGCAAATCAGTGAGAATCAGCGGCTCCAGCACCGTGGCGCCAATAACAGAGTTAGCAGTTAAAGAATTTAGAGTTACCAGAGCAGGGAAAAAGGCTAAGTTTGAGCCAATAGTAATAAATGGAACTGGGGCAGGCTTTAGAGATTTTTGCAGTGGTAAAACTAGTATAAGTAATGCGTCTCGCCCTATAAATAGCAAAGAGCTCAAGGCATGTTCAAAGGCAAAGATTAGTTTTTATGAGTTGCCCATCGGCTTTGACGCTCTAACGGTTGTTGTTAATTCAGCAAATACCTGGGCTAAAGACATCTCTTTAGTTGAATTAAAAAGATTATGGTCTCGCGACGCTCAAGGTAAGGTAGAGCGCTGGAATCAAGTAAATTTAGATTGGCCTGCAAAACCCATAAATCTCTTTGGACCTGGAAAGGATTCCGGAACATTTGAATATTTCAATAAGGCAATAACTGGCGATTCGGAAAATTCAAGATCTGATTATGGCAGCAGCGAAAATGATAATATAATTGCAAAAAATATTATTGCAGATCCGAACGCCATGGGCTATTTTGGCTTTTCCTACTTCAAAGCAAATCAATCTAAATTGCGCGCGCTTGCAATTAAAGGCCCTAAGGGCAATGTAATTCCATCGCTGAAGAATGTTCAAAACGAATCATATCAACCGCTTTCAAGACCAATGTTTATTTATGTAAATAGTAGGCAGCTTGGCATGAATGCTAATTTGAGAAACTTTATTAACTTTTACCTGAATAATGCAGACAGCTTGGTTAAGAAAGAGGGGTCAATTCCTCTTTCTAGATCACAGTATTTAATGGTTGAAAATAAATTATTACGCAGTGTGCTTGGCAGTTCCTTTGCCGGAGATATTCCCGTTGGAACAAGGCTTGGTGAATTGCTGAATAGAAGTATAGATGCAATTAAAAGACCTGATTTTCGGAATTAAAATAAGTTGAATTAGTTGTCACAAAAAAAGCCTCCCATTTAGGAGGCTTATAAGGTTATTTATTTCAAATATTAGCCAAAACGGCCGCTCACGTATTCTTGAGTAGATTGTTGTTTTGGATTATTAAATATATTGGCAGTTTCATCAAATTCAACCAGATAACCCACCTTGCCACTGCCTCCTTCAACTGCCACTGCATTATAGAAAGCTGTCATATCTGATACGCGTACGGCTTGCTGCATATTATGTGTAACGATCACAATTGTAAATTCTTTTTTTAATTCGTGCATTGTTTCTTCCACTTTTAAAGTGGAGATTGGATCAAGGGCCGAACAGGGTTCATCCATCAAAATAACATCTGGCTGAGTCGCAATTGTGCGAGCGATGCAAAGGCGCTGCTGCTGGCCACCCGATAAGGAATAACCACTCTCTTGAAGTTTATCTTTGCATTCATCCCATACAGCTGCTCGGCGCAGGGAGCGTTCAACTAATTCGTCCATGTCACCTGTGTAGCCGTTAATTCGGGCGCCGAAAGCTATGTTTTCATAAATACTTTTTGGAAATGGATTTGGCCTTTGAAAAACCATTCCAATACGCCTACGCACCTCAACTGGATCAACTTTGGGCTCATATAAATCCTGGCCTTCATAGATAATTCTTCCCTTCAAACTGAAGCTTGGAATTAGGTCGTTCATTCGATTGAAACAGCGCAGCACTGTGCTTTTGCCGCAGCCGGATGGACCAATAAAGGCGGTTACCTTACCCCTGGGCACTTCAAGAAAAACACTCTTTACTGCTTCAAATGATCCATAGCTAATCGTTACGTTGTCGCAGGCAATTGCCACCTGGTCATTTGGTACGTCGGTGATGTGGGTGGTGAATGACATTTGAGTGGAAAATAGTGAGTGTTTTAAAAGTTTGACAGCGGCTTGTTAACGCTGGGCAAAGCCAGAGATCCAACGAGCAAATATATTCATTCCCAAAATCATTACCACCAAAACAAATGAAGCAGCCCAGGCCAGGGTGATCTGAGCCTCGTAGGGCATAATTGCAAAGTTGAAAATCAACACAGACATTGTTGCTAAGGGGTTAAAGATCCCCTCTGGCCAAAATGGTGAAAACAGAGCAGTGAAGATCAATGGAGCTGTTTCACCTGCTGATCTCGCAATTGCAAGAACCACACCTGTGGCTATTGGTGCCACTGCTGCAGGCAACACCACTTTCATCGTGGTTACAAAAGTTGATGCACCTAATCCTAAAGCACCCCAACGCAACTCTTGAGGTACAAGTTTCAATCCCTCATCTGTTGTTTTGATAATAGTTGGTAACATCAATACAGCTAAGGCGAGCCCGCCAGCTACCGCTGAATAACTATTGCCAAAAAATACTCTTGTGGAAACAACTAATCCGTATATAAATACACCAGCAATAATCGAAGGAACTCCCGCTAATATATTTGTGCCAAACCTTACAAATTCTGCAAATTTATTTCCTTGGGAGAATTCTGCAAGGTAGATACCTCCTCCAACACCCACAGGAACAGCAAAAACACATGATATGAGCGTAACAACAAGGGTACCAATCAACGCATTACCAATGCCTCCGCCATCTAAACCTGGCGGAGGAGGTAATTCAAAAAATATTGAGGGAGATAAAACCGTAATTCCTTTAATAAGCACATAAGCAATCACAAATATCAGCGGTAAAACTGCAATTGTGGCAAATGTAGCGGCCAGAGCAGTCATCGCAGCATTTGCACGATTACGAAGTAATCCAGGCTTTCGGTGCAGGGATGTGGTGCTGAAGTTTGGGGAGGAGAATGTCATGATTTTAATTAGTTAGAAGATTTAATTCAATCATATTTAAGGCTGAGACGCTTAACGATCCATTGCGCTAGCACATTTACTATTAATGTAATAATCATCAGCACTAATGCGGCATACATCAAGGCAGATACTTGAATGCCATCCGCCTCACCAAATTGATTTGCCAGTAGAGCTGCAATTGTGTTGCCTGGGGCAAACCAGGATAGGTTAAATGAAGTTGAATTGCCAATGATCATCGTTACGGCCATTGTTTCACCCATCGCCCTACCAAGTGCGAGCATTATTCCGCCGATTATTCCAGAAATGGCTGCTGGCAAAATAACTTGAAAAATAGATGTCCAGCGAGTTGCGCCAATTCCGTAGGCAGCTTGACGCAGATCAGGGGGTACTTGATTTAAACAATCCCTGGAGATAGCAGTGATGATCGGTAAAAGCATCACTACTAAAATCAACACGGCAGGCATAAATCCCGGGCCGTTAGCCGGTGTACTGAAAAATGGAATAAAGCCAAGTTTATTGTGTATTACGTTTAAAACTGGTCTAATCGTGGGCTCTAGCACAAAAATTGCCCACAATCCCAAAACAACCGATGGTATTGCAGCAAGCAATTCAACCATGTTAGAAATAATAGTTCTATATTTTTGATGTATAAAGTTTTCAGTTAAAAATATTGCTGTGCCAACCCCTAAAGGAACCGCAAGTAGCAAAGCGAGCACTGAAGTTAATATCGTTCCATAAATTGCAGTGAACGCTCCAAATTGTTCTTCAACTGGATTCCAAGTGGTGCTGGTAAGAAAATTAAGGCCAAATAATTGAATTGCTTCACGGCCTTCCCAAAAAACAACTAGAAAAATAGCTAATAAAATAATCCCTACTAAAGCGGCGAGAGCAGTAACCAAAGAACGAAAGCCGTTGTCAACTAACTTGTCACTTGCTGGTCTGTGGCGAAGCGTGTAGAGAAGGTCTCTGCGGGTTGCTTCCATAATTCGAAGTAGGGAACTTTTGCAATGTTGCTGTAAACATAAAAAAAGGGGCGGGAATCCGCCCCAAAATAAACAAGCTAAACTAGATTATTTACCAATCTGTTTAACTGCCGCTTTGGCTTTCGCCAAAATTCCGCCTTCAAGGGGCACATAACCCAGATCGTCTGCAAGTTTTTGGGCTGCAGGGCTTAATGCATAGTTAAGAGCCTTTTGAATGTCTTTTACTTTGCCTTCATTACCTGTTTTATAGGCAAGAATCCAAGTGAGAGTAACAATTGGATAGCTCTTGGCGCCTGATGGATTTGGATCTTCCCCGGCGTTCATCGCATTAAGCCTGATATTGTCTAAGCCGGCAGCTCCAGAAGCAGCTGTTGGTTTCACAAAATTACCAGCTTTATTTTGTACTGCGGCAGCTTTGATAACTCCGCGTACATAAGACTGATTTAAGTAACCAATTGAACCTGGGGTTTGCTTGATAACACCAGCAACTCCTTCGTTACCCTTGCCGCCTATGCCAACTGGCCACTGAACACTTTTGCCTTTGCCAACCTTGCTCTTCCACTCAGGCGAAAAAGATGAAAGGCTATTAGTAAATGCAAAAGTGGTTCCTGAACCGTCTGAACGGTGGGCTACAGAAATAGGGCCTGCAGCGCATTTCAGTTGCTTCCAATCCTTTATGTTGCCAAGAAAAATACCTACAACCTGCTTTTGGGTGAGTTTCAAATTACAACCAGCCTTGTTGTAAGCAACGGCAATGGAACCACCAACCATTGGAATTTGAACTACACCGCGCTTAACCTTGGCAGCCGCTTTAGCCTTGATGGGCTCATCTGAGGCACCGAAATCAACGGATCCAGCAACGTACTGACGAACGCCCGCGCCTGAGCCAACGCTTTGATAATTAACTTGTCCGCCGCCCCTTGTTTTTGCGTAATCCGCAAACCAGCGTTGATAAATCGGTGCTGGGAAGGATGCGCCGGCACCACTGATGGTGGTTTGAGCAATTAAAGGAAGGAGAGTTGCAGTGCTAAGGGCCGCAATGGCACTGATAGCAATGGCTTTCTTAGCGACGGGCATGGGAGCCAAAATTTGTTCTCTTCATTAATAAGTGCAATTTCTTAAGACTGGATTATGGCCTTAGGGGCTGACTAAATGCGATCGCCCGTTAGCGTGAAAACATTCGCTCAGGTCCATGGGGAGGATCGTTGGCATAGACCTCGGCACCACCAATTCGGTGCTCTCAGTCTTGGAGGGCGGGCGTCCTGTTGTAGTAGCAAATGCTGAAGGGATGAGAACCACTCCTTCTGTTGTGGGCTTTAACCGTGAAAGGGAGCTGCTGGTGGGTCAGGCCGCTCGTCGCCAATTGGTGCTAAATCCGCGCAACAGTTTCAGCAATTTGAAGCGCTTAATTGGGCGCTTGTGGGATGAACTAGACGATGCCAGCCAAGCTGTTGCATACACCGTAAGAGCCAACGATCAAGGGCAAGTGCGGGTGGTTTGCCCAGGTATGGAACGGGAATTTGCCCCTGAAGAATTGGTGGCTTGTTTGCTGCGCAAATTGGTAGACGATGCCAGCAGCTATCTGGGTGAAACGGTTGAGGCAGCCGTTATCACTGTGCCTGCATATTTCGATGATGCCCAACGCCAGGCCACAAGAGATGCCGGCCGCTTGGCGGGGTTAAACGTTGAGCGGATTTTGAACGAACCCACCGCAGCGGCCCTTGCCTACGGCTTTGATCGCAGCCGTTCCCAAACGGTTTTGGTATTTGATCTTGGCGGTGGCACATTTGACGTATCTGTATTGCGGATTGCAAATGGTGTTTTCGATGTGAAATCAACGAGTGGCGACACTCAATTGGGTGGTAACGACTTTGATCAATGCATTGTTGATTGGTTAGCTGATGCTTTCTACAAAACCAACCAGATTGATTTACGGCGGGATCGCCAAGCTCTTCAACGCCTTTTAGAGGTGTCTGAAAAAGCTAAACAAGAACTTTCTGGTACTCAGCAAACCCAGATTTCGCTTCCCTTTATTGCTACTTCCGCCGATGGCCCGTTGCATTTAGAAATCAATTTAGATAGGCCCACCTTTGAATCGCTTTGCACCGACCTGCTTGATCGCTTGTTGAAGCCTGTGCAAGAGGCGCTTCAAGACGCGGGGTTAGCACCTGAAGATATCAACGAAGTTGTGCTTGTAGGTGGAGGTAGCCGGATGCCGATGGTGCAACAACTAGTGCGTACTTTGATTCCAAAAGAGCCGAGTCAGAATGTGAATCCAGATGAGGTGGTGGCGATTGGCGCTGCTGTGCAGGCCGGAATTCTCACTGGCGAACTCCGAGATTTGATGCTCAACGATGTAACTCCGCTTTCGGTGGGCCTTGAAACCATCGGAGGCGTAATGAAGGTGATCATCCCCAGAAATACCCCTATTCCGGTTAGGCGTTCTGATGTTTTCAGCACTTCAGAAATAAATCAATCCTCCGTTGATATTCATGTTTTGCAGGGGGAGCGCCAAATGGGAAGTGATAACAAATCACTCGGACGTTTTCGTCTTGCCGGCATCCCCCCAGCCCCAAGGGGGGTGCCCCAGGTGCAGGTTGCTTTCGATGTTGATGCCAATGGAATCCTGCAGGTATCCGCCACCGATCGCACCACCGGCAGGCGTCAAAGCGTCACCGTGCAGGGCAGCTCAAACCTCAGCCAGCAAGAAATTGATCTACTTCTTGCCGAAGCGGCCAGTAAAGCTATTGATGATCGCCGTCGCCGTTTGGAGGTAGATCGTCGTAATCGAGCTGAAACCCTGATCGCCCAAGCGGAACGCCGCTTACGGGATGCTGCCCTTGAACTTGGCCCCTACGGAGCTGAGCGGCAACAACGCAGCGTTGAAGGTGCTTTGCGCGATCTAAGGGAGGGTGTTGATCAGCTCGATGAGCGTGAATTGGATCTATTAATGAGTTCATTGGAAGAGGCTTTATACGGCCTTAATCGGCGCCTTACCTATGAACGTCGTGAGGCGGAACCTGCCGGGCCATTCCAGGGCATTCGCAGCACTTTGGGTTCCCTTAAAGATGAATTATTTGCAGACGATGATTGGGATGATTGGGATCGAGGTGGCAAGCGCCCTGATGATCCCTGGGGGCGCTATTGAGGCCGGTGATGGTTGCTCCAAACTCCCAAGACCACTGGGCTGCTTTGGGTTTAGATCCCGGCGCCAATCAGCAGGCGCTGAAGCAGGCTTTTCGCCGCTTAGCTCGCCGTTGGCACCCTGATCTAAATGCAAACGACCCAATTGCGGAGGAGCGTTTTAAACGCATAAACGAGGCCTACGCGGTATTGAGTGACCCCCGCCGCCGCCAGGCCTGGGAAACGTCTGAGCCCAGCGAAGAAGAAGATAGGTTTGCCGCCGGATTTCCAGAATTTGATGAGTACTTAGCGGCATTATTTGGTAAAAAATATGCACCGGAGCCAGCTGCTTGGCCCACTACAACCCCGCCACCTCCCCCTGCCCCCGTTCAGGTTCAGGGGGATTTCGAAAGCATCGTCAAGCTTTCGCCCAATCAGGCCCTAGAGGGCAGCACGGTGCAGGTTTCATTGCCTGATGGCTTAACGCTTGAAGTGCAAACCCCCCCTGAGGCGGGTGATGGCTGGCGTTTAAGGCTGGAAGGGGTTGCTCCAGGTGGCGGCGATCACTTTTTGTTGTTGCAGGTTCGCACTGTCGATGATCTTCGAATTGATGGTTTGAGGGTGCTTTATCGCTTAAATCTGCCGGCACCTCAAGGTGCTTTAGGGGTGCAGGCGGTGGTTCCCACCCTTGCGGGGCCAGTGCGGCTGAGGGTGCCACCTGGCACTTCAAGTGGGCAATTGCTGCGTTTGCGGGGCCGTGGCCTAGAGCGCCACGGCCGTAGTGGCGATCAGATCGTTGAAGTGAGGTTGGTGGTGCCTGAAACTTGTAGTGATGCAGAAGTTGCTTTATACCGGCGCTTGGCGGAATTGCTGGAAGAATGACGGTTCTGCGTGGGGGATAAGTTGAGCGAACGAGTTCATGTGCTGCTGTTTGATGCCGGCAGCGATGCAGAAGGGATCCATTCCCTTGAATTGAATGGCCGCACTGTTGTGTTGCTTTTTGCCAATCAAGACGATGCTGAACGCTATGCAGGCTTGCTGGAAGCCCAGGATTTCCCATGCGCCAGCGTTGAGATGCTTCTAAGGGAAGAGGTGGAAATTTTTTGCAGCCAGGCCGGATATGAAGCCCGCTTCGTGCCATCAGGTTTTATGCCGCAATCTGCTGAAGATCGCTTGCTGTTAGCTCCACCTGAGCAAAATCTTTCCACCGACAGCTGGAAAGAGCAGCTCAAAACAACATCAGAAGATGCAGACCTTGAGGCGTTTCGCCGCTCTTTGGAGGGTTTGTTGTGAATGTTGATCGCGGTTATTTGTTAACGGAACAGGTAAATAGGGCCAGTGAAAATCTTGATCAACTGAGCTCGCTGCAGTTGGCACAACTATTTGCGAATGAAGATAAATTGCCGCAGCAGGCGGTTGAAGCGGCGGTGCCAGAGCTTGCTGCAGCAATTGAGGCAATCAGTGCACGCTTGGCCAATGGTGGGCGTCTTTTTTACCTAGGGGCAGGCACATCAGGTCGATTGGGGGTTTTGGATGCTGCTGAATGCCCGCCAACTTTTTGTAGTGATCCAGAAATGGTTCAAGGGCTCTTAGCTGGTGGTGCTCCAGCGTTACTGCGCAGTTCCGAAGGTTTGGAGGATTTGTTTGATGCGGGGAGGGCAGATTTGCAAAAATCAGATTTCAGTGCGGATGATGCCCTGGTGGGTATCGCTGCTGGCGGCACCACCCCATATGTGCATGGGGGCTTGAGTTATGCCATGGAGCTTGGTGCTCTAGCGGTGGCATTGGCTTGCGTTCCCACCAGCCAGGTGCAAATGCCCTGTCATATCGATATCCGATTGCTCACCGGCCCTGAATTGCTCACTGGCTCCACACGGCTTAAGGCGGGTACCGCCACCAAGATGGCCCTCAACATCATTTCAACCGGCGTAATGGTGCGCCTTGGCAAGGTTTATGGGAACAGCATGGTGGACGTAGCTGTTACAAACACCAAGCTGGAAGATCGCGCTTTGCGTATCCTTTCAAGCCTTGCGGGGCTAGATCGCGAGCAAGGTTTGCATTTGCTAGAGCAGGGGGGCGGATCGGTAAAGGTTGCTCTTTTGATGAGTGCAGCCCAGTTGCCAGCAACTTCAGCAGTAGCACTACTAGAAAAAGCCCAGGGCAATTTGAGGCTCGCCTTAGAGGTAAACGGCTTTCAGTTGCATGGCCCCCAGTAGCTACTTGTGAATAGATCAAGACGTTGGCGAGTTTCAGCCGGCACATAATCCTTGTTTGTCATTAAGGCAAAAGCCAAGGCGCTGTGGGCTTCGCTGCTTGGCCGCTCTTGATCTACGAGTGCCGCTGCAGCCTGCACCACCTTTTGGGCAAGGCTGGCATTGGCCTTCAAATTGGCGATCACCATCTCAACCGTTACTGAGTCATGGTTTGGATGCCAGCAGTCGTAATCAGTAACCATTGCAAGGGTGGTGTAAGCGATCTCAGCTTCTCGAGCTAATCGTGCTTCTGTGTGGTTTGTCATTCCGATCACATCGCAGCCCAAGGAGCGATAAAAATTTGATTCGGCTTTAGTTGAAAAGGCCGGACCCTCCATGCAGAGATAGGTGCCACCTGTGTGTAATTTTCGATCTGCTGGCAACACCTCGTTGATGGCCTGGCAGAGCAGCTTTGACAACACCCCACAAAAGGGTTCCGCCAGTGATACGTGGGCTACAGCTCCTGCCCCAAAAAAACTGCATGGTCGTTGATGGGTGCGATCTAGAAATTGATCCGGCACCACAAAATCCAGAGGCTTAATTGCTTCCTGCAATGAGCCAACAGCGGAACAGGAAAGTATCCAGCGCACTCCTAAAGAACGCATTGCCCAGATATTGGCTCGGTAGGGAACTTCCGTTGGCAGAAAACTGTGGTGGCGGCCATGGCGAGCCAGAAAAACAACAGGTGCTGCTCCCAGGCGGCCTCTTAGCAGAAGGTCGGAGGGTGCGCCAAAGGGGGTTTCGATCTGTAGTTCTTCCACATCACTCAAGCCCTCCATCCCATAGAGACCACTGCCGCCAAGCACACCAATTAAGGCATCAGACAATTGGGGTTGATTTGGATTCGCAGGGGTCATCTCGATGTGCCAAGGTTCACCCATTCCACATGGGAACGCTTCCAATGACCAAGGCTTTGATGGAAACAGATGCAGGCCAACTTGAGATCGAGTTGTTCGACACCGATGCACCGCAAACCGTGGCTAATTTCGTCAAGTTGGTAAAGGACGGTTACTACGACGGCCTTGCCTTCCACCGGGTTATTGATGGATTTATGGCCCAGGGGGGTTGCCCCAACAGCAGAGAAGGGGCAAAAGGGGTAGCTGGCACCGGTGGCCCTGGCTACACAATTAACTGCGAGATCAACAGCAAAAAACATCAAGCTGGCAGTCTTTCAATGGCCCATGCTGGAAAGAACACCGGCGGGAGCCAGTTCTTCCTTTGCCATGGAGCCCAGCCTCACCTTGATGGTGTACATACAGTTTTTGGTGTTACTGGAAATCTTGACGTAGTTCTCGCCATTAAAAATGGTTCACGCATTAATAAGGTAACCATCCAATAAACAATGATCCTCAACCCATTAGGTGGCCGAGTTTTTCGGCCTTAGTGTTCAAATACGCAGCGTTATGTTCCCCTGGATTTATCACCAGGGGGCAGCGTTCCACCACTTCAAGGCCATAGCCGCCAAGGCCTGCAATTTTTCGAGGGTTATTGGTGATTAGCCGCAGGCGATGCACCCCTAAATCAAAAAGGATTTGGGCGCCAACTCCGTAATTGCGTAAATCTGCCGCAAAACCAAGTTTCTCATTTGCTTCAACGGTGTCTAAGCCTCCATCTTGAAGGGAGTAAGCCTTGAGTTTGTTTATCAAGCCGATACCGCGCCCTTCTTGGCGCAAATAAACCACCACACCACAAGTTTCTGCTTCAATCATGCGTAAGGCGGCTTCCAGTTGGGGCCTGCAGTCGCAACGTAAAGAGCCAAATGCATCGCCGGTGAGACATTCCGAATGAACCCGAACCAATACGGGTTTATTGCTAGCTTTTGGGTTCCCTTTAATAATTGCAAGATGGTCTTGTCCATCGAGACTATTGCGATAACCAATGGCTTCAAAATGGCCAAATTGGCTTGGTAAACTTGCTGCTGCTTCGCGCACCACGAAGCGTTCATTGCTAAGCCGATAACTTATTAAATCTGCAATTGTGATTAGGCATAGCTGATGTTGTTGCGCATATTTATGTAAATCTTCCAACCGTGCCATTGAACCGTTGGCATTTTGAATTTCGCAAATAACTCCAGCTGGATAAAGACCTGCAAGGCGTGCCAAATCGATTGCTGCTTCTGTATGGCCAGCGCGTTTCAACACCCCTCCGGCTTTAGCCCGCAGCGGAAACACATGGCCTGGCCTTCTTAAGTCTTGAGGGCGGCTATGGGGATTGAGGGCAACTTGAATTGTGCGGGCTCGATCTTCTGCAGAAATACCAGTGCTTACTCCCTGCTCTGGGCCAGCATCGATGCTCACAGTGAAGGCGGTTTGATTCGAATCTGTGTTGTTGTCCACCATCAGTGGCAACTCGAGTTCATCGAGCCTTGAGCCTTCCATCGCAATACAAATCAAGCCCCGGGCTTCTGTGGCCATGAAATTAATTTGTTGCGGCGTAGCAAATTGAGCAGCACAGATCAAATCCCCTTCGTTTTCACGATTTTCATCGTCTACCACCACCACGCAGGCCCCTTCCCGGATCGCCTGGAGCGCTTTTTCGATCGAATCGAATTGAATTTCAAGGCTTTTGGCAGTTGAGCTAACCATGGGCCGTAAACGCTGTTATTCCTTATAGAGCTTCTATCAGTTCTATCGATCCCTACAGTTTGCGCTCCTTGAGTGGTTCGATGGCTGGCACTAGCAATTCTCCTCGGCGGGTGGCAGTGATTGGAGCATCTGGTTATGGCGGGTTACAAACCTTGCGATTGCTGCAAGATCACCCTGAATTTCAGGTGAGTTTTCTTGGCGGAGAGCGCAGCGCAGGCAAACGTTGGAGTGATATGTGCCCTTTTTTACCATTAGCTGAAAATTTGTTAGTTCAAAACCCTGAACCAAAGGAAATTGCAGCTGCAGCTGATTTTGCGGTGCTAAGCCTCCCCAACGGCCTTGCCAGTGGCCTAGTGCCTGAGTTACTTGATTCAGGGGTAAAAGTGGTGGATTTATCCGCCGATTACAGATTTCCAAGCCTGGCTCAATGGGCAACTACCTACAGCGCTGAAGCAAAGGAATGCAATCGCCAAGATCAGAAAATTTGCTCAGAAGCTGTTTACGGCTTGGTGGAATGGGCGATGGAGAGCCTGCCGCTTGCCAGGTTGGTTGGGGCACCTGGCTGTTTCCCAACCGCAAGTTTGTTAGCGCTGATGCCTTTGTTGCAACAGGGATTAATTGAAGGGGATGGCATTGTTATCGATGCAAAAACCGGCACTTCAGGTGGGGGGCGGGCCCCAAAAGAAAATCTATTGTTTGCCGAGGCAGGGGAAGCAGTTGCCCCCTATGGAGTGGTAGGTCATCGCCACACAGCGGAGATTGAGTTATTAGCTAGCCGGGCGGCCGGTAGAACTATTCAGTTGCAATTCACGCCCCATTTAATTCCCATGGTTAGGGGGCTCTTGGCCACGGTTTACGGCCGCTTGCGCGATCCAGGTTTAACGGCCGAAGATCTCACTACATTGTTTCAAGTAACTTATAAGAATCATCCGTGCGTTGAGATTTTACCAGTGGGAATTTATCCATCAACAAAATGGGTAAGGAATACAAATAAAGCTCTTATTTCTGTGGCAGTTGATAAACGCACAAGTCAAGTAATTGTTATGTGCGTAATTGATAATATGATAAAGGGGCAGGCAGGTCAAGCAATTCAATGCCTTAATGTTATGTCTGGATTGGCCCCGGAAGCGGGTTTGCCGATGCTACCTTTCTACCCATAATTTTGAGTTAGATGCCTTGCTTTGGCAAGAACAATTGGAGGCAGTATCAAATGTTCTTGCTGATGTATTTTTGCACTTAAGGATTCATGATCATCTAGTTTTGTAATTAAAACTTCTGCCTGAGCCAGAATGGGCCCTGCATCAACGTCCAATACCACTTCGTGGACGCTGCAACCGGTTTTAACCACTCCAGCCAATAATGCATCGGCAATTGCCGCACCCCCTTTAAAAGCCGGAAGTAAGCTGGGGTGGATATTAAGTAAGCTCCCTTTAGGGAAGGCATTTATTAATTCTGATGTGATAATTCGCATCCAGCCAGCCAATACAACCAGATCAATGTGCTCTTTTTTTAATGTATTTGTTATAGCCGCATCATGATGCTCGCGATTATCAAAATCTCTATGATTTATAAGGATCCAGGGAATCCCAAGGCGCTCAGCTCTTGCCTCGGCGCCGCAGCCTGGGTTGTTAACGATTAACAAACAAACTGTTGCTATTAATACATCTTTTCTACGGCAGTAATTCACTAAAGCCTCAAAATTACTGCCCGATCCGGATGCGAGCACTGCAATTCTTAGCTTTTTGCAGCTAAGCTCAGAAGAGTTCACACTACAACTTTGGGGCATCTAAGTACACTCGATGTGAATGGCATTTAAGCGATGGATGGACCCCATTATTTTCTTAATCTAAAAGAGGCTAGTAGCCAACGTTTTGAAGTTGAGCTCAGATTCATTCCTCAAATGCAGCGTCTCAAGCTTCAGCTTCCAGTATGGACGCCTGGATCATATTTAGAACGTGCCTACAGTCGCCATTTAGAAGGTCTTACTGCGCTCCAGGGCTCAGCCCCCCTGAAACTAAAACGGTTTAGCAGTGATGCTTGGCTGCTTGAGGTGCAGCCTCAAATCGGTGTAATTGTTAAATACACGCTTTTAGCTGTTACCGAGAGCGTGAGAACAAATTGGCTCGATCACAACCACGGCTTTCTCACTGCAGCCGCATGGGCTTTAGAGGTGGAGGGGCAGCGCTGGCTCAGCCATAGGGTGAGCTTAGATCTGCCAAATGATTGGCAGGTTGCTACATCTCTCACTAAATGCTCGGCTAATACTTTTAGTGCTATAAATTTTGATCAGTTTCTCGATTCCCCCCTAGCGCTAGGGCATTTCTCAGAGCTTGTTTTTGAGGTGGGCGGCGTACCCCATCGCTGGGTGTGGCAAGGCTTGATTCAAGCAGCTCCCATTGATCAGTGGCGATGGCAATTGCCCATTCTTTGCCGCAGCGTGTGTCAATTGCTCGGAGTTGAGAAACCGCCAACAAATAGTTATCTATTCTTGATTCGATTCTGCGATCAGGGTTACGGAGGCTTAGAGCATACTGATAACACCGCTTTAATATTTAGCAGGAACGACTTAAAAACCTCTGAAGGGCAGCGAAGCCTATTGCAGTTGGTAGCCCATGAGTATTTGCATCAATGGAATATTAAACGCATTAGGCCGCAGGAATTAAGGCCCTACAACTATTCAGATGAAACCATTTTCCCAACACTTTGGTTTGCGGAAGGTGTTACCAGTTATTACGATTCAATTTTAGTGCTCAGGGCTGGGCTTTGTTCCGAGCTTGATTATTTTAAAGATTTAGCAAAAGAGATAAGTAGATATCGGCTGACGCCAGGCAATAGGATCCAAAGCCTTGAGCAAAGTAGTGAAGAGGCCTGGGTTAAGCTATATCGCCGCGATTCTCATAGTGATAATCAGCAGATCAGCTATTACCTAAAAGGCCAACTGGTGGCATTGATGCTGGATTTACATCTGCTTGCTATCGGGTCATCTTTGCAGGCATTCTTGAAGGAAATGTGGAAAATTTATGGAATACAAGAGAGGGGATATACTCAGCAAGATTTAATTAATACTGCTGCTACTTTCGATTCTAGTTTATTCACTCTGCTGCCAGCGTGGCTTGAGGAAACCACTGATTTGGGCTTGGAAGAGCCACTGAAATCTGTGGGTATGAATCTTTTAGCTGATAATAATAAGCAGGCATATAGCGGAATAAATTTAGCTTCATGCGGCGCCGAGCTACGTATCAATATGGTAGATCGAAACAGCCCAGCAGAGAGTGCATGCCTATATGCAGGTGACGAAATTCTTGCAATAGACAATGTGCGCTGCAAAACGATAGATTTTTTTGAAAAAAATCTAAATGTTGATCAAGTTCATACCTTGATCGTGTCCCACGACGGCCTTGTGCAGAAGCGGCAACTTATTCCCCTGAGTCCCCAACCAAGAGCTTGGAGCCTAACAATTGATGAAAATGCAGTTGTTGAAATAATTAATCAACGCCAGCTTTGGTTGCATGGCTAGATTTTTCAACCGTTACAATAAAAAACTTTTTGCTCTAGGTCTCAGTTTTTGTTTTCTGCTTTCGAGTGGGGGCCTAATATATTTTATGCGCCAACAAAAAAATATTCCAAATCAATTAAAGCAGCCTATTAATATAGTTGAGCAAACCACAAAAACTCCAAAGCCCCCGTTACAGTTGCGATGGAAATCCCCTCTAATTACTAATTGCCACTCCGCTGATCTCAGGCTAAGGGCACATTTATTATCTATGCCATTAAGGATTAAGCAGATTGAGGCACATCCTACTAATTTTGGTTTGCGTCTAAGAAAAGATCTTTATTCCCAAAGGCTGAATCCAAATCCAACAGTAATTGTGCTTCATGAAACAGTATACGATTTGGATTCAGCTGTGAATACCTTGTTAACTCCTCATCCCAGTGATGTTGATCAAGTTAGTTATCACACTCTTGTTGGTAGATCTGGAAATATTGTTCAGTTAGTTGATCCTTCCTTCAGGGCGTATGGGGCTGGACATTCTGCTTTTAACGGTCGGTGGGTATTCTCAAACAGAAATTTAAGCGGCTCTCTAAATAATTTTGCATTACATGTAAGCCTCGAAACACCGCGGGATGGAAGCCATAATTTAGATGTTCATAGTGGCTACAGCCCAAGCCAATACGATTCCCTCGCTAGGGTGCTGGCGGATTGGATGGTGCGTTACAAAATTCCGGCAACTTCTATTACCACCCATCGTTACGTAGATCTTGGTGGTGCGAGGGCAGATCCAAGGAGCTTTGCTTGGAGTGAATTACAAAAAAGACTCACAGCATTGCAATTAGTGTGTAATTAAACTAAAATAAAAAACTAAAATAACAAACTAATATGAGCAACTAATTCAGATTAAATCACGTCAATCAAATTAAGTAAATTCAATTAAGTAAAATTAAATAATAGAACTGGGGCTAGGTTCTCTTGAGCTATAAACTAAACCGTGGAGTGCTGGATCTTGCATATATTTAAGAATACGAATTGGATAATCAAGCTTTCCATTGTGTAGATATGCAAGTGTTGCCATGAGATGTGCGTCTCTGTAGCTTGTGCTTGCATTTAAATTTGCTTTTGTTGATCCTTTGAGGGCTATTATTAGGCGCTGCATTTTTCCAGCCAGGATAGATACATTACGTTCCGGATTGAGAAGCTCCTGCTGTGCCCATGCCATTTGGCTAGGGCTTGGTTGTTTTGGAAGCAACCCTTGGTGAATCAATTCTTCAATTCCGAGTTGAGCCACTCCGTGAGTTTGGAATAAGCCTGATTGCATTGCTAATGCTGAATCTTCACCAGGTTTTGCATGCTGCATTTCGTCGTAGAGGATTGCAGTTAGAAGCATTGGATTTAAGTTCCGCTTTTTGGCTTCTTGTTTGATGAGAGGCATCAGTGCTTCCAATCGAGTGAGGGTGTGGCTCCGCAAAGGGATCCAATGATCAAGGCCGGCTGTAAACAGTTGAGCCAGAGGCGTTTGGGGGCCGTGCACACCAAATCTGCGTTGCAATTGCTGCAATTCAGCTGCACTGAAATCAGCAGGATCTGTCCGAGCGGTTTCGCTGATCAATGGAAGTGGTAAAAGTGTATTAGATGCTAAATCTGGCTGGTGAGTTGATCCGACTACAAAAAAATTTAAAGCCAAGCCAAAACCAGCTAGAGCAGTGGCTCTCAAGCATTCTGTAAGTGGCAGAGCTGTTTTTGGGATCTTCTAAATGCATGTTTATACACATTAAGCGATTTTTTTATGCGCTCTATTAAAAGGTGCCAGTAGTTCAAATGCTTAAGCCCTTGCCATGTCATAACCCCTTCTCCTCCAAAGCTGCATAACCTGAAGTGCAGATCGTTTTGGGCATCAGATGGGTACTACGAGAGGAGCTGGCTCCCTTCCTGATCTTGATATCACAGATGTAGCCGGGCAGTGGAAGCGGTTTTGTTCTTTGCTTTGGCACAACGACGCCCTCGGCATGTGGCTAGACGTCAGCCGCATGCAACTTAATGAAAAGCAGTTAGATCAGCTTGAGCAGCCCTTTAGCAAGGCGTTTGAGGCGATGAATGCCTTAGAAGCAGGTGTAATTGCAAATAAGGATGAAAATCGCCAGGTGGGTCATTACTGGCTGCGCAATGCAGCTCTAGCGCCCAATGCTGAAATAACAACCCATATCAATTCTGAAATTGAGCGCATGCAGCGCTTTGGCGCTGAATTGCTAGAAGGAAAGATAAAAGCTCCTAATGGCAGCTGTTTTACCAATGTGCTCTGGATTGGTATCGGTGGCTCCGGATTGGGGCCTGTATTGATGATTCGAGCCCTTCAGGAGCATGGCAAGGGTTTGCCATTCCATTTCTTGGATAACGTTGACCCAGATGGAATGAGTCGCTTATTTAATGCAATCGGCGAGGAAATTAAATCAACTCTGGTGGTAGTGGTGAGCAAATCAGGCGGCACACCAGAACCGCATATCGGCATGGTGCAAGCCCGCCACCGTTTGGAAATGCATGGTTGCAACTGGAGTGGCCAAGCTGTGGCAATCACCATGGAGAGCAGCAAGTTAGATCAAGAGGCAGCGGTTCAGAAATGGTTAAACCGTTTTGACATGTTTGATTGGGTTGGCGGACGCACATCAATTACCAGTGCAGTTGGCATTTTGTCTGCAATCTTGGCTGGTATCGATAGCAGTGCTTTTCTTGCAGGTGCAGCTGAAATGGATGCTTTAACAAGGATTCCAATTCTGCTTCAAAACCCTGCTGCACTTATGGCTGCCAGTTGGTATGTGGCAGGCGAAGGCAAAGGAAAACGCGACATGGTGGTGCTCCCCTATCGCGATCGCTTGGAGGTATTTAGTAGGTATCTGCAGCAATTAGTAATGGAATCTATTGGCAAACGCCTGGATCGCCAAGGCGTGGTGGTGCATCAGGGCATTGCTGTTTATGGCAATAAGGGCTCCACTGATCAACACGCCTATGTTCAGCAGTTGCGAGATGGAATTGATAATTTCTTTGCCACTTTTATTGAAGTATTAGAAGATCCAACTGATATTCCCATGCTTGAGGATTCATTCCCTGGTGATTATTTAGATGGATTTTTGCAAGGAACTAGAGCTGCACTTTCAGAGGGTGGCAGGCAAAGCATAACAATTACCCTTGAAAAATTTAACCCCAAGAATCTTGGCGTTTTAGTTGCACTATTTGAAAGAGCAGTGGGTCTTTACGGAGAGCTGGTTGATATAAATGCCTACCATCAACCGGGTGTGGAGGCCGGCAAAAAAGCAGCCGCTGAAATCCTTTCTCTACAAAAACAAGTTGAATCTTTATTGCAGGATGGCACTGAAAGATCTATAGAGCAAATTTCTCTTGAATTATCAAATGCAAATGCAAGTGAGGCCATTTTCTTTATTCTCCGGCACCTTTGTGGAAACTCTCGTGGTTTAACAGTAATTGGCAACTGGTCTGAACCAGAGAGTCTTCGTTTTCAAAAAAATTAAAACAACAATGAAGCGCTCTGTTCAGGCCTACATTGATGAAATTCCAACTTGGCAAGATGGCTCTTCAATGGGCAATGCCCCACTTTCAGCTATGCAATGGCTGGTTTGGAGCCTTGCTACAGCAGGAAAGTTTTTTGAAGGTTTAATTATATTTATGGGTGGCATTGCACTTCCTTTAGTATCTGATCAGTTTTCAATTGATCAAACAGGTAAGGGATTAATTACAGCTGCAACTTTAGCTGGAATACTTTTAGGGGCTTTGTTGTTAGGTGGTTTGGCTGATCGCTTTGGCCGCAAGCCTATTTTTATTGGTGAGATGCTGTTGTTGTTGGTTGGTTTACTAGGCGCTTCGTTTAGTTCTAGCAGCGAAGCGCTTACTTTTTGGTTGTTTGTTATGGGCTTAGCCCTTGGGGCTGATTACCCAACAGCCCATCTGGTTATTTCGGAAAGTATCCCTGCTTCAATAAGAGGGCGGCTGGTTTTGGGTGCCTTTAGCTTTCAAGCGCTCGGTGCAGTAATTGGAACTGCAATCAGTGCGGTATTACTCAGTGCAAAACCGGAACTAAGTACTTGGAGAATATTTTATTTATTGCCCGTTATTCCTGTTGCCTTAGTGGCTTGGGGAAGGTTGTTTTTACCTGAGAGCAGCCATTGGTTGCTTAGTAAAGGGCATCTCACTAAGGCTGAAAAACATTTGCGTAAACTTTTAAATAGGCAGGATATTGAATTATTAAAATTAGAAATTGCTGAGGAAATTTCTCTAAAATATTCTTCTACTAATTGGGGAAGTTTGTTTAAAGGTAAACAGCTGCGTTCCACTATCCTTGCCTCGTTGCCTTGGTTCCTTCAGGACATATCAACCTATGGCATTGGAATTTTCACCCCCATCATAATTGCTTCTGCTTTTGGCGCTCAGGCACAGGAGCACAATCTTGCTGCAATTATTCATAATGATTTAATTGGTGCAAAAGGTACAGCTTTAGTAGATGTAGGCTTTTTAATTGGCATTGGTTTTGCAATTTGGCTTTCGGATAAACTTGGCAGGATTCCTCTCCAGATTGCAGGATTTATTGGTTGTTCTATCGGTTTAATACTCGCTGCATTTGGAAGTAACCCAGATTCTTATAATTTTATTTTAATAGTATTTGGCTTCTTTTTGTTCCAATTTATGACAAACCTTGGCCCAAATTCTCAAACTTACTTAATTGCCGGTGAAGTATTTCCAACAAAAGTAAGAGGGATTGGAGCAGGTTTTGCCGCCGCTTGTGGAAAAATTGGTGCTGTTGTTACAGCGTTCTTCTTTCCAGCCTTATTAAATAGTATTGGGGCTGAGCGTTTATTGCCACTGCTAGCTTTGTTTTCTTTAGTAGGCGCATTAGTTACCTGGTTATATCGAGTGGAAACAAAGGGGATTAATCTTGAAACTATTTAAGTACAAATTAATAGACCTTATAAATTCTACTTTTTGATTTTATTTTAGATTGGCACATCTGCAAGTTTTGTGAGCATTTGAACCCGATCTGGATAATCTTTTACCCCAAGGCCTGGCACTGGCAGCACGAATACTTCGCAGCCTGCACTCAAAGCTGCAATTGCTCCCGCCGGTGAATCCTCAAAAGCCCAGCAATTGGAAGCAGGTATGCCTAGTTGGCGGGCAGCTTCTAGAAAGAGATCTGGAGCTGGTTTACCTTTTTTTATTGATGAATCATCGCCATGGACCCGCACAGTAATTTTCTCTAGCCAGGGATGTGGTTTTGTTTTAATTGCTACAGCCTCACGGCCGCTGCTGGTAGCTATTGCCATTGGAATATTTTTTTGCTGGCAACAAGCCACAAGATCTGATGCACCAGCCATCGCTTTTGCGTGGGCTACCAAGCTTTGAGAAATTGGTTGCTGAATTGCTAATAGTTGAGCCGTTGATATGCCTAGGTTTAATTGTTTTATCACTGCGGTTGCATTATCAACACGATTTCGCCCCCTTAATTCCATCAAAAGCAATGGGGAAATAGAAGCACCAAAATATTCAACGCTTTCCCGCCAGGCCTGGCTATGCAGCGGTTCGGTATCCAGCAAAAGACCGTCAAGGTCAAACAGGCAGGCGTTTGGCTGCGCTTGCCTCAAGTTGTGGAACACAGCCATAGAAAAGGCAATTGATGCCATATTGATCGCTGATCTCACTTTCACGGGGCAGCCCTTGTCGGTTAGATAACTGTTTAATCAACAACTCAAGCTTCCCCCTTCAGCGATGACAGACACATCAATTGAATCTGTTCTCAAGGAAAAGCGGCTATTTCAGCCGCCTGAGGCACTAGCGGAGGCGGCAACGATTGGCAATATGGCCAGCTATCGCAAGCTGGCAGCGGAAGCTGAGGCTCAGCCAGAACAGTTTTGGGGCCGCTTAGCGAACCAAGAACTTCACTGGTTTAGTCCATTTCAAGAAGTGCTCAATTGGAGCAACCCACCTTTTGCTCGCTGGTTTGAGGGGGGCACCACCAATATTTCTTACAATTGCCTCGATCGCCATCTTCTCGGGCCCAAGGCTGATAAGCGCGCATTGATATGGGAGGGGGAGCCAGGTGACACCCGTATTTTTAGCTATCGCCAACTGCATACGGAGGTTTGCAAGGCTGCAAATGCCCTTAAGGCTCTTGGTATTAAGAAAGGCGATTTGGTTGCCCTTTATATGCCAATGGTGCCTGAGGCTGCCATCTCGATGTTGGCCTGCGCTCGCATTGGTGCGGCTCATTCGGTAGTTTTTGGCGGATTTTCTGCAGAGGCTCTACGAGATCGTATTAACGATGGCGAAGCCAAATTAGTAATTACAGCCGACGGTGGATTTCGCAAAGACAAGCCGGTGGCCCTTAAGCCCGCCGTTGATGCAGCCTTAGCTCAAGGTTGCCCAACTGTTACAAAGGTTTTAGTAGTGCAACGCACCGGTGAAGAAATAACTATGCAGGCTGGCCGAGATCATTGGTGGCATGAAATTGTTGATATTCAGCAACATCATTGTGAAGCTGAAGAGATGCAAAGCGAAGATCGTTTATTTGTACTTTATACATCAGGTTCCACCGGAAAGCCAAAGGGCGTTGTTCATAGCACCGCTGGATATAACCTTTGGGCACATCTCACATTCCAATGGATTTTTGATCTCAAAGAGGATGATATTCACTGGTGCACTGCAGATATTGGCTGGATTACGGGCCATAGTTATATTGTTTACGGTCCATTATCAAATGGAGCTACAACATTAATGTATGAAGGAGCACCAAGAGTTTCCAATCCCGGTGCTTTTTGGGAAATCATCCAAAAACATAAGGTGAGTTTGTTCTATACAGCCCCAACAGCAATACGTGCATTTATGAAAAGTGGCAGAGAGGTGCCCGATCAATTTGATATGAGCTCCCTGCGAATTCTTGGCACTGTTGGTGAACCGATAAATCCCGAGGCTTGGATGTGGTATCGCGATGTTATTGGTGCTAACCGCTGCCCGATTATTGATACCTGGTGGCAGACAGAAACCGGCGGTGTAATGATTAGTCCGCTTCCCGCTGCAACACCAACAAAACCTGGTTCAGCCACCTTGCCATTGCCGGGAATTTCAGCAGCGATCATGAATGGCGAAGCTGAAATTGTGCAACAAAATGAAGGTGGTTATCTTGTAATCCTGCGGCCTTGGCCAGGAATGATGCGCAATCTACAGGGAGACCCTGAACGTTTCTGTTCTAATTATTGGAGATATCTAAAACCAGCGGATGGCTCATATGTTTATTTTGCTGGTGATGGTGCCCGTCAGGATGAGGATGGTTATTTTTGGGTGATGGGCAGGGTAGATGATGTGATCAATGTGTCTGGCCATCGCTTAGGCAGTATGGAGATTGAATCTGCTCTTGTGAGCCATCCTGCGGTGGCAGAAGCTGCCGTTGTTGGGCGTTTTGATGAATTAAAAGGTGAGGCGATTGTCGCATTTGTTACGCTTCAAACGGGCTGCAGTGGTAGCGAAAAATTAATTGCGGAATTAAGAGCTCATGTAGGTAAAGAGATTGGTGCTATCGCTAAGCCAGACGCTATTAGTTTTAGTGATTCGTTGCCAAAAACTCGTAGTGGCAAGATCATGCGTCGCATTCTTCGTGCACTGGCATCTGGAGAAGAGATAAGCGGCGACACAAGCACCCTGGAAGACCTTTCGGTTCTTGATCAGTTGCGCAATGATGCCTGAGAATTCCACCACTCGGTGATACTTACTGCTAGTCGATTTAATTCACGCTGGCGTGCACCATCAGTAATGCCGCCAAAAAATTGTTGCCTCAATCCAGCGCTTGCGGGAGTGAGATGATCGCCCGCCAGCTCCAGCTGCTTAACAGAACTATTATCTAATTTTTTCAGGCAGCTATATAATATTTGGCTTTGATCTAATTGATCATCACGAAATTTTATTATCAATTGCTGTTTTGGGCCAAGAATTTTTGAGATAATCTCTAAGGTTTCTGCCGGTGCCGGACTAAATTCACTTACTATTCCAAAGCGAGGAGCCAATTCACTGAATAATGGAATTGAACGCTCGGCTGAAAAATTATTAAAACTCATATGCACTTGGCCTCTACATCCCCGCCCTTGATCGGGTGCTAATAGATGTAGTTTGCAACCCATGCTATGACCAACCCTCAAGCAAGGTAACTTAATCTCTTGTTCTTGTTGAATCTTGCGAAATGAACGCCATGCTTCCACCGCAAGAAACTGATGATCAAAATTAGGCACAAAAGGCCAGCAATGCACCAGCCAGCCTTGCTTTGTTAAAGCCTCTAGAAGCCTGCGATAACTTAATTGTGGTGTGGCACCAAGGCCACTACCTCCTATGAATTGAAGTAAGGCTTTGGGATTACTTGGCCTAGATATCCAAATGTCATGAAGTTGTTGCCAGGACATCAGGAACCCAGCTGCTCTAAAATGATTTTTGAATTTGAAACGTGGCCGCTTGCATCTAGCATTGCATTGAATATCAAGCGAACGATCTGCTCTTTGTCAATTACATAAGTTACCCGCCCAGGAAGTACAATTAATGAGCGAGGTACCCCAAAAACTTCGCGCAATTTATTTTTCTCATCAACTAACAAAGGGAAAGGCAATTGATGCCTCTCGGCAAAGCGACGATGGCTCGATGCCCCGTCGCCACTAACACCCCACACCTCAGCATTTAGGCCTTGAAAGATTGGATATTGATCGCGAAAAGCACATGCCTCCATCGTGCAACCAGGAGTGTCGTCTTTTGGATAAAAGAACAGCACTAGTGCTTTTGCACCAAGCGTATTTAGAGATCTCTCTACACCGTTTTGATCTTTGAGGCTGAAGGCTGGTACCTTGTCTCCAACTTTTATTGACACAGGACACACGCACAGGCTTACTGAGAGGATAGGTGGAGCGAATCGCATTCCATGGCCGATATGGAGCTTCCCGCTTGGCAGCAACCCAGTTTGTTAACTGCCTTGGCTGTGCCGCCTCCAGTGTTTCTGCCAAAGCAGTTATTGATTATTGATGTTGAAACAACAGGGTTAGAGCCGGATTGTTTCGAGTGTCTTGAAGTGGGAGCAATTCTTTTTTCCGTTCCACACCGCTCGGTGTTAAGCCAGCTTTCCTTTTTGCTCCCCGTAAGCGCTAATCCAGCTTTTGCAGTGAATGGCATTAATCCTTTAGCAACCCAGGAACCCCAACCTTGGCAGCAATGTTTGCTGCTACTTGATGCGATGGCCCGCGATGCTCAGCTAGCAGTGGCCCACAACGCCTCATTTGATCGACGTTGGTTTGGTTGCGGCGCCTTACCTCAGCTTTTTATGCCTTGGTTATGCACTATGGAAGATATTGTTTGGCCTAAATCCCTTGGCCTTCGCCCAAGGCCCTCATTAAGAGATTTGGCCCTTTCCTTTTCGGTTCCTGTATGGGCTGCTCATCGAGCTCTAACCGATTGCATCTACTTAGCCCAAGTATTTGAACGCTGCGATGATTTGGAATCTATGTTGCTTGAAGCTCTTGAACCGCGACAACTATATCGAGCCCAAGTGAGCTACAGCCAGCGCCAACTTGCTAAGGATGCGGGGTTTCGCTGGAACGAACCTGTGCGAGGAGCTTGGACCAGACGCTTAAGCGAAAAACAGTTGAAAAATATGGATCTACCTTTTGAAGCAGAACCTATTGAAAAAGAGGTTGCTTAAAAACTTAGCTGATTTCTTCTGCTGCATTGCTTTTGATTAAGCAATCAGCAGTGGGATAACTCACGCAAAGCAAGGCATACCCTTTTTCCATCTGAGCATCGTCTAAAAAACTTTGGTCTGCTTGATCTACCGCACCGCTGAGCAACTTACCTGCACAGGTGGAGCATGCTCCAGCCCGGCATGAATAGGGGAGTTCAATACCTGCTTCATCGGCTGCATCAAGTATGTAACTGTCGTCTGCGCATGAAAAACTTTTTCCGCCATCAATTGTGATTGTGTAGCTAGCCATAGTTCAAATCATCAGCACCTCTTATTAGCAGAATTTTCAATTAATTGGCAAAAAAAAACCGGTATTGCCGGTTTTTTTAATGATTAATCGGAGCGGCGGGATTTGAACCCACGACCCCCACTACCCCAAAGTGGTGCGCTACCAAGCTGCGCTACGCCCCGACCTTTTAGAAATTACCACAGCAGCAAGATGATTAGCGCTGTTTTCGCAATTGCTTGAGCAAGCGAAGATTGAGTTCATCCCTTAGTTCCCGTTGGTATCCAAATAAACCGCGGCTGCGTGCTAGCCCCCTCAGCTCCTGCAGGCTTAATGAGGCCAGCATCAATTCAGGCACCCTTTTCCAGGCCGCAGAAGTAGCGGGTAGGGATGCTTCTGAATTGCTGTCTTGAAACTGAGCGAGGGCATTGCCCGCTAGCCATTCGGGCACCAACACAAATAAAACAGCTAGAAGGCCATAAAATTCCACCAAACCCTTCGGTAAAGGGTGTAAGGGCTTCCTTTCTGGGATGGGAGGGGGAGATGTCACACCTGTTCAGTGCGTTGGCAACGGGTTTTATTCAGGAGGTCCTCAATAATCAATTCATCTCCATTAAGTACAACACTCAAACGTTCATTGGCATAGCGTTTTAGAGCAAATGCTTTTTGATCACGAAATAAGTTTGATTTATAACCTTGGTGGTACAGCGATGCTTGGTGGTCGTTGTGCTCCAGAAGCAATTCGCTGCTGTCGCCGCAACGATAAATTTGCTTGCTTTCATAATTTTCCCACCATGGGGAAATTCCAGCCTGGAGCGTTAATGGGAACAAAAATATTCCTAGGGCAAGGGGCCTCAGGAATTCCCTCTTAAACAGTGATCGGGCTGTTGTCACCACGCAGAACACAGTGATTCACAGACCAGTCGTAGTTGCTCCAGACTGTTTCTGGAAGTAGATAGTGGCAGCCTGCAAAGGGGCCAAGCTTGATTTTTGTGGGCTGAGCGGAGCAGTAAGGCCGACTGCCTGGTTTAGCTAAATATTGCTGGTGTTCTGGTTCCGCGGCATAAAAAATTTGATCCAATTTGATTTCAGTAGTGATATCAGGAAAGCCCTTTTCACTCAGCAACGCTTGATATGAGTTTTTGCTGGCCTTTGCTAAACCATCGAGCTCTTCCGAAGGCGTGTAGATCACAGATCGATATTGACTGCCGCGATCGTTTCCCTGGCGATCCCCTTGGGTGGGATCGTGGCATTCCCAAAAAAGCTTCAACAAATCGCTGAAATCGATTACTTCGGTATTCCATATCACTCTCACCACTTCGGCATGGCCAGTGCGACCGCCACAAACTGCGTTGTAACTAGGAGATGGGGCACTCCCTCCGGCGTAACCAACGGCGGTAGAAACCACCCCTGGCAATCGCCAAAACCCTTTCTCGGCTCCCCAGAAGCATCCACAACCAAAGATTGCTTCAGCTTCATTGGGGCCAGCTGGCGCATCGATGCTGCTACCAAGAACGAAGTGTTTGTTTGAATCCGCCATTAAGCGTTGCCACTGCTCTGCACTTTTGGTTCTAAAGCAATGTGATTAAGCAGTGTGGTGGTGAAGGCAAAAACTAAAAACGGCAGCGATAAAACAAGGATCAGGCCCACGGCCACAAGGGCAAAAATTGGACGGCTCGCCCCCATCAAGCTGAGGGCGGTGGCAAGGCTGATGAAGATCAGCCCGATCCAGGCCAGTACCTGACCGTAGATATCACCGAAGGTAAGGGTGCAGCGCATCCGATAGGTGTGAATGTTTTCCATTGCGCTGAATTTGCTAGTGCCCTAACTATGGAGAAATTGTGGGCCACAAAGATAAAATTGATTAGTTCTTAAAAATTTGCTTAACCAGCAGCAGCTTCCAATTCGCTGCTGGCTTTTTCCCGTTCCCATAGCTTGCGATAGGTGCCTTCTTGAGCCAGGAGCTCCCGGTGGGTGCCCTCCTGCACCAAGCGCCCCTCAACGATTACCAAAACTCGATCACAGGCAGCAGCAGCGGATAGTTGGTGGCTGATGAATAAAACGGTGCGATGTAGATCAATGGTTAGCGATTGCAAAATTGCAGCGGCAGTTCGGTTGTCTACGCTTGCAAGGGCATCATCAAGCACTAAAAGCGGAGCATCAACGAGTAGAGCCCTAGCCAGTGAAGTGCGCTGCCTTTGCCCCCCGCTGAGGGTGATACCCCTCTCTCCCACAATTGTTTGATAGCCCTCTGGAAAACTGTCTAGATCAGATTGCAATTGAGCTTGCTGCACCACTTGATTTAAGAGAGCTTCAGCTGCATCAGGCGCGCCGTAGCTGAGGTTTTCTCTCAAGGTGGCTGAGAATAAATAGCCCTCTTGGGGCACCATTGCAATTTGTTGGCGTAAATCAGCCAATTTCAAATGCGTCACATCTTGTCCGTTTAACCAAAGTTGAGTTGGCGGCACTTCCAGCATTCGCCCCAAGGCGCGGGCCAATGTTGTTTTGCCACTGCCCACCGGACCAACAACAGCTACGAGTTCACCTGGTTTGATTCGAAAACTGAGCCCCTCTAGGGAGTTTCTGTCTGCTCCTGGGTAGCGAATGCATAAATTTCGAGCCTCGATGGCAGCGCCAGCATTATTGGGCTCCAGATCAATGGCATGGTTTGGATCTTGAATAGAGGCTTCCCTACTGAGCAGATCTTCAACCCGTTCAAGGCTCACCTGCCCGGTTTGAAAGGAGCTCAAGGTGAAGCCCAAAAGAGCGGTTGGGAAAACCAGGCGCTCGATGTAAAGGATGAGGGCAATTAAGCCTCCCAGGGTGAGGCTGCCTCGCTCTAGTTGGCCACTACCAAGGGCCAGCAGCACCAATAGCGAAAGAGAGCTAATGCCTTCTAGTAAAGGGAAAAGAGTGCTACGGGTACGGGCTAGGGCTATGGCGGCATCCCGATAACGACGGCTAAGGGCCGCGAAAGCGCCAACTTCGGTTGGTTCCTGTCCGTAGATTTTGATTGCGCTGATGCCTGAGAGATCTTCTTGAATCAGATCGCTTAATTCCGCCAGATTTTGTTGTTGTTCGCGCTGCTGGCTCATCATGCGTCCACCAGAGGCACCAACCACCACAAGCATTAAGGGGTAAAGCACCACAGCGGCCAAGCTGAGACCTGGATCAATTGCAAGCATTGCCGGCAGGGTAAATGCGTAGGCAAGAGCTGTATTTGCAAGGCTTAAAACAGCAAATCCAAGTAGACGCCGCACATTTTCCACATCACTTGTTGATCTGCTGATTACTTCTCCGCTGCCGGCGCTCTGCACCCAGCCAGGTTCTTGCTTGAGTAAGTGATCAAATATTTGTTGCCGCAACAAAACTTCCACCTGCCTACCTGCGCCAAATACCAGCACCCGCGACCAAAGCCTCACCCCAGCCATCGCACTAGCTAGCAAAGCAATCCAGAGGGCCTGATGTAGGAGATCCCTTAAAGAAAAACCAGGAGTGAGGCTGTTAATTGTTTTTTGAACCAGCAGAGGCAATGTGGTGCCGAGCAGGTTCACCACCAGCAAAGCAAAGGCACCCTTAAGCAGTTGCCTTCTCTGCGGCCGCAAATATCGAGCGATCAAACCTAGTTTCAATGAAGCAAACATCCATTACCGGCTCCAGCGCCCCAAACTACGAAGCAAACTCCACCTTTGGCGGCCTAATGGCAGATGAGTCTTCACAATCCCATCCACTCCATGCCACTGATCGCAACATTGTTGATGCTTTGCTAGCGGCAAAGGATCCAAACAGTGAACAATTGCTTAATGCCGCAAGGCTGTTGATTCGTTATGAGGGATTTCCAGGCGAAGCAGATTTAAAATTAGATCTTGAAAAATTGCTGCGTTTTTGGGGCCTTGATCGCATGGAGTTAAACAGTCGTTGCAGAAAGCTTTGGGCTTCTGGTTATCGCCCTGGACAGCCAAATATCGAATCTGTAAGCCCCGTTGGCAGTGGTTTTGATTCAACAGATAGTGAAAATGACGTTTAAAACACCTCTGCTTAGAGCTTTTCAAGCGATTATTAAACAGTCCCCATCACCTGGCCCGCGATGCTTTGCATCCGGGTCTTTTTTTTAATCTAAATCCAAATGGATAAGGCTCTACCAGCACTACTTGAGCAGCTTCTTTGTGGAGAGTGCCTTGATCAAACCCAGGCCACTGGCTTGATGCATGCCTGGTTAAGTGATGGCCTTAGCCCTGCTCAAACCGGTGCATTTCTTGCAGCTTTGCGTTGCCGAAGCCCCCAGTCCATTGAGCTTGCAGCGATGGCAAAGGTTTTGCGGGCAGCGGCACCACTACCTTGTGCAAGGCCTGCTGGACCCTTACTCGATAGCTGTGGCACCGGCGGTGATGGCGCCAACAGTTTCAATATTTCCACGGCTGTTGCTTTTACTGCCGCCAGCTGTGGTGTGCGCATGGCAAAGCACGGCAACAGAAGTGCTAGCGGCAAGGTTGGTTCGGCGGATGTGTTGGAGGGTCTTGGAGTTTGCCTTGAGGCCCCGCTTGAAAAAGTAGTTGCGGCCCTAGATCAAGCCGGCGTTACTTTTTTGTTTGCCCCTGGATGGCACGGATCCCTTGCAGCACTAGCTCCTCTACGCCGCAGCCTCGGTGTGCGCACGATATTTAATTTGCTAGGGCCACTTGTAAATCCACTTACCCCTGATGCCCAAGTGCTTGGGGTGGCAGATCGCAATTTGTTGATGCCCATGGCCGGGGCATTAAAAATTTTGGGCCTGCAGAGGGCTGTTGTGGTTTACGGCCACGGCGGCTTAGACGAGGCAAGCCTTTCAGGCCCCAGTGAATTGGTAATTCTTGAAAATGGTGAGTTGCGGGCTGAGTTGTTGGATCCAAGTTCCCTTGGTCTTGGTATTGCGCCTCTGGAGGCCCTAGCGGGTGGTGATCTATCAACTAATAAACAAATCTTGCAAGAGGTGTTGCAGGGGGCTGGAAGCCAGGCGCAGCGAGAGGTGGTAGCCCTCAATAGTGCACTTGTTCTGTGGTGTAGTGGCTCTGTGCCCCATTGGTGCGATGGATTGGAGTTTGCACTATCAAGCCTGAGTAAAGGAGCCCCTTGGCAATGCTTAATCGACCTGCGCAATGCTTTAAACCCCGTTGAGGGATGATTCTTAAACACCAAGAATCATCGCCGTAGCTGATGGAAGCATTGCTTGTGCTCGCGGATGGCATTGTTTTGCGGGGCAGGGGTTTTGGTGCCTGCGGCACTGCTATCGGTGAAGTTGTTTTTAATACGGGGATGAGCGGTTACCAGGAGGTACTTACCGATCCCAGTTATTCAGGTCAGCTTGTTACTTTCACCTACCCAGAATTTGGCAATACAGGAGTTAACAACTCTGATATGGAATCAAATCGTCCTGCTGTGCAGGCGGTAATTAGTAGAGAAATTTCACCCCTTGCCAGCAATTGGCGGGCTAACTCCACCTTGCCGGATTGGCTCAAGCTCCATGGTGTTGTGGGCTTATGCAACGTTGATACCCGCGCTTTAGTTCGTCATCTCCGGGAGGGGGGAGCAATCAATGGTGCCGTTAGCAACGACGGCACTACAGCGGCAAATTTGTTGCAGATGGTGCGATCCGCCCCTTCCATGACGGGGTTGAACCTGGCGGCAAGGGTTTCAACTGCAACTGCCTATAAATGGCATCAGCCCACTGATGTGGAATTTGATCAGCGGCTAAAAGCCCAGCCCAGCCAGCCATATCGTGTGGTGGCAATTGATTTTGGTATAAAGCGAGCCATTCTTGAGCGGCTTGCTTCCCACGGTTGTGAGCTCGTGGTTCTGCCAGCTACTAGCAACTTGGAGCAGGTGCTTGAACAGGCGCCTGAGGGTGTGTTCCTCTCGAATGGCCCTGGAGATCCCGCTGCAGTTCATGGCGGGATTGAGCTAACCCGCGGCTTACTTGAACAACACCATTTGCCCATTTTTGGCATTTGCTTGGGGCATCAAATTCTTGGCCTAGCCCTCGGCGCTAAAAGTTTCAAGCTCGGTTACGGCCATCGAGGCTTAAATCATCCCTGTGGTGCCAACGGCCTTGTGGAGATCACCAGCCAAAACCATGGATTCGCATTGGAGGCCTCAAGTTTGGATTCCAGCCTCATAAAAATTACCCACCACAACTTGAACGACGGCACGGTGGCTGCCATCGAGCTGCTACACAAACCTGTTTTTGGGGTTCAATATCACCCGGAGGCATCCCCCGGCCCCCATGACGCTGATCATCATTTCTCCAAATTTGTGGCATTGATGGCACAGCGGCGTTCTATGGATAAGATTGAGCGCCCTTAGGGGTATTTTTGCTGTTGAGGACTGGGGCCATCACTGAATTGCAGCGACTCACGGTTTCTCTCCGTGGTGGATTTGAACTTAAAGAGCGCTATCTACTGTTCAGTTTTACCGGCCAGCTGGACGCTTATTCAGAGCGACAATTTCGCGATTTTGTAAGTGAATATGTGGCTAAATCAAAATTGCCCCTGGTGCTTGATCTGAGCCGTGTTGATTTCCTCGACTCCTCAGGGCTTGGTGCTTTGGTGCAAATTGCCAAGCAGCGCAATGAAGCAAAACAGAAATTTTTTGTGGTGGGCAATAGCCGGGTAGTTCAAACCGTGAAGTTGGTGCGATTGGAAGCTTTCCTTAATCTTCAACCTGATTTGCCCACTGCTTTGAGCAGCTTTGCTTCTGCCTAAAACTCCCCCTGGCATGCAGTTGCCCGGGCCTGCCCAATTGGCTTGGCTTGGGGATGCCGTGTGGGAGTTGCATCAGCGTTCCCGCCTGGTGCGCTACCAGGCCAGTGCCCATCAGCTACATCGAGCTGGTGTTGATCATGTGCGAGCTGAGGCGCAAAGCGCTGCTTTGGCGTTTCTTGAGCCACATCTGAACGCAGCGGAGCTTGATTGGGTTCGTAAAGGCCGCAACGCTGCAGGTCGAGGACCGCGGCGGGTTGAGCCAGCTATCTATGGACGGGCCTCAGGGTTTGAGACAATGGTTGGCTGGCTCTATCTGTGCAATCCGGAGCGACTCCAAGAGTTGCTAAGCCATTTTCAGGATTCAACCCTTGATGGCCCGGTATGAATCTGTTTGAGCCAGGTTCTCCCTGCCCCCTGCGCCATGGCTCCCCGTCCAGATAGACCCAAAGGAGAACGCCCAAGGCGGCCCTTCAGCCGTCCTGATGGCCCGGCGAGGGGGGTTGGGCGCCGTTTTGATCGTTCAGATAGACCTTCAGAAAGATCAGACAGACCAGAAAGATCAGGTAGACCAGAAAGATCAGCTAGACCAGAGCGGGGGGTGGTTCGGCCTGAGCGTTTTAACCGTTCCGAACGTCCACGTTTAGATCGATTTGATAGCGAATTTCCTCGCCCTGAAAGACCACGTTTCGAGCGATCTCGGCCAGAACGATCCAGACCGGAGCGTGCCGGCGTAGAGCGAGCCAGGCCAGAACGCCTAAGAGTTGATCGCCCCGCCCCCTCAGCTAGGGGTAGGCGCTTTTCCGCAGCCGGTGAAAGGCGTTACAGCTCAGAACCTGTGCTGGAGCCCACAGCCGACAGCAATTCCAGTCCTGAGGTGGACGATCTTGTTTGGGGAAGACATTCCGCCTTGGCATCCCTTGAAAGTGGCAGGCCAATTCATCGAATCTGGTGCACTCCAGAAATGAAATTCAGCAGCCGATTTCTACAGCTTCTTAGGGAAGCCAAAGGATCAGGGGTGTTGGTTGAAGAGGTTACCTGGGCTCGGCTGGCACAACTCAGTGGTGGTGCCGTTCATCAAGGAATTGTGCTTCAAACCGCTGCAGCTGAAACCCTTGATTTATCAACACTTGTAGAGGGCTGCAGCCAACTCGGGGAAGCACCGCTGTTGATGGCGGTTGATGGTCTGACAGATCCCCAGAACCTTGGCGCAATTGTGCGCAGCGCTGAGGCCCTTGGTGCCCATGGCCTGGTGTTACCGCAACGGCGTAGTGCCGGCTTAACCGGTTCAGTTGCCAAGGTGGCCGCGGGCGCCTTGGAGCATCTCCCAGTTGCGCGGGTAGTGAACCTAAATAGAGCCTTGGAAACCCTTAAGCAAAACGGTTACCGGGTAGTGGGATTAGCAGAAGAGGGCAGCGTGCCTTTGATGGACGCAGATTTAGATGGGCCTTTGGTGGTGGTTACCGGTTCAGAGGGAAATGGTCTTTCGATGCTTACTCGCCGCCATTGCGACCAATTAATTCGTATTCCATTGCGGGGAGTAACCCCAAATTTGAATGCAGCGGTTGCAACGGCTTTGCTGCTTTACGAATTGGCCCGGAGAGGTTGGATGGCTGGTATTCATGGCCAAGATCCCGCTCCCCGCCTGCAAAGAGTTCAATTGCAAACAGCTCCAGCTGAAGCCATTGCGACTCCATCAGACGAACAAATAGGTGACGGATTCAGCGCAGAGATTCGCCTTTAGGGCCTCTATGCGGGCAAAATAGCTGCGCTTGACGCATACAGATGGGTCTTTTTTCTGCTCCCCTTCGTGCCACTGCCAATGCCTTGGGTTTGGCTTGGTGGGCGAGGGTTGATACCCGCCAACCAGACGTCACTTACTGGTTTGGACCCTATGTGCGCCGCCATACCTTGGAAGCGAAATTACCCGCTTTTCTTGCCGATATACGCAGTGAAGCGCCTGCGGTATTGGAGCATCGTCTCGTGCGAACCCGCCGCGGCGAGCCGTTCACGATTGAGCAGCAAAATTAAATCCAAACTTTTGTCGCCTTGCTGATAGCGTCGCTGCAGTTTTGCTTTTGAGATGGTTATTAGCCTCTGGCGCGCTGCCTTTGATCAGGGTTTGCAATCGGCCAAGGCCCATACCGAAGCAACTTTCGCTCGCATTGCTGAAACTGAGCCGCAATTAAAAGCTTTTGTATCGCTCACTCAGGAGCGAGCTATGGCAGACGCTGAGCGAATTGATCAAGCAAAAGCAGCTGGTAAAAACTCGGGAGCTTTGGCTGGCGTAAGCATTGGGATTAAAGACAATCTCTGCACCAAGGGGATTAAAACCACCTGCTCAAGCCGCATGCTTGAAGATTTCATCCCCCCCTACGAAGCAACGGTGACCCAACGTTTATGGGATGCAGGTGGTGTGTTGGTTGGTAAAACCAATCTTGATGAATTTGCAATGGGTAGTTCCACTGAAACATCAGCATTTGGGGCTTCAGCAAATCCCTGGGATCCCAGTTTTGTGCCAGGTGGAAGTTCTGGAGGTAGTGCTGCTGCTGTAGCTGCTGGGCAGTGTGATGTTGCTCTGGGTTCAGATACCGGGGGTTCTATTCGGCAACCAGCGAGTTTTTGCGGTGTTGTGGGTCTAAAACCCACTTATGGCAGGGTGAGTAGGTGGGGCTTGGTGGCTTTTGCTAGTTCATTGGACCAGGTAGGGCCATTTGGGCGCTCGGTTGCAGACGCAGCCTTGATGTTGCAGGTAATTGCGGGCCATGATCCACTAGATGCCACCAGCCTCGACCTACCGGTTCCCGATTATTTAGAAGGCCTTAACAGGCCACTGACGGGCATAAAAATTGGGATTCTTGCCGAAGCATTTGGCGAGGGCTTGAATCCTGAAGTGGAAGCGTCTGTACGTGAAGCCGCAGCTGTGCTGAAGAGTCTCGGTTGCAGTTTGGTGAATTTGAGTTGCCCAAGATTCAAGGCAGGGATTGCCACCTACTACGTAATTGCACCATCTGAAGCATCTGCGAACTTAGCTCGCTACGACGGCGTGAAATACGGCAAACGGATTGCCAATGGCGAAAGCCTGAGCGCAATGACATCCCTTACAAGGGCTAATGGCTTTGGCGCTGAGGTGCAAAGACGCATCTTGATTGGAACCTATGCCTTATCTGCTGGCTACGGCGAGGCCTACTACCGCAAAGCGCAACAAGTGCGCACCTTAATCAGAGAAGATTTTGATAATGCCTTTCAGCAGGTAGACCTTCTACTCACCCCCACCTCCCCCACCACCGCCTTTAAGGCTGGTGAACACAGCAATAATCCAATTGCTATGTACCTTGCCGATCTACTAACAATTCCAGCAAATTTGGCAGGTATCCCCGCCATTAGCGTGCCCTGCGGCTTTGATAAACGCGGCTTGCCGATCGGTTTGCAATTAATGGCACCTGTGCTGGAAGAGGCAAAACTGCTTCAGGTTGCCCATCAATACGAGCAGGAGGCCGCCGTAATGAAAAGTAGGCCTTTTGCACCATTGGCACTCAGCTAAGCGCCATATCTGGTGGAGCTAGGTAAGCTGCCCACACTAGGGCTGGTGGTTTTCCTTGTCATTTGTTCCGCTTCATAACCACAGCGACTACAGCCTCCTAGATGGGGCCACGCAATTGCCCTCCATGGTGGAGAGGGCCGTGGCTTTGGGCATGCCAGCAGTAGCCATTACAGATCATGGCGTTATGTATGGGGCAATCGAGCTGCTTAAGTTATGCACAAAGGCCGGTATTAAGCCGATAATTGGCAATGAAATGTATGTGGTTAATGGCAGCATTGAGGATCCACAACTAAAAAAAGAACGTAGATATCATTTAGTAGTGCTTGCGAAAAATCAAATTGGTTATCGCAACTTAGTGAAACTTACTAGCATTAGTCATTTGCAAGGTATGCGGGGTAAGGGCATATTTTCAAGGGCTTGCATTGATAAACAAATCCTAAAAGCCCATCGAGAGGGACTGATTGTTGCAACTGCGTGTATGGGCGGAGAAATTCCTCAAGCATTACTCAAAGGAAGATATGATGTAGCAAAAGATGTAGCTAGTTGGTATAAGGATGTATTTGAAGACGATTTTTATTTAGAAATCCAAGATCATGGCTCCCCGGAAGATCGCATTGTTAATACTGGTATAGCAAAGTTGTCTGCTGAACTCGGCATTGAACTAATCGCTACAAATGATGCTCATTATCTCAGTGCGCTAGATGTGGAAGCCCATGATGCTTTGCTTTGTGTTTTAACTGGAAAATTAATTAGCGACGAGAAAAGACTTCGATATACGGGAACTGAGTATATTAAAAGTAGAGAAGAAATGGAGAAATTATTTGTAGATCATCTAGAACCTGAATTGGTGCAAAGAGCTTTAGATAATACGCTTAAAGTGGCAGATAAAGTTGAAGAATATGACATTTTAGGTAGGTATCAAATGCCAAACTTTCCCATACCTGATGGTTACAGCCCTGTGGGTTATCTCACGGAAATTGCTGAAAAAGGTTTGCGGGGTCGTTTGGAAATTTCAGAACTCGAAAAAATTGATACAACCTACCTTGAAAGATTGCATTTTGAATTGCAGGTTATGGATCAGATGGGGTTTCCTACTTATTTCCTTGTGGTTTGGGATTACATCCGTTTTGCAAGGGATAATGGCATTCCCGTAGGGCCCGGCAGAGGTTCGGCGGCCGGGTCCTTGGTGGCCTACGCCCTAGGTATTACAAATATAGACCCGGTGCAACATGGGCTGCTATTTGAACGCTTTTTAAATCCAGAGCGTAAATCTATGCCTGATATTGATACCGATTTTTGTATAGAGCGCAGGGGTGAAGTTATTGATTATGTAACAAAGCGCTATGGTGAAGACAAGGTGGCGCAAATAATAACCTTTAACCGCATGACATCCAAGGCTGTCCTTAAAGATGTGGCACGTGTTCTTGATATTCCTTATGGTGATGCCGATAGACTTGCTAAATTAATACCGGTTGTGCGAGGCAAGCCCGCTAATTTAGACGAAATGATCAGCGAAGATTCGCCGGCGCCTGAATTTCGTGACAAGTATAAAAATGATCCAGCTGTTAAACATTGGATTGATTTAGCTAGGAGAATTGAGGGAACAAACAAAAGTTTTGGAGTTCATGCTGCTGGAGTGGTGATTGCAGCTGAACCCCTAGACGAACTAGTACCTCTTCAGCGTAACAATGATGGCCAAGTAATTACCCAATATTTCATGGAGGATGTGGAATCCATGGGCCTATTAAAGATGGATTTTCTCGGCCTTAAAAATCTCACAATGATCGATAAAACATTACAACTTGTGCGTCAGCACTCTGGAATTCGCATAGATCCAGACGATTTACCGGCAGATGATTCCGCTACCTATGCCTTGCTGGCAAGAGGAGATCTAGAGGGTATATTTCAATTGGAATCTAGTGGTATGAGACAAATTGTTAGAGATTTAAAGCCGTCTTCGCTTGAAGATATTTCTTCGATACTGGCTTTATATCGTCCGGGACCTCTCGATGCAGGCTTGATTCCGAAATTTATTAACCGTAAGCATGGCCGTGAGTTAATTGAATTTGTTGACCCAAAACTAGAACCAATATTACAGGAAACTTATGGAATTATGGTTTATCAAGAACAAATTATGCGCATTGCCCAAGATCTAGCTGGGTATTCATTGGGAGAGGCTGATTTACTACGAAGGGCGATGGGAAAGAAAAAAGTTTCTGAGATGCAAAAACACCGCACTCAATTTGTACAAGGTGCTATCAAACAAGATGTTGCCGATCAAGTTGCAAATACCCTGTTTGATCAAATGGTACTATTTGCTGAATATTGTTTTAATAAAAGCCATTCCACTGCCTACGGAGCTGTTACTTACCAAACCGCTTATTTAAAGGCCCATTACCCAGTGGCATATATGGCGGCATTGTTAACTGTTAATTCGGGCATTACGGACAAGGTTCAGCGTTACATATCTAATTGCAATGCAATGGGTATTGAAGTTATGCCACCTGATCTTAATAGTTCTGGGATTGATTTTACTCCGCAGGGGGATAAGATTTTGTTTGGTTTATCTGCAATTCGTAATCTGGGCGATGGCGCTATACGCACATTGCTTCTTTCGCGAGAGAAAGAAGGTATTTTTAAATCTTTAGCCGATCTTTGCGATCGAATGGCAAGCGTAAGTTTGCTAAATCGCAGGGCGTTGGAATCGTTAATTCACTGTGGCGCCCTTGATTCATTAATAGCGAATTCAAATCGCGCCCAATTAATGGCCGATCTTGATTTGATGCTTGATTGGGCCGGCTCAAGAGCAAGAGACCGGGCGAGCGGCCAGGGCAGTTTGCTTGATTTGCTTGGGGGAGGTGCTGTTGCAGGGGCGATCGATGTGCTTAGCACGGCTCCAAAGGCCGCTCCGGTAGCTGATTATGCCCCCACTGAAAAATTACGGCTTGAGAAGGAATTAGTTGGCTTTTATCTTTCTGATCATCCCCTTAAACAATTACGCGCCACAAGCCGTTTGTTGTCTCCTGTTGGATTAGGCCAATTGGAGGATCAGCTCGATCGCAGTCGCATTTCTGCGCTGGTAATGGTGCCAGAGATCAAACTTGTAACTACCCGTAAGGGCGATCGAATGGCAATTTTGCAACTGGAGGATCTCACCGGCAGCGCAGAAGCTGTGGTATTCCCAAAAACCTATGCACGCCTTGTGGATCATCTGATGGTAGATGCCCGCTTATTGCTATGGGCACAGGTAGACAGACGTGATGATCGTGTTCAATTAATTGTTGATGATGTGGCACTAATTGATGATTTGCGTCTTGTAATGGTTAAATTAAATCAACAACAAGCTGGCGATATAACTGTTCAGCATCAATTGAGAGAGTGTCTGCAGCTCTATCGAGTAGATACTGAATCTGCAGGGGAGCGCACTCCTGTGGTGGCAGAAATTCAAAGCAACGATGGCCATTGCTTTGTTCGGCTTGGCCACCAATTTTGTGTAAGCGATGCTGATGCCGCCGCCGCAAGCCTCAGCGCTGCTGCTTTTCAGGTGAGTCTGCGCCACTGCGCAACCGCTTGATATTTGGTTTTATCTGTTCAAAACCTAGAATTGAACCGGGTTGTTCAAGCCAACTACTTGAAAAAATGCCATAACTGAGCCCAACTAAGCCCAATAAAAAACATCCCCCCGAAGAAACCAAAGTGATCCCAGGGGGAATATCAAGAATTTTTTGGCTAATCAGTAAATAGCTTGCAACGAATACTCCCATACCCATAACTGTAGGTATGCCAGTTGATATGGCAATACGCCTAGCCATACGGTTAGACACCGTTTGCGGAATAGCTGGTTTGGCTTCCTTTGGAGCCTGTGGTGTGCGCTGCTCGTTTTGATCAGCGAAACCATCCGCCATTTCCTTTAACCCCGAATACCTAGTTTCACTATCAAGGTTGAATACCGCTCACTGCTCTGGCTTTTTAGGTAGCTGAGCAGGCTTTTGCGTCGCCCCAGCATTTTCAATAGCCCCTGTTTTGAGGAAAAATCGTGCTTATTGGCTTGTAGATGTCCTGTGAGCTGGCTAATGCGCTCGCTCAACATGGCCACCTGCACTTCAACCGAACCGGTATCTGTGCCGTGGGTTTGATGGCTGTTTATCAGCTCTTGCTTCTTTTCTGTGTTGAGCGGCATGCGGGAGAGTGGCCCGAATCGGTGCAATAAATCAGCATAACTCCTAGGGGTAACTTCAACTGGCTTATCGCCCAAGCCAACGCAAGCTTTCTCGCAACCAGGCATCGCTGCTGTTGGCTTCTTCTTTACTGAGCAGGGGGCCAACAGCCTTTAGAGCTTCATGGATTTCCAGAACGCCGTAACCCAGAGCGCAGAGCATTTCTTCCAGTTCTTTCTCGAGGTTGATTGGCAACTTTTGGTTGCTGTAGTTAGCCAGAGGCAGCTCAAAGCGCTCTAATTTCTGACGTAACTCCAGCGACAATCTCTCTGCGGTGCGTTTTCCCACCCCCTGAGCACTGCTTAACAACGCCAAATTTCCCTGTTGAAGGGCTTCCACTAGAACAGCTGCGGGCATTGCCCCCATTAAGGCCATTGCCACCTGGGGGCCAACGCCACTAACGCTGATTAGTAAACGGAATATGTCTCTTTCTTGCTGCTGGTTAAATCCAAAAAGTGAACTGCCGTCTTCTTTGTGTAAGTGGTGAATCCAGAATCTAAGCAGCGTGCCCGATGGGCTTAGCCGTATGTCAGCCCAACGATCTTTACTGATTTGCACTTCGTAGCCCACGCCCGCGCAAATGAGCAAAATTCCGCTGCGGTTATTTTCCTGCCAGGCGTGACCCAGTTGCCCTTCAAGCCAACCAATCATGCTGTTACCAGAATTGAGTTCATGCTGCCGTTGCTTTTAACTTTGTGCCGGCTGGCCCAGCGAGGGGCCCTAATCGTTTTGATTCTGCTGCTTTCCGGTTGCGCAGCCGTGGGGCAACCGCCTCGACAGGCTCTATTGCAAGCCTTAAATTTGCAAGTGCAGTTGAGCCAAAGTGAATTGGCTGCTGCTCTACAAGTTTCGCCAAGGGATAGTGATCCAAGCCTGCAAAGGGTGCGCCTCGATCAACAAAGCATCGAAAAGGTTGAAAGTCATCGGGTTTGGTTGCTGCGGGGCCGGTTTGATTGGCGTTGGCCAGGAGAACCATTAAATGTTTCAAATCCTTTTGAAGTGCGGCTTTTGCGCGGTGAAAAGGGGCAAACCTGGCGTCTTTTGCGCCCCCCCACCCCTGAGTTACCCCAGTGGAGTAGCTACCCGCTTTCCTAATCTGCATTTCATCTGCTGGTGCATGCGCGATAAACCGGAGAGAATGAAGCACCCCTTCAATAGCTTGTGAGCAGCCCCCGCCTCCACCCCCGAACTATTGAGGCGGTAAAAGAAAGGGCCGACATTGTCGAGGTGGTTGCTGAACACGTAGTACTCAAGAAAAAAGGCAAGGAATATGTAGGTATCTGTCCGTTTCACGACGACAAATCACCATCGATGACCGTATCTCCAGCGAAGCAGTTTTATTACTGCTTTTCTTGTGGAGCGGGCGGAAATAGCTTGAAATTCCTAATGGAATTTAAACGCCAAAGTTTTAGTGATGTTGTGCTTGAGCTAGCACGAAAATATTCATTACCGATAGAAACTCTTGATGCTCCGCAACAGGAACGCTTAAAAGAACAACTTTCTCGCCGCGATAAAATACATAGAGCTTTGGCATTGGCTAGTGGATGGTTTCGTGCAAATCTCCGCAGCCCAGGGGGCGAGGCGGCACTTGATTATCTCATAAGCAAAAGAGATTTAAACAATGGCACGATTGAACATTTTGAATTGGGATATGCCCCTGATAAATGGGATGGCTTAATTAATCATCTTCAGCAAGTTGAGAATATTGATACGGATTGCTTGGAATTGGCTGGGTTGGTGGTGGCCCGTAAAGGGGGGCAGGGTTTTTATGACAGGTTTAGACAACGACTAATGATTCCAATTCACGACCGCCAAGGTCGCATTATTGGTTTTGGAGGTCGTAGCCTTGAGGGGGTTGAACCAAAATATCTCAATTCGCCGGAAACCGAAGTTTTTGAAAAAGGAAAACATTTATTCGGCCTTGATAAAGCTGTTGATTCTATTCGTCGCGCAGATTGTGCAGTTGTAGTAGAGGGTTATTTTGATGTGATTGCCCTGCATGCCGCAGGGGTACGCCATGCGGTGGCCGCCTTGGGTACCGCTCTAAGTAATCAACAGATAACCCAGCTATGTCGCTGCTGCGATAGCAGGCGAATTGTGTTGAATTTTGATGCTGATGGCGCGGGGATTAGGGCTGCCCAAAGAGCTATTGGCGAAGTGGAGCAGCAAGCTTTACAGGGGCAGATCGAGCTGAGGGTATTACCTCTACCAGAGGGAAAGGATCCAGATGAATTCTTAAAAAATCAAGGGGCGCCAGATTATCTTGCCTTGCTTGAAAATGCGCCCCTTTGGCTTGATTGGCAGATTGAACAGGTTTTGGTTGGGATGGATTTAAACCGCGCTGATCAATTCCAGCAAGTGGTGAAATCTCTTGTGGAATTACTTGGCAAATTACCGCAATCAGCCCTGCGAAGTCATTATCTCCAGCGGGTAGCGGAACGACTATCTGGTGGACAGTCGCGAATGGCATTGCAGCTAGAGGAGGATTTGCGCCAGCAGGTGAAGGGCCAGCGCTGGCATGGACGCTCTAGCCGCCATGGCAAACCGGGCGAAGCGGGAATCAGGGAACGGGCAGAAGCTGCTTTGTTAAGGCTTTATTTGCATGTGCCTCGAGTAAGAGCCGAAATTCGACGCGAGTTGCGTAGCCGCGATCTTGAAGATTTTGGTATTCCGCATCACCGCCAGCTCTGGCTTGCCATCAGCGAATTAGAGGAGGCAAAAATAGGTGCCACCGCACTAGAAGAGATATGTCGTGGTAACAATTCTGGTGAAAATCTCTCGGATTTGGATATTCCTAATTTGCTAAGTGATCAACTTTTGGAAACAAATACGGCCCTACTTCAAAGGCTTAGTGAGTTGCTTGAACCAAGTGAATTGCAAGATCTGAATTTAGTTAATGCAACCCAGCACCTGCGCGGTACTACGGCGAGCCTCGAGCGCCAAAGAGTGATGCGGCGCTGCCGCCATTTAATCGAGGCTTGGGGCAGCCAAAGGTTACAGAGCCTCGAGCATTGCATCGCCCTGTTGCTGGAGGCAGATCGCAAGGTTGCCGTAAGTAATGAGGACGGTGAACAACGAATTGAGATTCTATTTAATGAGCTAAATGCTGATGCAATAAAGTTTCAGGAACTTTATTACAATGAAAGACGTTATTTGGCACTACTTGATGAACAGCGCTGCGCCTAACCGCCCAAATAAATATCTAAAGAAATATATTTAAATTCAGTTAATCATCTTGCTCTAAAAGCATTTGCTGAAATTCTACATATAAACTATTCTCAATTGAATCGGATAATTTATCTTTTTTATTGCTTTTGATACTAAGTTTAGATTTATTTTGAGCCTCATTTTTACTCTTATTTAGGCTTTGCTTTTCAATGAACTTTAGCCTATCCATTAAATGAGTTGGAATATTTCCATCTGAACTCACCTGAATTAGTTGACGAAATAATTCCTCTGGATTCTCTTCAGTTTCTACAGCATGCAATTTTCTTAATGAAGTTGTTTCCTTTGCCGTTGGAGTGGGCAATGCCTGGGGCAAACTACGGCCCAGTTCCTGCAGCCGCTGCGCACTTTTAGGATCAAGGCTCATTTTAGGGGCACTCCAATGTGTCGAATGTGTTTCGGCCAGTGCTGTTATTGATGCCAGAGGCTACAGCGCAGAGGGTTTTGAGGGAATCGCCGCGCAACGGCACATTAGTGAAATCCGCTCCAATGATACTTACATTTTTAAATTTGGTATTAAAAGCAAAAGCATCCTCCAGAATCGCTTGATCTAAATTTGTACCATCGAATACTGCAGAATCAAGGGTTGCCCCCCTTAAATTGGTGTAGCTGAGATCTGCATCCTGAAGTTTTGCGCCAAACAAACTTCCCCCTTCTAAATTGGCACCTTTAAAATTTGCCTCTCGCAAGTTGGTAAGGCTAAAGGTGGTGGCCCGCAGATCAGCATCATGAAAATCAGCACCGATTAAAACCTGCTTATTAAATTCTTTTGCTGCAAATACAGGGCTTGTAAAGCATATGAAAAAGCTGATTAATAGGCATGTTATCGTAAAAAATCTGAAGATTCTTGCCATTGCTTTGTTTGCCTAAGAGCTAAGGGGAATCCTAAATGAAATTTCAGTCGTTTTGATTTGCCAGCTACCAATAGCCACCGCAACCTGCAAAAGCACAAGAATATTTCAGTTGACATTTCCGCAGAATTAGAGGTTTTGCAAGTGCTTTTGGGCAATGGCTGGCAAGCAATTGAACACCGTTGGCATTGCCGTTGGGGTGAAATTGATCTACTTGTGGCGAAGCCTGAACGCTTGCTCCTTGTGGAGGTGAAGGCCCGCAGCCGAGTGGGGCCCGATGGCTGGGGTACTGGAGCATTTGGAATTCTGAAAAGGAAAAAATTAGAGCGCAGTTTTTCCTGTTGGTTGGCTTTGCATCAAAGTTGGCATAACGCTTCTGTTGAAATCGTGTTAGCCCTTGTGCCGATAGTTTCGTTGCCCAGCCAACGACTACAAAAACCGATCCGCTGGCTGATTTGGCATGGGTGATGTTGCACAGTGATTAGATAAGTAACTGGAAAAAGCCTTTTTTTATGGGTTTTTCAGGCCACAACGCCCGTAAACGCTTTGGGCAGCATTGGCTGAAAGATGCCGCTGTTCTAAATCAGATCATTGAGGCTGCTGAATTATCAGCTTCTGACATTGTTTTGGAGGTTGGCCCTGGGCGTGGCGCCCTTACCCAGCGCTTATTGAATCAGCCCCTGTTTCGCCTTGAAGCAATTGAGTTGGATCGTGATTTAGTGCAGGGTTTGCAGCAGCAATTTGGAGCTGATCCGCGCTTCCATCTGCAACAAGGCGACGCCCTAGTAGTGCAACTTCCAGAGGCAAATAAAGTGGTTGCAAATATCCCTTACAACATCACAGGCCCTCTACTGCAGGTTCTGCTTGGTCGCCTTGATCAACCGGCGCCCCATCGCTTCCAATCATTGGTGTTGCTGTTACAAAAGGAGGTGGCGCAACGTATTACGGCAGCACCTGGGGATAGCAATTTCAGTGCCTTGAGTGTGCGGATGCAATTGCAATGCAATTGTTATTCAATTTGCGAAGTGCCGCCCCGTTGTTTTGAGCCCCCTCCCAAGGTTATGTCTGAAGTGATTTGCTTAAAACCGCGGGCAATTTTGCTTGATGCTCAGATCGCTAAAATTGTTGAGCAACTTTTGAATTCCGCCTTCGGTGCTCGACGCAAAATGATACGTAATACGTTGGCAGCTTTTGCGGAAGGGGAGAAATTTCAAAACTGGCTAGAACAAGCATGTGTTTCTCCCGAACAAAGGCCCCAGGAAATTAGCCCTGATAAATGGGTAGCTTTAGCATCTTCATTGCCATCAACACTTTGAATACAAGCACTTTAATAAAAGCACCAGCAAAGCTCAACTTGCATTTAGAAGTTTTAGGTTTACGCCCAGATGGCTTCCATGAATTGGCCATGGTGATGCAGAGCATAGATCTATTTGATTTGATCAGTGTTGAGGCCGCAGATCCAGGTTTGGTGTTGCTTGAAAGTTCTGATCCTCAGCTAGCGGTGGATCAGAGCAATTTAATTATCAAAGCGGCCCATGCGCTTAAAAACCATTGTGGTCGGCCTGAACTAGCGGCAAAATTGCAGCTTAAAAAAAATATTCCAATCGGGGCGGGGCTAGCTGGCGGCTCCAGCGATGCCGCTAGCACTTTGCTCTTGCTAAATAGGTTTTGGCAACTTGATGTTTCGATGCTGGAATTGCAGCTACTGGCAGCGGAGCTGGGATCTGATGTGCCTTTTTGTCTTAGCGGTGGCACTCAATATTGTTTTGGCCGTGGCGAAAAACTAGAGCCGCTTCCGAGCACACCAAAGCTTGCCGTTTTGCTTATCAAAGATCCAGCTGCCCAGGTGAGCACTCCATGGGCCTATAGCAAATGCCGCCAATTGAGGCAGGAGTTTTACCTAAATGAGGAGCAGGATTTTGAACATCGACGCGCTCAACTACGCAAAAAATCAAATCAGCAATGGCATGAGCTGCGTAATGATTTGCAGGAGGTGGTGGCTCCTGATGTTGCAAGTGTGCGCTCTGGCTTAGCACTGCTAGAGAGCAGCGCACACTTGCTTGGGTGTGCCATGAGCGGATCAGGCCCAAGCCTTTTTGGTTTGTTTTTAGATCGCAGCTTGGCTTCCGCCGCCGAACTGCAATTACTGCCTGCGTTGCGGAAGAATGGATTCGATCATTGGGTGTGTGAGTTTGAGCCAGCTAGAAATTTCTAAAAGCGCCGAAAAAGCAGCCGAAAAAGCAGCAGTTAAAAAGGGCCCCTTGAGCTATTTGAGTGGCAGTCTTACCAGTGCCCTTTTTTGTGGTTTGGCGATCAGCATCACCTGGCGCATCATTGGTTATTACAGCGACAGACCACCCCACTACAGCCAGCGAATAGCTCAATCCATTGCTACGGCAGTGAAAACATTATTAATAGGCAGCGGTTGCCTCGCTACATTCACCTGTGGCTTGATCAGCATCGGTTTGTTTTTGCTCTTCATCCGCTCACTCCTACCTACTAAGCCAATACCTGCCGATTAAGCTCACTTCACATGAGTTAAATCTATGACTCCCCATGACTTGGGGTTACTGGCCCTGCTGCTCTCCCCCGGACTGCTGCTATCTGTTTTATTACTAACCACCTTCGCTGCTGGTGGCTAGGGCCCTGTCCCGCTGATAGGTTGGGCCCTGCCGGAACAAGCCGGCCTTCTGTGTGCCCTGACTTTTGTGGCTGAAACCCTTCTTTTTAACGCCCTACGCGAAGCCATCGATGAAGAGATGGCTCTAGACCCATACGTTTGCGTGATGGGTGAGGATGTTGGCCAATATGGCGGCTCGTATAAAGTTACAAAAGATTTATATGAAAAATACGGAGAATTAAGAGTACTAGACACTCCTATTGCTGAAAATAGTTTTACTGGAATGGCTGTTGGTGCAGCAATGACCGGGCTGCGGCCAATCGTTGAAGGGATGAATATGGGATTTTTATTGCTTGCTTTTAATCAAATCTCCAACAACATGGGAATGTTGCGTTACACGAGCGGTGGTAATTTTACAATTCCCACTGTTGTACGCGGACCAGGAGGTGTGGGTCGCCAACTTGGAGCAGAACATAGCCAAAGATTAGAAGCTTACTTTCATGCTGTTCCCGGGATAAAGATTGTTGCCTGCAGTACCCCAAGGAATGCGAAGGGGCTTATGAAGGCTGCAATTCGTGATAACAATCCAGTTCTATTTTTTGAACATGTTCTTCTTTATAACTTGAGTGAAGAAATACCTGAAGGTGAATATACCTGCGCATTAGACAAGGCGGAGTTGGTAAGAGAGGGTAAGGACATTACACTGCTTACTTATTCGCGTATGCGTCATCATTGTTTAGAGGCAGTGAAGCAGGTGGTTGAAAAGGGCTACGACCCTGAGCTAATTGATTTAATTAGTCTTAAACCATTTGATATGGAACTTATAAAGCAATCCGTTGCCAAAACTCATAGGGTTATAATAGTTGAAGAATGTATGAAAACAGGTGGAATCGGGGCCGAGTTGATTGCCTTAATTGTTGAAAATTGCTTTGATGATCTCGATGCACCTCCAGTGCGTTTATCTAGTCAGGATATTCCAACTCCATACAATGGAAAATTGGAAAATTTAACAATTATTCAGCCTAATCAAATCGTATCAACCATAGTTTCTATGGTGCAGAGATGACTAAATCTCAAGGCTGGTTAGCCTTAATACTAGCTCTTGCTATTGGAAGCGTACTTGTTTTACGTAGCTTGCCACTTTCGCTGGGGCTTGATCTCAGAGGTGGATCACAATTAACACTTTTAATAAAACCAGCTGGTGCAATAAAAAAAATAGAGCCAAATAAATTAGAGGCTGTTAAGGATGTTCTTGAGCGCCGCGTTAATGGCTTAGGGGTATCGGAAGCAACGGTAACTAGTTCCGGAGAGGATAAAATTGTTGTTCAATTGCCTGGTGTGCAGGATCCTCGCAAAGCAGCGGAGGTGCTTGGCACTACAGCGATGCTGGAGTTTAGGGCGCAGAAACCTGATACCGAACAGGAGATGACAGGTTTAATGAAGCTTAAGCGCTTGCTTGTTGCAAAATTAGATCAGTTGGTAGGTAGAGATAAAAAAGGGCCAGATGTGGATAAATCATTAAATGAATTACTTAAATCACTAAATCTCAATTCACCTGAAGGGGCATCTGAGCAGCAACAATTAGAGGCGATTCTTACCGACACAAATAGACGCATAGTTTCTCTTTTCGAAGCTCCTGCTTTCACAGGCACTCACCTAATAGATGCTGGTAGGCAACAGCAGCCCAATAGTCAAGCTTGGGAAGTAACGTTGAGATTTGATCGTATTGGTGGAGATGAGTTTGCAGCATTAACAAAGTCGATTGCTGGCACAAATCGTCTGCTTGGAATCATGCTTGATGGCAACTCAATTAGTGAAGCCAGTGTTGGACCGCAGTTCGCTACAGCTGGTATTACCGGCGGTTCTGCAAGCATTACCGGTCAATTCACTGCAGAGCAAGCGCGCAACCTTGAAGTCCAGTTAAGGGGAGGAGCTTTGCCATTGCCTGTTGAGATTATTGAAAATCGCTCCGTTGGCCCCACCCTAGGTGCTGAGAATGTACGCAATAGCTTGGTGGCAGCAGTGCTTGGAATTGCACTTGTTGGATTTTTTATGATTGTAATCTATAGAGTGCCAGGATTTGTTGCAGTGTTGGCACTTTGTTTATATGCTCTTTTTAACTTGGCAATTTATGCACTTATACCTGTTACTTTAACATTGCCAGGCATTGCTGGTTTTATATTATCAGTTGGTATGGCAGTTGATGCAAATATCTTGATCTTTGAACGCACAAAAGAAGAGCTTCAAGACGGGAACAGTTTATTTCGGTCTGTTGAAGCAGGATTTTCTAGGGCTTTTTCATCCATATTTGATGGTCATTTAACAACACTAATCAGTTGTGCAGCTCTCGGTTGGTTGGGTACAGGTCTTGTTAGGGGTTTTGCTATAACCCTTGCTGTTGGTGTTCTACTAAGTTTATTTACAGCCCTCACCTGCAGCCGAACCCTGCTGCGTTTAGTTCTTAGTTATCCAGCCTTGCGTAAACCAGAGTTCTTTTTGGGTTCCCCCTCTCACCCATGACATCCTCCAGCGGCGCTTTGCTGCGAGAACCTTCCTTCCGCATTAATAAATACCGGCGCTTTTGCTTGGTATTAACAATTGTTTTTCTCATTTTAAGTGTTTTGGGATTGCTTTTAAGTTGGCTTTCACCAATTCACGCTCCGCTTAAGCCCGGGCTTGATTTCACTGGTGGCACTGCAATTCAAGTGGAGCGCATCTGTAGCCCAAGCTGCGCAAGTTTTTCTATGGAAGAATTACGTAAAACACTCCCTGCAAATGCTGTAGTCCAAACTCTTGATGCTGGTAAAGCCATCAGCGTTCGTACAGTTGCCCTCAGCCCTGCAAAAAGTGGTGAAATTGTTGAATCCTTAAATAGGGTGCTTGGCCCGATCCAAGCCAGTGACACCCAAATAAATACGATTGGACCTTTGCTTGGATCCCAGCTCCTGCGCAGTAGCTTACTTGCTCTGATTGTTAGTTTAGCTGGTATCGCTATTTATATTTCTCTTAGATATGCCCGTTTATATGCTGCTATGGCTTTGATGTGTCTTATTCATGATGTAATTCTTACCTCTGGAATTTTCGCTTGGCTAGGTTTGCTTGCAGGGGTTGAGGTTGATAGTTTATTTGTTGTAGCTTTACTTACAATAGCAGGATATTCAGTTAATGATACTGTTGTTATCTTTGATCGAATCCGTGAGCAGCAGCAAGTGCTGCCAGATCTTACTGTGGAAGACCAGGTTGATCGTGCCGTAGCTGGTACATTAAAGCGCTCCTTTTATACAATTACCTCAACCATCTTACCTATCATTGCGTTAATTTTCTTTGGTGGGGATAGCCTATATTGGTTTGCGGTAGCTTTATTAACTGGGGTGTTAATCGGCGGTTGGTCTAGCATTGGTTTGATTCCGCCATTACTTCCATTGCTTGGCGGAAAACTCCCTTCAAAAAGTTCAACAGATAACCCAGAGTTAGTTGCGTGAGATTTAAGCAATTTTTAGCTATAACGGTTTGGTTTTTAGCTTTAAGCGAACTTCGTATCGAATTAGCCTTACTATTTCAGCACTTCACATGGACGACCTTTTTATATGCGGTTTCAGCAAATAAATTAGCAACAATAATGTTGATTATTTCTCCACTTTATTTCGCGCTGGCAGGTAGGCCTTTAACGTCCAGCGATCCATAATTTCCTTAACAAAAATTTCTTCAAGTAAAACCTGAAGTACTACTATTGTTGGTAGCGCTAATAATACTCCCGGAAGACCCAGCAAGGCTCCCAGGCTCAATTGAGCCATAAGAGCAACAGTTGGCAACAAATTAACAGTATGCTTTAAGAGAATTGGAGTTATTAAAAAAGCCTCTGCATTTTGTATTATAAGTCTCATTATTATTACCTGTAAACTTAATAATGGAGATATTAGTAGTGCCAATGCCGCTGGCACTAATGTTGCTACCGTTGGCCCGATAGTTGGTACAAACGTAAGTGCACCGCAGATCATGCCACTTAATAATGCCAACGGAACTTTTAACCATGCAAGACCAGCCCAGGTAACTAAAAACACCAATGATGCAGAAATTGTCATTCCAGCAAGCCAGCCACCAAGGGCTGCTCTGCACTCTCCTAGTAATCTTTTGACATGTTCCCTATAAAATCGTGGGCTTGAGGAAATAATTAAACGGGTATGACTCGGTGGATCTAAACATAACAAAATAGCTAATAAAGTCATTAATATTAATTGCAACGAGCTGTTTACAGCTCCTCCGGCCAAGCCTAATAATTGACTGCCAAATGGTTGAAGTTTTTGTAGGTTAGAGATTGAATTTAAAGAATTGAAAGCATTTTGAAGGTCTTGCAAGCCCTTTATTTCCCCGGTAAGTAGAAATAATTTTTGAATAAGAATAGGGAGTAATTGATTTAAGGTTTTAATTTGCTCCAGTAGATCTGGCAACAGCATTGTGCCTAATTCCCAACCCAGGAAACATAGAAGCGCCAATACAACTAGCAGTGCTTGTGGTCTTTTTAATCTCAATCGTCGAATTAATAGTTGCACCGGAACATCCAGTGCAACAGCCATCACAATTGCACCAAATAAAACCAGGAGTACCCAACGTAATTCCCAGGCCAATATGCCAAGGCCTAGTAGGGCGACGCTCCCAAGCAATGCAGGCCAATTAAAGGCTTGGCTCGGGCGATTCATGCTCCTAATGGCCTTTTCCAGCCATCAAGTAAATCATTAATTAATAAATCTCTAATCAATACTTGGAAACATACAGCCATCGGCAAAGCAAGAATTAAACCCAACGGACCAAAAATTAGTGTGAACCCCACCTGCGCCGCTAGGGTTAGTCCAGGTAATAAACGTAATTGGTGATGCATTACAGATGGGGTAATTACATAACTTTCTAAATTTTGAATTATTATGTAAAGAGCTAAAACAGCTGCTGCCTTCCATGGCGATTCCAAAACAGCAACAGCCATTGGAAAAATCGTTCCAATCGTGGGACCAACATTTGGTATTACATTTAATAATCCAGCTAAAATACCATTTGCAATTGTAAGTTTGACCCCTAGCAAACTAAGCCCAAAAAACGCCAGTAATCCTACACATATTGAACTCAATAACACGCCAAACATCCAACTTTTTAAGGCTAATCCGCATCGATCAAGCACTAGCGCAAACTTTTTTCTGTAAAAGGATGGTGCTAGCGATACTGCCACTTGGTAGTAACTCTTGGGTTGAGCTGCAAGCATTACTGTAACGGCCAATACAAATAGTGATTGCAAAGCAGCGGCGCCAATATTACCTACAAATCCAAGTATTGGTTTAACTCCTCCCCCCAGATTTAAATTTGTTTTTTGACCCATTCTTATAAAATAATTATCTCCTAATCCTGTTAAATATGCTGCTGCTTTTGGTAATTGATCAAGCAATTCTTTAAATTGTTCTATAAATGGTGGAACAAGTTGGGAAACCAACAATGTTACTAAAAGTATAATTAGCCCCAAAGCCATAAATAAAGCCTGCCAGCGCTTTATTTTTAGGCTCTGCTCAATACCGCTCACTAAGCTTGATAAGGCGACACATAACACCACAGCAGCAAATAGTTGTATTAATAATTCCCGCAATTGCCAGCAAATTGTTGCTGCAGCCAGCAGGGCAACCAGGCTGCACCATTGGGCAAAACCCATCCGAGCTTCAGCTCTGGTTGAATCCAAGTTCATGGCCTTCTGCGTAGCGCTCAGCAAAGCGCATGAATCGCTCAAAGTCTGCCTCACTTTTCCAGGTATAGGTAGCTTCAAGAGCGCTGGCTTTGCCATTCACAAAGCGACCTTTTACATCTCTTGTGATTAATTCCCCTTCATCATCAAGCAGAAACATGCCTGTGATGTCTCCCACGGCGTTTGGTGCTAGAGCGTCTGGCTCCTCAAAAATGAATAGGGCCTGACCAGTCATGCCGTCCCGTGAACGGGTGAGCTTAATTTCTGGAATCACCGTCTCATCAACACCACGAAAAAACTGAATTGAGGCAGCCATCACGTCACCGTTAAAGCGAGAAGCTTAAGCACCCTCAAGCTGCATCAGCATTTCGGCAATTGTTTCAGCAGTTTTCCCCTCCCCTGCAATGCGTTTAAAGCCCATCTGCCTTTTTTGCAGCTCCTTTATGTAGTAACGGTCGTAGTAGTCAAGGATTTCTGCGCATGCTGCTTCAAGGTTGCCGTCGCGGATATTGGCAACTGCAATTGCGGTGCGTTGAGGCCCGAGCCGGCGGCTTAATCGCTGCGTAGCTTCAATTAATCCTTCAATTTCCTGCCTGCCGTAAACCTCCACAAGCAGGCTTATTCGTTCTGGCTTCGGACGCTCAAGCAACACCAGCGGGGCCGTCTGCATCTGTTTCCAAATGCCGTTTGGTATGCGGCAACGCCCCACCTGGGCGCTTTCTGCCTCCAGCCAGATCGGACTCTTGCCCTGTTGCTTATGCAGGCAAATAGCAAGGCAATTCTCAAAATGTTCGCTACTTGGCTGCGCTGGTAAGCCAAGGGCACCAAAACTGCTGCCTCTATGGCTTGCGAGCGCCTCAAGGTCGACCATTGCTCCCCCTTTTTGGGCAATGGCTTGGAGCACCTCAGTTTTACCGCTGCCGGTGCCCCCTCCAAGTATCTGCAGGGGCCATTGCTGCTCAAACAACGCAAGGGCCCAGTTCCTGAAGCGTTTGTAGCCCCCATCGAGCAATTGCACCTCAAGTCCAATTGTTTTTGCTAACCAGCCCACGCTGCCGCTTCTCATTCCACCGCGCCAGCAGTAGATCCTCAGATTCCCCTCAGCTGCTACCCCTTTAATTTCCTCCGCCAGTTTTCCAAGCCGAGGCCCCACCAGCTCAAGGCCCAGCTGAGTGGCGGCATTTGAACCCTGTTGTTTATGGGTGGTTCCAATTAAACAGCGTTCTTTATTGCTGAATAACGGCAGGTTGCTTGCCCCTGGGATGTGGCCTTGTTCAAATTCTGCAGGGCTGCGCACATCAATGAGAGCTGCAGAATTTTCGAGAAAAGCATTCACTGCGATACTTAGCACTGGCCTCTAAAGCGATGTTGACTGTTCCACGTCCCGAGGAACTACTTGAGGGGTTTCTTACTGGTAATGAGCGTCAGCAGCTGCGTTTTTGGCCCCAGCTGCAGGCGCAGGCACCACATCTACAGGAGTTTGCTTGGCAGAAATTGCTGAATCAGCCGCGAACTGCTGTTTCCTGGAGTAGCGGTGCCTTACTGCGGCTGTTGGCATCTGATTCCAGCATGCTCAAGGAGATCAAGGCTGTTTTTCCTGGTGGTTGGTTGCCAGCACCAGTTGGCGCATCTGCTTTATTTGCAGAAATACAGGATGCATTGCTTCTTGAACAGCTTGAAATTGCAGATCGTTTTACTAGCAGTGCACTCAGGGAAATGGCTGGAGTTGCCGCTGTAACTAGGGGCTACGTGTACTACAGCGAGGTCGCGGGGTTTGATCCTGCGCTGTTAGCCCACATTGATGCTTTGTGGTGGCTTTACAGCAATGGTCGCTTTGGATTTCGTATCCAGCAGCGCCTAAGGCAGAGCAGTGATGGCAACTGGGAGAAACTTTGGCTAACTCTCGGTTGGAAATTTGATGGTGTTTGGACCCGGTATCCCAATAGCTTCAATTGGTCCCATGGGGCACCAGAAGGGCATCTGCCCCTTGTTAATCAATTGAGAGGAGTGAGGTTATTCGACGCAATTTTGCGTCATCCAGCTCTCGACGCCGTTACAACCTCTGCATAAGATCAAATGGTTGCGCAATGAGCGCCTGATGACCCAGGCATCCAGCTTTACCCAACGTTGGCGTTGGTGTGAATTCAGCACAACCTCAACCTTGGCTCTGCAGCCACTTTTGGAGTTGTTGCTCGAACCTGTACCCCCCGCCGATAAGGAACTTTTGCAACTGGGTCTGCAGGAATCATTAGTTAATGCAGTGCGTCACGGCAACGGCGGCGATCCCCTCAAGATTTTGCGGGTAAGACGAATCTTGATGCCCAGATGGTTTGTATGGCAGGTTCAGGATCAAGGAATTGGCCTGCCTCATAAATTTCGAAATGCAAGGTTGCCCGATTGCCCTGATGCCCTCTCGGGGAGGGGCTTATATCTAATGCAGCAATGCTTCGACGACCTGCGCTGGAGCCCCAGAGGTAATCGAGTGCAAATGGCAAAGCGCCGCAGCTCAGATTAGTGACGACTCGGACAACCAGGATCTTTTTGTTCGCGTCTGAGCCAGCGCAGGGCACTTTCAAGCAATTCTGTGGCGTCTTGGTCGCTTAGTTCAGTTTTTTGCAAGGCATGAACTAGAGCGGCTGAAATTTGCTCGCAAGCTCTTCTGTGGCGATCAGATTTGGCTTGATGCCATTCTCGATCGTCAATTTTCAGAAGGTCGTGGAGTTGCCGCGCCTGCTCAAAAATTAGTTCTGGTTGATTCGTCATACCAATCATTTATAGCCATATAGATTTGTGATTGCTGTAAAATCCAAATGAAAATGATAAAGAGGCAAAAACCTGTACAATGGTTACACAAGTATGTTGAAATTACAGCTTTATTTGCAAGAAATTTAAATAGAAGAAAAAGATTTGATAGAAAAAGTGAAATTAAATCAACAATGGAGAAGCGTTATCTGCAGCGCCAGCAAATGTTGAAACTTCTTATCTCAAATCAGCCATGGCCCAATATGGAAAATAGCAGGTTTTGGAAAGCTATGCGCTGGGGAGGTGCTGGTTTCCTAGCGGCTCAAGCCTTGCATTACTTCCTGTCTAGGTGATATGGCTGGTTGAAGATGCTGAGCATTACGGATGAGGTCCTCCTGCAATTGCACTTCATCTCCACTTTCCACGTCGATCACAGTTTGGAGCAAATGCTGAGGACCACGCTTCCAGGCATTACGCAGTGAACGCCTCAAGCGATCCTCCACCAAAACCAATCTGTCTGCAGCCTCGTGAGGGCTCTCACCTGATTCAATATCAGTGCGAAGGCAAACTCCAAAGCCGTAAGCCTCTATTAGCGCTCTTCCGCCAATCAACACCGTTTGGAAGGTCCAACCTTCTAGCCATCTAACCCGGAATGGGTTGTTCATTAACAGCCTCAGGCACAACACCATTTGAGCGGATTAGGAGAACCTTTACAAGTTTTTTCCATTTCTTGTTTCGTTTTTAGAACCAAAGTTATGTGGAAATGATCTCGAGAATGCTGCTTAAGAGCTCCTTTTTAGGGCTTGCTAGCGCACCATATCCTTGTCATAAACCAGGTTTCAGCACTGATCTGGCTAAATCCAGCGTTGTTTAGTCGGGTTTCAATTTGATCTCCGATGTAATCCCGGTAGTAAGGCTCATGAAAAACTCTGCGGAAATTTTCCATTACCGCTTGGAATTGAGGGCTATCAGCTAACTGCACTGAGTCGGCCAGAATCAAAACACCACCGGGACGCAATACTCGAAAAGCTTCTGCTATCACAGCCTGGCGGGCTTCAGCAGGTAATTCGTGCAGCAGAAATACACAGGTCACAGCATCCAACGATTGGTCTTTAAAAGGCAGCTCTTCAGCGTTACCTTGCGTCAATTGAGGTAATTCCCCCGGTTGCTGAGAAAGCCAACGATTTGCCTGGCGCAAATATGCAGTTGAAAGATCTAAACCCACCAACTGTGCTGAACCAAAGGCACCCCTTAATTGCCTGAGGGTGCGACCTGTGCCGCAAGCCACGTCCAGAATTTTGATTTGATTTGCAGACAAATTTGCCTGTTTGAAGCGCTGAGTTAAGGGCTTTAAAATGCGCCGGCGCATGGCATCTGCAGTGCCGTTAAACAAGATCTCAACTTGAAGGTCGTAGAGCTCAGCAGAGCGATCACTTAAGTAGCCATCAGTTTGGTGGTGGAAATTTTGAAGGTAGTAATTAGGAAAACTGTTGCTATCAATACCCGCAGGCAAATCGTGCACGTCTCGGCGCAAGCGGCGGTCCCAAATCTTTGGTAAATCAAGCCACACCAATGGATAACGCAACATCCAATCAAGCCAGGGGGCGTCGAATAATTGGCTGGTGGGATATAAACCTTGCTCCGCTTCTAACCAATCCCGTTCCAGCAGGTTGTCCATGCTTCTGCGAAGAGCCTGCAGGGTTTCTGCAGTTATCGGAACAGTTTCAGCATTTGCCTTAGGGGCCACTAACTCCATCAATTGGGTGCTTATTTGTTTATGGGCAATTCCAAGCAGACTTTTTCCTTGCTGCATGGTTTGGTAAGCAAGCCTTGTCACTGAATCCGCCATTGGGTTGAAGCTGGTATGCGTTGCTGCCATTCCAGCGGATTACAGGCTTGTCCGCGAGATTTAGGTAACTGTTTCTCTCAGAATTAGCCTAAAAATGCAGCATTTGCACTGCAAAAGCATTGCAGGTGATAGGTTTTTGCCATTGGTTTTGATGCCGTGCAGGATGCGATCTCGAGTCTGATCGGTCGCTACGACCAGCAGGGTCGTTACTTCGATGGCTCAGCACTTGATCGCCTTGAGAACTACTTCAGCGAATCTGAATTGCGGATAGCAGCGGTTGATCTCATTAACGGTGATGCCGCAGAGATAGTTCGCGAAGCCAGCCAGCGGCTCTGGCTCTCAGATCCAGAACTGTTACTGCCCGGTGGAAACGCATACACCACAAGGCGGTTGTCAGCTTGTTTGAGAGATCTCGATTACTTCCTGAGATATGCCTCATACGCATTAGTTGCGGCGGATTGGCAGGTGCTTGATGAGCGGGTGCTCAACGGCCTCAACGACACTTACAAATCTTTGGGCGTGCCCACTGGCCCTACAGCCAAAGGAATTCTGCTTATGGCTGAAGTTTTAACTGAACGTCTATCAGCGGTTGGCTACAGCTCTTGCTCTTTGGTTAGAGCTCCTTTTGAGCACATGGCACGCGCGCTCTCAGAAATAAGCCTCAACGGCCTCTGAGCCATTAGAAGTAATCTCAAATCCAAATTCTTGATTAGTTGCGTGAACGCCTCCCCAATTTCCTCAGTAGATCTGCCCAAAAAAGCAAATGTGAGTACTGCCCATCGACTGCACCTAGAACCAATTGCCACTCCCCATCGTTTGCTCCTTGGTCCGGGTCCATCCAATGCAGATCCAAGGGTGCTGGAGGCTATTGCTAGGCCACCGTTAAGCCACCTTGATCCTCTTTACCTGGAACTTATGAATGAAGTGCAGGAAATGTTGCGTTACGTCTGGCAAACAGATAACCGCATAACAATTCCTGTAAGTGGTACAGGCAGTGCTGCTATGGAAGCAACAATTGCCAACACAGTTGAAAAAGGAGACCGTGTTTTGGTGGGGGTTATTGGTTACTTTGGCTTGCGGCTCGTTGATATGTGCAACCGCTACGGAGCAGATGTCGAAGTATTGGAGGCTCCCTGGGGGGAGGCTTTAAGTTTTGAAAGTATCGAGGAAGCAATCACCCGCCATCGGCCAGTACTTTTTGCTCTTGTTCATGCGGAAACCTCCACTGGTGTTTGCCAACCATTGGACGGTATTGGTGCACTTTGCCGCGAGAATGATTGCTTGCTGGTTCTTGATACTGTTACTTCACTAGGCGCCGTTCCTTTGAAGCTGGATGAAGCTCAAGTTGATTTGGCGTACAGCTGTAGCCAAAAAGGATTGAGTTGCCCGCCTGGCTTGGGCCCCTTCACTATGGGGCCAAGGGCAGAAGCCAAAATTGAACGCCGCAAGGGCAAAGTTCCCAATTGGTATTTAGATATGTCTGGTTTGAAATCTTATTGGGGAAAGGATCGTACATATCACCACACAGCGCCAGTAAACATGAACTTTGGTCTTAGGGAAGCCCTGCGGTTGCTTTGTGAAGAGGGGCTTGAAAATGCATGGGTAAGGCATCGTAATAACAGTGAAAAATTATGGCTTGGCTTGGAGGAATTAGGCCTTGAGCTACATGTACCTCATCCTTTACGCCTTCCCACCCTCACCACTGTTCGAATTCCGGCTGGTGTAGATGGGAAAGCATTTTCATCGCATTTATTAAATAAACATGGGGTTGAAATTGGCAATGGATTGGGCAGCTTGGCTGGAGAGGTTTGGCGCATTGGCTTAATGGGCACCAACAGCAGCGCTAGCAATGTTGACCTGCTGCTAAACCTTCTAGAGCTTGAGTTGCCTGCCTTCCGTTCTGGCCGCGTCGCTGTTTAAACCAGTTCTGAAGCAATAGCTCACATTGATCGCGCAAAACTCCGCCGCACACATCCATATGGTGATGGGCGCTAGCACTGCGGGAGAGGTCCAAACAGCCCCCCAATCCACCTCGCTTTGGATCACTCGCGCCGAACACCACTCGCCCCATTCGTGCCTGCACAAGTGCTCCGGCACACATCGGACAAGGCTCCAAGGTCACGATCAATGTGTGCTGGTTGAAACGCCACTGGCCACTGCAGCGACTTGCTTGCCGCAGGGCAATCAATTCGGCATGGGCGAGGGGATTTTGCTCCTCTTCACGGCGATTACTGCCCCAACCAATTGCTTTTCCGTTTGGATCGAGCACAACTGCTGCAACCGGCACCTCGCCTGCGTTGCCAGCGATAGTTGCCAGCCGCAACAAGCGTTCCATCCAAATGCTGTTTGGAATATCCATTAAGGATCAGAATGAAGGATCAATGTTCAAATGGCTTGCAAGCCTTATTCCACAACCCAGATGTTGCCACGGGTTCCTTAGGGGAATTGTTGAACCATTCCAGCGCCTTGCTCTGTAAGTGGTTAGCTGATGCGCCAAATCACGGCCCCAGGCCTGGCCTAATTGTGCAACCCCTTGCAGAACCTGATGTTGCCGGTAAGCAAATCGACGCGCTGTGGCGTGACCTTTCTTATTTGATGGATGGTGCCTATCGCCCCAACCATCCAGGGGCGCTAGCTCACCTTGATCCGCCAGCTCTAAATGTATCTATCTGCGCTGATTTGATTGCTGCTGGCCTTAACAACAATTTATTAGCTGAGGAGCTTTCACCTTCTTTAAGTCGCCTTGAGCGCAGTTTATGCAGCTGGATCGCGCGGCAAATTGGCCTTGGTGACAATGCATCTGGGGTGCCAGCCAGCGGAGGCAGCCTTAGCAATTTGATGGCGCTTACCTGCGCGCGCCGGGCCGCAAATCTGCAGGGTCGTTGTGATGGGGTTGTGCTCACTGGAGCTGGTTCCCATGTCTCCTTAAACAAGGCTTTAGCAGTTATGGGAATGGGGCCAGATTGCCTTTGGCGCTTACCACTTGATCCAGAAGGCCGTTTGTTACCTGCCGTTTTAGCTGATGCCCTTGATCGTGCATATCAACTTGGCTTACCAATTTTGGCGGTAGTAGCAACAGCAGGTACCACTGTGCAAGGTGTTGTAGATCCTTTGCGACAGATGGCCGCACTGTGCAAAGCGGCAGGGGTATGGCTTCATGTTGATGGTGCGATTGGCGGAGTTTGCGCTTTGGTTGATAGCCAGCGCTGGCGAGTGGATGGCATTGAGTTGGCTGATTCAGTTTCTTTAAATCCACAGAAATTACTGGGGGTATCTAAACCTTCATCTTTATTGCTACTACAAGATCCAAATCATTTACGCACCTGTTTTTCCACTGGTTTGCCATATATGGAGCAAGCAACAGCAGACCACGGCGGTGAACTTGGCATTCAGGGTACCCGTGGTGCTGAAGTGCTTAAGTTGTGGATGAGTTTGCAATACCTTGGCCTTGAGGGGATAGAAAAAATACTGGAGGGAGCATTTTTGCGGGCACATTCGTTACGAAGCCTGTTAGAGCCGTTGCCATTGCATTTATTAGCGGGAGATCTACATCTGCTTAGTTTTAACTCTGCTGCTGAATCAGCAGATGAGCAGATAAATTGGCGTGACCGTTGTCATAAACAATTACTAGAATCGGGTTTCTGGCTTTCAAAACCAGATTGGCGAGATCTTCCTTTGCTAAAGGCTGTGTTGGGCAACCCTTTTACCAGCGCGATGCACCTAGAGCAATTAGCTGAAATTATTAGCAGGTCTTTATGACACAAAAAGAACAAAAAGGCCGTTGGGTAGCAATTACAACCGGGATTATTTCTGTGGCCATTGCCTTGGCGTATCTTCTGCTGGTTTTACTGCTTGATCGAATGGGTCCATTGTTGCCACCACCCCCCGAGGCCCTCGGCGCGGCGGTAATTGCTGCACCTGTTGCTTTAGCGGTTCCACCACTCGTGCCAGGGCATCTTCAAGAAAATGTTTTAGATTTAAATCTCTTTTTTCCAAATCGTATTGTTCACGCACTACAGCGGCAATCCCTCCATCTCCCCAATTTTGTTGTTGCCGAAAATAGCTAATAAAACTGCGCCCTGCCAACCGAGTTAACCATGCTCCTGTTACCGCCTGAATCGCTTTTGAGGCAATTAGGGCTGGTAAATTAAGACCCATGGCAGCACTAAGTAAGCCTGCACCTCCTTTAACTAAACCAAGGCTCGCTAAAGTGCGCCCCAGAGAAAGTGCCAATTGCTGCCCTTGAGCCCTAGTTATATTTACGCTGTAAATCTGGCCGATTTCAACAACCATTTGGGCATTTACCGCAGCAGTAGCAAGTAAATCAAGGCCAGGTAGTGGAGTTAGGGCAATGGCTCCTGCACCGATCCAGCCGTAGCGATCCACAATTTCTAAGGCATCGCGATACCGCTGTTTATCTAGAAGATTTTGAGAATCAGTGGAAAGACGGCTACTTTGCAACAGGATATTATCTGCCAATAAATCCTCCCCTTCATCCCTAAGTAGCTGGGCTAAACGCATTAAAAGTCTTTCAATCTCAGCCTGAGGTTGCAGCGGCTTACGCCCGGGTTGTGGGATTGATTGAGGTGATCCGCTTGCGCTCACTACATCTTCTGTGCGCACTAAGCCGCCACAGCGAAGTTGTAATAATTGCAGAAGTCTTTTTTCTTCACTCTCACCGCGAAGATCGCATTTATTTAATACCAATATCAAACGTTTGCCCATTTGAGCTAGAGCTTGCAGAATCTTAAATTCACTAGCACGCAGATCTCCATCAACTACAAAAATCAAAAGATCGCCCTGCACCGCTTCGCTGCGAGCCTGCTGTTCACGATCTAAACCGTCTTGGCCAGATTCCAGGATTCCAGGAGTATCTCGCAACTGGATTGAGCGTTGCAGATGAGGTAAACGCAATAAATAGTTTTGGCTTTCTTTTGTAGATCCCATCGCTGCACCCACAGCGCCAATGCGGTCGTTTATTAAGGCTCTTATTAAAGAAGTTTTACCACTGGAACCGCTACCAAAAATAACAACAACTAGATCACCTTTTTGCAAGCTGGCCTCCACTTGCCTGCGGCGCTCTAGCAAGGCTTCCCTCGCCACGGCATCACGTAGTTGAGCTAACTGTTGATCAATTGCTTCTAAATTCTGTTTAGCAGCTGCACTACGGGTACCTGCCGCTTTGGGTCGTTGAGCTTGCTTACGGTTTCCTTTTGCTGAAAACCAAGGTTGTAGAAGTGGATAACAAGTGAGCACCACTGCAGCTAGCAGCAGCAGCAGGGTGGGTCCTACCAACCAGCCAGGCAACCAATAGCTCAATTGCCAAAGCAAGCTGTTAACCGCTTGAAGCACCACCGATAAAATCACGATGGCAAGCAGCAATCCCACCACCAAAAGCCAAGGGCGTGGTGATTTCATCAGCGGGCTTCAGAGTTAGTGCTGCCCCGGCCGGCACTACGCATTATGTCGCCCCAAAGCTCAGCTACCACTGCGCTGCTGGCAGTGGTAGGACTGCTGTCGTCGTTGCCAAGCCAAATCCCCATGACCCAATGCCGGCTGGGTTCATAGCCAATAAAAAGAAGATCGCGCCCCTCATTAGTTGTGCCGGTTTTACCCCCCTCGGCCCCACCAAGGGAGGCGGCACTACCGGTGCCCCCCTGAACTACACCACGCAGCAGGCGCTGCATTAAGCGTGCTTGTTTAGGGCTCATAACGCGACGGCTATTCGATCTTGTTTGAGCTTGTTGGCGGCATCCTTTGCCTGGATTCAGGCAAGGTTCTGCATCTGTGAGCCTGCGAATTGTGGTGGGCTGTTGCCAGACCCCATCGTTTGCAATAGCTCCGTAGGCGGCAGTCATTTCGATCAAGCTGGTTTCACTTTGTCCCAACACCAATCCAGGCACTGCAGCTAAGGGGGTTGTGATGCCAAGATCCCTTGCTTTTTTAACTACTGCATCCAGTCCATATCGTCTACCTAATCTGAGGGCAGCTGTATTACTACTGCTGCCAAAAGCTTGAGATAACGCCAGGCTGCCTCCACAACCAGCAGTAAAACTCTGCCCTCCCCAATCAAGTGGAGCACAGCTGATTAGTGAATCCGGCCGTAAACCCCTTTCAAGGGCAACCAAATAAGTCATTAATTTGAAAGTGCTTCCGGGTTGCCTCAGAGCTTGGGTAGCGCGGTTGAATTGGCTTGTGTTGTAGTCGTTACCACCAATCAGGCTAAGAACAGCGCCGCTGCGTGTATCGAGCACCACCACTGCCCCCTGCTTCACACCCCAGCCATTACCAGGTCTTAAATATTCCCTTAATTTTGCTTCAATTATGTCTTGAAGTACCGGATCAAGATTCGTATCAACAAGGAAATTGCCTTCACCTGCCACCTCTGGGCCTAGAAGATTTTCCAAATCTCGATGCACTTGATCTGAATAAAAGGGCGAGGGGCGTCGTTCTCGTGAAGCGCAGGCCCTCGGGGAGAGCACAACGGGTGTGCGTCTGGCCCGGCGTATTAAATCAGCTGGTGCCCCCCCTTCTGTTGCCATTTTTGTAAGCACACCGTTACGAGCACTCAGAGCTTGTTGGGGGAATGCGCATGGATCGTTGCCATTAGGAGAAGGCAGTAAACCCACTAATAAAGCCGCCTGCTCAAGGGAGAGATCTTTAGCGGTTTTGTTAAAAAATAATTGAGCAGCATCTTCAAAGCCCCAACCAACACCAAGATAAACTCTATTTAAATAACTTAATAACAAATCGTGTTTACTAAATCGTGCTTCAAGTTGTAGCGCTACCATTAATTCTCTCCACTTACGACCAAGAGTTTCTCCTTGTCCCACTTGATCTGGATATAAACTTCTAGCTAATTGTTGAGTAAGTGTGCTGCCTCCTTCTAATACTCTTCCCCCCAGCAGATTTGTAATCAAAGCCCTTGTAGTGCCGATTGGATCGATCCCTGGATGCCACCAAAAACGATTATCTTCACTGGCAAGAAGCGCCTTAATTAATTGGGGTGAAAAGCTAGTTAATTTAGGTAGCTCATTATGCCCACTGCTATTTACACTTGAGAGGGGGCGATTGTTACGGTCGTAGAGCACCATCGGCCCTCTCACTGGAGCGAGACTGCCTCGCACGGCCACACTAAAAGTTCCAAAAGCCAGCAAGAGCAAACTAAAAGCACCGGTGGTTAGGGCTGCAGCACTAATAAATTTAAAAAATTTAAGCCCCCATAAATATTGCTTTAATTGGCGAAATTCAATAATAGGTAATTCCGTTGCAGAGCCTGGACCCAAGTAAATTTGATCCCCATCCCGCAGCTCGATTGCTTTAACTGAACGACCCAGCCAGCTAATACCATTTGTAGAACCAGCGTCTGTAAGCAACCAATTTCCACGCCGTAATTCTAGGATGGCGTGACGTTTAGACACGGCTGGATGGTTAACAACTATCTCTCCATCACTATCGCGTCCAATACGATAAATTTGGCCATAGAGATTATGGCAAATTGACTCTTTGCCAAACTGATGCAGCCACAGCTCAGCCGCTATCATTTTGTACTCCGTAAGTTGTGCAGCAGTAAAGAAAAAACAGCTAGATTAATTGCTATATCTGCAAAATTAAAGACTGGGAAATTAATAGGCACAAATTCAATAAAATCCACAACAGCCCCTAGCCTCAAGCGATCTAAGCCGTTGCCGATAGATCCGCCAAGCAGCCAACCCGCTGCGCAAAGTTGAAGAAACTGCCATTTTTTTCCGGCTCGCCACAGCCATAACACTAGAAATAGTGCAACAGCAAAACTGATCAAACCGAGCCAGGCGGCACCTTGGGGAAAGAGGCTAAAAGCGGCACCATTATTCCAAACCAAGCGAAGATTTACCAGCCCAGGAATAACAACTTTGCTTGATTGAGGTAGCTGGCTTAGAACTAAATGTTTACTCCACTGATCCAGTATTACTACGCCAATTGCCAGGCCAATACTGAGGCCTCTTACTTGAAGAAGTTTATTCACCGGTTTACCAGAAGTAAGGGGCGCAGCACCCTCGCCAGAACTCCAACAAAACAACAAAGCAGCAATTGGCCTGGTAGGGGGAGAAGGCTATAGGTAAGAATTAGCTGGGGCAAGCCAACGCTCCATCTATTAGCCAAACTACCTAATCCCAGATTGAGCAAACCGCAAATCTGAATTGTAAATAGACCTAACAGTGCTGCCCCGGTAAGGCGCTCTAAACGATCCATGCCATTTTGTTGCACTAGCCGGCCGCAAAGCCAAGCGGCAGGTACAAATCCGGCCAGGTAGCCAAAGGAGGGTTGCTGCAGGTATGCAAGGCCACCACCTTCTTGAAAAACAGGAATAACGCTTATGCCAAGGCTTAAATAAGCCACTGCGGCCAACATTCCCGATCGCGGTCCACACACCAAAGCCGTTAGCAGCAGCGCCGGCACTTGGGCTGTAACTTGTAAATCTTGAAAAACAAACCCCAATTGGGGATTCCACCAGGGCAGGGCCGGTTGTAACAAACCACCAGTGAGAATAAGGAGTAGCCCTACAAGGGCCCCCCACCAGTTCAAGAGGGCGCGCAAGCTCAACCAAAGCTATTTGCCGCCATCCTGCACCAACCCATCGATCCACACAACTTTGACTGATCCATCAGAAGCTCTTTATCCCGTTGGAAGTCTTGTCAAACTGCAAAACCAGCAGCCATGGCTGAAGACCGCCTCAGTGATGCCAGTGTTGCGGCCTGCTGATCTTGTGGAAATCGCTGAGCAGGGGGAAGTGATGGCAATTCACCCTATGCAGAAAAGGGCGGTCAAATTTCGCAGAGGTACTTTTCTTTTAGCTGTTAGCTCATTGCAACCTGCCACTGATGTTTCAGGTCATTAATGGCTGCAGCTGGGCCGCATACACTCAAATTCGGTTTCTGTAGTAGACGTTGTGCAGCCTGCTGCAATTCTGAGGGGCTGATGTGTGGCAATTTTTTGAGACAGAGTTCACTATGGTTTTTGGGCAAGCCATAGCTCAAAAGCGCCGCTAAGCGATCCGCCCTTTGGCTTAGCGTTTCGCAACTTAAGGCTTCTTGCCCTTTTATTTTTGCCACCGCTAAATTCAATTCTGCCGCTGAAATTGGTTGTTCAATCAGCCGCCGCCATTCACCTAAAAAAGCATTCAGAGCTTCTGGTGCCCGATCTATCCCGCATGAGAGATGCCAGATCATCGGCGAATCTGAGCTACGAGTGATTAACTCCGCACCAATGTCGTAGGCCAGGCCCAGTTCCTCGCGAATTATCTGGAACAGGCGACAGCTCATTCCCACCCCAAGGTGTACCTGTAAAATACGAAGTAAGAGAGCGTCAGGATTATCTATTTCAATTGTACGAAAACCAATCATCATTACCACTTGCTCGGTTCTGCAGCGCACAGCAGCAAAATTGTCCAGCGGTTCTGGTATCAATAGCGGACCAGCTTCGATCTTATTTGTCCAGCCTGAAATCCGATTTCCACATTGCTCTTGAAGGCTTGATGGTGGATTCCCTGCGAGCACCAAAAGGGCGCTTTGAGCAGCGAGTTGCTTTGAAATTTGCAGTAATGATTCAGGCTCAATTTTTTCTAGGTCATTTCTAGTGCCGATTGGATCATGGCCATAGGGTCCATCGCTAAATAATAGTTGTCGTAATTTTTCATGACAAAGATAAAAAGGATCTTCTCGCATTCTTTGTATTGTTTGCATGTTTAAATCACGTTCTAGATTTACTTGATCCCTCTCGCAACTGGGCTTTTCAAGCATATCTAATAATAGTGGTAGTAGAAATTTAGCATCATCGTTGTTGCATTTCAAAGCAACAACTAGAAAGTCTTCCCCTGCATCACAGCGCAAATTTGCACCATAACTCTCCACCTTATTTGCAAAATCTTCGGCATTTAATTCACCACAACCTCGAGTTAATACTCCCGCTAAAAGTTGTTGACGACCCCTCTGACCCGGCGGATCTACCCTGCTGCCAAATGCCAAAACTAGGCGGGCAACCAATATTGGTGATTCTGGTTGATGCAATAGTTCAACTTGGTTCATAGGAATAGTTTTATTCAGGTAAAACTTCAAGTATGCAGGCCCTGCTGAGGTCCCATTCTTTTGCGAGTGAATGCAATCGATCCTGGTCCCATTGCTTTAACCATTGCAGAGGTGCATCAAGCGGCAATAAACGTTTTTGAAGGCTGTCCTGCCCGAGATGATGGGTTACCTGGCTGATCGCCTCATGGCTAAAGGTGTAGCCATTGCCAAGTAAGCGCTTAGCCCGCTCTATCTCTTGCAATTCAAAACCCTGCTGAGCTTGAGTTAACAATTTCTCCAATTCTTGCCGCACCTTTGGCAGAGATTCAGGACTGCTAACTGCCTCCAGAATTACCAAACTGCCTCGCTCGAGAGGATGAACCTCCACGTCTATGGATTCCACAAGTTGAAGCTTTTCGCGAAGTACTTTCACAAGCCTTGAAGATCTGCCTTCAGCAAGGGCTGCAGCCCAAAGATCAATCCCCATTAAAGCTTCAGGATCTGCTGCGAAAGGGGCAGACCAAGCTACAAGCAAGCGGGCTGATTCCAGTCTCGGCAGGCTCAGATGGTGTTCCCCCGGTTGCCAGTGCATATGCAAGTCATCTGGATTCAAATCAATTAATGCTGGATCCTGCTCTGCATCAAGTTCACCGATGGGTCCTGCCGCCAACATTTTCAGCAGTTCATCTGATTCAAAACAACCCCCAACAGCAACTGCGCAATTTGCCGCCTTGTAGTGGCGACTTTGAAACCGTTGCATATCTGCAGGCCCATGATTCAAGAGATCGGAACGCAAACCAATAATTGGTCTGCCATAGGGATGATTTCCGCAGGCCAAATGCAACAAGCGCTGAAAAGCAACCTCCTCGGGTTGGTCTTCACTTTGAGATAGTTCTTCAAGCACCACAAGCCGTTCCATTTGAAAAGATTCCCTTTCGAGGCCCGGTTGTAAAACCAGTTGTGGCAGCAAATCACATGCCAGGGCAAGCCCTTCAGGCGGAATCACAAGGTGATATTGCACTTCGTCAAAGCCAGTAGCGGCATTACTAGAGCCACCTATGGATTCAATTTGAAGGTCAAATGCACCAGGCGGAAGATTTTCATTTCCCTTAAAGACCATGTGTTCAAGGAAATGGGCGATACCACTTTCAGTATTTCGTTCCATGGCACTGCCTGCCTGGCACCAAAATTCAATACAAACCACCGAAGCATCGGCAACGGGTAAGTAGGTAATAGGGCAACCGTTACCCAGGAGATGCTGCTGAGGAGCTGGAAAGCCAAGGGCTGAGTTAGGTAGTGTCAGAGAACAAATAACGCTTGCCACCATCATGGTGCGACCAGGGGCCCTTAGGCTCTTTCGGTTGCGAACAAAATAAATGAATAGCTCTCACCCCCTGGTAGGTCGCATAGCCCAATCCTTGCTGCCTCTCTGGCAGCAGCTACCAAAACTTGAAATCCTTCCCCTAGATCCGGATTTAAAAGAAGTGAGGGGTGAACTTGAAGGCGATAATATGGCAATTAGTAATGAACTATTACGCTGCCGTGGATTGCGAAAGATCCACCTTGAAGTTGCTCATATTGGCAAAAACCTGGATATTCTTCACTGCGTCATGTTTCCAGATCCATGTTTTGATCTGCCTTTATTTGGTGCAGATATTGTTGCCGGAAGAGGTGGCATTTCGGCGGCTATTGTGGATTTATCCCCCACTGCTCCGCAGTTACCACGCAGTATTGATGAAGCCTTAAATAAAATTGAGAAACATAGATATTCCCAACCCCGTGAGGTGCCTCCATGGGGCAAAATTTTTTCTGGGCAAGTACTATTTGTTCGTCCCACCAATAGCATCGAAGAAGAGTGGTTCTTAAAAGATCTTCTTGCTTTTCACCAGATTTTTCTTAACCACCTGATTCTCAGCGAACCAGACGCTGCAAACCACCCGGACAGCAAGATGCGTTATGAGGCACAATTAAATTATTGCGAGCAGCAAAGAAGAAACGACAAAACAAGAAGGGTGCTTGAAGCTGCCTTCAACCCACAATGGGCAGACGATTACATTCAGAATCTGCTATTCGACGATCCCCAGCCCCCCGGAGTTTTGTATTGTGCCTAAAATAAATTTCAAT
>ERZ889217.15-NODE-15-length-104112-cov-12.105894_pt1 | contig 104112 bp, 96 predicted proteins | sample MGYA00521098_ERZ889217 | MGnify/ENA primary metagenome ERZ889217 (study PRJEB32303, sample SAMEA104408613) | aquatic metagenome | biome: Brackish water; feature: Pelagic; material: water | place: Baltic Sea | collected 2014-06-10T22:04:00 | depth 2,362 m ... | reverse complement strand
GGATTTTCCAGAGGATTGCAGGAAAAGCTCTTGATGAACTCCGAGTAATTCAACGGATACACGATTTGGCCGATGAGCAGGCTGGAGACGAGCAAAAGCATCACGGCGATCCATTTCGTTTTGGAGAGCCAACCCGCTGGAGCAAAAGGTAAAAGGGAGAGCGCCCACCAGGTATATTGCGGAGCCATGAGTTTCCCGAGGCCGACAAAGACTCCCATGAGCACAAAAAGATCGCCGGCATTTGGATAACCCACGCCGCGTTGTTTTCGAAGAATCAGACCTATCACCCCCAACGCGATTGGAAACCAGATCCAAGTGATGGCGCTTGTCGCAATTCCCCCCAAGTCCGAATCAAAGCCGTGAATGCCATTTCGAGGCGCCATTCTCACAGGGATATCCAGAAAATTTTGGAGAATCGGAACGAAGCTTCCCAACGAGCCGTCGATCCCGAAAGGCTTGTTGATGTGAAACCTAATGGCTGACATCAACTCTTGGCTTTGGGCTCCAAAAATCAGCAACGAAAAAGTCATCCCGAAGAGGCCCAAGGCCCATGCAAACATCGAGCTGATGCCTTTCCGGATTTTCCCGGACATCCATGCGCCGAAGAGCAAGAGGGGAGCCAGAAGAATGGGGTAAATCTTGGTCGCCATGGCCAATCCCATGAAAAATCCGCAGGAGTTCAAGTGCCCCCTTCGCCAGAAAAGCCAGCCCGTTAAAACCAAAAGCGAAACCAAAAGTTCAAACCGATACAGAAGAATTGGGCCGGTCGCCGCAGCCAAAATCATCAGCAACCACGGCGTGTGCTTTTCGCCAAAAACGGCGGCGAGAAGAATATGAAGGCAGAGAAGGATGGCATTTGCGGTTAGAAGGGCGAATCGGAAGTCGTCGAATTTGCGCGGGTCCTCCAAGCCGCAGGCCGTCGCGACAAAAAACCACAGGGCTCCGGGTTGATACTCGTTGGTTCCGGCGTGAGCCCATGAGGAATGTTCCAAAAAAGAGACCGCGCGCGTTTGGAAAACGACTGGGTCGATTTGCAAATGCCCCAGCCAGCGAGGATCGGAGGCCCTGGTCCACAGAAGCAGCACGAGCGCCGAGGTGCAAAAGATCAAGGCGATCCAAAAAAAATCGCGCTCGCGGGTCGCGGATTTCATGACGGGTGATTCATTCACGATTTCTTCGAGTTCTGGTTCCGAATCAAACTCCGATATCCTCGTTCCAGAGCTCGGGCTTGGTTTTTATGAAATCCTCCATCATGGCGATGCATTCGGGGTTTTGGCGGATGTCGAGTTCGAGGCCCTGCGCGCGGAGGTGGGCTTCGGGGCCTTGGAAGGTTTTGTTTTCGCCGATGACGACTTTCGGAATGCCGTAGAGTTGGATCGCGCCGCTGCACATCGGGCAGGGGGAGAGGGTGGAGTAGATCGTGCAACGGCGGTAAACGGCGGCGGGGAGCCGTCCGGCGTTTTCGAGGCAATTCATCTCGGCGTGGTGGATCACACTGCCGTCCTGCACGCGGCGGTTGTGGCCGCGTCCAATGATCTGGCCGTCGAGCACGAGGACGGAGCCAATGGGAATGCCGCCTTCAGCGAGCCCTTGGCGGGCTTCATCGATGGCGGCTTGGAGAAAGGGATCGTTCATGGCGGGTCAATCGCGGGTGAGAGAATCAATCGATCGGGAAATCTCGTCGGCCTGAGCTTTGGCGACTTCGAGCGAAGGGCCGGGAGGAACTCCGGGGCCGCCGGGAACACGCGGGCGGGTGTGGCCGATTTGAGTCATGAGAGAACGGAAAAGAATCTCGCGTCGGCGGTCGGCGAGGTCTCGGATGGCAGCGCCGTTTTTTTCAAAGAATTCCGGAGACGAGGAAATGCCGGCGAGTTCGGCGTTGAAGAATTGTGCGAGGATTTCGCGGGCCATGACCCAGTGCCCCGAGCGGTCGGGATGCACGCCGTCGGGTTGGAATCTGAACGCGGGGTTGGTTTTGCGGGCTGCATCCAAATCCCTGCGCATCGGGCCGTGGATATCGACGACATCCCAACCCTCCGCGCGCTTGGAGAGAAGCCAATCGCGGTAAACCACGAGATTGCGCTCATGAGGGTTTTGATCGGGAGCGATGGGTTTTACGGGGTCATGGACAGGTGCGGTGCAAAATACGACGCGCTTGGCTCCGGCACGGAGGGCGTTCTTGCGGAGTTGGGTGATGGCCTCCGAGTAGCGGCGCAGGCCTTCGGGACCTTCTGGCAGGGCCGAGGCGTCGTTCATTCCGTAGCACACAAAAAGGAGGTCGGGCTTGGTGAGAGCCAGCGAACGGTCGAGGCGGTCGCCGATGAATGGTCTAGGAAATCCATGGGCCTTTGCGTGGCCGTTATTCTCGGCGGCGGTGAGTGCCGTGGCGGTTTCGCTCGCGAGGCCGATGTCCAAAACCTCGAGCCGGTGCCCCTGCGAGATCAGCCAGCATTCGACATCGGTCACATAGTCGCCCGCCTGCGTGATGCTGTCGCCGAGGAAGGCGATGCGCTGGATTCCCTCAAGCGGTGCGGCGGCCATGGCAGATGCAGTCCAAAGGGCGGTAGCTAGGAGAATCGGCTTCATGTTTGCAGGTAGACGACATGGGTTTGGAGAAACTCGTGGAGGCCGTGTTTGCCGTCGGCACCGCCGATGCCGGATTTTCTCCAACCGGCGTGGAAGCCCTGCATGGCCTCGAAGTTCTCGCGGTTGATGTAGGTCTCGCCGAAATGGATTTCGCGGCAGGCTTTCATCGCGGAGTTGAGGTCGCGCGTGTAGATGGACGAGGTCAGGCCGTATTCCGAGTCGTTTGCGAGAGCGATTGCCTCCTCGAGGCTGGAAACGGAAACAACCGGCGCGACGGGGCCGAAAATTTCGCGCTGGATGATGTCCATGTCGTGGCGGCAACCGGCGAGGACCGTGGGTTGGTAAAAATGCCCGCCGGGCGAGACGTCGGCCCGAGCACCGCCCGTAACGACCTGCGCGCCTTGGGCGATGGCGCTGCGAACGAGGGCTTCGACCTTCTCCAGCCCGACCTGGTTGATGAGCGGGCCGTAATCGACGCCGGGATCGGCGAGAGGATTTCCACAACGGGCCGAGGACATCGCGGTAGCGAGCTTTTCGGTGAACTCGGCGGCGACTTTTTCGTGAACATAAACGCGCTCGGCGCAGTTGCAGACTTGGCCGCTGTTGATGAGGCGCGAGCTTTTGACGGCGTTCACGGCGAGGTCGATATCGGCATCCGCCAGGACGATGGCGGGAGCTTTTCCGCCGAGTTCCAGGTTCACCTTTGTAATGTTTTTCGCGGCGGAGGCCATGATGCGCGAGCCGGTGGCCACGCTGCCGGTGAAGCTGATGAGGCCGATGCGGGGGCTTTCAGCGAGCGCCTGGCCAACGCCCGCGCCACGGCCGGAGAGGATGTTCACGAGTCCCGGAGGTAGGTCGGTTTCGGAAAGAAGGCGGCAAAATTCGAAGGCGTTGTTCGGCGTTTCCTCGCTGGATTTGATGACGATGGCATTTCCGCAAACGAGGGCCGGAGCCATTTTGCGGGCGACGAGAAAGAAAGGGAAATTCCACGGCAGGATGCCGCCAACCACGCCGATCGGTTCGCGGAACAAGAAAATGGTCTCGCCCGCTCGGTCACTCGGGATGATCTCGCCTTCGATGCGGCGCGCCCACTCGGCCATGTAGTCGATGTAATCGGCGGTGAAATTCACCTCCACCTCGGCCAGGCCGAGCGTTTTTCCCTGTTCCTCGACGATGACTCGCGCGAGCGGCTTCACATTTTCACGGAGCTTGGCCGAGATTTGGCGCAGGAGGTTGGCGCGCTCGATGGCGGGGCGCTTCGCCCAGGCCGGTTGCGCGGCGTGGGCAGCGTCGAGCGCGATGGTGAGGTCCTCGGCGGTGGATTCCGGGACGCGCGAGATGACCTCGCCGGTGGAGGGATTGAGGACTTCGATGGCGCCGTCGCCAGCTGAGGGAGTGAATCGGCCGTTGATGTAATTCTGGTAGGTTTTCATATGGGTGGTCGGGGAATTGTTGAGGTTCATGCCAATAGTTTTTTCCGGCAGCGGGGCCAAGCTTTTACAAACTCTCAGAATAATCTTGAGCTGGCTGCAAGCTGAGAAGGATAAAGAACCTCCATCTGCGATTTCCTCAACGACCCATCGATCATGAAAATCCCCATCACACTGCTTCTTGCGGTCGGTCTGTTTTTTTCCAACTTCTCGCGGGCGGGTGAGAAAACCATCGAGCCGACCGGCACTCGACCGAACATTTTTTTTATTCTGACGGATGATCAAGGTTATGGGGACTGGAAATGCACGGGCCATCCCTTATTGGCCACTCCGAATGTGGATCGATTGGCGGCCGAGAGTGTGCGGCTGGAGAATTTCCAAGTGAGTTCTTCGTGCTCTCCCACCCGGGCGGCGCTGTTGACCGGCATGCACGAATTCCGAAATGGAGTTACCCATACCCAGACGCCTCGCGACCAATTGTGGAAAGACGCGACGACACTACCCGAGCTCCTCGCTTCAGCAGGCTATCGGACTGGCTTCATTGGAAAATGGCATCTCGGTAATGATTGGGGTTACGCCCCGCAAGACAGAGGGTTTCAATGGTGCTCCACGAATCGCGACGGGCCGCGAGAGCACTTCGATCCGATGATGGTGCGAAATTGCAAGCGCGAGAAAGTGAAGGGCTACCGCGAGGATATTTATTTCGATGATGCGATGAAATTCATCACCGAGAGCGGCGACCAACCATTCTTCGCTTACCTCTCGACCTACTCGCCGCACGACCCGCTTGCCGCGCCCGAGGAATTCGTCGCGCCATTTCGCGGGAAAGTTCCCGAGCAGCAAGCCCAATACCTCGGGATGGTCGCGAATCTGGACTACAACATCGGTCGGATCATGGCCTTTCTGAAGGAAAAGGGCCTCGACGAAAAAACCATCGTCGTCCTCATGTCCGACAACGGCGGAACCTGGGGGTTGGATGTCTACAACGCCAACATGCGTGGCTGCAAAGCCACTGCTTGGGAAGGGGGCACGCGTGTCTTTTCCTTCTGGCGCTGGGCCGGACACTGGCCGCCCCACCAGGTCGAAAACCTCACCGCACACCTCGATGTGCTTCCGACCCTCTGCGAACTCTCCGGAGCCAAAATCCCGGAAAAACTCCAAGGCAAACTCGAGGGCTACAGCCTCCTGCCGCTCCTCGAATCCAAAAAACCCATCGTCTGGCACGATGACCGCATGCTTTTCCAGCATGTGGCTCGCTGGCCGAGCGGCCTCGCTGCCGAGCACAAATACGCCATGGCCGGTGTGCGGCAGGGCCATTACCTCCTCGTCCGCAGCCGCCCCTGCGACAGCCCGAAATGCTCGAATGAGAACTTTGGTTTTCAGTGTTCCACTTTGCGAAGTGTCATCGCCGGAGGCAAAGAAGCGACCTACACGGCCGACAATGCCGCTTTTCACTGGGGCGTTTCCGAGCCCGGACGCTGGAGTCTTTTCCATTTGAAAAAAGACCCCGCCTGCAAAAAAGACCTCGCCAAGTCCGAGTCCGCCCGCGCCGGTTCGATGGCCAAGGCTTACGATAAATGGTGGGACGATGTTTACCCTGTGATGATCGAGCGCGGCGGCGATCTGGAAATGAAGTGGGATAAAAAACTCCTCGAAAAAAAACTCTCCAGCGAAGCCGCAGCAAACTGAAGAATCAAAAGGGGAGAAAAATTCTCCCAGCGGGAAAAAACTCAACTCCTAAACGGCTCCATTTTTGTTCAGAGCCACTTGGAATCCGTTAGCCGCCACCTGAGCGAGGTCTTTCTCTGAGAATCCCAATTCGGCGGCGAGGAATTCGTATTCGTCCTCGATCGAGTTGCCGAAGCTGATCGGGTCGTCGGTGCTCACCGTGCAAACCACGCCGGCGTCGAGCAGTTGCTTGATGGGATGAATGCCAGGGGAGGGGACGACGCGGAGTTTCACATTGCTGATCGGGCAGACATCGAGAGCGATGCCGGTGTCCCGGAGCATGGCCAGCACCTCGGGATCCTCGATGGCGCGGACGCCGTGCTGGATTCGTTGAGCGCCGAGTTTTTCGATCGCATCGCAGACAAACCACGCCCCACAGAATTCGCCCGCGTGGGCTTTGGTGAATTTTCCGGCATCCCGCGCACGGCGCCAAAAATCCGGAGCCCAGTCGCCGAGCGGGGTTGGCTCGGTGCCGTGAAGATCGATGCCGTCGAGGTTTTCCCAGCGAAGCGCGGACTCGAGAAAGGGTCCCATTTTTTCGGTGTATCCGTCGTGGTGAATCCCCAGAAAAATCCGAACTTCCAACCCTGCCGGCACCGCAGCGCGGATGGCATCGCAGATCTCGCGTCCATCGAGATTCATAAAGTCGATACACCCCGAGGCGAAGCTCGTCTCCACATAGCGGACATTCCGGTGGAGGTGATCCTCGAAAATGGCCTTGGCGCAAGCGTGGTAGCGCTCGGCGCTGGTGAAAAAATCCCCTGCGTATCCCAAAAGCTCCCCCTCAAAATGCGCGAACGAATCAAAGCGAAAATCAGGAGCCCACGAGGCTGGTGGTGCGGAGTATTTGTCGGGCCGCGTCTCACACAAAAGATCCCAAGGCAGCGCGCCCTCGAGGTGCAGGTGGGTTTCGGTTTTCGGCAGAGCGCGAATGAAGTCGCGGAGCGGTGGTTTCATGGGTTTTCTGAGGCGAGGTTGCGGAGCATTTCGTCGAAAGCCTCGGCGGCGTTGTGGGCGGTGCACGCGGCTCCAGCGATGCGGGCCTTGCGGCAGGCCGCAGCGTGCAGGGTGGGGTTGGAGGCCCAATCCAAAATTTCAGAGGCCAACTGCGAAGATTGGCCGGGCTCGACGACGAACCCCGAATCCGTTTCACGGATGAGCCGTGCGGCTTCGGAATCCGCAGGGCCAACAAAAAGGCACGGACGCCCGGCCGCGAGAACCCCATAGACTTTACTGGGAACAACGAGTCCACAGAGGTTCGGCCGCATCGTCACCAAGTGTGCATCAGCCGCCGAGAGACTCTCGGAGAGTTTGTCAGCGGGCTGTGACGGAAGAAATCGAATGTTGTCGATGCCTCGCAACCGGGCAGCGGCCTCCACCTCGACGCGGCGTGGCCCGTCACCGATGAAAAGAAAAACGACGCGCTGGCCGCGAAGTTTTTCGGCCGCATCGAGCACCGTGTCGAAATCATGCGCGAGCCCCATGTTTCCCGAGTAGGCGACAACAAATTGCCCTTCGAGTTCATGTCGGGCGCGGAAGGGGTTGTTGCCACGATCAAGGGATTGGATGGCTGGAGCCCAGTTCGGAATGATCGAGATTTTCGCGTAGGAGATTCCGCGAGCCGTCAGGCGCGAAGCCATACAGCGCCCGATGGCCACGACGGCGTCGCTCCGCATCAGGGCTTCTATGGAAAGTCGGCGGAGTAAATTGGAAATCGCATTTCTGCGAGGAAGGACGCCCAATTCCTCGGCAACCTCGGGATACAAATCCTGGGCCCAGTGGATCACGCGGTTGCGTTTAAAAAACTTCATCGCCAGCCCCGCCACCACGAGCATCGGAGGATCGGTCATCGTCACTACGAAATCGGTTCGAGGCAAAAGTAGCGCGCGCGTCATCAGCCACGGGATCATGAAGACATAGCTCACCGCGCGAAGCAGGACATTGCGCCGCGAGAGCGCTCCCCCCACGCGGAGAATTCGAACACCTCGACGAGTCGAGTTTTTCGGCTCGCCAGGCTCAGAGGTCGTTAGAACCGTGACATCCCAACCGTGCGCAGCGAGCGACTCGGTGATTCCTTGAAGCATGTCGCCCGTGGCTCCCTTGGCAGGGGGATAAACCCGGTTGATGAAAAGAACGGATGACATTCAGTTTCGCGGAGTCTGGCCATTTTCCACAGGCGGGGCAGTTTTTTTTATCCATGGCTGGATGCCGTGGTAGAGCCAGTAGCCGGGGATTTTCATCATCTCGATCGCGGCCCATTCATCCTCTTGAAGCCGGCCCTGCGGTGTGTCCCACCAACCGATGCGCGAGGTGGCGACTCCGAAATCGACTCCGGGAATGCGTTGTTGGAAGGTCGAGAGTGCCCGGCGGGCGTGGAACGACGAGGTAACGAGCACCGCATGGCGCACGCCGGCTTTTTCGAGGAGAGGTCTGGCGAACTCGGCATTCTGCAAGGTGGAGCGGGATTTTGTCTCCACCATGATCCGGTCCGGCGGCACACCGCCTTGGATCAAGGCGCGGCGGTTCGTGGGCGTATCGCCCGTGCCTATAATGAAGACCACCGGAGCGACGCCCTCGCGATAAAGCTTCGCCGCCTCGACCGGGCGTCCTTGGGACTCCCCGCCAAGAAGCACAATCGCGTCGGCTTTTTCCGGCCGTGAATCAATGACGAGTAAATGACGCCAGATTTTTGGAAACCAAACGGGGTGAGAAAACCAAAGCGCCGCCGACAAGGCTGAAAACACCGCAAGGACGGCAAAAATTCGAAGCACGCGCTGGGGCTTTTTTTGGTTTTTCATCCCAGACCTAAAACGGCGTCGAGGTGGCCGATTGCGCGAGCATCAAGGCCTCGATCATCTGCCGCGAGGCCTCCGCTACCTCGCGACCAACGGGGTCGGAACCGGCGATGGATTCGATGCGAGCAGATCGGCCTTCGATTTGGCCCTCCGAAAAAACAGCTGAAAGAAGCGAGCACCCGCTCAGGAGGCTGATCAGCGTGGCGTCGAAATGCGGCGGCGGTTCATCGCTCTGAATCAAGCGAGCCAGCCGCGTGCGAACCTCCACACGCTCCTCGTTGTGAACCGTCGGGTAGCGCCGGAGCCCGATCACCCAGAGGATTTTTTTGTCCTCGCGCTTGAGGATGCCGCGCGAGATGAGGTGATCGAGAGCGGCTGATTCGATGGCGGGCTTTTCATCCGAGAAAACCGAGAGCCAATACGCGATTGGGTGGTTCGTGGGGTCCGACACAATGAGTGCGAGCCAGGAATCGAGGAGCGAATTGCCGGTTGGTGCCGAGTTTTTCACCTCCACCACCTTGCCGCCGGTGGTGATCCGACCCGCCATCTCCAAATCCGCCAGAATCGCCCCTGCCAACCCGTAACTCAAAGCCTCGGGCAGCAACGGCAGATGCGCGCCGGTTTTGTCATCGAGTGAGAGGAGTTCAATTTCCTCGACCAAAGTGAGCGGTGGATTCATGGCATCGGTTTTACCCCAAAGTCCGCCCCGCCTGCCGTCGCGTCAATGCAAAGAAACCCCTTGGTTACTTCACGCCACTCGCCAGCACGGTTTGGAAAAACGGCGCTTCGCTTTCGCGCGAGACGATGGAGGTTTCGATGCTCGAGAAGCCAGCTTTTTTGAGCATTTGCTGGAGTTCGATCTCGGAAAAGCCCAGCCAGACATGGCCGTAGAGTTCGCGGGTTTTCTCATGCGTATGGCTTAGCAGGTCGAGGATCAAGACACGGCCGCCGGGGCGCAGGATTTTGTGGGCGGCTTGCAACGCTTTTTGCGGTGTCGCGGCGTGGTGGAGGGCTTGGCTGAAAAGCGCGAGATCGACTGTGCCGGCTTCAATCGGCGGCGCCTCGATGTCGCCGAGGCGGTATTCGAGATTGGGGAAATCGTGCTCCTTCGCAAGCTGCGCGCCGAACTCCACCATTTTCTCGGAGTTGTCGATCGCGATGACTTTTTTTGCGGATCGCGCGAGAAGTTGGGAGAGCGTCCCCTCGCCGGCACCGAGATCGGCGATGACCATTGGTGGAAGGAGTCGCAGCAACGCGTGGGAGAGCGCCTGCCAGGATCGTCCCGGAACATAGGCGCGGCCGAATTTTCCGGCGAGGCGGTTGAAATACTCCGCCGCCTTGTCCTTGCGCTTGCGGAGCGTGAAGGCCAGATGAGCCTTGTCCTCGGCAGCTTCTTTCAATTCCTCCTTCGCCGCATCCAGCACAGCGACTACAGCCGAAGCCAAATCCTCGGCCGCCGAGTAGAAAATGTTTTTTCCCACCCGCCGATCGCTCACCAAATCCTCGCCTTTGAGCTGCGCGAGGTTTGTCGAAATCCTCGACTGCGCCAGCCCGAGGATTTCCTGCAACTCGGCGACCGTGAGTTCCTCCTCCACCAAGAGCAGCATCAACCGCAGCCGGACCGGATCCGACAACACGCGCAGGGATTTCAGGATTGACGCCATTTAACATATCAATATATTCGGATACGAAGATAGGTAAAGATCAACCTCAACCAGAAAGACCCAAATATCATGTCCCGTCGTTATATTTTTTCCTCCGAGTCGGTCGGCGAAGGCCACCCAGACAAGGTTTGCGACACAATCTCCGATGCGATCCTCGACGCCTGCCTGGCGATCGACAAAACCAGCCGCGTCGCCTGCGAGACTTTCGTTAAGAGCAACACCGTCGTTGTCGGCGGCGAGATCACGATCCCCAAAATCAAAGGCGCCCCGCTCGATTCCGTTCTCAACATCGGCGACATCATCCGCAAGGCCATTCGCGGAATCGGCTATGTGAACGATGACGATGTCTTCCACGCCGACCGCGTTTTTATTTCCAACCTCCTTACCAGCCAAAGCCCCGACATCGCTCAGGGCGTGGATGACCGGAAAGCCGAAGGCAAAGCCACCACCGAGCAAGGCGCCGGCGACCAAGGCCTTATGTTCGGATACGCTTGCAACGAAACGCCAGAACTCATGCCCGCCCCGATCATGTTCGCCCACCGCCTCGGCCGCGAACTCACCGCGATCCGCAAATCCGGCAAGGTGAAATGGCTCCGCCCCGACGCGAAGAGCCAAGTCTCGGTTCTCTATCAAGACAACAAGCCCGTCCGTGTGACCAATGTCGTCATCTCGACCCAGCACTCCGAGGATGTGAAGAACGAAGAAATCCGCCGCTTCATCATCAATAATGTCATCCGCAAGGTTATCCCGAAGGAGTTCCTCGATGCCTCGACGGAGTTTCTCATCAACCCGACCGGCCGCTTTGTGATCGGTGGACCCCAGGGTGACTCCGGCCTCACCGGCCGCAAAATCATCGTCGATACCTACGGCGGCATGGGCCGTCACGGCGGCGGAGCTTTTTCCGGAAAAGACCCCTCGAAAGTCGACCGCAGCGCCGCCTACATGGGCCGCTATGTCGCGAAGAATGTCGTCGCCGCCGGCCTTGCTGATCGTTGCGAAGTGCAATTCGCCTACGCGATTGGCCACCCCCACCCGGTTAGCGTCCACATCGATACCTTCGGCACCCACAAAGTCGACGAGGAAAAAATCGAGAAAGCCGTGAAGTCGGTCTTCAGCTTCAAACCCGCCGACATTGTGAAACAACTCAACCTCCTCCGTCCGTTCTACAGCAAGACGACCAACTACGGCCACTTCGGCAAGAACGACAAAGACATCACATGGGAGCGCACGGACAAAGCCTCCGCTCTCAAAAAAGCCGCTAAATAAAATTCTCACTCAATCATGCCTTCTAAAAAATCACCCAAAGCCTCCGCTGCTGCGGTTCTGGCCGAACTCACCGCCGCCACCGCGAATCTCGCCAAATACTCGGCCTCAACTCCGAAGGGCGCCGACTATGTTGTTGCCGACATTTCGCTTGCCGAGTGGGGCCGCAAAGAAATCTCCGTCGCCGAGCACGAAATGCCCGGCCTCATGGCTGTTCGCAAAAAATACGCAAAAGCCAAACCTCTGAAAGGCGTGCGCGTCACCGGATCGCTTCACATGACGATCCAAACGGCCGTTTTGATTGAAACCCTCGTCGATCTTGGCGCACAGGTTCGCTGGGCGAGCTGCAATATTTTCTCCACTCAAGACCACGCCGCCGCGGCCATCGCCGAAACTGGCACGCCCGTCTTCGCCTGGAAGGGTGAGACGCTTGAGGAGTATTGGGAACTCACCCTCAAGGCCATTACCTTCGCGGGCAATGAAGGCCCTCAACTCGTCGTCGATGACGGCGGCGATGTGACGCTTCTCATCCACAAAGGCGCGGAACTCGAGAAGGGCGACAAGTGGGCCTACCAACCCGCCGACAACCACGAGGTTTCCGTCGTCAAAGCCCTCCTCCGCCGCGTGGCTAAAGAGCGTCCCGGCTACTGGACCAAGGTCGCGAAAGCCTGGAAGGGTGTTTCCGAGGAAACCACCACCGGCGTTCACCGCCTCTACCAGCTCGCCGAGCAAGGCAAGCTCCTCGTCCCTGCAATCAATGTGAACGACTCGGTGACGAAGTCGAAATTCGACAACCTCTACGGCTGCCGCGAGTCGCTTGCCGACGGCCTCAAACGCGCGACCGATGTCATGATCGCCGGTAAAGTCGCCGTCGTCTGCGGTTATGGCGATGTCGGCAAAGGCAGCGCCCACTCGCTCCGCGCCTACGGTGCCCGCGTCATCGTCACGGAGATCGATCCCATCAACGCCCTTCAAGCCGCCATGGAAGGCTTTCAGGTCAACACCATCGAAAGCACCCTCGGAGTCGGCGACATCTATGTCACCACAACGGGCAACAAAGACATCATTACCCTCAAGCACATGCTCGCCATGAAAGACCAGGCGATCGTTTGCAACATCGGCCATTTCGACAACGAAATCCAAGTCGAGCAGCTCAAAAAACACAAAGGCATCCGTTGCGAGAACATCAAGCAGCAATACGACCGCTACTACCTCCCCGGCGGCAAGAAGAGCATCTACATGCTCGCCGACGGCCGTCTCGTGAACCTCGGCTGCGCCACCGGCCACCCGAGCTTCGTGATGTCGAATTCCTTCACCAACCAGACGCTCGCCCAAATCGACCTCTGGCAGAACAAGGACAAATACAAAAAGACCGTCTATCGCCTGCCCAAGCAGCTCGACGAGGAAGTCGCCCGCCTGCATTTGGAAAAAATCGGCGTCGTGCTGACGAAGCTCACCAAGGACCAAGCCGAATACCTCGGCATCCCGTCCGAAGGACCTTACAAGCCCGAGCACTACCGCTACTAAAAATTCGCGCGGCTTAAAAAGCCGTTGCCAACCTCACTTCGAAACGAGGCCGTCGAGAAATCGGCGCGCCTCGTTTCTGATTTTTTCGCGCTCGGGTTCGGGGCGTTTTTTCCAAGAGTTCACCATCATGCTGGTCCGAGGATTTGAGGCGAAGCGGTCGGCGTGGCGGTCGTAGAAATCCCAGTAGAGCAAATTGAAGGGACATGCGCCGGGGCCGGTTTTTTTGGCGGGGTCGTAGGTGCAACCTGTGCAGTAGTTGCTCATCTTTGAAATGTAGGCGGCCGAGGCGGCGTAGGGTTTGGTGGCCATGAATCCGCCATCGGCATGGAGCGCCATGCCGAGCACATTGGCGGCCATGACCCATTCGTGGGCATCGATATACATTTCCAAAAACCAATCGTGCGACTGCTGCGGATCGATCCCGGCAAGGAGGAGGAAATTCCCGAGGATCATGAGTCGCTGGATGTGGTGGTTGTAGGCCGTGTCGCGGACTTCGCCGATAACGCTCCGAAGGCAGTTCATCGAGGTGTCGCCGGAGTAGAAAAAATCCGGCAGTGGGCGAGTGGCCTCCAGCGAGTTCGATGCGAGGTAGTCGGGCATTTTCAGCCAATACACGCCATTCACAAATTCCCTCCAGCCGATGATTTGCCGCACGAATCCTTCCACCGCCGCGATCGGAGCGCGGCCATCCCGGTAGGCGCGAATGGCGGCATCGATGCATTCCATGGGAAGGAGTAGTCCGAGGTTTAAGGGAGCGGCGATGATGCTGTGAAACATCGTGGGCGAGTCGAGCAGCATGAGGTCTTGATAGTCCCCAAAAAGCACGAGGCGTTTCCCGACAAATTCCTCGAGCAACTTCAGCGCCCCCTCGCGGGTGTGGGGTAGCCAGAAATCCTCGGCACGACCGGGGTCGTTCGGAAACCACCGGTTCACCTCGGCGATGGCTTCGAGCACGATGGGATCCTGGGGTCGCTGCGAAGTCAGCGGTCGGGGAGGGTTTGGCGCGCCGTCTTTTTTCCAATCGCGGACGGTTTTGCGATTTTCCGAGTCGAAATTCCATGCGCCGCCTTCGGGTTCGCCATCGGAGAGCATGAGGACGCCGAGTTCTTGGCGCATCCTTCGGTAGTGGGACTCCATGAGAAGGCGTTTCTTGCCTTGGGCGGATTTCAAAAACTCCGCGCGCGGCGAAACAAATTGGCAGGTCGGCGTGAGGCGGAGGGGAATTCCAGTTTCGGCGGTGACCTCTTCGAGGGCTTTGAGTTGGGACCAATTGTTCGGCTCCATCGCAATCAGCGCGGAGGGGAGGTTTTTTTGGAGATGCCCACGAAGCGCCTCGCGAAAAGCCGGCGTGTCGCCGATCCGGTGATGCTCCACCTCCCAACCATGCCCGCGCAATTCCTCGGCGAAGGCCTTTAGTGCGGCGAGGTGGAAGACGCGCTTGATCTTATGGGCTGGCCCTGAGTCTCGCGCTTCGATGAGGAGCACGCGATCCCGCCCGATCTCCCCCGCGTCGAGGGCAGTGTTCTCCAAGGTGAGTTGATCGCCAAGAATGAGCAGGGTGTTTTTCACGAAGCGTATGGAAAATAAAAAAGCCGACCCTTGCGAGTCGGCTTTTTTTGTTGAGTTTCTAGACTGATCTTAGAACGCGAAGCGGAGACCAGCGCGGCCGAGAAGGCCATTCTTCGGATCTTCCGAGGAATAGACATAACGGGCGTCGCTGAAGAGACCGATGTTGTCGGTCACGCGATACTCGAGACCGCCACCGACATGGCCGAAGCCGTGTCCGGAGCCAGTGCCGTAAGCGGCGCCGCCGCCAACCATCGCGTAAGGAGCGAGGCCGAAGCAGAATGGATAGCGGATGAAGAGGTTACCAATGGTAGCCCATTCAGCGTTGTCGCCACGGCCGCCGATGGCTTGCTCTACGCCGAGACCGATGTGTTTGGTGAAGAAGTAGTTGGCTCCAAGGCCACCACCCCAGAAGGGACGGCCGGAATTGTAGAATGCGCCGGCGGCGAAGGCGTCAATTTGAAGCTCTTGGTCACGGAATTTGCAATCCGGGGCTGGAGCGACGGTTTCTTTGAAGGTCTTCGCGGTGGTGCCTGCGAAGGCGCCAGTGACGGAGACAGCAACTGCGACGAGTGCGATGGTGAGTTTTTTCATATGTGTTTTTTTGTTTTTGGTCACCTTGGGTTAGCAAAGTGAAGAGTTGGAACTTCTGAATTCCGCTCGGAGGTTTATTTCTTTTATCATTTTTTAAAATTAGTAATTCACCCCATCTACCTAATTTTAGAAACTTTCCAACGATTGGTTTAAGTCGAGGCTAGAGGAGCTCGGTGGTGACTTGGTCGGCCACGAGTCGGCCTTGGCGCGTGAGTGTGACGCGGCCATCGGAAATTCCGATGAACCCATTCGCCGCGAGAGGGCGAAGATGGCCCTCATCGAACGAATCCGAGGAAACCCCCTCGCGGGTCCGGAGTCCTAGGGATAGCTTTTCGAAACGGAGGGTCTCGGCGTCGAGGCGTTCGAGGGTTTCGAAGCGGTCCCCGCCCGTGAGGACGCGCTGGGTATAGCCCTCGGTATCGGCGAGGTTTTTTCGGCGCCAGCCGCCGCGGGTCGAAACCGCACTGGGGCCGAAGCCAGCGTAGTCCGATCCTTGCCAGTAGCCGAGATTGTGCAGGCATTCGCGGCCGGGCTTGGCGTAGTTCGAGATTTCGTATTGCCGGTAGCCCGACTGCTCAAGGGTATCCATCGCGACCTCGAAAAAATCGGCGTCCGTTTCGGTCACGGGCACCAATTCGCCACGGCGGAAGCGCTCGAAATACTCGGTGTCCTCCTCGTAGGTGAGGCAATAGGCGGAAATGTGGTCAGGATCGAGCGCGACCGTCTGGCGGAGCGATTCGATCCACTGCCCGCGATTCTGCCCGGGAATGCCGAAAATCAGATCGAGGTTCACATTGGGCACGCCCGCCTCGCGGAGGATTTCGTAGCTGCGCCGGGCTTGTGTTCCGGAGTGGACGCGCCCTAGGGTTTTTAAAAGCTCCTCGTCCCAAGACTGCACCCCCATGCTCACGCGGTTGACGCCGAGTGCGAGCAGGGCCTTGGCTTTTTCCAGTGAAACGGTGGCGGGATTCATCTCGAGGGTGAATTCCCGCACCTCGGAAAAATCCACCCGCTTGCGCAGCCCGCCGATCAGGTATTGGAGTTGCGTGGTCGAAAGAGCGGAAGGGGTGCCGCCGCCGAAAAAAATCGTCCATGGCACGAGTCCCTCGGCCTCGATCTCCGACTCGGCAAGCACGGCGTCGAGGAAGGCCTTGGTTTTATTCCGGTCGCTCGCCTCCTTGTAGAAGCTGCAATAGGGACATACCTTCGGACAAAACGGAATGTGAACATAAAGATGCCGGACCACCGCCCGACCCTAGCCTCCACGATTAGCCGCCGCAATGTCCGCGCCGTTCTGTTTTTAATCTTCGTCTTGGCCGGGGTCACTTTTGCGGGTTCTCCAAAATCTACCGTCTACTACGCGATGGAAACCGCCTCGAAGCCGTCCGGGCGCGGTGTGAATGCCGCCGTCGTGCGCCGCATGGTGGATAACCTCGTCTGCGCCACGACCGGGAAATCCAATCCCGCCGTGGGCTGGGCCTCGTTGGTGAAACCCACTGATCGAGTAGGAATCAAGGTCGCGGCCTCGGGCGGGGCGGTCAGTGGAACACATCCGGCGGTGGTGGATGCGATCGCCATCGGACTCGCCTCGGCGGGAGTCCTGCCCTCGAATATCATCGTCTGGGACCGCAACTCCGAGGATTTGCTGGCAGCCGGCTTCAATCCCAAAAGCTCGCTCTACCGCTTGCGCTGGATCGATCCCGCGAAGGGCTATGACACGAAATCCATCGTAACCGCCCCGGTCATCGGTCGTTTGATCTGGGGCGACAGCAAATTTGGCGACCGCGAGGGCTCAAGCATGGTGGATGTTTTGGGGAACGGCGATCAGCTCAGTAGCACGAGTAGCTGGTCGAAAATCTTGAGCATGGAGGTGGACAAAGTCGTCAATGTCCCCTCGCTCCAGGACAGCTTCCAAACGGGACTCAACGGCGCGCTTGCGAATATGGCGCTCACGAATCTCGACAACTGGCGCCGCTTCACCCGCGCGCCCGAGCATGGCGATCCCTACCTTGCCGAAATCTACGCCGACGCAATGATCAGCGGGAAGGTGGTTCTGACCATCCTCGACGCCCTGGTTCTCCAATACGCCGGCGGACCATTTCCAAACCCCGGATTCCTCGTCGAGTATCACACCCTTTTTGCAAGCAAGGATCCGGTGGCGATCGATGCGACGGCGTTGCGGTTGCTCGATGAAAACCGCACGCCCTCAAAATTGCCTTCACTAGTTGAAATGACGCGCTGGCTGGAAAGCGCCTCGGCATTGGGCCTCGGCAATTTTGAGGAAGGGAAAATCGATCTCGTCCGTGTCGGAGTGCGAACCGATCCGACGCCCAAGCCAAGCCTCGCTCGCTAAAAAGCCGACGGGGGTTTTTCCCTCATTGGCAGCGGACGGGCGGAGATTAGGGTTTGTGTATGAGAATGTCTTGGCTGGTGAAATGGGGGCTCCTTCTGGCTGTGGCGGCGGCCTGCTTGTCGGACGCCGCTGCGTTTTCAAAACCCGATCTCGAGCGCGAGGCCCGCGGCGCGCTATCCAAGGTCTACTCGAGAAATTCGGTGGCGGCTGACTTGGGAGGGAGCTGCTTGGCAGTATTGGTGTTTCCCGATGCGCACAGGGTCGGCCTCGGCCTAGCGATTCAATCTGGAACCGGCGTCCTGTTTTTTAAAAACGCCCCGGCAGCCTATTTCAATCTCACGGGAATTTCAGCGGGGCTGGAACTCGGAGTGCAAAAATTCGACTACGCAATTTTTTTCGAGGACCACACCGCACTGGACGAACTTTACAAAGATGGAGGATTTGAATTCGGTATCGCTTCAACCCTCGTCGTGGGAGATGGAATCTTCAGTGGCAAGCACTCCACCTCCTCGGTGAAATCTGGCGTGCACCCGTTTCTTTTCGGTCAAGAAGGGCTCATGATTTCGCTCGGGATCGGAAAAAACAAACTCACCGAATATTCGCCAAGCGAGTGAGGGGCGATGGGACTTTATTTAGAATAATTCTTGTTAGGCTCAAGACCGCGGCTAACTTGTTCTGCCATGACTGCGAGAAAAACAGTGCCTTCCGGCTACGAGGAGATGATCAGCCACAGTGGTCATCGCCTTACGCCCCAGCGGCGCGAGGTTTACAATGTCCTCCTCGATCAGCGCGACCACCCGACCGCCACCGAGGTTTTCATCCGCGCCAAACAACGCATCCCCGGCATCTCGCTGGCGACTGTCTATAACTGCCTGGAGACACTGGTCGATTGCGGACTCGCCAAGCAGGTCAATGTCGAGCGCGAGGCGACCCGCTATTGCCCGAATGTCAGCAACCACGGGCATTTCATTTGCCAATCCTGCGGCGCGGTGACCGACATCCCAATCGCGAAGGAAGGCAAAATCACCCAATTCCTCAAAGTTCCCGCCCGGTTTTCCGTCAACAATTCCGAAATCACCCTGCGCGGCACCTGCCCGAACTGCAAAAAATCCAACAACTAAAATAGCACACCATGAGCCTCAAAATCGAAAATCTCTCCGCCAACATCGGCGACCGCCAAATCCTCAAAGGCCTGAACCTCGAAGTTCCCAAGGGCCAAGTCCACGCGATCATGGGCAAGAATGGTTCTGGCAAATCCACCCTCGCCAAAGTCATGGCAGGCCACCCCGACTACGAGGTCACCGGTGGCTCGGTCACGCTCGACGGCTTGAATCTTTTTGAAATGCAAGAGCCCGACCAGCGCGCCCGCGCGGGTCTTTTTGTCGCCTTCCAATACCCGATGGAAATCCCCGGCGTAACGATTGCGAACTTCATCCGCGCCGCACTCCAAGCCCGCCTCCCCGAGGGCGAGGAACTCGACGCCGTCGAATACTACGAGCACCTCTACAAAAAAATGGACGCCCTCAAGATCGACCGCAAATTCACCTCCCGCGCGGTCAATGAAGGCTTCTCCGGCGGCGAAAAGAAACGCTGCGAGGTTCTCCAGATGGCCATGCTCAATCCCGTTTATGCCGTGCTCGACGAGACCGACTCCGGCCTCGACATCGATGCCCTCCGCATCGTCTCGGACGGTGTCAATGCGATGCGCAGTCCCGAGCGCGGGTTTCTCGTCATCACCCACTACCAGCGCCTTCTCGACTACATCGTGCCCGATGTTGTCCATGTAATGGTGGACGGCCGAATCGTCATGAGCGGCGACAAAAACCTCGCCCACAAACTTGAGGCCCAAGGTTACGATTGGGTCGAAAAAGAAATTCTCGCCACCGCCTGATTCCCGCTTCTCCGGAGGAAAAAACCATGGAAACCAAACCTGATCTCAACATCGACCGCTCGGTCGGCGACTTCCACTATGATGTGGATTACGAATTTGATGCCGGCACCGGCCTCACGGAAAAGACCATCGACTACATCTCGGATGTGAAGGAAGACCCGGACTGGATCCGTGAGTTCCGCAAAGACGCGCTCCGCAAGTTCAACTCCATGCCCATGCCGACCCACTGGGCGAGCCACGACCTGGAGAACATCGTTTTCGACAACATCCGCTACTACCTCTCGCAAGGCACCCAGCCTAAACGCTCTTGGGACGATGTGCCCGAAGATGTGAAACGCACCTTCGAGCGACTCGGTATTCCCGAACAGGAGCGCAAATTCCTCGCCGGCGTTGAGGCCCAGTTCGACAGCGAGGCCGCCTACTCGAACATCAAGGCCGCTGTTGGCGAGCAGGGCGTGATCTTTGTCGGCTCCACCGAGGGACTGCAAAAGCACCCCGAGATTTTTAAGAAGTGGTTCGGAAAAGTCATCCCGACCGGTGACAACAAATTCTCCGCGCTCAACAGCGCCGTCTTCTCCGGCGGCTCGTTCATCTACATCCCACCAGGCGTGAAGGTGAAACACCCGCTTCAGGCCTACTTCCGCATCAACGCGGAAAACTTCGGCCAGTTCGAGCGCACGCTCATCATTGCCGATGAGGGCAGCGAGGTCATGTATATGGAAGGCTGCACCGCGCCGAAGTTCGAGACCTCCACGCTCCACAGCGCCGTCGTGGAACTCGTCGCCCTCAAGGGCGCAAAAATCCAATACATCACGGTTCAAAACTGGTCGGCCAATGTGTTCAACCTCGTGACCAAACGCGGCCTCGCCCACGAGGAAGCCGAGATCAAGTGGATCGATTGCAACATCGGCTCCCGTCTCACGATGAAATATCCCGGCGTGATCATGAAGGGCCGCAAAGCCCGTGGAGAGGTCATCTCTATCGCGCTCGCCGGTGACGGACAGCACCAGGACACCGGTGCCAAAATGGTTCACGCTGCCGACGAAACCACGAGCAACATTGTTTCGAAAAGCATCAGCATCGGCAAAGGCCGCTCGACCTACCGCGGCCTCGTCCAGATCGGCCGCCACCTCAAAGGTTGCAAAAACAACACCGAGTGTGACGCCCTTCTCATCAACACCGACAGCCGCACCGACACCTATCCCGCCATCACCGTGCGCGGAAAAGAGAACGCCTGTCAGCACGAGGCTTCGGTCAGCAAAATCAGCGCGGAGCAAATCTTCTACATGCAGCAGCGCGGCATCTCCGAGGCCGCCGCGATGAGCCTCGCCGTAAATGGATTCGTCAACGACCTCGTCCAGCAATTCCCCATGGAATACTCGGTCGAACTCAAGCGCCTCATCGACCTTGAAATGGAAGGCTCCGTCGGCTGAACCAGAGGAAAACCCAATGATCACTCTTATGGAAAAACCCGCCGCGGCCCCGTCCGCATGGCCCGCCTGGTTCCAGGCCGAACAATCCGCCGCGCTCGCCGAATACGAAAAACTCCCCGTGCCCGTCCGAAAGGTCGAGTCCTGGCGTTTTGCGAATCTCAAGGCCCTCGACCTCTCCGTATTTGTTGATGCCAACCCCGTCGCGAGCGAAGGCCGCCTCATCAATGCCTCCACCGGCCTCAAGGACACCGCCGCCAAACTCATCCTCGGAAACAACGCCCTGCTCCATCGCGAGACCGGCTCTCTTCCAAAAGGCGTCATCCTCGAAACCCTCGAGTCCGCTGCCGCGAACCACACCGAGCTCTTCAAAAAATATTTCATGGCCCAACCCGTGGAACTCGGCTCCCGCAAATACGCCGCGCTCCACAAAGCCCGCGTCGCTGGCGGTGCATTCCTTTATGTCCCGGCCAACACCAACGTCGAACTCCCGATCGAACTCTTCCAATGGGTCGAAGGCGCCAACGCCTCCGTCTTTCCGCACACCCTCATCGTTTGCGGCGAGAACAGCCGCGTCACGGTTGTGGATTATTTCAAGTCCGCCGACCATCTCCCCGCCCTCGCCTGTGGCGTGAACGACCTCCACCTCGCTCGCGGCGCGAAGCTCACCTACATCTCCGTTCAGGATTGGTCCCGCGAGACCACCGCGTTCCATTTGAACTCCACCATCGTGGACCGTGAAGCCACCGCCACCGCGCTCATTGCAAATTTTGGTGGAGCCTTCATCCGCGGCGAAAGCCTCAGCCGACTCGTCGGGGAAGGTTCCCGCAGCGAGATGTATTCCATCAACCCCGTCGAAGGCACCCGCGAGATCGACCAGCGCACCTTGCAGGACCATGTCGCGCCCAATGCCACGAGCGACCTCCTCTACCTTAACGCGCTCGACGACAAATCGCGCACCATCTTCGCCGGCCTCATCAAAGTCCAACCCGGCGCCGCAGGCACCGACGCCTACCAGAAGGTCAAAAACCTCATCCTCAGTGATGACGCCGACCCCAACTCCATGCCCGGCCTGGAAATCCTGAACGACGAAGTCCGCTGCAGCCACGGCGCCACCAACGGCCCCGTCAGCGCCGACGAACTCTTCTACATGGAAGCCCGAGGCATCCCCGCCGACAAAGCCCGCCGCTTGATCGTGAACGGCTTCTTCAACAGCCTCGTTGAGCGCTTGGAAAACACTCCCCTCCGCCAACACTTGGAAAATCTCCTCGCCGCCCGTCTAGCCATCGGTTGAACTTTTGACAAACCGTGTCACGCGTGTCACGCTCCACGCATGACCACAATCGAAATCCCGATCCGGGAACTCCACGCCCGCACCGGACACTTTGTCCGGAAGGCGTCGGAAAACTTCTGCGTTGTCATCACCGACAACGGCAAACCCATTGCCCAAATCCAACCCCTTTCCCCGCTCTCCGATGGAAAATCGAGTCGCCCGAAGTGGAAAGACCGCGTTCTTCTGCCCGGCTACGCCGCCCTCATGAACAAACCGGTGAAAGGCGATTCGACGAAATACATTTCGGAGGACCGTGATCGCGGGAGCAACTGGTGATCTATTCCGATTCGGCTTACATCCTGAAGTTCTACATTCCAGAGCCCGGCTCCGAGGAGGTGCGGGAGCTTTTTGAGAGCCATGATGTAGCCTCCAGCAGCCTGGCGGAAATCGAAGTGCCTTCCGCAATCCATCGCAAATGGCGAGAGGGACTCATTGGCAAGGAACTGTTCCAGCAATCGATGAACCAGTTTACTCAGGATGTCATTTCCGGGTGCTGGTCGTTTTTTCCAATCACCGCGAACCTCGTGCAGCATATCCGCCAATTCTACTTGGACCTCCCGAAACAAATCTTCCTCCGCGCCTCCGATGCCCTCCACCTCGTTTGTGCGAAGGAGCACGGTTTTCGCGAGATTTACTCGAACGACAAGCATCTCCTCGCCGCCGCCAAACACTTCGGTCTGAAAGGCCGGAATGTCATCGGCTAAAACCATCCTCCCGCCGACCGCGGCCGTTGCCGCGATCCAATCTGCCCTACAAGATTTCACTAACCGCGTGGGGATGGCCCGACAAAGAAGTCGTAGGTCTCGTGCTTCTCGCCGCCCGTTTTGCCGTCGTCTTGGAGTGAGATGCCAAAGCAGGGAAGCTTGACTCGGCGCCGTTGCTTGAATGCCTTGGGGGTATGAGATCTTGGAAAAAACACGAGGGCCATTGGGTGCCATCGGAGCACCTCGCTTTGGAGGATCGGGGGTTTCGATATGGCATGAGTGTTTTTGAAAGTGTCGCCGTGTGCGAGGGGCGTCCGCTTTTGCTGGAAGCCCACTTCGAGCGGCTCGGGCGGGCTGCAGTGGATTGCGGGGGAAAAGTTCCTGAGCTGCCGGCGTTTGATTTTTCACAGCTCGAAACCGGCCTTGTGCGATTTTATCTGACGGCTGGCGCGGGCGGGCTTGAGACTCCTTTTGCCGGGAATGCCTATGCGCTCTTTGATGATGCCGAGGTCGGCTGGAATCTTCCGGCGCTTCGGGTGGCTTCGAGCGCCGCGCCGTATTTGCCTCGGCCGGGCGGGTGGAAGACGGGCAATTACTGGCAAAACCTCGATGCGCTGGCGTCAGCGAAGCTGGCCGGGTGCGCCGAGGCATTGGTGTTCAATCCCGCTGGGATGATGGTCGGAGCAGCGATGGCGAATGTTTTTCTGCAGGTCGATGGACACTGGATCACGCCCGCGCTGGAGACTGGCGCGCGGGATGGGGTGGTGAGGGCCTGGGTGCTGGCTGCGATGGGTGCCTCGGAGGAAATTTTCGATGCTGAGGCGTTGAGAAATTGCTCCGGTGCATTTCTCACGAACAGTCGGATTGGCATTCGACCGATTGCCGAGTTGGATGGTCGCCCGCTGGAGTTGGCTTGTGCCGAAATCCAGCGCCGGTATTTCGATGAAATTTTCACCTGTTGATTCGTTCCTCGGCTCGGTGAAATTCACCAAGCCTTCAGGGCCGTTGCATGGCATCGCTGAGCCCGCGCAGGCGTTTGTCGCAGCGCTTTGGGTGCGCAAGCTGAAAGGGCGCGTGTGGGTTGTGTGCCGCGACCTCAAAGGCCAGGAGGAATTCGCCTCGGAGCTTTCGGCATGGAGTTCCAGGGTGCGTTTATTTCCCGATCTGGAGGTTCCAAGCGAAGAGGCATTGCCGGATGCCGAGACCGAGTCCGAGCGTTTGGATCTGCTTCGTTCGTTGGCGGAAAAAGGCGACGAGGTGGTAGTGATCCATGCGGCGCAGTGGGATTCCCCCGCGCCGGCCAAATCCTCCCTGAAGTCGGGCTTGTTCGAACTTCGGCGCGGAGAAAAAATCGCCATCGAGGACATCGAGCGCCGACTGGAGTCAGCGGGTTATGTTTCCACGCCGACCGTCACGGCTCGTGGCCAATTTGCGCGTCGAGGCGGTATTGTGGATTTGTTCTCTTGGCAGCAATCGCGGCCGGTGCGGCTTGAGTGGTTCGATGTGGAGATCGAATCGATGCGGGAGTTCGACATCGACACGCAGGGCTCGGTGGCCTCGGTCGAGAGCCTGGAGATTTTCACAGGGAAGGGAGAGGCGTCCAGCGCCACGCTGAGGGACTACACTCAAAAAGCGGATACGATTCTTGAGATCGAGCCGGAGGAAGGGTTCGAGGGACGCGCGATTTTTTCCTCTCCCGCAGAGGATGGGAGATCGGTCGAATTCCACCCGCCGCCATTCGGCGATCTCGCCGCCGGGGATTTGGTGTTGAACGAGGCCAAGCGCGACCGGTTTTTCAACCAACTTCATTCTTGGTCTGCGGACCGTTGGACGATTGCCTTTGCTTGCGCCAACGAGGGCGAGGGGGAGCGGTTTCGGGAGTTGGCGGCGGACTTTGATTTCGACACCTCCGGGGTGGTCTTCCTCGCCACGCCGGCCACGCGCGGCTTCATGTGTCCTTCGCTCAAACTGGCGGTTCTCTCGGAGTCCGAGGTTTTGGGTCGCTCGGCGAGCCAACGCGCCCACCGCGCCGCGCTCCGCCGCGAGCGGATGCGGACTGGACGGCATGCGATGGATTTTTCGGAATTTGAGGAGGGCGACTTGGTCGTTCACCTCGACCACGGCATCGGGCGCTACGAGGGCTTGGAAAAAGCTCCCGACGGCTCGGGCGATGTGCTCGTGCTGGAGTTCGCCAACGGCGCCCGGCTCTATGTGCCGCTCGATCAGGCTTGGCAGGTCGCCCGGTATGTCGGGCTCGGAAAAAAACATCCCGATCTTTCCGATCTCGGCTCCGGTCGCTGGAAGAAGGCCAAGGAAAAAGCCACGCACGGCATCTACGAATACGCGGCCCGAATGCTGAAGGTGCAGGCTGAGCGCGAGACGGCAACGGGGTTTTCCTTTCAACCGGATTCGCATTGGCAGCAGGAATTCGAACGGTCCTTTCTTTTCACGGAAACTGCCGATCAGCTCCGCGCCATCCGCGAGACGAAGGAGGATATGGAATCTTCGCGTGCGATGGATCGTCTCATTTGCGGCGATGTGGGGTTCGGAAAAACCGAGGTCGCCATCCGTGCGGCTTTCAAGGCCGTGACCGGCGGCAAGCAGGCCGCGCTCATCGCGCCAACGACGGTTCTCGCCCAGCAGCATTGGCAAACCCTGCGCGAGCGCATGAGCGAGTATCCGGTGACGATCGAGCTTCTGAGTCGATACCGGAGCGCTGCCGAACAACGCCGCGTGATCAAGGCTCTGGCCGATGGCAGCGTGGATATCGTCGTTGGAACACACCGCGTCATTTCCTCCGATGTGCATTTTAAAAACCTCGGCCTGGTGGTGGTGGATGAAGAGCAGCGCTTCGGCGTGAAACACAAAGACGCCTTGAAGGAAAAATTCCGCCTTGTGGATGTCCTCACGCTCTCCGCCACGCCGATTCCCCGCACGCTCTACCTCTCGCTCATGGGTGCGCGCGACATGTCGGTGATCGAAACGCCGCCGCCGAACCGTCAACCGGTCGAAACCATCGTTTGCGGCTACGACGAGCGGGTGATCCGAGATGCCATTAATCGCGAACTCGCACGCGGCGGGCAGGTTTATTTCCTGCACAACCGAGTTCAAACCATTGATCGAGTGGCGAACCGCATCGGCGAGCTTTGCGAAGGCGCGCGTGTGATTGTCGGTCACGGCCAAATGGAGGAGGGGGAGCTCGAGTCCGTGATGCAGACCTTCGTTGCGGGCAAGGCCGATGTGCTGGTTTCCACCACGATCATCGAAAGCGGCCTGGATATTCCCAACGCCAACACGATTCTCATCGATCGCGCCGACCGTTTTGGCCTAGCCGATCTCTACCAATTGCGCGGCCGCGTCGGCCGCTCGGGCACGAAAGCCTACGCGTTCCTGCTGTTGCCGCGCGAGTTGATGTCCGTCGGTGCCGCCCGGAAGCGCGTTTCGGCGATCAAGCAGTATTCGGAACTCGGCTCGGGCTTTAAAATCGCCATGCGCGACCTCGAAATCCGCGGCGCCGGCAACCTGCTTGGCACCGAGCAGAGCGGACACATCATCACGGTGGGATTCGACCTTTACTGCAAAATGCTCCGCCGCGCTGTCGATTCCCTGAAGGGCAAAAAATCCGGCGGCGGCACGGCCACGTTGCGGCTGGATTTTGTCGCCACCGAAGAGGGGGCTTTTGCCTCCGGCGGCGACTTGGCGGCGTCCTTTGTGCCACACTCCTACATGCCCGAGTCGAAGATGCGGATCGACGCCCACCGACGCATGGCCGAGGCCGCCTCGAGGGATGAACTCGGCAAGCTCCGTGAGGCCTGGCGTGACCGGTTTGGCCCATTGCCGCCCGCGGTGGAGAACGCTCTTCTTTGTGCTGCGATCAAGCTCGAGGCGACCCGGCGGAGGATTCCTATGGTGGAAGTCCGAGGCGAAAAACTCATGCTCACGCGTGGCGGAAGCTTTGTGCTCATCGGCGGAAGGTTTCCCCGCTTGACGGCTCCAGACCCCGATTCTAGGCTTCGCGAAGTTTTGACCTGCCTAGAAAAAATGCCATGCCGATAAGATATTTCGCCGCGATTTTGCTGGGAGGATTCCTCCTCGGCGGGACTCTTCAAACGGCTTCAGCTCAGCAGGCCGAGGTCGTCGATGGTGTGGCAGCCATTGTGAACAGCGATGTCGTCACAATCTCACAGGTCCGCGAACTCGTCGGTGCCCGGGAGCGTGCCATGCGCGAGGGCTACACAGGGCCGGATTTGGCAGATAAGATCAAAGAGATGCGCCTCGGGGCTCTGAAGGACCTCGTCGACCGCCAGCTTATCATTCAGGAGTTCCGCTCGATGCAGGAGAAGGGGGCGAACATCCCCGACTATGTGATCGACGACCGTGTGCAGACGATCATCCGCGAGGAATTCGGCGGCGACCGTGCGGCGTTCATTCGCACGCTCCAGGCGCAGGGCTTTACGCTTACCCGCTTCAAGGAAATCGAACGCGAGAAAATCATCGTCCAAGCCATGCGGCAGGCAAAGGTCAGTGACAACTTCGTGGTTTCGCCCAAGCAAATCCAAAATTTCTACGACAAAAACAGGTCGGCTTACTCGGTGCCCGAGCAGATTAAATTACGCATGATCATCCTGCGCGAGGGCGGGAACGATGTGATCGGCACCAACAAGCGTCAGACGGCCGAGGAAATCCGTCAGAAAATTGTCGGGGGTGCCGAGTTCGAACGCATGGCGCAGATGTATTCCGAGGACGAGGCAACGAGCGACCTCGGTGGCGACTGGGGTTGGGTGGAGCGCAACACTCTAAACGAGGAGCTCACGAAGGCGGCCTTTTCGCTGAAAGCGGGAGAGACCGGGCCCGTGATGCAGATCGGCGATTCCTACTACATCCTCTATTGCGAGGCCCGAAAAAATGCCGCGGTAAAGCCGATGGCTGAGGTGCGCGAGGAGATCGAGCGCAATCTCATCCAACAAGAGCGCATGAAGGCCCAGCAGCGCTGGATCGATACGCTCCGTCGCAAGGCTTATATCAAAATCCTGTCCTGAGTATGGCGAAGCCCTGAGAGGGGATTGACCACAGAGGACACAGAGGACACAGAGGGCACGGAGTTTTTGCAGCGAAAATTTATCCCGCAGGTGAGCTTATTGCCTGCTTTCTCGTTCCGCCCAATTTTCTCCCTCTCCGTGCTCTCTGTGGTTAAACAAACTTCCCCGGATTCAGCAGGCTTTTGGGGTCGAGGGCGGATTTGAGGCGGCGGTGGAGTTCGCGGGTTTCGGGGGGAACGGCTAGATTCCACCAAGGCATTTTGGCGAGGCCGATGCCGTGCTCGCCGGTGATCGCGCCGTCCCAGGCGAGGACTTGGCGGAAGAGTTCGTTCAAGGCGGCGTTGGCTTTTTTTTGAACGGTGGGATTTTCGGGATCGGCGACCATGATGTTCACATGAATGTTGCCGTCGCCCGCGTGGCCGAAGCAGGCAATGGGGAGGCCGGATTTTTTTTGCAGGCGCGCGGCGAAGTCCACGAGGTCTACGAGCCGCCCGCGGGGAACGACGATGTCCTCGTTGAGTTTCTTGAGGCCGGTGGCTTTGAGGGATTGGGAATAGACGCGGCGGAGGGACCAGAGGGATTCGCAGGTTTTTTCGGTGGTCGCTTTGCGGATGCCGAGGGCACCGGATTTTTTGAGGAGCTTTTCGAGGGAGGCGGCTTCGCTTTTCACGCTGGCAGGTTGGCCGTCCACTTCGAGGATGAATTGGGCTTTGCCCGGCGGGAACTCGGCCTTCGGGTTGTAGGCGCGGGCGGAATCGAGAGTGAATTCATCGGCGACCTCGACGGCGGCGGGGAGGAAGCCGGCGGCGAAAACCGCTTGGATCGCAGCGGCGGCTTTTTTCATCGTGGGGAAACCCGCCGTGAGCACCGCGCGGGCGGGGGGGAGGGGGAGGAGGCGGAGCGTGGCTTGGGTCACGACGCCGAGCAGGCCTTCCGAGCCGGTAAAGAGGCCGACGAGGTCGAAGCCGGTTTTGTTTTTGTGGGTGCGGCCGCCGCAACGAATGATCGTGCCATCGGGGAGGACGGCCGTGAGGCCGAGGACATAGTTGCGGGTGACGCCGTATTTGAGGCAGCGCGGGCCGCCGGCGTTGGTGGCGATATTCCCGCCGAGGCTGCAATCCTTCAGGCTCGCGGGGTCGGGCGGGTAGAAGAGTTTTTTGGCGCGGGCGGCGAGTTGGAGCTTCTCGGTGATGACGCCCGGCTCGACGACGGCGACGAAATCGCGCTCGTTGATTTCGAGGATGCGGTTCATGCGGTCGAGGCACAGCACGATCCCGCCCGCCACGGGTGTGCATCCGCCGACATAGCCGTAGCCCGCACCGCGAGGGGTGACTGGGATTCCTGCGCGGTAGGCCTCGCGCAGGACGAAGGAGGTTTCCTCGGTGGACTTGGGAAAAACGACCAGCTCGGGCGAGCCTTTGGCGAACCATTTGTCGGAGGCGAACTCGGGCGCGGGGGATGTCATCACCGCAGCGACGCCGAGTTTTTTGATGAGCTTTTTGCGGAAGGAGTCGGTCATGAGGCGTTCTCGAAAAAATGCCAAGCCTCGGCCACGCCGTCGGCGGCTCGTTTGGTGGCGATGTGGCCGTTCGAGCGGAGGACGATCTCACGCACTTCGGGAATGGCATTGGATGGGCAGCAGGCGTGGCTGGCGTGGAGTCCATCAAGCATCGGGATGTCGTTGAAATGGTCCCCGGCGGCGAAGACATCGGCGCGCGAGAGGCCGATCAGACGGGTGAGTTCGGCGAGTGCGGAGCCTTTGTGGTAATCGCGATGGCTGAAGCGGAGGTAGATCGTATTTCGCTGGTAGGAGAAATCGGGGTGAGTGCGGATCTCGTTTTCAAGAAACGCGACAAATTCCTCCATCACCTTCTCATTCGAGGTGATCACGCCGGCGGGTTCGTCGTTTTCCTCCACGAGATTGATGCCGGGATGCTCGGTGGTGTGGGTGCGGATTTTGGCGAAGAGGTCGTCAGCTTGAGCGAAAAGCTCGGCGTGTCGCTCCATGCAGGTGTGGTTCCAGTGGTGCTCGGGCACCCAGCGGCCCTCGGAGGTTCGGTGGAAAATCTCGCGCTCGTTGGTGAGCAGGAAATCCGGCGGCACGGGCGGGTGGAATTCTTCGAGGCCCTCGATGGCGTGCCAGAGGCTGCGGCCGGTATTGATGGCCCAGAAACCGCCTTGGTGCTTGTTGTGGAGGAGCACCTCGGCCATGGCCGCCGTGCATCGAAGGTTCGCTCCGTGCTCGATCAGTGTTCCATCGAAGTCGGTGCTGAGGAGCTTGATTCGGGCCATAGTCCGGGTGGATCGGTCAGCTTTGGCAATGGCCCGCGCCGCACCCGCAGCCGCTGGAGGCTGGTTCGGGCTGGACTTCGAATTCCGGCTCGATCTGGATGGTCTCGAGTGAGATTTTCTGAAGGGAGAGTTGTTCTCGGGCTTGGGCGAGCAGACCGAGTGCGAGGGGATCGGGTAGGTGGCGTGTGCGGAGTTGGATTTCGACGGGCTTGCCGACGAAATGCGGGAAGGCGTCGGCCATTTCGCCGTCGAGTATGAAGGACGCGTAGGCGTTGAGTTTTTCCTGGAGTTGCTGGAGTTGGCGTTCGTCGCCATTCCAAGGGCGGCTCTCATACATGGCGAGCACGAGAAGGTCGCGGCGCTTGTCGTGGGCGAAGGCGTCGAGCACGCCGGGATGCGAGAGGCCCATCGGGCGGGCGGAGGTGTTAGGCGGGTTCATGGAATTTTGAGCGTTGGTAATTAAGTAATTAGCTCAGGAGGGTCCTACTTGTCAGGAACGGGGCGGCTTTTGCAAACACATCGTTCCGGCTCTGACAAGCAGAGCCCTCCTCGCATAGCGCGGGAGAGAGCGTTTTTTTTGAGGAGGGGGGATTTTATATGGTCACTTTTTGTGACATTAAAAAAGCAAAGCCGCACGGTGCGAATGAGTTGGTCAAGCGGCGGCGTCATGTTTCACGCCGCCTTTTGGAACCACTGGTAGAGCATGAAGTAAACCAGCACTCCAGTGACGGAGACATAGAACCAGAGTGGAAAGGTCCAGCGGGCCCAGGCGCGGTGGCGCTCGAAGCGGCCTTTGAGGGCGTGGGTCATTGTGACAAGGATCAGCGGGACGATGGCGATGGCGAGGACGATGTGCGAGAAAAGCATCCCGTAGTAAAAAGTGCGCCAGAGGCCTTCGCCGCCGAAGGGGGTGTGAACCCCTTGCACGAGATATTTGTGAAGGACATAGGTGGCGAGGAAAATGCAGGAGACGAAAAACGCCCCGAGCATGCAGTAGCGGTGGGCTATTTTGCGTTCGGTTTTGATGCAAATAAAACCGGCGAGGAGGAGGAGGGTCGCGATGCTGTTGAGTCCGGCGTTGAGCGCCGGCAGATCGGAGACGCTCATTGCGGCGAATTTTGGCGGTCGAGTTTCCGGCAGGTATCCACGATGTAATAGACCAAGCCGGTGACGATCAGAAAAACGACGCCGAGCATTCCGACGACGCCCCAGGAGAGGGCGATGCCGGCGGTGATGGTTTGCGGTTCATCGGGGCCGGCGGTGCCCGGAGCGCGGCAACCGACGCAAGCCAGGGCTGCGGGCAGGCGGGTCAGGAAAAAGACAGCGAGGAGTGCCGAGAAGGTTTTCATTTTTGTATAGTGGAATTTTCCCGCAAAAGTGTGCCGATGTCCACCATGAGCTTTTGGACGACCTCGGGGTCTTCGCCCTCGCGAAAGCCGCGAATCCAGCCTTTGCCGTCCACAATGACGAAGCGTTGCGAGTGGGCGGGGGTGCCGTCGGGCTCTTTGGCAAGGGGTTGGAGGAGGCCTTTCACGACGATGTTGTTGATGGCCTCCGGCGAGCCGGTGAGGAATTTCCAGTCGGGCGGGTTGGCGGCGAGATTTTGGCCGAGATTGGCGAGGACTTGAGGCGTGTCGTGTTCGGGATCAACGGTGAAGCTCACGAGCTTTACGCCGTCGTGGATTTTTTTGAGTTTGCCGTTGAGCTCGACCATGCGGGCGATGATGAGGGGGCAGGGGCCTTTGCAACGGGTGAAGATGAAATTGGCCACCCAGATTTTGCCTTTGAGATCGGCGGAGGCGAAGGGGGCGCCGGTTTGATCGGTGAGCGTGAACTCCGGGACCTGCGCGAGCTTTTCCATCGGCGCCGATGGCTCGGCAGGGCGGGTGTTTTTCAGGCTCACATAGGCAAGCCCGATGAGGAGAGCCGCCGCAACGAAGGCGATGACCCAGACGATTGGTTTGATCCCGGAGCGAGCCGGGAGGTCAGACATAGTAGAGAAGTGTGAGCACGAAGAGCCACACGACATCGACGAAGTGCCAGTAGAGGGCGACATTCGCGAGGGCAGGGTGGTGTTCGGGCGTAAAGCACTTCGTGAAAAGCTGACGCAGGAAGCACCAGAGGATGAGCAGAACGCCGATGGCCACATGCAATCCGTGGAATCCAGTGATCAAAAAGAAACTCGAGCCGTAAACGCCGCCGGTGTTGAACCAGAGGCCTTCGTGATGGAGATGCCACCACTCGTAGCATTGGATGCCGACGAAGAGGGATCCGAGGAGGATGGTGACAAAGAGCCAAGTGAGACCGGATTTGCGCTTGGCCACGGCGACTTCGGCGAAGTGGAAGGTGAAGCTGCTGGCGAGCAGAAACACCGTGTTGATCGAGGTGAGGAAGACAGGGAGGAGTGGAACACCCTCTCCGCGAGGCCAAGCGTGACCGGCTTGCCAAGGGAAACCGACTTCCGCCCAGCGTAGGACGAAATAGCCGCCGAGAAGACCGGCGAAAAGCATGCCCTCGGAGATGAGAAACATGATCATGCCGAATTTTGCCACGGCGGGCGGGGCGCTTGGATGGTCGTGGGAATCGTGGGTTAGGGCTGCGCTGGACATGGTGTGTTTGGTATTTTTTAAAAAATCAGGGCGGTGTCAGTGGCCCTCGGAGGTTCATAAGGATTAAAACGAGCGCGGTCAATCCCACGGCGAAAATCCAGAGGATCACCATGAGGCGAAAATTGGCGCGGCGGGGCTTGTTGCTCATCGGAGGGTGGCGACCAAGAGGCCGAGCAAAAGCGGGAGGTAAAGGATCGAGGCGAAAAAGAGGTTTCGGGCCGAGTCGCGGTCGCGGCGGATGAGGAAGATCGCCGAGAAGGCCGAAAATCCGAGACCTAGCAGAAGCGCGCCGTAGAAATAAAACGGTGAGTTGAAGCCGAGGAAGCCGGGCAGGAGCGAGATGACAAGGAGGCAGATCGAGTAGAGCAGGGCTTGGCGGCCGGTCATGGAGCCGTCGGAGTCGTTGTCCGTGAGCATCACGCAGCCGCCGGCTTTGTAGTCATCGCGAAACATCCAGGCGATGGCGAGGAAGTGGGGCATTTGCCAGAAAAAGAGGGTGGCGAAAAGAAGGCCGCCCTCGAGGCCGTAACTGCCGCGCGCGGCGACCCAGCCAATGAGCGGCGGGAGCGCACCGGGAACCGCACCGACGATGGTATTCAGCGAACTCATCCGCTTCATCGGAGTGTAGACGATGATGTAGATGGCGATGGTGGCAAACGCGAGGAACGCGGCGCGGAGATTCGTAAAGAGCCCGAGAATCGCGATACCGGTGAGGGAAAAGAGCAGGCCGAAAAGCAGGGCATCGCGCGGAGACATCCGGCCGCCGGGGAGGGGACGCTCACGGGTGCGCTTCATCCGGGCGTCGATATCGCGTTCCATCCATTGATTGAGTGCGGCGGCTCCGCCGGCGCAGAGGGCGGTGCCGAGGAGCGTGGCGGTGAGAAGCACCCAATCCATCGGGCCGCGCCAGGCGATCAGGAAGCCGACGAGTGTGGTAAGAAGAACGAGAAGCGAGAGGCGCGCTTTGACGAGTTCCATGACATCGTCGAGGAGGCCGATCTTTTGCAAATCTGTGGTCGCGGTAGCGGGCTTCATGCGACGCGGGTCAGATTGGAGGAGTGGAGGTCGTCAGGCACCGTGAAGCGGTTGCTGTCCGAGGCGCGGAACAAGCGGAAAGTGAAAATCACGCCGACGACCAAGGACAGGGCGCCGAGGGCCATGTGGGCGGTGGCGACATCGGCCGCTTTGTTCGACCAAACGGTCCAGGCGCCAAGCGCAACTTGGCAAAGGATCATCCCCAGCCAAGCCGCTCCCCACGCGGAGGCGGCGCGGGCGATGGGGTTTGAAAAAGTGAGCGCGGCCACAGCGACGACGACGCCGAGAATCACGAACGCCATCGTGCGGTGGGCCATTTGGAGCCAGATTTGGGCAGCCGTGGTTGGCATTTGGCTATCGGCCAAGCGGGCTTCGTTGATTTTTTCAATCGTTGGAGCGGAGGTGTCGGGCAGAATGTTTCCGTAGGCCAGAGGGAAGTCAGGAATCGAGAGGCCGAGGTGTGCGTGGCGCATCGAGGCGCCAAGGGCGAGTTGGACAAAAATCAGCGCGGTCGCGAGCAGGACGATTTTTTTCAGGAATGGGTGGGGGAGGAAGAGGTCCCAATTTCCACGAAGGAATCGCGGGCTGGTGCTGACGGTGAGGATGCCCAGCAGGCAGAAAAACGATTGGGCGAGCATGCCGTGGAAGATGCCGATTTCGTTTTTGAAGAGCGAAACGCGGAGGCCGCCGAGGAGGCCTTGGATGCAGACAGCGATGAAGGCGATCGCGGCGAGGTTTTTGACCCAGCGGCGAGGTTCCACAGCCAGAGTCGAAACCGTCAGGATCATGGTCATCAGGCCGATCCCCGAGGCGATGAGCCGGTGGAGATGTTCGTGAAAAATTCCGCCGACCCAGCTCGAGATCGGAAAGAAAAACATGTTATAGCCGAAAGTGGTCGGCCAGTCGGGAACCGACATTCCTACCCCCTTTGAGGTCACGATGCCGCCGCTGCAGAGGAGCACGAAAGTCGCCATCCAAGTCGCCATGCACCAGTAGTGCAAGGCGACGCGGCGTGAACTGATCGGCGAGCGGGTGGCGTCCATTCGCGGACGCGCTTAGTGCGACTCCAAGCGGGCGCTGTCTGGCGCTGGCTCGTTTTGCGGGAGGTAATCCTTCTCGATACCGGGAACGCTGTATTCGTAGGGGCCGTGGTAGACAGTCGGGGTTTTCGGGAAGTTGCCGTGCCCGGGAGGCGATGGAATGGTCCACTCGAGTGTGTTCGAGAGCCAAGGATTTTCCGGAGCCTTTTTGCCGTTGCGGAGGCTGATCACGACATTCCAGATGAAGAGGAAGGTCGAGAAGCCGAGGCCGATCGCACCGATGGTGCAGAGCACATTGAGCGGTTGAAGCTGGCGCAGGTGATCGTAAACGGTCGGATCCGCGATACGGCGCATCATTCCGCCGAGGCCGAGGTTGTGCATCGGGAAGAAGGTCAAGTTGAAGAAAATCAAGGTGGCGAAGAAGTGAACCTTGCCGAGCGTTTCGTTCAGCATTTTACCAAACATTTTCGGGAACCAGAAATAGATGGCTCCGTAGATCGAGAAGATACTTCCGCCGAAGAGCACATAGTGGAAGTGCGCGACGATGAAGTAGGTGTGGTGAACGAATAGGTCGACCGGCGTGGAGGCCATGAAAATGCCGCTCAGACCGCCAATGACGAACATCGAGACGAAGGCCAGCGCGAAGCACATCGGTGTGGTGAACTCAATCGATCCGCGCCATACGGTGCCCATCCAGTTGAAGGTTTTGATGGCCGAAGGAACGGCGATAATCATGGTCGAAACCGAGAAAGCCGCGCTCAGGGTGAGGTTCATGCCGCTGACGAACATGTGGTGACCCCACACGATGTAACCGAGGAATCCGATGGCAATCATGGCGTAAACCATCGCTTTGTAACCGAAGATTGGTTTGCGAGAGAAAGTCGCAAGAATTTCCGAGGTCAGACCCATTGCAGGAAGAATCATGATGTAGACTTCAGGATGGCCGAAGAACCAGAAGAGGTGCTGCCAGAGGAGGGGTTGGCCACCACCAGCGGGAGAGAAGAAGCTCGTTCCAAAGTTGAGGTCGGCGAAAAGCATCGCCGCTGCGGCGGAAAGAACCGGCACGGCAGTGAGCAGGAGGATGGCTGTAATGAATAGCGACCAAACGGGCAGCGGCATCCGGAACATGCTCATGCCAGGAGCGCGCATGTTCACGACCGTCGTGATGTAATTCGTCGCGCCGGCAATCGAGGAAAGGCCGTTTACGAACAGCGCCACGCCCCAAAGACTCTGGCCGATTGGGGTGCCGTTATAGGCGGCCACAGAGCTGAGCGGTGCGTAACCTGTCCAACCGGTTCCGGGTGCGCCTCCGGGAACGAAGAATGCGGCAAGGAGAATAAAGCCGGAGAGCACATAAAGCCAGTAGCTAACCTCGTTAAGTAGCGGGAACGCCATGTCGCCCGCGCCGATTTGGAGCGGAATGAGGTAGTTTCCAAATGTTCCGATGAGCAGTGGCATAACCACGAAGAAAACCATGACCGTGGCGTGCATGGTCACAAGCATGTTGTAGCCACCGGGGATGATCGAGCCGTCCACGGCAACCGTGGATGGAAGGAGATTGCCGATGAACGGAATTGGAACGCCGGGGAAGCCGAGTTGCCAGCGAACTCCCATAGCCAGCGCTCCGCCGATGAAGAGGAAAGCGAGCGCGGTCCAGAGGTATTGGAGCGCGATCATTTTGTGGTCGTAGGTCCAGAGGTATTTTTTGACGAATCCGACCTCCTGGTGGTCGTCGTGGTGCTGGTGGCTTGTTTCGGCGGGTGCTTCGGCTGTGATGGCGCTCATTGTGGAGTTGTTGGTTAAAAGATCGACTAGGTTATATACGAACCGGCGCGGTTCGGGCATCAATTTTTTTTCGCTCAATTTTTGAGTTGGTGCTAATCCGCCTACCGACGCCGTTTGTTTCAGCAAAACTTTTTCATGAACACCACCCGCAAGTCCCAGACCAATTTTTCAAAATGGGAAACGCTGATCGTGAAGGTGCTCGTGATTGTGATCGCCTGCCTGTGGATTTATTCGCCGGTCTTCAATGGCGACTGGTTGTGGGATGACGACTATCTGATTACGGCAAACCCGGTGGTGCAGTCGCCGGACGGGTTCGCGAGTTTTTGGGTGGAGCCGAAAACGGCCGACTACTTTCCGCTCACGATGAGCTTGCTTTGGCTCATGTGGAAATGGTTCGGGATGGACTCTACCGGCTACCATGTCGCGTCGGTGCTGCTTCACACTCTGGGGTCATGCCTCGTATGGACGTTGCTGAAAACCATCGGGCTGAGGGGGGCTTGGCTGGCGGGGTTGATTTTTGCGGTTCATCCGATTGCAGTGGAGTCGGTTGCTTGGGTCTCGGAGCTGAAGAATACCTTTTCGCTCCCGTTTTTTCTGGCGGCGGGGTGTTTCTTTGTGAGGTTGGAGGATACGGGGCGGCGGATTTTTTATTGGGGGGCGTTGGTGTTTTTTCTAGCGGCGATGCTGGCCAAAAGCTCAGCGGTGATGTTCCCCGTGGTGATGTTGCTGTATATCTGGTGGCGGCGGGACCGAATTGTTTGGCGTGACCTCTGGAATTCCGCGCCGTTTTTTTTGGTGTCGCTGATTTTGGGGTTGGTGACGCTGTATTTTCAGCACAGCCGCGCGATCGGTAACGAGCCGATCCCGATTGGCGGGCTGGACTCACGATTTGCCATCGCCGGGATGGCGATCTTTTTCTACCTTTCGAAAATCCTCTGGCCGGTCCTGCTTCTGCCGATCTACCCGCAGTGGAATGCCAATCCTCCGGAACTCATCCAATTCCTTCCGTGGTCGGTTCTCGCCGGAGTCCTGGGAGTTTTTTGGATTCGCCGAAAAACCTGGGGTCGGCATGCGCTAATGGGTGTGGGATTTTATCTTATCACGCTGCTGCCGGTGCTGGGCTTCGTCGCGATGTCGTATATGAGGGTGGGGTGGGTGGCGGACCACTTCATTTACATCCCGATGATTGGAGTCGTGGCGCTGGGCGTCGGAGTTGGGTTTCGCGCAACCGACCTTGCTGGAAAGAAATGGCGTCTGGTTTTTGGAGCGTTCGCGGCGTTTGTCGTGGTCGTGCTGGCTTTCTGGAGTCATCGCTATGCCGGAATCTGGGAAAATGAAGACAAACTTTGGAACTACACCCTACTGCATAACTGGGAGTGCTGGCAGGCTCACAACCGAATTGGCGCCAAGGAGTTCAATCGCGGCAATGTCGATGTCGCGCTCGAACATTTGCGGGAAGCTACCCGATTGCGACCGGATTTGGCTGAGACGCAGAACAACCTCGGGTCCGCTGTGCTCGCCAAAAAGGATACAAAGGCAGCCATCAAGCATTTTCAAGAGGCGCTTCGCCTATCACCGGATATCGTTGCGATCCAATCCAATCTCGCGCGGGCGTTGCTGCTGGATAACCAGCCCGCTGCGGCCGCCGAGTTTTACGCCGACCTCTGTCGGCGTTATCCGGACAATCCTACCTTCCTGTGCAATCTCGGCGTGACGCTCTACCAATCTGGAAAAAAAACCGAAGCGATCGCGAGTTTTCGTCGCGCCTTGGAGATTGATCCGAATCTTCTAGATGCTCGGGAAAACCTTCGCGCTGCGATGGAAGAAGCCGAAAATCCTCCGGTCAATAAGTGAATTCGCGCACCAAGCAAATCTTGGAAAAACTCGCTAATGTTCCTATCAAATCTCCGCAAGCATAGCGGTTGAAGTGGATTTTTGTATCATTAAAAAGTCCTTCCTCTGGATTCAAAACCAGACTTTTGTCCAACCCGTAAGCAATTCCGATTCCGAGGAGTTTAAGCATGGCTTCCTTGGCGGTCCAAAGCTCCAAAAAAGCGATACATTCGGGTTTTGAAGAGGCATCCATAAGTTCCCTCTCGCTCGGTTGAAAATACCGTTGCGCGAGCTTCGAGAAGTTTGCTTTTCTAGAAGTTTTTTCGATATCAAAACCCACTGGATCAGATGAGAAGGCAATATAAACGGAATCCCCTGAATGGCTCAGGTTGAAATGTAGGTGCGGCGTGCATTTTAAGGAAGGTTTCCCTTGCGGTGAGATTTCTAATTCCAAATCCGAAGTTTTTTTCCCTGTATAATTCGCCGCTAAATGTCGCACCGCACTGCGACTCTTGAGATAAATATCTCGGGAGTGTTTCGAAGAAAATAACGCATACCTTTGATATTCAGATTTACTCAAAATACTTTCATCCCCTTGGGAAGTGACACAGTAAATATGGAATTCCCCCGGACCCGGGATTTCAAAGTGATTCATTTGTTGTAAAAAAAGATTGCACACGGAAGCGATTTCAGGCTTTTCTTTTGGCCTCATGAAACTCGCAGATATTAATACGAAAACCTTGTCGGCTCTTCTTTCTCTTACCAAGAAAAAAGAAACCCTCTTGGCGAAAGTTGAAGCCGTTGAGAAACAAATCTCCGCATTAGCCTCCGGCGAAACTCGCGAGGCCATTCGCGTGCTCCGTGCTAAAAAAGCCAAACGCGGTCGCAAAGCCGGCGCGAAAAGAGCCAAATCCACACGCCCACGCGCTCCTAAGGGCCAACTCAAAGAGCAAATCACCTCGATCCTTAACGCTGCCGGAGAAGCCGGAGCCAGCGTGAAGGAAATCGCTGCACAAGTCGGCAAGCCGATCCAGCACATCTATGTGTGGTTCAGCAGCACAGGCAAGAAACTCGGCCATTTTGAAAAGACGGACGCAGGCAAATACCGCAACAAACCCGCCCAGCAATAAGTCAGGCCATTTCACAAATAGGCGTTCCGCAGTTCCACAGCGGAACGCCTTTTTGCTTTTCCGAACAAACCCGACAAGGGCCGTGACCTTCTGCTGGTTTTTGTTAATCTCCACCCCGTGAAACTTTCGCTGTCGACCTGCTGGAATTCTTGGCGTCACCAAGACGGCCGCGCCATGATCGAGGAAATCCTGGCGCTCGGCTTTGACTCACTCGAACTCAGTCACGGCATCCGCCCGTCGCAATTCGAGGGTGTCCTCCAAATCCGCGAAAAGCGAAAATTCCAGGTCTCCAGCGTCCACAATTTCATGCCCATGCCGGTCGAAGTTCAGACTGACTCGCCGGATTGCTACGAGTTCACCTCCGACCGGGCGACGGACCGTGACCGCGCCCTCAAGCTCACACTCGCGACGATCGATTGGGCGGCCAAACTTGAAGCGCCATTTGTGGTCGTCCACACCGGCCGCATGCGCTCGCTGAATTTGAGCGAACCACTCCGTGCGATGGTCGAGCAGGGCAATCTCCACTCCCGCGAATATGTCCGCCAAAAGCTCGCCGCCGTGCAGACACGCGAGAAAGTGGCCGAGGCCTACACCATTCGTGTGCTGGACACTCTGCGCGAAGCCGCCAAGCACGCCGGCAAGCGCGGAGTGAAGCTCGGCATCGAGAACCGCGAACACTACGAGGCGATCCCGAGCGAGCGGGAATTCCCGAATTTTCTCAAACGCCTTGACTCGAAAAACGCCGGCTACTGGCATGACTTCGGCCACGCCCAGATCAAGGAAAACCTTGGCCTCATCGACCACCGCGAGCATCTCGAAACCATGGCTCCCCGGCTCCTCGGCTGCCATATTCACGACACGCGCTGGCCGTTTCGCGACCACTGCCCGCCCCTCAGCGGTGGGATTCGCTTCGACGAACTCGTGCCGTTGCTTCCGAAAAAATGCGCCATGGTTTTGGAAATGTCCCCGCGCACCGAGGCGGCCGACATCGTCAACGCGGCAGAAGCTTGGGCCAAACGGTTCACATGAAAAAACACCTTCTCACCGCGATCCAGTTGCTCGTCACCGTCGGCCTGCTTTTCTGGATTTTCCGCAATCCCGAGCAGAATCGAAAAATGCTCGAGGCGCTCGATGTGGCGAACGAGTGGTGGTTGCTCCCGGGCCTTCTCGCGCTCGTCGGCGGGCTGCTGCTGCAGGCCAAGCGGTGGATCATCCTGCTCGATGTGCAGGGCATCGCGATCTCGTATTGGCGGAGCTTGCGAATTCTTCTCGTGGGGATGTTTTTCAACCTCTTTCTGCTCGGAGCCACTGGCGGCGACATCATCAAAATTTTCCTCATCATGCGCGAGGCTCCCGATAAAAAAGCCGGCGCTTTGCTGAGTGTTTTCATCGACCGTGTGGTCGGCGTGCTTGCGCTGGCGGCGGTTTCGGCTGTGGTGATCCTGCTTCGCTGGCAGGACCTCATGGCGCACGAAGTCACCCGCTACGGCGTGGCCACGGCCGCGTTAATCCTCGGCGGCTCGATCGGATTTGTTATCGTGGCATGGCTGGCGGGGCGATTCCATCTCGCGGCGAAACTTCCGCGATGGCTGCCCGCGCACGACAAGCTCGTCGAGGCCGCAGGAGCTTTTGTGGAATACGCCCGGGCGGGCGGATCGGTCGGCAAGGCCTTCCTGCTCTCGATCCCCGCGCATCTGCTGATGTTTTCCACATTCTGGTTTGGGGCAAAAGCCTTCGGTGCCGGGCTGAATCTTTTGAGCATTTATTGTGTGATGCCGATCGTGGCGACCGTGACGGCGTTGCCCATCAGCATTGGTGGAGCGGGCCTCCGCGAGGGGCTCTTCATCCAAATCCTCGGTGCGCTCTATGCCACGCCGGAATCCATCGCCACGCTCGTCTCGCTTTCGGGTTTCATGATGCAGGTTTTCTGGAGCCTCGTCGGTGGCGTGATCTATCTCGGCTATCGCACTTCGCAGAGAATGCCGCTCGGCGAGATGGAAAATGCGGTCGATGCCCTGGAGCACCGCATCGAGCAAAACCTCGAGCAGGGCCGCAACCCCGGCGCATGAGCGCAAAAAAAAAGACCCGCTTCGCGATGTCGGTCGATGGCAAGTTGCTTGCCGGCGAGGGTGGGGGAGAAGCGCTCCGGGCCTTGGCGGAAACGGATTCGATTGAAGAAATCGAGGTGGAAATTTTCCCTCAAATCCTCGGTGGTGCGAAAACGCCAACGCTCACGGGATTGCCAGGGGAGTTTTTGCCGAAGCCGCTCGATTTTCGAATGGCCTCGATGAAGGTCGTCGAGGGCCGTTGCTTGGCGACTTTTCGGCGGGTCAGCGACCGCGCTTGTTGAAAGCTGAGACCGCCCGTTCCGCCTCGCGGGTCTCGACGCGTTTTTTCAAATCCATTCGCTTGTCAGTATCGAGCTTTCCTTTGCCCAGACCGATCTCGGCTTTCACGCGGCCTTTCTTCCAATAGAGCCGGAGGACGGGAATGGTGAGACCCTCCCGCTCGACCGAGACAGCAAGCCGATCAATCTCGAGTCGGTGCATCAGGAGCCGGCGGGGTCGCTTCAATTCGTGCTGTTCGTGGCTGGCCCGCTCGTAGGGTTGGATCGTGCAATCATGCAGCCAAATCTGGCCGTTTTGCACGCGGGCGAAAGAGCCTTGGAGCGAAACCAAGCCAGCCCTGAGGGACTTGACTTCAGTGCCTTTTAATTCCACGCCGGCTTCGAATTTCTCGAGGATGTGGTAATCCCGAAAAGCTTTCCGGTTCGTGGTAATTTCCGAGGACATACAGCGGTGCGCAACCGCAGGGCAGGCCTTAGGCCGCGAGAGGCTCGGTCACTGCAAGGCCGATCTTGCCTTGCGCGATTTCCTGAAGCGCGATGTCAGCGAATCCTTCGCCGATTTCGGCGTCGATGAGCGGACGGCTTCCGGCGTTCAACTGACGAACACGACGGGAGACCATGTTGATTAAAATCTGGGACTCGGTAATGACCTTGGAGGCTGCTTCGATGTTTTTGGCTTTCATGAAATGGTGGCGCCGTTGGGCGGAAGCGCGGTCGTGCACACTAGAAGTCGTCGTCACGGAGTCAAATTTTTTTTGGAAATTTGTTTGACAGTCGCTAACTCGCCCCTAGTCTCTCCCCTCCCGCGAACCGGGGCACTTCAACCGCAGGAGACCGGATGGTCGTTCGCACTGCAAAAAAATACATGCAAAAAAAACGCAGCAAACGCTACCGCGAGGCAGCGGCCAAAGTAGAGGCGAATAAAAAATTCTCTTTGAACGACGCCGTTGAAACCTTGAAAACCCTTCCTCCCGTCAAGTTCGACCAGACGGTGACTCTTTCCTTCAAGCTGGGTGTCGATCCCAAGCAGAGCGACCAAATGGTCCGCGGCACTTGCCCACTCCCGAATGGTAGCGGCAAGAATGTCCGAGTGCTTGTTTTCGCCAGCGGCCAAGCCGCCGAAGCCGCCAAGCAGGCCGGTGCGGAATATGTGGGATTCGAGGATCTCATCAAAAAAGTCACCTCCGGCTTTTCCGATTTCGATGTCGCCGTCGCCACTCCCGCTGCCATGGCGGAAGTCCGCAAGCTCGGCAAGGTCCTCGGACCTCGTGGCCTCATGCCGAATCCAAAAACCGGCACCGTCACGGACGACACCGCGAAGGCCGTGAAAGAAGTCAAAGCCGGTCGCGTGGAATTCAAACTCGATAAAAACGGCAACATCGCCGTTCCCGTTGGTAAATTTTCTTTCGACTCGAAATCCCTTGTTGAAAACGGCAGCGCCGTTATTGACGCCGTGGTCAAAGCCCGCCCCGCCACCGCCAAGGGCGCGTTTGTCGACGCGATCACCCTCAGCGCCACGATGTCGCCCGGTCTCCCTGTGGATCCGGCTCCTTATCTCAAAAACTAAGCCATTTCATCCATGAGACCCGAGAAAACAACCATCGTTTCCGACATCCGCGAGAAGCTTCAAGCCTCGCCATATCTCTTGATCGTCGATTACTCCGGCATGAAAGTGCCGCACTTCGAGTCGCTCCGCACCCGTCTTTACGAGGCTGGAGCCCGAATGAGCGTTGTCCGCAATACCTTCCTCCGCATCGCGGCGCAGGAATTGCAGATGCCCGAGCTCACCGACTCGCTGGCCGGTCAGACCGCCATGGTCACCGGTGAGACCGACATTTGCGCTGCGGCCAAAGTGATCAAAACCTTCGCCGCGGAGTTCAAGCTCCCAACCGTTCGTGCCGGCGTGCTCGACAATGCTCCGCTCAATGCGGCGCAAGTTAATGAACTAGCCGACCTCCCGAGCAAGGATGTCCTCCGCGCCAAGCTCCTGGGCCTCTTGCAGACCCCGGCCAGTCAGTTCGTGCGTGTGCTCAACGAGCCCGCCTCGAGCCTCGCCCGCGTCCTCAAAGCCAAAGCCGACGCCCTCGGCTCCGCCAGCTAACCCGAAAAAAACACTTTCGCCCGGAGGTTTTCGAATCTCTGGACGAATACCAACCAAACATAAACCGGTTCCTCGTCGGCTGGGCGGCTGCTCAGCTCAATCGACCCGATGCCTCGGGAAGCGACGATACCAAAACACACACATCATATGGCAGACACACAAGCACTCGTCGATCAGCTCAGCGGACTCACCGTCCTCGAAATCGCTGACCTCGTTAAACAACTCGAAGAAAAATGGGGCGTTAGCGCCGCTGCTCCCGTAGCCGTTGCAGCCGCCGGTCCCGCCGCTGCAGCTCCCGCCGCTGAAGAGAAGACATCCTTCGATGTCATCCTCACCGATGCAGGCAGCAACAAGATTGCCGTCATTAAAGAGGTCCGCGCCGCTGTGGCCGGTCTCGGACTCGCCGAGGCGAAAGCCCTCGTCGAAGGAGCCCCCAAGGCTCTCAAAGAAGGTGTCACCAAGGAAGAAGCCGCCGAGATCAAGAAAAAGATCGAGGCCGCTGGCGCCAAAGTGGACATCAAGTAAGTCGGATTTTTTGCGCAGGGGGATCGGGAAAATTTTCCTTGATCCCTCTGCCAAACTCCCTACCTTTTCACGCTCGCTTCATCCGTTTTTCTCACAAACATCTGCCGTCCAGCACCACAAAACAATCAAGTCTCCGTCATCGCAACCGCCTCAAGAAGAGGTCGTTCATCGATGCCGGATCTTTTGTTTCCAGTGATCGGCGAATGAACCCGGCCGACTGAACTCGGCCAACCCAACCCGCGGCACCGCACCAAAACCATGTCTGAACGCATCCAATTCGGTAAATTGAAAGAGGCCATCGAGCCACCCAACCTCATCGAGCTCCAGATTAATTCCTACGACGAGTTTTTCCAAAGGGATGTTCCGGTTAGTAAGCGCCGGAATGTCGGCATTCAGGCCGTTTTCCGCGAATTTTTCCCGATCCATGGTTTCGAGGACAAATCCTCCCTCGACTTCGTCAGCTACGAGCTCGGCGAACCCAAAATGTCCGCGCTCGAATCCCAGCGCGAAGGCCAGACCTTCAGCGCCTCGCTTTATGTGACCTTCCGCTACAAGGATGAACGCAGCACCAAGGAGGAAAAAGTCTACATGGGCGAACTTCCGCTCATGACTCCACAGGGCACTTTTGTGATCAACGGCGCCGAGCGCGTCGTCGTTTCCCAGCTCCACCGCTCACCCGGCATTTGCTTCGAGACCTCGATTCACACAAATGGCAAAGTCCTCCACGGCTTCCGCATCATTCCCGACCGCGGTTCTTGGATCGAGGTGCAGTTCGATACCAGCGATCTGCTCTATGTCTATCTCGACCGCCGCAAGCGCCGCCGCAAATTTTTGGCCACCACCTTCCTCCGCACCCTCGGCTATCCGTCGGATGAGGAAATTGTTAAACTTTTCTACAAAACCGAGGATCTCAAACTCAGCGAGAAACTCGACGAGGAAGAGATCGCCACGAAGGTCCTGATCGCCGACATCCGCGACGGCGAAATCACCGTCGGCCGTGCTTTCGAGCCCCTCACCACCGCGATCGTTCGCGAACTCCTCCGCCTCGGCCATAAGACCGTCAAGGTCGTGGATACCAAAGAGGACGACACCATCATCAAGTCCCTCAAAAAAGATCCCGCCCACGACGAGGACGAGGCTCTCAAAGACATCTACCGCAAGCTCCGCCCCGGCGATCCACCAACCGTTCAAAACTCGCGCAGCATGCTCAAGCGCCTGTTCTTCGACGCCAAGCGTTACGATCTCGGCCGCGTCGGTCGTCACAAGATCAACCAAAAACTCGATCTCAAGGTCTCCGAGGAGGAGCGCACGCTCACCAAGGAGGATTTCGTCGCTGCGATGAAATATCTCGTCCGCCTCCGTGCGGGTGATGGTGTGACCGATGACATCGACCATCTCGGCAGCCGCCGCGTCCGCACCGTTGGCGAACTTCTCGCGAACCAGTGCCGCGTGGGCCTCGCCCGCACCGAGCGTCTCGTCCGCGAGCGCATGACGCTGTTTGATCCCACCACAGACCAGATCACTCCGCAGAAGCTCATCAATCCCAAATCGCTCAGCGCCGTCGTTCGCGATTTCTTCGGTCGTTCGCAGCTGAGCCAGTTCATGGATCAGACGAATCCACTGTCCGAACTCACCCACAAGCGCCGCCTCTCCGCCCTCGGGCCAGGAGGCCTCAGCCGAGATCGCGCGGGCTTTGAAGTTCGAGATGTGCATCCTTCGCACTACGGCCGTATTTGCCCGATCGAGACGCCCGAAGGCCCGAACATCGGCCTCATCAGCTCGCTCAGCACTTTCGCCCGGATCAATGATTTCGGCTTCATCGAAACCCCTTACCGCAAGGTGGCGAAGGGCCGCGTTCAAGATGAGGTGGAATACCTCAGCGGCGACCGCGACGAAAACTTCTACATCGCGCAGGCGAACTCCACGGTGGATGCCAAAGGCAACCTCACCGGTGAGAAGGTTTCCACCCGCTATCGCGGCGACTTCTTGGAAGTCGAGCCATCCCAAGTTCAATACATGGATGTCTCGCCGAAGCAGCTCGTCTCTGTGGCCGCTGGCTTGATTCCGTTCCTCGAGCATGACGACGCCAACCGCGCGCTCATGGGCTCGAACATGCAACGCCAAGGCGTTCCGCTCCTCACCTCCGACTCGCCGATCGTCGGCACCGGAATCGAAGGCCGCGTCGCCCGCGACTCGCGCGCTGTCATTTGCTCCGAATCCGCTGGCAAGGTTGCCTCGGTCACCGCAAATCAGATCGTCATCACCAAGGACGGCGCGCTTCCGGAAGGCAAAAAGAAAATCAAGCACGATCCGGAAAATGGAGTGTTCGTTTACGAACTCCGCAAGTTCATGCGCTCAAACGCCAGCACTTGCATCAACCAAAAGCCGATCGTCAAAAAAGGACAATCGATCAAGAAGGGCGATGTCATCGCCGACGGACCAAACACCGAAAAAGGCGAACTCGCCCTCGGCCGCAATGTGCTCGTCGCCTTCATGTCTTGGAACGGCTACAACTTCGAGGACGCGATCCTCATTTCCAAGCGCGTGGTGAAAGAGGACATCTACACCTCCATCCACATCGATGAATTCGAGATCGGCGCCCGCGACACCAAGCTCGGCCCTGAGGAAATCACCCGCGATATTCCGAATGTCAGCGAAGAGGCCCTCCAAAACCTCGGCAGCGACGGCGTCATCCGCATCGGAGCAGAGGTAAAACCCGGCGACATCCTCGTCGGCAAGATTACTCCGAAATCCGAGACCGAACTCGCCCCCGAAGAGCGCCTCCTGCGCGCCATCTTCGGCGAGAAGGCAGCCGATGTGAAGGACACCTCGCTCACCGTTCCGTCCGGCACCTACGGCATCGTTATGGATGTGAAGGTCTCCTCCAAAAAAGAGGTCACCCGCACCAAAATGACCCCTTCCGAGTCAAAGCGTCAGCAAAAGATGATCGGTGAGGACCACAAGAAGCGGAAAGAAGACCTCCACGAGCAACTCACCGCCGCGCTCTCGAACATCCTCCTCAACGAAAAAATCCCGCTCGATGTGGTGAACGCCCAGACCGGCGAGATCATCATCCCGGCGAACCGCAAGATCACGAAGCAACTCCTTCGCAAGCTCGCGGGCGTTTACAACCATGTCGAAATCGACCCAAGCCCGATCCGCAATAAGATCCACGAGATCATCGGCCAGTTCGAACACAAGTTTGTCGACCTCGACAACGAGCGCGACCAAAACCTCGGCCGCATCGAGAGCGGGGACGATATCGACCCCGGCATCATCAAGCAGGTCAAAGTCTACATCGCCAGCAAGCGCAAGCTCAGCGTGGGTGACAAAATGGCCGGCCGCCACGGAAACAAAGGCGTCGTCGCCAAGATCGTTCCCGAAGAGGATATGCCCTACCTCGCGGACGGCACACCTGTGGACATCGTTCTCAATCCGCTCGGCGTGCCAAGCCGAATGAATGTCGGTCAGGTTCTTGAAACCCACCTCGGCGTTGCTGCCAAGGCGCTCGGTTTCAAGGTCGCGACTCCGGTTTTCGACGGCATTCCCGAATCGAAAATCCGCGAATACCTCAAAGAAGCCAGGAAAGTGGACGGCTACACTTGGATCAAGGAAAACGGCAAGGCCACGCTATACGACGGCCTCACCGGGGATGCCTTCGACCAAGATGTTGTTGTCGGCTATATCTACATGCTCAAGCTCGGCCACTTGGTCGCAGACAAAATCCACGCCCGTGCTGTCGGACCCTACAGCCTCGTCACCCAGCAACCGCTCGGCGGCAAGGCCCAATACGGTGGCCAGCGTTTCGGAGAAATGGAAGTCTGGGCGCTCCAAGCCTACGGAGCCGCCTACACGCTCCAAGAACTCCTCACGGTCAAGTCCGACGATGTCGCCGGCCGCACCCGCATTTACGAGAGCATCGTCAAGGGCGACAACTCGCTCGAAGCCGGCACTCCGGAGTCCTTCAATGTGCTCATCAAGGAAATGCAGGGCCTCGGCCTCGATGTTCGCGTCGGCGGCAAACAGCCGTCCCTCACCGAAGCCGCTCTCGCCTGATCCCAACCACCAAAAACTGACGAACCATTCCACACATGAAAGAAATTAATTTCCGAGAAGCCCTTGGTGAAACCAAGGAGGTCGGTTTCGACGAGGTTGCAATCACTGTGGCGTCCCCCGACGCCATGCGCAGCTGGAGCAAAGGCGAGGTCAAAAACCCCGAGACCATCAACTACCGGACCTTCAAGCCCGAAAAGGGCGGTCTTTTCTGCGAGCGTATTTTCGGTCCCACACGCGACTGGGAGTGCTCCTGCGGAAAATACAAGCGCATCAAGCACAAGGGCGTCATCTGCGACCGTTGCGGCGTGGAAGTCACCCTTTCCCGCGTGCGCCGCGAACGCATGGGTCATATCGACCTCGCCGTGCCGGTTTCCCACATTTGGTTCTACAAATGCATGCCCTCCCGCCTCGGCCTCATGCTCGACATGACCAGCCGCCAGCTCGAGCGCGTGATTTATTACGAAGATTATTTGGTCATCGACCCCGGCAACACGCCTCTCGAGAAAGGCCAACTCCTCACCGAAGCGGAATTCCGCGACGCCGAGGAGCAATACGGAGAGAGCTTCACCGCTGGAATGGGCGCAGAGGCGATCCAAAAAATCCTCTCAAATATCGACCTCGCCGATCTCCAAAAGGAAATCGAAGAGGCCATGGGCAACACCCGCTCCAAGCAGCTCCGTAAAAAACTCGCCAAGCGCCTCAAGCTCGCTCAGGGCTTTGCCGGGTCGAAGAGCCGTCCGGAATGGATGATTCTCAATGTCCTTCCCGTCATCCCGCCGGACCTCCGCCCGCTCGTTCCGCTCGAAGGTGGCCGCTTCGCGACTTCCGATCTCAACGATCTCTATCGCCGCGTCATCAACCGCAACAACCGTCTCAAGACCCTCCTCCAACTCAAGACCCCCGAGGTCATCATCCGCAACGAAAAGCGCATGCTCCAAGAGTCGGTGGACGCGCTCTTTGACAACGGTCGCCACGGCCGCGCCGTCACCGGTGCCGCGAATCGTCCATTGAAATCCCTCAGCGACATGCTCAAGGGCAAGGGTGGCCGTTTCCGCCAAAACCTCCTCGGCAAGCGCGTGGACTACTCCGGTCGTTCGGTCATCGTCATCGGCCCCGAGCTCAAGCTCCACCAATGCGGTCTTCCCAAGAAAATGGCGCTCGTTTTGTTCGAGCCGTTCATCATTCGCCGACTCAAAGAGCTCGGCTATGTCCACACCGTTCGCAGCGCCAAGAAACTCATCGAGCGCCAGACTCCCGAGGTCTGGGACATTCTCGAGGAGGTCACAAAAGGCCACCCCGTCATGCTCAACCGCGCCCCGACGCTTCACCGTCTGTCGATCCAAGCCTTCGAGCCGATCCTTATCGAAGGCGAAGCCATCCGCGTCCATCCGCTCGTCTGCACCGCTTACAACGCGGACTTCGACGGTGACCAAATGGCGGTCCATGTCCCGCTCTCCGTCGAGGCGCAAATGGAAGCCCGCATGCTCATGCTGGCACCGAATAACATCTTCTCGCCTTCCAGCGGCAAGCCAATCACCACGCCCTCGCAGGACATTCCGCTCGGCTGCTACTACCTCACGCAAAAACCCCGCGCCGAGGATGCCGACGAGAAAAAGCGCCGCCCGCTTTTTGCAAATGCCGAAGAGGTCGAGCTCGCCCTCTCCGAAGGCTCCATTCGCACCACATCGCCGATCCTTTTCAAGAACCCCGACAAGGGCCTCGAAACGGTCTACGGCGACTCCGCCTCCACCGTGCTAAAAACCACAGCCGGTCGCGTGGTCTTCAACCAGATTTGGCCGAAGGCGCTTGGATTCCTCAACAAGGTTTGCGGCAAGAAACAGCTCTCCGACATCATCTGGCGTTGCTACAAAGCCAGCGGTCAGCAGACCACTGTCGAAACCCTCGACAAGCTCAAGGAACTCGGCTTCAGCTCGGCCACCCGCGCTGGCGTTTCCATCGGCATCAACGACATGATGATTCCGCAGGAAAAAACCGAACTCCTCGAAAAGGCCTACAGCCAAGTCTCCCAAGTCGAGCAGCAATACCGCCGAGGCATCATCACGGACGGCGAGCGCAAGAACAAGGTGCAGGACATATGGACCCACACCGGTGAGGAAATTGCCAACGCACTCTTCCGCACACTCGAATACAACGAGGGCAAGCGCGACATGAACCCTGTGTTCATGATGGTCGACTCCGGCGCTCGCGGTAACCGCACGCAGATCAAACAGCTCGCCGGTATGCGCGGCCAGATGGCTAAGCCCTCGGGCGAAATTATCGAGCAACCGATCACCGCAAACTTCCGCGAGGGCCTTACCGTTCTCGAGTTCTTCATCTCCGCGCACGGCGCCCGCAAGGGTCTCGCCGACACCGCGCTCAAGACAGCCGACTCTGGTTACCTTACCCGCAAACTCGTCGACGCCGCGCAGGATGTCATCATCACCATCGATGATTGCCACACCCCCAATGGCATCGTGGTTCGTCCCATTTACGAGGGCGACGAAGAAGTCGTCAGCCTCTCAACCCGCATCATCGGCCGCACCAGTTGCGAAACCGTGAAGGATCCGATCAGCGGAAAAGCCATCGTTAAAGCCAACCAGATCGTGGACGAGGAAACAGCCGCCGCTCTCGAGAAAGTCGGGCACGAACAGCTCAAAATCCGCTCCGCTCTCACCTGCGAATCCAAGCGCGGCATTTGTATCAAATGCTACGGTCGCAGCCTGGCCACTGGCGGCCTGATCAAGCTCGGCGAAGCCGTGGGCATTATTGCCGCGCAGTCGATCGGCGAACCCGGCACCCAGCTCACGATGCGAACCTTCCACGTGGGTGGTGCCGCGAGCCAGACCTTCAAACAACCGATCGTCAAGGCCAAGCACGAGGGAACCATCCGCTTCAACGAACTCAAAGTCGTTGAAACCGTGGACAAGACATTCGTCGTTCTCAATAAAAACGGCACCATCACTGTGCATGACAAAGACGGCCGCGAACTCGAGAGCCACAACATCGTCGTCGGCTCCGTCATTTCCAGCCCGGATGGCAGCCATGTGAAGAAAGGCCAGACCTTCATTCAATGGGATCCCTACAATGTTCCCATCATCACGGAGAAGGCCGGCCGCATCGAATTCCGCGACATGATCCCAGGCGTCACGATCCGCCAAGAGGTGGACGAATCCACCGGCGTTCGTGGCAATGTCGTCATCGAGCACAAAGAAGATCTTCACCCGCAGATTATCATTGTGAATGAGGCCAAGAATGTCCTCGCCAGCTACTCGATTCCTGCCGGCGCTCATATCGAGGTGAAGGAAGGCGCGAAAGTCCCCGCCGGACAGCGCGTCGCCCGAACACCCCGAAAGATCGGCAAGACCAAGGACATCACCGGTGGTCTCCCACGCGTTGCCGAGCTTTTCGAAGCCCGCCGTCCAAAGGACGCCGCAGACATCGCCAAGATCGATGGTGTCGTCGAAATTGGTGGCACCGTCCGCGCCAAGCGCCGCCTCATCGTGAAGGATGTGGAAACCGGAGCCGAGGAAGAACACCTCATTCCGCTCAATAAACACATCATCGTCTTCAAGGGCGATCTGGTGAAAAAAGGTCAGCAACTCACCGAAGGCCCTGTCGTTCCGCACGAGATTCTCGACATCTGCGGACCTCAAGAACTCCAAGAACACCTCCTCAATGAGGTGCAGGAAGTCTACCGTCTGCAAGGCGTCGAAATTAACGACAAGCACATCGAGATCATCGTCCGCCAAATGCTTCGCAAGGTGAAAATCACTGAGCAGGGCGACACCACGCTTCTCTGGGGCGATCAGGTGGACCGCCTCGCTTTCGAGGCCGAGAACGAAGCCGTCATGGCCAAGGGCGGCAAACCCGCCGAAGCCAGCCCCGTGCTCCTCGGCATCACCAAGACCGCTCTCGAAACCGATAGCTTCATCTCCGCCGCATCGTTCCAAGACACGACCCGCGTCTTGACCGAAGCCGCCACCCTCGGCAGGGTGGATCGCCTCCGCGGCTTCAAAGAGAATGTCATCATGGGACACCTCATCCCTGCGGGAACAGGTTTCGAAACCAACCGAAAGATAGGAATCTCCAATCTCGGGGATGCCTTGGAAGCTCCCGCCAAAGAGGGAAAAAAGAAAGTCGCCAGCTAATTAAAATCATATCATGTCTGAATCCACAGCCACCCAACCAAACATCGAACTCATGACCGAGCTCCTCGAGGCCGGCGTCCATTACGGGCACCAGACCAAGCGATGGAACCCGAAAATGCGCGATTACATCCTCGAGGAAAAAAACTCGATCTACATCATCGATATCGAGCTCACGATCGATCAACTCGACAATGCGACCTCCTTCCTCAAGGGCCTCGTCAAAGATGGCGGCAAAATTCTTCTCGTCGGCACCAAGAAGCAGGCCCAGGAAGCAATCCGCGAGGCAGCCGAGGCCACTGGCCAGTTCTATGTGAATCAACGCTGGCTCGGCGGCACCCTCACAAACCTCACCACGATCCGTCGCAGCGTCGGCCGTCTCAAGGAAATCCAGGCCCTCGAAAAATCCCCCGCCTTCGCCAAGATCAATAAAGCCGAGGCCTCGAGCATCCGTCGTGAAGGGGTCAAGCTACTCCATAATCTCGGCGGTATCGTCGAGATGGATAAACTCCCCGCCGCGATGATCGTCATCGACACCGTCCGCGAGGAAATTGCCGTCGCCGAAGCCAACCGCCTCGGCATCCCGATCATCGCCATCGTGGATACCAACTGCAACCCCGACAAAATCAATTACCCCATCGCCGGCAACGACGACGCCATCCGATCGATCCGCGTGATCCTCGGCAAACTCGTCGAGTCGATCATGGAGGCCAAAGGCACCCGCGGCAAATCCCGCGCCCCCGAACTCGCTGCCGTCTCCGAGTAACACACCCGCTCCGTCCGATTACCACCATGTCCGAAATCTCTGCCGCACTCGTCAAAGAACTCCGCGAAAAAACCAACGCGGGAATGATGGATTGCAAAAAAGCCCTCGCCGAAACCGGGGGCGATCTCGCCGCCGCCGAAGAATTCCTCCGCAAAAAAGGCATCGCCAGTGCCGGCAAGAAAGCCGACCGCGCTGCCAAAGAAGGAACCATCGCCTCCTACATCCACATGCAGGGCAAGGTCGGCGTCCTCGTCGAGATCAACTGCGAAACCGACTTCGTCGCCAAGAATGACAACTTCCGCGACTTCGTGAAAGACATCACCCTTCACATCGCCGCCGCGCATCCGCTCTATGTCACCCGTGCCCAGGTCCCTGAGGCCCTCATCACCAAAGAGCGCGAAATCGCCGCCGCCCAAGTCGTCGGCAAACCCGCCAACATTGTGGACAAAATCGTCGACGGCAAAATCGACAAATTCTACAGCACGATCTGCCTGCTTGAGCAGTCCTTCATCAAGAATCCCGATGTCACCATTGAGGACCTCGTGAAGTCGAAAATCGCGGAACTCGGCGAGAATATCATCATCCGCCGCTTCACCCGCTACGGCGTCGGCGAAGAACTCGCCTGAGGCTGTCCGTGCGTTTGGATGGGGGAAAGCCGTGTCGTCCCAAACTCCAAATGTTTCTCGGGATTACTCGGAACGACCACACCTGAAGGTCAGCCATTCCCTTGACCTCTGTGCTCTCTGTGTCCTCTGTGGTCAATCCCACTGAAACCGGCTTCCGTCCATGCTGACCATCCGCAATCTCAAAAAATCCCACGGCGGCCGTCTTCTCTTCGAAGAGGCCGACATGCAGGTCAACTACGGCGAGCGCGTCGCGCTCGTTGGCCCCAACGGCGCGGGCAAATCCACCATTTTCTCCCTCATCCTCGGCCGCGATGAGGCCGATGCCGGCACGATCCAGCGCGACGAATGGACCACCCTCGGCTACCTCCCGCAGGAAGCCGAAGCCGTGGGCGACGAAACCGCCCTCGATATCACCACCGGCCGCGCGGGCGAAGTCCAAGCCCTCGAAAAAACCCTCGCCGCCTGTGAAGCCTCCGGGGATGTCTCCAGCGCCACCTACCTCGAGGCTCACGCCAAGCACGAAGCCCTCTCCAACCCCCAAGTCGAAGCCCGCGCCAAAAAAATGCTCACCGGCCTCGGCTACCGCGAAAGCGATTGGTCCCGCCCAGCCAAGGAACTCAGCGGCGGCTGGGTCATGCGCGCCCACCTCGCCCGCCTCCTCGTTATGGAGCCCGATCTCCTCCTCCTCGACGAACCGACCAACCACCTCGACCTCCTCTCCCTCCTCTGGCTCCAGCAGTATCTCAAAACCTGCTCCAGTGCCCTCCTGCTCATCTCCCACGATCTTGAGTTCATGGACGCCCTCATCGACGGCGTTTACGAAATCTCCGCCAAGAAACTCGTTCACTACTCCGGCAACTACTCCGCCGCGATGGACCAGCGCGAGCGCAATTACGAAATCCAAGCCGCTGCCTACAAAAACCAGCAAAAGGAAATCACCGCGCTCCAGGAATTCGCCGACCGCTTCCGCTCCGTCTCCTCGAAGGCCGCCCAGGCCCAGAGCAAGCTGAAACAGATCGAGCGCATGGAAAAAATCGAGCGCCCCGAGCCGCCGAAAAAACCTTTCCGCTTCCGCATCCCACAGCCCGAACGCGGCGGTCAGCGCTCCGTCCTGCTTGAGGGCATCCACATGGCCTACGGCAACCATGTCGTCTACCGCGGCCTCGACCTCCAAGTCGAACGCGGCGAACGCGTCGCCCTCGTCGGCCCCAACGGCGCCGGCAAATCCACCCTCATCAAAATCCTCGCCGGCGAAGTGGAATTCCAAAAAGGCAAACTCACTTACGGCAGTAATTCCAAGATCGGCTACTTCAGCCAGCACCGCGCCGCCACGCTCAATCCCAACAACTCCCTCCTCGACGAAATCCTCTCCACCAACGGCACCCTTCGCGAAGACGAGGCCCGCAGCATCCTTGGCTCCTTCCTTTTCAAGCGAGACGACATTCTCAAAAAAACCGCCGTCCTCAGCGGTGGCGAAAAAACCCGCCTCAACCTCGTCAAGTTCCTCGTCAATCCTCCCAATATTCTCCTGATGGACGAGCCGACCACCCACCTCGACATCCTCACCGTCGAATCCCTCGTCCTTGCTCTCGAGGCCTACGAAGGCACTCTCGTCTTCATCTCGCACGATGTGCACTTCATCAGGAAACTGGCGAACCGAATCCTCCATATCAACGCCGGCCAGGTGACCTCCTACCCCGGCGGCTACGATTACTTCCTCGAAAAATCCGGCCTCCTCGGCTCCGAACGATTCGCGCTCACGGCCGGTTGATTTCCTCTTTCGCCGGTAGCGGAACACGGAACGTGTTTCGATAACGCCCAATGACGATTTTTGCCGTCCAGCCTGATTTTTTACGGTCAAAACCCCACCCAGCCTCGAACAGAAAAAAGTGGCATTTGACCACCAGCCGTGAGATGACAACCGACTCAATTCCATTCCAAATATGAAATTCCCAACGACCCGCGCCACACTTGCCACCGCTATTGCCACAGGCCTCCTGGCGCTCCCGGCCTGCAAACCACCAGCTCCCGCCGAAACCGCCCCCAAGCCTGAAGCCGCCCCAGCCGCCGAGGCGCCTGCCCAAGCCGCGCCAGCTCCGGCGGAAGCCGCGCCAGCTCCGGCGGAAACCACGCCAGCCGCTCCCTCCGCTGAGGAGCCCGCCGCCGAGCAAAAACCCGCCGCCGTAGCCAAGCCGATCGAACTTCCCGAGGTCGTCGCGACCGTCAACGGCAAGGACATCACCCGCATCCAGCTCCAAGACATCTTCAACGCCGCCGTGCAATCCTCCGGCATGAATGTTGCTGATCTCTCCTCCGCCCAACAAATCGGAGGCTACATCCAGCTGTTGAATGACTTGATCGACCGCCAGCTCCTTCTCGACGCCGCCTCGAAAGAGGAAATCACGAACGAGGATGTCGAGGCCGAGATCAAAAAATTCAAATCCCAATTCCCCGACGAAGCCATCTTCGACACCCAGATGAAGCAGGCCGGAATGACTCCCGAAAAACTTCAAAGTGATGTGAGCGAAGAACTGAAAATCCGCCGCTGGATGGAATCCCAGGTCAAGACTCCCGAAGTCAGCGACGCCGATGCGAAGTCTTTCTACGAATCGAACCTCAAGGAGTTCGAGCAGCCCGAGACCGTCAAAGCCAGCCACATCCTTTTCATGGTGGATGCCGATGCCGCGCCCGATGTTGTGAAGCAGAAAGAAGAGGCTGCCCAAAAAGCTGCCGCCCGCGCCAAGGGAGGCGAGGATTTCACCACGCTCGCCAAGGAACTTTCCGAGGAGCCCGGTGCCAAGGAATCCGGTGGAGACCTCGGATTTTTCCCGAAAGACCGCATGGTGCCCGAATTCGCCAACGCCGCCTTCGCCGCAAATCTCAATGACATCAGCGAGCCCGTAAAAACCCAGTTCGGCTGGCATGTGATCAAAGTCACCGACAAGAAAGCCGCCGGCACCGTGCCCTTCCAGGAAGTGAATAACCAAATCACCTCCTACCTCAAATCCATGCGCCAGCGCGAAGCGGTGCAGAAGGTGATGAAGGACCTCAAGGATTCGGCGAAAGTTCAGACTTTCTTGCCAGCGGTTGATCCCGCTGCGCCCGCTCCAGCAGCCCCCTCTCAGCCCGCCTCGAACTAATCCCGAATGACCGCCGAAAAGCCTGTAAACTCGGCCGTCGGCGTCATCGGGTTGGGAATCATCGGTTCGCGCGTCGTTTCGAATCTCCGCCGCGCGGGCTACCCCGTTTGGCTCTGGAACCGCACCGTGCGGCCGGAGCCGAATTTCCTGAGCTCCCCGGCCGAGGTCGCGGAGGCTTCGAGATTCATTCAGATTTTTGTCTCCAATGGCGAGGCACTGCTTTCCGTGGTCCGCAACATGGCCCCGGCCCTCACGCCGGCCCATGTGGTCATCAACCACGCCACCGTTTCGCCCGCCGAAACTCTCGAGGCCGCAGAGATCGTTAAAGACCGCCAAGCCTCTTTTCTCGATGCCCCTTTCACCGGAAGTCGCGACGCCGCCGGGCGAGGGGAGTTGATTTATTACATCGGCGGTGACGAGGAGGTCTTACAGTCCGTTCGTCCAGTTCTTGAGGTCGCTGCGAAGCAAATACTCCACATCGGCGCCATCGGCCATGCCTCGGCCATGAAGGTCGCCACGAATGTCATCTCCGCCACGCAGATCGCCGCTCTCACGGAAGCCCTCGCGCTTCTCGACCGGCACGAGGTGGACCTCTCCAAACTCCAACTCGCTCTGGAAAATAACGCCGCCCGATCCGGCGTCATCGACATGAAACTCCCCGAAATTCTCAGAGGCGATTTCGAGGCACGCTTTTCACTCAAGAATATGTTCAAAGACATCCAAATCGCCCTCGCCATGGCAGAGGACAAGGATGTCGAACTTCCCACCGCCTCGGCCTTCGCCGGCATGGCCATGGCTGGTCTCCAGCGCGGATGGGGCGAAGAGGATTTCTCCGTCTTGTCGCGCTTCTACGGCTACACTGGTCGCAATCCGCAAAACTCCGAACCCGCCCCGGAAGCCGAACCAGTCGATGAAGTGGAAGTCGCCCTCGCTCCGCGCCGACTCTCGAATCTCTGGGGCCTCCTGGGCTGGAAAAAATGAACGCCTCCCCTGGAGGGACGACCTCCGTGTCGTCCACCGCCCCGCTTTCCGGCTACTTCCAAGTCACCGACCGCGTTCGTTTCGCACTCCGGGGCCCCGATGCCGTTCGCTACTTGAACGGCCAACTCAGCATCGACATCTCCCGCCTCACGCCCGGAAAAGCCCGCCCCGCCTGCCTTCTCAATGCCAAGGGAAAACTCTGCGCCCTCCTCCAAGTCTGGCGGTCTAACGATTCGCTCGTGGTCGAAGGCCCCGCCGCCCTTGCAGAAAATATCCAAGCCCGCCTCGAGCGATACATCATCGCCGACGATGTCGAACTCCTCCCAATCCCTCTGCCACAACCGCTCTGCCACCTCATCGCTCCTGCACAACCAAACGCCCAGGAGGGCCCTGCTTGTCAGGGCCGGAGCGACTCTCTTAATCCTGCGAACCCCGCATTAACCATCGAACGCCTCGGCCTCTTCGGCATCGATTCCCAAGAAAAACCCACCGATCTCCGCGAGTTTTCTCCCGAGGAAATCGAACTCCTCCGCATCCTTCACGGCGTGCCGATCTGGGGACGCGAACTCTCCGAAGACACCCTTCCGCAGGAAGCCCGACTCGAAGAGAGCGCCGTCGATTTCGACAAAGGCTGCTATGTCGGCCAGGAAACCGTCTCGCGCCTCAAGAGCGTCGGCCGAGTGAACAAACGCCTCCATGGTTTTTTTGGCTCCCTCGAACTCCCTTCCGGCGTCCCTCTTTTTCTGCGTCTCCCCGGCGACCCCGCCACCGCCGCCGGCGCGCTGACCAGCCACGCCCGCCATTTTGACATGGCGCAAACCGCCGCCCTCGGATATCTCAAGCGACAGTTCGAAAGCCTCCCGCGCTTCGAAGTCGCCGATGAAACCGGCTGCACGCTAGGCGAAGTCGAACGCCGAGAATTTCCCATTTTATGAAAACACTCGCCACCGCCCTTTTCCTCGCGCTTCTCGCCGCCATCCCCGCCCGCGCCGCTAATCTCGGCCCCGAAGTCGCCGTCGTCCAAATCCAATTCCCCAAGGAAAAGCTACCCCGCCAAGTCATCATCGGCCTCCACGACGACTCCGCTCCCTACACCGTCGAGAACTTCAAAAAACTCATCCAAAAAAAATTCTACAACGGCCTCCGATTCCACCGCGCCTTTCCCGGAACGCTTGTCCAAACCGGCGATCCCGCCAGCCGCTGGGGGCAAGGTGACAAAACTGGCACTGGTGGTCCGGGTTGGACTCTCCCCGCCGAGATCCGTCTCAAGCACGCCAAAGGCTCCATCGCCATGGCCCGCCTTCCCGACAAAATCAACCCCGCCAAAAACTCGAACGGCAGCCAGTTCTATGTCTGCCTCGCACCCATGCCCAAGCTCGACGGCCAATACACCGTCTTCGGCACTGTGCTCGAAGGCTTGGATGTTTTGGAAGAAATCAGCAAGGCCCCCACAAACAGTGACGATTTTCCCTTGCCCAAAATTCGCATCAAATCCATAGTCCTCACCCCTCGCGACCAAGCCGCCGTCCAGCGGTAGCCGTCGCGAAGCACCCAAGGGTAGATACCGAAGTGGCCAAACGGGGCGGACTGTAAATCCGCTGGCTTACGCCTTCACTGGTTCGAATCCAGTTCTGCCCATTTCCCTTTTTTTCAGTTGCTTGCAAAGGATGCTTTGTTTTTTCGAAAAGGGCCATGGAGCGCCGAAGAAAGCTATTGCGGGGCGTGGGAACGACTTTTGAAACTCCGGAGCTCGGGCTAGATTGAGTATATCGCCGAGGGGATCACGAGGTTGTCGGGGCGGGAGAGGACGAATTGGGCGACCGTGATGTGGCGGGTGCCGAAGGCGGCTTCGCAGTAGGCGAGGTAGTAGCGCCATTTGCGGAGGAAAACCTCGTCGAACCCGAGCGCGCGGACGGCGTCGAGTTTTTCCTCAAAAGTCTCGCGCCAGCGTTGGAGCGTGAGCGCGTAGTGCGGCGCCATGTCCTCGTAGTCGAAAAGATTTAGGTCGCCGCAGGCGCGGAGGGCTTGGGCGATGCGGGCGTTGCACATGAGGAGCGAGCCGGGGAAGATGTGCTTTTGGATGAAATCCACGCCGTCGCGGAGGATGGGGTATTGGTTGTCGGGGCAGAGAATCGCCTGGAGGCCGGCTAGGCCGCGCGGGGCGAGGAGTTGGTCGATCTTTGCGAAATAGCCATCCACATATTTGTCGCCGACGGCTTCGAGCATTTCGATCGAGGCGATTTTGTCGAACTGCCCGCGCAGGTCGCGATAGTCGCAGAGGAGGATTTGGATTTTTTCGCCGAGCCCGGCGGCTTGGATGCGGCGTGAGGCTTCGTCGAATTGCTGTTGCGAGATGGTGACGGTGGTGACGCGGCAACCATAGGTCTTCGCGGCGTGCATGCTGAAGCCGCCCCAGCCGGAGCCGATCTCGAGCACGCTGTCGGTCGGGGCGATGTGGAGGCGGCGGCAGAGCTTGTCGTATTTGCGGATCTGGGCGGCTTCGAGCGGCTCGTCGGCGCGTTCGAAATACGCGCTCGAGTAGGTCATCGTCGGGTCGAGCCAGAGTTGGAAGAAATCGTTGCTGAGGTCGTAGTGCTCGCGAATGTTCTCGCGGCTCATCCGGCGGCTGTTTGGTCGGCGGAGGTGCAGGAGGCGGTTGGCGAAATTCAGCAGATTGAAAGCTCCGGTGCCGCGCCGGGTCCGGGTTTGCAGGGCCTCGGCCTCATCGGAATTGAGAATGAACCACGCGATGACTTTAACGAGATCGGGCGTGGCCCACTCGCCCGCAATGTAGGCTTCCGCAAAACCGATCGGGCCGTGGAGCACGCAGCGCTTAAAGAAATTTTCATCCTGCACCTCGATGCGGGCCTCGACGCCGGAGCCGAGACCGCCGTAGACGCCCCGCGCGCCATCGGGCAAAAGGACCTCCATGCGGCCGGATTGGAGCTTGGCGAAACTATTAAGAACAAGGCGTCGGAAAAACATTGCGGGCTGGCACGATGAAGCCCGCTTCGAGCCGAATCAAGGATTCAACCGCAGCCGCAACCCGCGCCGCATCCATGCCCGCTGGATGGAGTCGCAGAAGCACCGCCCTTGCCTGAACTCATGAACCCGAGCCCGCCAGTGATGACGCGGCGGATGGGTTCGCTGGTCTCGGGGTGCGTGGAGAGGGCGGCGTCCCTCATACTCTGGCGAATCTCGTAAGTGCGCACAGGCTGATCCAGCGCGGCAGGAATCGTCCCGTAGGTGTAGATGGCCATGGTTGGAAAATCGGCGTCTGTTTTTTTTCGTGCAAGTGGTTTTACGGCATCCCGAGGATGGGCTGCCCTGAAAATGTCTTTTTGACCGAAGGCATGGGCTCTGCAAAGTTCCAGCTATGACTGCAACGCTTGAAAATATCACTCGGCAAGTCATGCAGCTTCCTGCCCGGCAGCGTTTGGCTTTGGCGGGTTTTCTCTTGGAGATGGATGATTCAGCCGAGCATTCCGAGAGCAATGAGGCCTGGGAACGCGAGATTCAGAGCCGGATTCGAGTCGTGGATGGCGGAGCCGTGTCTGGGATTCCTTACAGCGATGTCATGCGAGAGGCCGATCGCCGCCTTGCTCCGTGAACATCATTTTCGTTCCAGAAGCTCAGGCGGAATTTCTCGATGCCATTTCCTATTACGAGGCCGCAAGGAAGGGGCTCGGGAGTAGATTCAAGAATGAAACGGATCGCTGCATTCTTTGGATAAAAGACAACCATGATCTATACCATCTGCGGATCGCCGGATCAATCTTCGAGCGTTTCCCTACTATATTCCCTTTATCATTCGCGGTGAAAACCTTTGGATTTTGGCAGTGTCACATAGCGCGCGAAAACCCGAATACTGGATCAATCGCGGGCAAGCGGATTGATCGGCCAATGCAGGCTGGTGCCCATTTTTTTACAACCGCGACATCAGCAGTTCGCGCTGGAAGATGAGGTCTTTTGGGAGTTCGCTGTAAAGTTTGATGAAAAGCTCGTCCTGTAGGAGGAGTTCGCGGTGCCATTCGGAGGTGTCGATTTTCTGGGCCTCGGCGAAAACCTCGGGCGTGATGGTTTTTTCGAGACCTTCCATGTCGATGTCTTCGTAGTCAGGAATCCAGCCAATCGTGGTTTCGAGCGCGTGGGCGCCGGGGCGGCAGCGTTCGACCATCCATTTCAGAATGCGGGCGTTCTCGCCGTAGCCTGGCCAGAGGAACTTGCCCTCGGGGCTTTTGCGAAACCAGTTCACATGGAAAATGCGGGGCACATATTTGATGAGTTTCCGCATCTGGAGCCAGTGGGTGAGGTAGTCGCCCATGTTGTAGCCGCAGAAGGGCAGCATGGCCATCGGGTCGCGGCGGACTTGGCCGAGCGTGCCAGCGGCGGCGGCGGTCATCTCGGATCCCATCGTGGCTCCGAGATAGACGCCGTGCGACCAGTTGAAGGACTGAAAAATGAGCGGCATCGTCGTGGAGCGGCGCCCGCCGAAAATGATCGCGCTGACTGGCACGCCGGCGGGGTTTTCCCACTCGGGGTCGATCACCGGGCAATTCCTCGCTGGCGCGGTGAAGCGGCTATTCGGGTGGCTGGTGAGAATGGGTTTGCCATCCTTGTCGGTCTGGCCTGGCGTCCAGTCTTGGCCTTTCCAATCGATGAGGTGCGCAGGCGGTTCCTTGGTCATTCCCTCCCACCAGATATCGCCGTCGTCGGTGAGGGCGACATTGGTGAAAATGGTGTCGCATTTGATCGAGTCCATGGCGATCGGGTTGCTCGAATACGAGGTGCCGGGCGCGACGCCGAAGAAGCCTGCCTCGGGGTTGATGGCACGGAGGTAGCCATCAGGCCCGGGCTTGATCCACGCGATGTCGTCACCCACGCAGGTAATCTCCCAACCTTGTTTTTTGATGGAATCCGGCGGGATCATCATGGCGAAGTTCGTCTTGCCGCAGGCACTCGGGAACGCGGCGGTGACATAGTTTTTTTCGCCGTCCGGGGACTTCACGCCAAGCACGAGCATGTGTTCGGCCATCCAATCCTCGTCGCGTGCCATGGCGGAAGCGATGCGGAGGGCGAAGCATTTTTTGCCAAGCAGGGCATTGCCGCCATAACCCGAGCCGAAGCTCATGATCAGGCGCTCCTCGGGGAAATGCGTGATGTAGGTCTCCGGCGGGTTGCAGGGCCAGGCGACATCCTTTTGGCCGGGCTCGAGAGGGCATCCGACCGAATGCAGGCATTTCACAAAGACGCCGGTTTTTTCGATCTGGGCGTAAATTTCAAGGCTCACGCGCGTCATGATTTTCATGTTCGCGACGACATATGGGCTATCGGAGAGTTCGATGCCGTATTGGGCGATCGGCGAGCCGACGGGGCCCATGCTGAAGGGAATCACAAAAAGAGTGCGCCCGCGCATGCATCCGTCGAACAGGCCTTGCAGCTTGGCTTTCATCTTGTTGGGCGCCTCCCAATTGTTCGTCGGGCCGGCGTCTCTTTTCGATTGCGAGCAGATGTAGGTCCGCTCCTCCACGCGGGCGACATCGCGAGGATCGCTGCGGACGAGCAGGGAGTTCGGGCGCTTGTTGGGATTCAGCCACTGGCCGGCACCCGAGGCGACGATTGCCTCGCGCATGGCTTTGTCCTGTTCCTCGGACCCGTCGCACCAGAAGATTTGCTCGGGGCGTGTGAGCGCGGCGAATTCCTCGACCCACGCGAGAACGGCCGCGTTATTCGGTTTCGGCGCACCGGTGTGCGAAATGGGTTCGTTTTTCATGATGAATTGAGTCTCCACCTATCAAAATGAGCTCACAAGAAAAACGGGGTGATGTCCGACTTTGATTCGGAAACGAGATTGCGATGGGACTCCCGAACTGCTTGAATTCAGGGTTTAAGCATGACCACGCCATTCAACACACTGCGCTCCTTCAACCTCGGAAACGGAAAAACCGGCCAACTCCACTCTCTACCCGCTCTGGAAGAAGCAGGCGTCGGCCCGATCTCAAAACTCCCCGTCAGCATCCGCATCGTTCTCGAATCCGTGCTCCGCAACTGCGATGGAAAAAAAGTCCAGGCGCGTGATGTCGAGACGCTTGCAAACTGGAATGCGAAAGCCCCCGCTGAGGAGGAAATTCCCTTTGTCGTGGCCCGCATCGTTCTGCAGGACTTCACCGGCGTGCCGCTTCTGGTGGACCTCGCCGCCATGCGCACAGCCGTGAAAGGCCTCGGTGGCAACCCGGCCATCATCGAGCCCCTTGTGCCCGTCGATCTCGTGGTGGACCACTCGGTGCAAGTTGATTTCTACGGCTCCGCCAATGCGCTCCAGCTCAACCTCGACATGGAATTTAAGCGCAACCGCGAGCGCTACCAGTTCCTCAAATGGGGTCAGCAAGCCTTCAAAACTTTTGGCGTCGTGCCTCCCGGCATCGGCATCGTGCACCAAGTGAACCTCGAGTATCTCGCGAAAGGCGTGCTCAGCGCCGGCGACCTCTACTACCCCGACACGCTCGTGGGCACCGATTCCCACACGACCATGATCAACGGCCTCGGCGTCGTCGGCTGGGGTGTCGGCGGCATCGAAGCTGAAGCGGGAATGCTCGGTCAGCCCGTCTATTTCCTGACTCCCGAAGTGGTTGGCGTGAACCTCACTGGCCGCTTGCGCGAAGGAGTGACCGCTACCGACCTCGCCCTCCATGTCACCCAGCTCCTCCGCGCCGCGAAGGTGGTTGGAAAATTTGTGGAATTCTACGGCGAGGGGGCTGTCACGCTCCCGCTCACCGACCGTGCGACCATCGCAAACATGGCTCCCGAATACGGCGCCACCATGGGCTTCTTCCCAGTCGATGCCGAATCCGTCAACTACCTCGCCGCCACCGGCCGCACGCCCGAGCAATGCCGCGCTTTCGAAAATTATTTCAAGGCCCAAAACCTCTTTGGCATGCCGAAAAAAGGCGACATCGCCTACAGCGTGGATATCGACCTCGACCTCTCGACCGTCCAGCCCGGCGTGGCAGGTCCGAAGCGCCCGCAGGACCGCATCAATGTCCCCGATCTCAAAAATACCTTCAACAGCCTGCTCACGAAATCCGTCGCCGAAGGCGGTTACGGCAAGGCAGCGAACGACCTCTCCAAGACGGCTCCCGTCAAACGCAACGGCGCCCAAAGCGCCGACGAGGCCGAAATGGTCAATGATCGCCCAACGCCGGATGCCATTACCGCCGCCCATGCGAAAGGCGACCTCCATCTCCGCAACGGCTCGGTGCTGATTGCCGCCATCACAAGCTGCACAAACACCAGCAACCCGAGCGTGATGATCGGCGCCGGCCTCCTCGCGAAAAAAGCCGCAAGCCGCGGCCTCCGCGTCGATCCCGCCGTCAAGACCTCGCTCGCTCCTGGCTCCCGCGTGGTGAAGGATTACCTCGAGACCACCGGCCTCCAGCCCTACCTTGATCAGCTTGGCTTCCAGATCGTCGGCTACGGCTGCACGACCTGCATCGGCAACTCCGGCCCGCTCGCACCCGAGATCGAAAGCGCCATTGTCGAGAACGACCTCGTCACTGCTGCAGTCCTTTCAGGCAACCGCAACTTCGAAGCCCGCATTCACCAAAACATCCGCGCCAACTTCCTCATGTCGCCACCGCTCGTCGTCGCCTACGCGCTCGCCGGCCGTGTGGACATCGACCTCACCAAGGAACCCATCGCCAAGGACAGCGCCGGTGTTGATGTTTTCCTGAAAGACATCTGGCCCAGCCTCGAGGAAATTCGCAACGAAATGCAAGCCGCTCTCAAGCCCGAGATTTTTCAAAAACTCTACACCGGCTTCGCAGACCAGAATCCCAAGTGGAACGAAGTGCCATCAAGCGTCGGCCAGATCTACGATTGGGACGCCAAGAGCACCTACATTCAGGAACCGCCCTTCTTCGAGAACTTCGGCATGTCCGCCGGAACGATCACCGACATCACAGGCGCCCGCCCGATGGGTATCTTCGGCGACTCGGTTACGACCGACCACATCTCTCCCGCCGGCGCGATCAAAGCCAGCTCACCTGCTGGAAAATACCTCGTCGAAAACGGCATCGAAGCGGTCGATTTCAACAGCTACGGCAGCCGCCGTGGCAATGACCGCGTCATGACTCGCGGCACCTTCGCCAATGTCCGCATCAAAAACCTCATGATCCCCGCCAAAGCCGATGGCACGCGTGTGGAAGGCGGCCTCACGATCCACCAGCCGACCGGCGAGCAAATGAGCATCTACGACGCCTGCATGAAATATCAGGCCGCCGGCACCCCGCTGATCGTCTTCGCCGGACAAGAATACGGCACCGGCTCCAGCCGCGACTGGGCCGCCAAAGGCACCCGCCTCCTCGGAGTCAAAGCCGTCGTCGCCCAAAGCTTTGAACGCATCCACCGCTCCAACCTCGTCGGCATGGGCGTCCTCCCGCTCCAATTCCCAGAAGGCATCAGCGCGCAATCCCTCAACCTCGACGGCACCGAAACCTACGACATCACCGGCCTCAGCGACAGCATCCAACCCCGCCAAGATGTCACTCTCACCATCACCCGCAAAGACGGCACCAAGGAATCCCACCAAGTCAAACTTCGCATCGATACCCCGATCGAAGTCGACTACTACCGCCACGGCGGCATCCTGCCGTTTGTGCTAAGGCAGTTGATCGCTGAGGCGAAGTAGGGTTTTACGGAATGAAACGACATGCCACGGATTCCCATTCCAAATTGCCCGTATCGCGTGAGCTTCTTCAGTTTCGATTTGGCGGAGCGACGCCATGTGCATGTCCGACGCGAACGATTTGAATGCAAGCTTTGGATCGAGCCGGATATCGAAGTTGCATGGAGCTCTGGATTTGCATCCCACGAATTGAATGCCATTTTGCGTTTGGTTACGGAAAATCGAAATCTCATCCAAAAAACATATGAATCCGCCGCCAAAAATTCTTGATGCCGAGATAACAACCTCCCAGCTCAAAGTGAAGCTGGACTCAGGAATCACCGTGCTTATGCCATTGGAGCATGTTCCAACGCTTCTTTTGGCAACCGAGAAAGAGCGACAGGATATGGAAGTTTTTGACCACTCGCTTCATTGGGAATCATTAGATTGCGACCTGAGTGTCGAAGGTTTGATGGCGGGGGCCAAAGAGATGCCCAGCCTTGCGCGAAAAGCCTTAGAGAAATTCTTTGCACGACAATATGGGCAGATTGCCGCATAAAAAATCTCTGCCAGCAATGTTGATATTTACAAAAATGATTCTGGGTATGCACTTCATTCAACCGCTGCAAAATACTCATTATTATTGAATTAGCGAAATCGCTGGGCATTGATTGAGTCAAATGCATGCCCAGATTTTGGATTGAAATCATGTTAGCAGGTTCCGAAATCAAAAGCATGAGTGCAACCGAGCGCTTGCAAGCGAAGGAGCTACTTTTGCGCTCATTTCTGGTTTGGAAGATGAGTTTCCCTCTCCTGATTGGCACGGTGAAGTGCTTTCCGCGCGACTGGCAAAAGTAGAAGCCGACGAAGGGAAATTTCTCAGTCTCTCCGAACTCAAAACCCGACTAGACTCTAAACAAGCATGAGGAGGATCGTTGATCTCGAGGAAGCTACCGAAGACATCGAGCGCGGGCATGAATTTTACGAACTGCAGGAAATTGGCATCGGACCCTATTTGAAGACACCATCTTGTCCGATATCGAGAGTCTGGTGCTTTTTCATGGAATTCACTCCATACATTTTGGATTCCATCGCATGCTGTCCGAGAGATTTCCTTTCGGAATCTACTACCGCGAAACGCCTATGCACACAGAGGTTTTTGCAGTTCTGGATCTTCGCAGGCATCCGCTTTGGACACACAAGGAATTGAAAGGAAGGAATAAAAGGGCTCCGTTATAGAAATTCTGACATGAATCCGCCTTCCCATTTTTAGTCTCCGCGAGATAAAGGACTCCCAATCGATCCCTTCTCGCGGGTATATAAGACCGCAATTATGAAGGCCCGCCTTACCAAAGATTTTGTTCTCGAAGCCGCGCAGTTTTTGCCGAAGGCGCCGGAGGGGCACAAGTGCCGCCTCATGCATGGTCACACTTTCAAGATTGAAATCACGGTCGAGGGGGCGGTCGATCCAGAGACGGGTTGGATTTACGACCACGCGCGGATCAGCGCGGCGATGAAGCCGATCATCCAACAACTCGACCATTCGGTTCTCAACGATATGCCGGGTCTGGAAAATCCGACGATTGAGTTGATGGCGGATTGGCTTTGGAAAAAATTGGAGCCGCAGCTTCCCGGCCTCGCGGAGATTGTGATTCACGAGACACCGTTCGCGCGGTGTTCCTATCGCGGCGAGTAGGTCGGGATCAAATCGGGGCGGTCCGTCGCGGGGCGAGGAAAATGCGGGTTCCGATCGCGGCGAGGCCGATGCCGAGAAGGATCAAGACCCCGCAAGTGGCGACGAGGGGCCAGTTGCCGAGCTGGGTGTTTTTCCAGAGCGAGATCGAGGTCGAAGCGAGCGTGGTGGCGAACATCAGGATGGCCGGGATGAGGGTAAAAGCCCAGCGGCGCCCGTGGTCGCGGAGCCACACGGAGGCGACCAAGAGCGCGATGGCGCCCATCATCTGGTTCGCGGAGCCGAAGACCTGCCACAGCATCGGGAGGGAATTGGAGCGCGAGATGAGATACATGAGGCCCACGCAAAGCGAGGTGTTGAACCAGGCGCTGGAGAGAATCGGGTGCGGGTTTTTAAAAAGAAATTTCCAGATTTCCTCGAGGAGGTAGCGGTTCAATCGAACGGCGACATCCAGCGTGGTGACGACGAAGCCCTCCAGAAGCAGGATGCCGAGAATCGTTCCGGCCCAGAGCGGGAGGCCGAAGGCCGTGTGGACGAGCGTGCCGGTGGCGAGAGAGACGGCGAGGATGGGATTTTTTTCGCCGTAGGTGATGAGTCGGTAGTTTTCCCAATCCATTCCGACGAGCAGCGTGAGGATGATCGAGACGGCAAGCATCGACTCGAGAAGCATCGAGCGGTAGCCGACCTTGCGCGCATGGCTTTCGCAGGAAAGTTGACGCGCGGTTGTTCCGCTGGAAACGAGGCAGTGAAAGCCGCTGATCGCTCCGCAGGAGACCGTGATGAAAAGCATCGGCCAGAGCATCCCGATATATTGGAGTCCCGTCTGCGGGTCCCATGCCGGAATCATCTCGGCAGCATTTTGGGGGGCGAGCGGGATTTCTGGAAACCGGCCGCTGAATCCTGCCGCGACGAGTCCCGCGACAACGGCGATCATGCCCGCGTAGAGGATTTGAACATTTACAAAATCCCTTGGCATGAGGAGCAGCCATACGGGAATCGCGGAGGCAAGGACCACATAAGCCGTCATCATGATGCGCCAGGTGTCGGCTGAAACGACAACCGGATGGATCATGCCAAGCCAGACTGAGCCTGCGCACAGGGCGGCGGCCATCGAGTAGTTGAGCCATGCCGGAGTGCGGCGCCTGTAGATCATCCACCCCAAAATCGGGGCGCAGAGTGTGATGAACAGCACGCTGGTCGAGGCGATGCCGCCGATCTTCGCGATGAGGACGGGCTGGCCATTCTCCACCTTCACTACAGTCGGCAGGCCGTCGCCGTGATGAAACGGATGCATGCCGAGCGCATCGGTGGGAGTATGGAGTGCGGCGGCGAGTTGTTCTGTCGTGGCTGGCTCGATGCCGACCTTCCCGGCGGGATACATGCTGGTCAGGGCGGTGACGCTGAGGTTCAGAAAGGTCGCGGTGATCATCAGGAGCCCGATCACCAAAAAACTGACGATTAAAATATAGCCTGTCGGGCCAAGATAAGTCCTGGCGATATCGGCCACCGAGCGGCCTTCTTCCCGCGAAGAAATGAAAAGCGTGACCATGTCATGAACCCCGCCGAGGAGTGTCGCGCCAATGACCACCCAGATCAGCGCCGGTAGGTAGCCGTAAACCAACGCCAGGGTGGGCCCCACGATTGGCCCCGCGCCGGCGATTGCCGCGAAGTGGTGAGCGAAGAGCACATAGGGCTTGGCTGGGACGAAATCGCGGCCGTCGTTTCGCGAGACGGCGGGGGTTTGGTTTTTCGGCTCCACGCCAAGGGCGCGCTCCAAAAACGAACCGTAGAAGCGTTCCGCAAGCCAGTAGCACAGGAACGAGCTGGCCAAAATGGTGAGAAGGATCGGACCCACGAGCGGAATGTTGTCGCGGTCAGGATTCCTGTGCAAGCATGGCTCCATGACTACCATCCGCGTCGCTGCCATTTTGGGTTTTTTGGGGGTGAGCCTCGGGGCCTTTGGGGCCCACAGCCTGAAAAACCTCCTCGAAACCTACGGCACCACAGCCATCTGGCAGACAGCCGTCCTCTACCACCTCGTCCATGCGGTCGCCGCCCTTTGGGCCGCAGAAAAACGGCCTGTCGTCGTTTGGGTTTGGACCGCCGGGGTGGCGATTTTCTCAGGGACTCTCTACCTGCTCGCGGTGACAAACCTGCGCTGGCTCGGGGCGATTACACCCATCGGCGGGGTGTTGTTCCTGATCGGCTGGCTGATGATTGCCTTCAAAAGAAATTGAACAACTGCCCAGCGGCTTTGTCATTTTAACGCCATGAAAAAATCCCATGCCTTCCTTGTCTGTCTTGGTCTGTCCGCTTGGACGCTTCAGGCCGTCCCTGTGTTAAGTTCCTCGATGAACCTCACCGAAACCGACTCTGCCTACACAGTTCGGCTCGGAGTTCCCGAGAAAACTACGGTGAATGTCCGCCTCGCGGGTCGGCGGCTTTTGCTGGAAACGAGCGGCGGCGAGAAGGAGCCCCGATACGATCAGAGCCTGCAACTCCCAGCTGCCGTTCCCGACGCGCCGCTGGGCATCCAGCGCGATAGCGGTGAATTGGTGATCACGATTCCCAAGGGTGGCCCCGCGCCCTCCACGGCGTCGGCGCCCGATCCATTCCGCGACGCGTTTCAGGGGCTCGATGATTTCGATGCGATGCGCGGCGACATGCTCAAGCAGGCGGCGGCGATGATGGGGCAGTTCAACCAAATGGCGAAATCCTCCTCCGGCGGCAGCGGCATCGACATGCTCCAATCGCTCTTGAACCAATCGGGCCTCGCCGGGGTTATTGGTGGTGCGGCGGGAGGATTTGAACTCCGGGATGAAGCCGACCGCTACATCCTCAGCGCCGCCATTCCGGAGGCGCAGGCAAAAAATGTGAGCGTGAATGTGGATAACGACCGTTTCGTTACGATCACCACCAAGCAGGACCAGAAAGCCGGCGCGGGTGGCCTCGCCGCATTCAGTGCCTCGAGTTCCACCCAATCCCTCACGCTTCCCGGACCGGTGCGGGTGGACCAGATGAAGATGGAATACAAAAATGGCCGCCTCGAAGTGACGCTCCCGAAATCGTAGGGTGGTTCTTCTTGTTCCTCCGGCGGGTGTGCGAAAGAGTTGGCGGATGGATGCCTATTTCGCGGAGCTGGGAAACTCGGTTTACACTCGTTGGAAGAAGGCGAATTTTTCCTTGGCGGCTTTTCCTGAGATCGCCGTCAAGGCGCTTCAAACCAAGCCAGCCTCTCGGCATGTCGATCTGGAGAAATTAACCCGTGATTTTCTGCTTCACGACGAGCAGCCGCATCAATCGTCCTCCGGATTTGGACAGCCCGAACTCATCGTTTACGACAACCCGAAGTTTTATATTCAGGCCCTCTTCTGGCTCGATGGAACCACCGACATTCACCAGCACGAATTCTCCGGGGCCTTCCAAGTTCTCGAGGGCTCGAGCATTCAATCGCGCTATGTTTTCGAGAATGCCGAATCCATCACCGCGCACTTCCGCGTGGGGGACTTGAAGCTCCAAGAAACCCAGCTTCTGGAGCGGGGCGACACCGTGCCGATCGTTTCCGGTCGCTCGTGCATCCACTCCCTCTTCCATCTGGAAACTCCCTCGGTGACGATTGTGATTCGCACCCAATCCGATCCTGGAACGGGACCGCAGTTCACCTACCTCCCGCCGCATCTGGCGATCGATCCGGTTCAAGGGGATTTCCTGACTCTTAGGCGAAAGCAACTCCTCGATGTGCTCGAGCACACCGCGTCACCGGAGTATGCCAGCCTGATTCTGAAAATGATCGGGACACTCGATTTCGAGCGGGGATTTTTCACTCTCCAAAATGCCATGGGCCATCTTCGGAATCTTGGCGCTTGGGATCAGGCGTGGGCGGCTTTTTCCAAAAAACACGGCGCCTTGGCTGAGCCGGTGCTTCCCTCCCTTTTGGAAATCATCCGCCGCGATGCTCTGGTGGCTATGCGGGGGAGCATCGAAGATCCCGACCATCGGTTTCTCCTCGCTCTCCTTCTCAATCTCGAAAGTCGCGAAGCCGTCTTGGCCATGGTCGCGCGGCGCTACTCGGGAAATCCATTGGAAAATATTTTCCATTGGGCTGTGGAGCTGACCCATTGCTCGGAGTCGGGCACTTGGATTCTCAATGCGGAATTTCCCGATGACATCGAGCTCCCTCCCGACGAGCAAGCCCCTCTTTTTCTAACGGCGCTGAATCACTTCCTCGTCGGGGGAAAAACTCCCCCCGAGCTGAAATTCGTCTCCAAAAAAAATCTATCGAGCCTGCGAGCGGCTTTGGAGTCCTCGGCTTGGAAGATGCTGCTGAAGTAAACCCACTCTGCTCCCGCAGGCCTTGAAAATATCGAGGCCGATCAGGAAAGGGCGGAGATCTTTTCTCGGAGGGATTCGACGGGAAGATGCGGGCCGATGAAGAGGGCCACGGGGTCGCGTAGGGTGGGGTGCTGGCCGATGGGGAAAAATTGCACCGCGCCATCGTGCCCGACTTTTTGGAAGATCTGGAATTCGCCGGGCTCTTCGCGGAGGACGACGAGGCCCTTGGCGCGCAGGACTTCTTCGGGGAGGGAATTCAGGAATTCCTCGAAGGCCCGCTTTTTCACAAATGCCGGGAGAGGAATTTCACAAGAGGCGAAGTGGTGTTGCGTATGGTGGTGATGGTGACCCTCTCCGTGGTGGTGTTCCTCGGCGTGGTGATGGGGTTTTGTTTCGTGGTTATGGGCTGAATCGTGCAACTCGGGGAGCGAGGCGATTTCTCGGGCGAAGGAGGCCGGGTCGTTCACAGAGGCGTGGATGCCGAGTTCGGCGAGGGATTTTTTCACAGATGCGAGGCGTTCCGGCGCGATGATGTCGGTGCGCGAGATGAAAAGATGGGTCGCGGTGTGGACTTGGTCGCGCTCGAGGGCGTTGTGCCAGAAGCGGCGCTGCCAGCGTTGACCATCGATGATCGAGAGCTGAATCGGCGGGGTGAAGCGTTTGAGGTCTTTGTTGAAGGCGAGGGTCTCGAGGAGTTGCTCGGAGTCCGTGGTGCCGTTGGTCTCGAGGAGAAGCACGCGACCGGATCGGTGCTTGAATTGCTCCAGCGCCGCGAGGAGTTCGTCGCGCGACCCGCAGCAGACACAATCACCATTCAGCGTGGTAACTTCGTCAATGACTCCACGGAACCGCTCGGCGTCGATTCGGGCGTTTTGGTAGTCATTGATCAGAAGCGACGGGCTGAGTCCCTCGGCTCCGAGGGCAGGAACGAGCTTTTGGAGGAAGGTGGTTTTCCCGGCTCCGAGGAAGCCGACGATGACGATGAGCGGTGTCATAGGAAGAGGTTTTTGGTTGTTTGGTAAAAAACGAGTTTAGGAAGGGTAGTTGTGTCTTTGGATTTGATCAAAGGCGGCATGGCATGACGATTGGAGTTGGCAAAGCCCCGTTGCTTCCGGCGACCCCGGCGCGAGCTCTTGAACTTTTGCCACGAGCCGGTCGATGCGGCGTTCAAGCTCGGCAACCGTGAGGGCGGGCGGTTTTTTGCCGGTGTGGATGACTCCCCGATGGAGGCGTGGCAGGAAGGTGGCGATGTGAGGAGCAAAGGTTGTGTAGCAGGTGGAACACCCAAGTCGGAGGCTCTTTGCGAGGCGGCTTTCATCGAATCCACATGCGGGACAGGAAATCATCGGAAGCTCCTCAATGCCCACTCGTGGGCGCGCGGGGTGCGGTTTGGGTGGAGAAGAAAGGATTCGAGCCATGACACGCCTTCCTGCGGCGCGAGCCATGGACGGGTGCCTGGCAAGGTCTGCACATGGTGCCAGCAGGCGCTTCGGTAGCACGGTCCGCATCGGGAGGAAATCCAGTTCTCGTGGGCAAGCATCCATTCCACAAAGGGTGCGGCGAGGTGGATAAGGTCGTCATTCGTTCCCCCGGCAAGACGATCGTTGTATTTGCCAGGTCGGGGAGGATCGCCGGCCGTGCAGGAAAAAAGGCGTTCGCGGTGGCGGATGAAAACAACGCCATTTCCCTTGGCTGGATACCATCCCGCACAAAAGCTGTGCAGTTCGATGCAGCCATTGCGCCATGGTTTGCGGTAGCGACTGCTGCCTTCAGTGAGGGCGGGGTTTTTCTCTAATCGTTCGAACCCCGAAGCCACAAGGAGGTTCCCAGCCGGATGGCGGGCATCACAGCCCCAGAATCCCATGGATTGGGTGACGCCCTTGCACAGATCCCCCACGAGGCTCCGCCGCCGGGAGGCGGGTTGGGAGGGGCATTCGGAAATCATTGGGGGCGCCCCCCTCGATGCAGGGCGCGATTTCCAAGAAACAGACTCGCAGCATAACACAAAATCAGCACACCCACATTCGCCAGAACAATGGTCGGACCGGTGGGAAGATCGAGTTGGCAGGAGGCCACAACGCCGAGAAATGGGGCGGCGAGTCCGATGACGGCGGAGACCAGCAGGAGCGAGGCAAAGCTGTTGCTCACAAGCTTGGCGGCCGCCGGTGGAATCACAATCAAGGCACTCAGGAGAAGTGCTCCGAGCATTCGAAGCGAAACGACGACCGTTGCCGCTATGAGGATCGCAAAGGCGTAGTTCAGCCAACCGGTGCGGATGCCACGGGTCTGCGCGAGTTCTGGGTTGAGTGTCGAGAGGGTGAGCGGACGCATTTGCAGGAGGAGAAATCCGCCGACAACTAAAGCCAGAATGGCTTGGCGGAGGATATCCCCCGGACCGTTGGCGTAGATGCTTCCAAAAAGAATGCCGTCGAGGAGCCGGTATTTTTGAAGCCAGGCGATAATGATGACGCCGAATGCCACACTGCCGGTAAACGAAAAGGCGATGACTGTGTCCGGCCGAAGGGTGGTGCGATGAAAAAGCCACGCCATGAGCGAGGCGAGTCCGATACTGAATGCCAATACTATCAACATGGGATCGATCGCGAGGCCGGTTTTTTCCTCCAAGAGAAAGCCCAGCGCCACACCGGTCACGGCCGAGTGCGCGAGGGAGTCGCTGAAAAACGCCATTCCTCGCAGCGTGACAAAGACGCCGAGAAGGGCACAGGTCGGCCCGAGGATACAAGCGGAGATGAGCGCGTAGCGGATGAATTCGTAGGACCAAATCTCGGAGAGGTTCATCGGGAAAGAGGATCTGAGGGTTGAAAGCCCCGCCAAGTGTGCCCGGTGGTGCCGTAGGTTTGGGCAAGCAAGTGGTCGGTGAGAACGGTTTCGGGGTCACCCGCGGCGCAGCAGGTTTGGTTGAGGCAGCACACCTTCTTGGCGAGGTGGCTTACAAAGTGAAGATCGTGTGAGACAAAGACCACCGAGAGCGAGGTGGCGCGGTGGATTTCCTCCAAGATATCGCTGAGGTCGTCGCTGCCACGTCGATCCACGCTCGCGGAGGGTTCGTCCAAGAGGAGAAGCTCTGGCTTTTGAAGGAGAGCGGAGGCGACCAGAATCCGTTGAAACTGCCCGCCGGAAAGGGTTCCCAATCGCTGCCCGAGGAGGTCTGCAACATGCAGACGCTCGAGCGTGTCGGTGATTTCCCGTTTTTGTTTTCGACCTACTCCGCCGCACCAGAAAAACCTCGCTGGGTGGTTGACGGTGAGAAATTCCCCCACGGTGATGGGAAACGAGGTGTCGTAAGTGAGGTGCTGCGGCACATAGCCGATACGAAGTGCGCCGGAGGGTTTGAGCACGCGTCCGGCGGTTGGCGGAACAAGCCCCAGAATCGCTTTGAACAAGGTGGACTTGCCGCCGCCGTTCGGGCCGATGATTCCAACCATGTCGCCTTGGTGGACATCGAGGTCGAAATCACGCAAGGCCCAATGGGAACCGTAGCGCACTCCAAGCCCTTGGATTTGGAGGAGGGGCTTCCGGCCGATGGCAGCGGGAAAGGATTGAGCAGCGGGAGCAATCATCAATCACCCTTGCCGAAGGCACTGCGAAGGGACTCGAGATTCGCGCCCATGCGGTCAAGGTAGGCGGTGGGAGTTCCTTGTCCGACCTCGAGTGTGTCGAGTTCGGAAACCTTAGCCCCTGTCTCGCTAGCAATTTTTTTCAGGAGTCCGGGGGCGTATCCGTTCTCCGCGAAAAGGACACCCACTTTCAGGCTGCGGATTTTGTCGATGAGGGCGGCGAGTTGCTTCGGCGTTGGATCCTTCTCGGGGAATTCCGAGATGGCGCCGACATAGTTCAGCTGGTAGCGAGCAGCCAGATACGGAAAGGCGTCGTGGAAGGTTACGAGGTTCTTGTTCGGAAGCGGAGCCAGGGTCGAGCGGTAGTCGGAGTCGAGGGCCCAGAGTTTGGCCTCATAGGCCCTGCCATTCTGAGCGTAAGCGGAGGCGTTGGGGGGATCGGCTTTTTGAAGCGCGGCCACGATGTTGGCGGCTTGTTTTTTTGCGATCACAGGATCGAGCCAGATGTGGGGATTTGCTCCGTCGCCGTGGTCGTGATCATGCGCGTGGGAGTGTGAGTGCCCAATCTCAATCTCCTCGGCGCTTTCGACGAGTTTGATCCGGTTCGAGGTATCGACGACGACGAGGTTTTTGTTTCCCGACTTTTTGATCAGTTCGCCCAGCCATTCTTCGATGCCCGCACCGTTGATAATAAGCAGGTCGGCATCGGAGAGTTTTTTGACATCCGCCGGGGTAAGTTGGAAATCATGCGGACCGGTGTCCTTGGCCAGCAATTGCTTCACATTCGCGTGGTCGCCGGCGATGGCGAGGGTGTGCGATTGGACTGGCAGGAAGCTGGTGACGATATTGAGCTTTTCGGCCTCGGGAGCCGGTGACTGGGCCATGGCCACAGCGAGTGTGGCGAAGGCGAGGAGCGAGGAGGTGATGTTTTTTTTCATGATGTGTGTTCGTTTGGGTTGGTCATCAAGCGAGACAGGACTGGAAGCCGTTTGTGAGGAATTCGCGGTCGAGGTTGCGGCCGATGAAGACGAGGCTGTTTTTGCGCGGACGCTCTCCCCACGGGCCTCCATCGGCGGCGTCGAATAGCATGTGCACACCTTGGAAGATGACGCGGTTCGGATTCCCCTCGAGGGAAATGACGCCCTTCATTCGGAAGATGTCATTGCCCTGCTCGCGGAGGAGTTTGGAAAGCCAGTCGTTGAGTTTGCGCGGATCGCAGGCCCGGTCGGACTCGATGCCCACGCTGGTCACGGTGTCATCGTGCTCATGGTCGGGCTTGTAGGCGACGGCGAGAAGCGGTTCGACGGCGTCGCTAGGGCAAACGCGAAAATCGAGCTCCTCCGGGTAATGCTCGGTGAAGGCCGCGTAGAATCCCACTTTCGGAACCACGAGGTGCCAGGTCATAGAATCCCCGGCGAGGATCAGGTCGCGACAGGCTGCATCGCAGGCGAGTCGGGCTCCTGGAGCGGCCTCGGGGGATTCTTCCGAGAAGGCGCGGACGACCCTCTCTCGCGCCTTGGCCATCGCCTCTTCGGTGGCGGCTTCGACAGGAACCCAGCAGATTTTCATCGAGGGGTCTGGCTGCTGATGCGCTTCCAGCCTGACCTCGCCAGCGGGAAGTTCGAAGATTCCACCCCATTCGAACGGGTATTCCGGCTCGAGAAACTTGGGATCGATGCTCATGGCGTTCTCGAGATTGAAGCCTCCGACATCGAGGACCTTGTCGATCTCGATCACCGCATTTCGGGTGCGGTGGAAACGGGCGACGCCGTTCATTCCCTTGATGCGGGCCTCGAGGCGATCGAGGTCCGCAGTGGGAACGAGGTCGGTTTTGTTGAGGATGATGACATCGGCAAAGGCGACTTGCTCCTTGGCTTCGTCGGAGTCGTCGAGGTGCTGCCAGATGTGCTTGGCATCCACGAGTGTGACCACCGCGTTGACATGGAATTTTTCACCCACTTCGGGATCGACGAAGAAGGTCTGAACGACAGGTCCCGGATCGGCGAGGCCGGTGGTCTCGATGAGGATATGGTCGAACTTATCTCGCATCTTTCCAAGGCGGCCGAGGATACGAATCAAGTCCCCGCGCACGGTGCAGCAGATGCAGCCGTTGTTCATTTCGAAAATCTCCTCCTCGGCATCGATGACGAGCTCGTGGTCGATGCCGATCTCACCGAATTCGTTTTCGATCACGGCAATTCGTTTGCCGTGGTTCGCGGTGAGAATGTGGTTGAGAAGTGTTGTTTTTCCGGCTCCGAGGAATCCCGTGAGGACGGTGACTGGCGTGCGATTTGTGTTCATCATATTCGTTGGTTCAATGTTCGTGTTGGTGGTCTGTTGGCTGAACAACCCACTCTGGAAACGGATCGCGGAACTTGGCCCACTTCTCCTCGCCCATGGCGAGTTCGCGGTCGTCGAGCAGGCAGGATTCCAACTCGGCGAGGAGTTTTTCCTTTTCGAGGTCTTGGCAGATGTAGACGAGCATCTGGCGGCGGTCGCCGTGGGGTTCCTGCCAATCTTTCATGATCGAGCGCCAGGTGTCGTCGTCATCGGGCCAACTGGATTTCGGCGCTGCGGCCCACCAGAAGCCGGCGGGGCGGTATTCGGCGCTGCCTCCGGCTTGGGACCAGAGGCCGATCATGGTGTTGCGGCTGGCGAGCCAGAAGTAGCCTTTCGAGCGAAGAAGCCCCGGGCGCTCGGTGTGGATGAAATCCCAGAAGCGCTGTGGGTGGAAGGGGCGGCGGGCGCGGAAGACGAAGCTGCCGATACCGTATTCCTCGGTCTCGGGCGTGTGCTCGTTGTTCAACTCGCGGAGCCAGCCTGCGGAGGCTTGGGCTTTTTCCATGTCGAAGCGGCGGGTGTCGAGGATGCTGGCGAGATCTACGCGGCCGCGGGTGCTTTCGATGATTTCCGCGCCGGGGTTGAGGTGTTGCAGGATGGCGCGGAGTTCCTCGAGTTGCTCTTGGTCGATGAGATCGGTTTTGTTAATGAGGAGGACATCGGCGAACTCCACTTGATCGATAAAAAGGTCGGAGATGGTGCGTTCGTCCTCTTCGCCGAGGGCGGCGTTTTTCTCCTTCAGTGATTCGCCGGCCTCGTAGTGCTCGAGGAAATTTGAGGCGTCCACGACCGTAACCATCGTGTCGAGGCGCGTGACTTCCTGGAGGCTCTTTCCTTCTTCATCGGCAAAAGTGAAAGTCTGTGCGACGGGGAGCGGTTCGGAGACGCCTGTGGACTCGATGAGCAAGTAGTCGAACCGATCCTCCTCGGCGAGGCGCGATACTTCCTTGAGCAGGTCGTCGCGCAGGGTGCAGCAGATGCAGCCATTCGTCATCTCGACGAGTTTTTCTTCCGTCCGGCTGAGCTCAGCGCCCCCGTCGCGGATGAGTTCCGCGTCGATGTTGACTTCGCTCATGTCGTTCACGATGACCGCCACGCGGCGGCCTTCGCGGTTGTTGAGGACATGGTTGAGAAGCGTGGTTTTTCCGGCGCCGAGGAAGCCAGAGAGAACGGTGACAGGAAGCTTTTTGAAAAGCGGGGATGCCGGTTTGACGGGGTTTCGAGAGCCATCTCTTAATTGCATATAATTTGCATTAATAGAGACGATGGGCCTCGATCAATTAAAAATGCAAAAAACTTGCAATTAAAACTGCGTAGCCTTTTGAGAAGATGGTGGGCAGGGGTAGGCCCGAGAAGAAATCAGGTTTTCTCCCCCAATACGGAGGCGGGGTCAGAGCCCTGCCAAATGGGCGGGCGTGAATTCAGTGAGTGGGACGATTTGGTAGAGACCGGCGGCCTCATCGATGTAGCTCGCGAGATCACTTGGCAGGTAAGATGCCGCTTGGCCGGAAGGGGATTGGTTCAGAGCGAAAACAAAACCCAAGATGAGCGCCGCGAAGGCCGCCGGCGCAAGCCAGCGTGGAATAAACCAAGGCGACGGAGCCTGAGCGGACTGGCGGATGGATCGGAGCACATTGCGCGAAAAGAAGGGCGAGGCTTGGTGCTGGCTGGCCTGTCCCAGCAAATTCCACAGGCCGTCATTTTCGGGAAACTCATTCTTCATGCCATATCAAACACTGAAAGAGCGCAAAAGTTTCGCAGAAAGTGGATCCATAAAACCTGTGTCAGTGAAATCACTGGATCAACCAAGGGACGCCCTGGCTTTTTGAAGTTCTGCGAGTTTCGAGAGCCAGTCTTGTTGGCGCTGGCGGTGGTCGGCGACGACTTCGGCGGGGGCGTTTTGGACGAACGTTTCGCTCGAGAGCTTTTTGGCCACTTTTTCGCTCTCGGCTTCGACTTTTCGGATTTCGCCGTCGAGGCGTTTGGCTTCGGTGGCGGCGTCGATGATACCTTCGAGCGGGAGGTAGATCGTGCCGAGATCGGTCGGGCAGGCGGCGTGGCCGACGGGAGCTTTTTCGCAAATCGTGATCGATTCGGCGTAGAGAAGGTTCGTGAGAACGGGGAGTTCGTCTTTTACCCAATCGGCGGCGGGGGCGAGTTGCCACGGCAGGCGGCGATTGCCTTGGATGCCGTAGGTCGCGCGGAGGTTGCGGCTGGTGGAGACGGCCGCGAAGACGGCTTCGGAGCGTGGATCGGCAGCGAAGGCGGAGGGTTCGGGCCAACCGCTGAACATGATGCTATCGCTGCCGAAGCCGAGGCCGCTCCAGAGTTCCTCGGTGATGAATGGCGCGTAGGGGTGGAGGAGTTGAAGGATGCGTTTAATCGTGTAGTCAAGAGTCGCGAGCGTTCCGGCGCGGCGGGGGGAGTCGGCGGCGAAATCGGATTTGGCGACTTCGATAAAGCGGTCGCAGAAATCTCCCCAAACGAAATCGTAGAGTGCCTGGGCGATGTCGCTGAATTTGTAGGCCTCGTAGCCTTCGTTGACGCGGCGGATGGTCGCGTCGAGTCGGGCGAGGAGGTCTTGGGCGAAGAGGGAGAGTTCGTGTTTCGAGGGATCGGCTTGTGGGTCGAGCGAACCCTGCATTTGCCGGAAGCGGCATGCGTTCCAGAGCTTGTTGCAGAAGTTGCGGCCTTCGACGATTTGCTGCTCGTCGAATTTGATGTCCTGCCCCTGCGGTGCGATGCGCAGGAGGCCAAAGCGAATCCCGTCCGCGCCGAACTTTGCAATGAGATCGAGCGGGTCGGGGGAGTTGCCGAGGCTTTTCGACATCTTGCGACCCTGTTTGTCGCGGATGATTCCGGTGAAATACACATCGCGAAAGGGAATTTGGCCGGTGTATTCGAGGCTCGCCATGATCATGCGGGCGACCCAGAAAAAGATGATGTCGGGACCGGTGACGAGCACGCTGGTCGGGAAGAATTTTTTGAGTGCGGCGGCGTCCATCGTCTCGTGGGCCCAGAGCCACGAGGAGAACCAGGTGTCGAGCACATCGGAATCCTGCACCCAGCCCTCGCCGGGGGACTCGATCTGACAGAGGACTTCGTCGTTTCGATACCAAACCGGAATGCGGTGGCCCCACCACAGCTGGCGGGAGATGCACCAGTCTTGGATGTTTTCGAGCCAGTGGTCGTAGACCTTTTCCCAGCGGTCGGGGAAGAAGCGGATGAGGTGGTTACGGACGGCGTCGCGGGACTCGGCGGTTTTCGGGTATTTGAGGAACCACTGCTCGGAGAGGCGGGGTTCGATCGGCACATCGGCGCGTTCGCTGAAGCCGACATTGTTTTCGTGGGGTTCCTCTTTTACGAGGAGGCCGAGTTCCGTGAGCTTGGCGACGGCTTCGGTGCGGGCTTCGAACCGGTCGAGACCAGCGAATTCCTCCCCGGCCAGTTCGTTCAAGGTCGCGTCGGGGTTGAAAATGTCGATGACGGGGAGGTTGTGGCGGAGGCCGATGTCATAGTCGGTCTTGTCGTGCGCGGGCGTGACTTTCAGGACGCCGGTGCCGAATTCGAAATCAACCGCCTCGTCGCCGATGATAGGGAGGAGGGCTTCGACATTGGCGGGGAGGGGACGGCGGACATGGAGGCCGATGAGGGCGGCGTAGCGGGGGTCCTTGGGATTCACGGCCACGGCGGTGTCGGCCATGATCGTTTCGGGGCGGGTCGTAGCGATCTCGAGGAAGGTGCCGGGTTTTTCCACGACCTCGACGCGGTAGTGGTAGAAAAAGGATTTCTGGGTTTTCGGAATGACTTCCTCGTCGCTGAGCGCAGTGAGTGAGACGGGGCACCAATTCACCATGCGCTTGCCGCGGTAGATCATCCCCTTCGCGTGGAGATCGACGAAAACCTCCTGCACCTTGCGCGCGTAGGCGTCGTCCATCGTGAAGCGTTCGCGGGTCCAATCACAGGAGCAGCCGAGTTTTTTGAGCTGTTTGATGATGATGCCGCCGTGTTTGTCCTTCCACTCCCAGACGCGCTTGAGGAACTCGTCGCGGCCGAGGTCGTGGCGGGTTTTCTTTTCCTCCTTGCGGAGCTTGCGCTCGACGACGGTCTGCGTGGCAATGCCGGCGTGGTCGGTGCCGGGGAGCCAAAGGACTTCATGGCCGGTTTGGCGGGCGTGGCGGGCGAGGATGTCCTGGAGTGTGTTGTTGAGCACATGGCCGAGCGTGAGGACGCCGGTGACATTCGGCGGCGGGATGACGATCGAGTAGGCGGGCTTCGGCGAGGCGGGGTCGGCAGTGAAATGGCCGCGCTCGATCCAGTGGGAATACCATTTTTCTTCGACGGACTGGGGCTCGTAGGCCTTGGACAATTCAGACATGGCGCGGGATTCAATCGGGTTCGCCCAAGGCGAGAAAGCGGAAAGTGCGGGTAGGGGATCAGACGCCGCCGAAGCGGCGGGAGCGACCGGCGTAGTCCTCGAGCGCGGCGAGGAAGTCCTCGCGCTGGAAATCGGGCCAGAATTTTTTTGTCACATGGATTTCCGTGTAGCTGAGTTGCCAGAGGAGAAAATTCGAAATGCGCATCTCTCCGGAGGTGCGGATGAGGAGGTCGGGGTCGGGCATCCCGGCAGTGTTCAGGCGCGAGGCGATCAACTCGGGCGTGATGTCAGCTTCGCTCACGGTGCCTGCGGCGGTGTCGCAGACGAGGGATTTCACAGCATCAACAATCTCGGCGCGGCCGCTGTAGCTCAGGGCGAGGACGAAGTGGAGCTTGGTGTTCGACGCGGTGGCTTCCATCACCTCGCGAAGCTTGCGCTGGCAGACGGAGGGGAGTTCCTGGATGCGGCCGATGTGGTGGAGGCGGATGCCCTCACGGACCATTTCATCGCGCTTTTGGTTGAGGAAATTTTCCAACAGGAGCATGAGGGCGTTGACCTCCAAGGCCGGGCGTTTCCAGTTCTCCGAGGAAAAGGCGTAGAGCGTCAGGTATTGAACGCCGGTGTCGAGGCAGGCCTGGACACAGCGCTCGATGGACTTTGAGCCCGCCTCGTGGCCCGCGATGCGCGGGAGGCCGCGCTGCTGGGCCCAACGGCCGTTGCCGTCCATAATAATGGCGACATGTTTGGGGACAACGGCGCTCACGTGTTTTCTCAGAGACGGATGGTTTGCTCGCGGCCTGGCCCGATGCTCACGATCGAGAGATTGGCGCCGACGAGGCCCGCGATTTTTTTCACATAGTTGCGGGCTTTTTGAGGCAGGTCGGAAAACTCGCGGGCGTTCTCGGTGGATTTGCGCCAGCCGGGCATATCGATGTAGACGGGCTTGCAGAGCGCGAGCTCCTCGGAATCGGTGGGCGGGAAATCAAGTTTCTTCGAGCCGATGCGATAGCCGACGCAGACCTTGATCCACTCGGCCTCATCGAGTCCATCGAGGTTCGTGATCGCGAGCTGATCGATGCCATTGATCATAACGGAATACCGGGTCGAAACAGCATCGAACCAACCGCAGCGGCGGGCGCGGCCGGTGGTGGCGCCGAACTCGCGGCCCATGGCGTGGAAACGGTTCGAGAGGTCGGAATCCTCGGTGGGGAAGGGGCCCTCGCCGACGCGGGTCGTGTAGGCTTTGAGGACGCCCATGACATGATCGATGCGGTTCGGAGGGACGCCGCTGCCGGTGCAGGCGCCGCCGGAGGTGGTGTTCGAACTGGTCACATAGGGGTAGGTGCCGTGGTCGATATCGAGAAAAGTTCCCTGCGCGCCCTCGAAAAGCATGTTCGAGTTTTTTGCGGCCAGCGCGCCGTGGAGGAAGACGACGGTGTTGGTAATGAACGGAGCGAGGATTTGGCCGGCGGCGAGGCATTCCTCCACGACTTCCTTCGGGCTCAGCGGCTTTTCGCCGAGTCCCTTGATGACGGCGTTGTTTTCCTTGATGCGCTTGGTGAGTTTTTCGGCAAAGAGGTCGGGCTTGAGGAGGTCGCCGGTGCGGAGACCGGTGCGGAAGGCCTTGTCGGCGTAGGCGGGGCCGATGCCGCGCTTGGTGGTGCCGATTTTTTTGCCGCCCTTCTGACTTTCGCGGAGACCATCGAGGATGCGGTGGTAGGGGAGGACGAGGTGGGCGGAATCGCTAATGAGCAGGTTTTTTCCGACTTTGACGCCGCGCTCTTGGAGTCCTTGAATTTCGCCCACGAGCGAGACGGGGTCGAGGACGACACCGTTGCCGATCACGCAGGTCTTGGACTTGCGGAGGATGCCGGAGGGAATGAGGTGGAGGACATATTTTTCGCCTTCGATGACGATGGTGTGGCCGGCGTTGTTGCCGCCTTGGCTGCGGACGACGACATCGGCTTCATCCGTGAGGAAATCGATGATTTTTCCTTTTCCTTCATCGCCCCACTGGGCGCCAACGAGAATAGTATTCGGCATAAAAAGAGTGGATCAGCATTCGATGGGGGCGGGGGAGTGACAAGAGAAAAGACGGACGAAAAAATCAGGCGTCGATCGGCTTTTCAAAAATTCCCCACTCACGGTCGGTTTCGCCGCCGACGACACGGCAGATTTCGATGATTTCGGCGTTGGTGTCCTCGAGCCAGCCAAGGGTGGCGTGAGTGTGGTGTCGCTTGGCTTCGCGGAATTGCTCATGGACGAGCCAGGCGTGAAGTCCGCGGTCGCGAAATTCTGGGACGACGCCGAGGACGGTCTGGCGGCAGGTCCGGATTTTGCGAGTTTTCATCAGAAGAAATATATGAGCCAACCGGAGCCAGTGGGGGGTATTTCGCGCGGCATGGAGGATTTCATTGAAGTTCGGCAGGAGGATCGCCACGCCAGCGGATTCACCGTTCGACTCGCCGATGAGGAGAAGCCGGGGGTCAGCAATGGCGCGGATGTCCTCGGCGGAATCGAGCAGATCCTCCATGCCGATCGGCACAAAGCCCCAATTCCGCTCGAGTGTGGCATTATAAACGCGGCGGACGATTTCGAGCTCCTGCTCGATTTTGGGGAGATCGAAGGTGCGCATGGTGAGATTGGCGCGTTTCTTAAGACGCTCGATGATTCGGACGAAGCGCTCCGGTGGGTCGAGGCGGTGCATCGGGAGATCCATCACATAAAGCGTGCGGGCTTTGTTGAAACCGAGGTCGGTGAGCAGGCGCAGGTAGTAGTCGGGATTCCACGGCAGGCCGATCATGGTCGGTTTATCGAAGCCATTTAGGAGCACGCCGCAGTCGTCGTTGATACTGGGGTTGTAGGGGCCTCGAATGGTCTCCATGCCCGCTGCGCGCAGGACAGCCGTAGCTTTTTCAAAAAGGGCCCGCGCCACGGCGGGTTCATTCACACACTCGAAAAACCCAAAAAACCCTGTGTGGTCTTGGTGGTAGGCGTTGTGGGATCGGTTAACGATCGCCGCGATGCGACCGATGGGCCGCCCATCGCGCTCGGCTATAAAAGCTGTAATGGTGCCTTGCCGCCGGTTGAAGGTGGAGTCCGGCGCGAGAAATTTCGCGATGCTACCGGGAAAGGGCGGCGTGAAGACCGGATCCGTTTTGTGAATGGCTTCCGCCGTTCTCTCGAACAGCTTCCTCCTCGACGGAGTCTGGCAATCGGAAATCGAAAATGTTTTTGCGGCGGCCGGGGTTGGCATAAGCGGGGTCGTCGAAGGTTCCCAATTCACGGGCGAGTTTTTCGAAAACTTCCAGCACGCGGTCGAGGTCCTCGTCGGTGTGGGTGGCCATGAAGCTCGTGCGAACGATGGCCTCTCCGTAACGAACGGCTGGGTAGATCGCAGGTGTGGCAAAAATGCCCTCCTCGAAGAGGCGTTGAGTGAAAATAAATGCCTTTGCCTCGCTGCCGATGAGGATGGGAACAATCGGCGTCTGCGTGGAGCCGATCTTGAATCCAATGCGCTTGAAACCCTCGTGCATCTTGCGGGTGTTTTTCCAAAGCTGGTCAATGCGCCAGGTCTCTTCCTGCATGAGTTCGAGGGCTTTTTTGACGCCTCCGACGACCGCTGGAGCTAGGGCAGCGGTGAAAATCAAACACCGAGCGCGGTGTTTCAAATATTCGATCATCTGGGCATCGCCCGCGATGAAGCCGCCCATCGAGCCGAGCGATTTCGAGAAAGTGCCCATGACGATTTCCACCTCATCATTGAGACCGAAATGATCGACCGCGCCGCGACCTTGGCGGCCGAGCACGCCGAGCGAATGGGCTTCGTCCACATACATCGCGGCATGGTGGCGTTTTGCGACGGTATTGATTTCGGGAAGTTCTGCGATGTCGCCCGACATGCTGAAGACGCCATCAAGAATTACGACGCGCCCCGCTTCATCGGGCAGACGCTTGAGGCGGTTTTCGAGGGAGTTGGCTGAGTTGTGGCGAAAAGGAATCAGCTTTCCAGGGGCGAAATTGCAGCCGTCGATGATGCTCGCGTGGTTTTCCCGATCGCAAAGGATGGCGTCGCCATCCTCGGTCAGGGCAATAAGGGCGCCTTGATTGGCGAAGAATCCGGTCGAAAAAAGAATCGCCGCATCGCGACCAAGGAAATCCGCCAAAGCCTCCTCGAGCTCCACATGAAGTTTGATCGTTCCGTTCAGCAAGCGGGATCCCGTGCAGCCGGAGCCGTATTTTTTAATCGCCTCGCAGGCCGCCTCGACCACTCGGGGATCTTGAGCCAGGCCGAGGTAGTTATTCGACCCGATCATGATCTTCCGCTCGCCTTCGCAGATCACATAATTGCCATGTGGTTCTTCGATGGATCGGAAGTAAGGGTAGAATCCCTGCGCCCGCGCATCAGCCGTGTCACGGTAATCGCGACACTTCTGAAAGATGTCTTTCGGTGCTTTCGACATTTATTTGAGTGGGTAGAGTTGCACCAGCACTAGAGAAGTAAATAATTTTTACTGCTAACTATTCGACTGCGAAAGGGCTCCAGATGCAGGAAAATTGCGAGTTGATAACGAGAAATGGTTCACTCAGATTTCGAGCGCCTCATGTTTAGAAAACCTCCCCACGCAGTCATCGTTTGCTTTTTTCTCGTTCTTGGAAATGCCGCAGCCGGCGAGTGGCAGACGCTGGAAAAATGCCGCCTCGCGCCGGATCAATACATGGATGGCGATAGTTTCCATGTCCTCCACGAACGGAAAAACCACATTTTTCGGCTTTATTTCGTGGATTGCCCGGAGACCGACACCTCATTTCCCAAGCGCATCGCCGACCAGATGGAGGATTTCGGCCTTGCGAAAGACACCGCCGTGGTTGCGGCCGGGGAGAAAGCCAAGGAATTCTCTAAAAAATTCCTCGCGGGTCAGTTCACGGTCCTAACGAAATGGGAGGATGCTCGTGGAAATTCCCGGCAACCGCGAAACTACGCCGTCATCCTCGTGGGCAAAAAAAACCTCGCCGAGGAACTCGTCCGTTCCGGCCATGCCCGCGCTTTCGGCATGCCGGCCGATTACCCCGACGCCTCCCGCGCGAAGTCCTTCAAGGACGGCCTGCGCCGCCTTCAAGCCAATGCCATCCGCCAAAAAGTCGGCGCCTTTGCAGGAACCTCGCGCGTTATGGCTCCAACGGAAACTGCCGTTCCCGAGCGAGAATATGTCGACTATGAATCCGAAATCGGCGGCCAAATTCTCCAAGAGGGACTCAACGGCCTAAGCATCGATTTCAACTAAGCCGATTGCGCGGAGGCTTGCGGGCCGCTAGATGTCACCCCCTTCATGGAACTTCGCTTCACCAAAATGAACGGCGCGGGAAACGACTTCGTTGTGATCGACAACCGCACGCGCCAATTTTCGCTGGATGGAAAAACCATCGCCCGCCTGTGCGACCGCCATCGCGGCGTGGGGGCCGACGGCCTTCTCGCCATCGAACCCGCCGAGGGCCAGGCCGCCTTCCGCATGCGCTACTACAATGCCGATGGCGGCGAGGCCGAAATGTGCGGCAATGGCGCTCGATGCTTCGCGCGCTTTTCCGCCCGCCTCATGCCGGAAAAACCCGAGTCAGTGAGCTTCGAAACGCAGGCCGGCGTGATCGTCGCCAAGCTCGAGGGCGAGCTCGTGTCGCTCGACATGGGCCGACCCACCGACCACCGCGCGCCACAGGATTTCGATCTCGGGGGCACGAGCCACGAAATCCATTTCCTCAACACCGGCGTGCCGCATGCGGTGGTTTTTGTGAGTGATGTCGAAAAAGTGGATGTCGACAATCTCGGCCGCACGATTCGCCGCCACGAAGCTTTCGCACCGAAGGGAACGAACGCCAATTTCGCCCAAGCCCTCGGAAAAAACCGCCTTGTCCTCCGCACCTACGAGCGCGGCGTGGAGGGCGAAACGCTCGCTTGCGGCACCGGAGTTTGCGCCACCGCTCTACTCCATGCCTTGGCCACCGGGGCCGAGTCGCCTGTGCATGTGACCGTGCGCGGCGGCGACACGCTGCGGGTGGATTTCACCAAAGACCCCGACGGTTCCTTCGCCTCGGCCAAGCTCACCGGCCCGGCGGATTTTGTTTTCGATGGAGTGATTTCCCTGTAACCATCCCCGCACCATGTCATTCGCAGGAGCCCACACCGCGCTCGTCACGCCATTTCGCGACGGCCAATTCGATATCCCAGCCTTCCAAGCTCTCATCGAGGAGCAAATCGACGGAGGCATCTCGGGAATCATCCCCGTTGGAACCACCGGCGAGTCGCCCACGCTTGATCACGACGAGCACCTGAGGGTCATCCAAGTCGCCATCGAAACCGCCGCCGGCCGTTGCAAAGTCATCGCTGGAACAGGCTCGAACTCGACCGCCGAGGCGATCGACCTCACCAAAGCCGCCGAAAAAGCCGGTGCCGACGCCGCCCTGCTCGTCGCTCCCTACTACAACAAGCCCAGCCCCGAGGGCCTCTACCGCCACTTCGCCGCCATCGCGCAAGCGGTCAAAATCCCGCTCGTTCTTTACAGCATCCCCGGCCGTTGCGGCATCGAGATCTCAGTCGAAACGACCGTCCGCCTAGCGCGGGATTTCAAAAACATCGTCGCCATCAAGGAAGCCGGCGGCAGCGTCGAGCGCGTGAACCAACTCCGCGCCGCCCTCCCGACCGAATTCGAAATCCTCTCCGGCGACGACTCGCTCACCCTGCCCTTCCTCTCGGTCGGCGCCATCGGCGTGATCAGCGTCGCCTCGAACCTCATTCCCGCCGAAGTCTCGAACCTCGTCCGCCACTACCTCGCGGGCGACGCGGCCAAGGCCCTCACGATCCATTTGAAATACTATCCCCTTTTTAAAGACCTCTTCATCGAGCCGAATCCCGTTCCCACGAAATTCGCCCTCGCCCGCCTCGGCAAAATGTCGGCCGATGTCCGGCTCCCGCTGTGCGAAATGACCGAGGCCAACCGCAAGCGCCTCACCGAAACCCTCGACAAGCTCGGCCTGTGAAACCCACCCGCGTTTTGATCAACGGTGCTCGTGGCCGCATGGGCCAAGCCCTCATCGCCTGCGCCAAAGCCGACCCTGCCGCGTTCGAACTTTCCGACGGCCTCGATGTCGGCGACGACCTCGCCGCTGCTTTGCCTTCGTGCGACGCCGTGATCGACTTCACCCATGCCGACTCCACCGTGACGGTCGCCGAAGCTTGCGCCGCCGCCGGGAAAATCCTCGTCATCGGAACGACCGGCCACAACGACGCCGACCGCGCCCGCATTTCCGAACTCTCGAAAAAAATCCCCGTCGTCTTCGCGCCAAATTTCAGCGTGGGCGTGAACACCCTCTTCTGGCTCGTTCGCAAAGCCACCGAAATCCTCGGCCCGGACTTCGATCTCGAGGTTGTGGAAATGCACCACCGCCTGAAGAAAGACTCCCCGAGCGGCACCGCCCGCCGCCTCGCCGAAATCCTCGCCGAGGTCCGCGAGCTGGATTACGACAAGAATGTGATGCACGGCCGCGAGGGAATGGTCGGCGAGCGCCAGAAAACCGAGATCGGCATGCACGCCGTCCGTGGCGGCGATGTCGTGGGCGACCACACTGTGATTTACGCGAATGTCGGCGAGCGCGTGGAGTTGACCCACAAAGCCTCCAGCCGCGACACCTTCGCGAAAGGCGCCCTCCGCGCTGCCCGTTGGGCCCAAGGCCAAAAGCCAGGACTCTACGACATGCAGGATGTCCTCGGGTTGAAATGAGGGTCGGCATCGCGCTCGGCTCCAACCTCGACGACCGCCTAGAAAACCTCCGCGCCGCCCGCGGCCACCTCTTCGCCCTTCACGAAGATCGCGGCCCCTTCCTCTGCTCGCACATCTACGAAACAGAACCCGTCGATTGCCCGCCCGGCTCCGCCCCATTTCTCAACGCCGCCATCGAACTCGCCTGCACTCTTCCCCCGCTCGACCTCCTCAAAAAACTCCAACGCATCGAGCAAATCCTCGGCCGGCCGTCGAACCACGCCCACCACGCCCCGCGCACGATCGACCTCGACATCCTTTACTATGACAACCTCGCCTTCACCCTGCCCGAGCTAACCCTTCCCCACGCCCGAATCACCGAGCGAGCCTTCGTCCTCCAACCCCTCGCCGACATCGCCCCCACCCGAATCCTCCCCGGCCAAACCCAAACAATCGCCACCCTTTTGAATAAAATTCCCGCCGGAGCAGAGCCGAAAGCCTTCGCGGCTTTTTAAGAGGATCAGTAGCTTTGCGGGTCTGCCGTTACTTGCCGCAAAGACTCCTTGATTTCACACATCAAAGTCCGGAAGTGGAGGTCCTTTGAGCTTCCGCTCGAGCAATCGGCGATGTTTGGTGATGCGGCCGTTCACTCGTTTACGCCAGAGGCGAAAACTTGAAGGCTTCAGCTCACGGCGCATGATCGCTATGACTTCCCGCTCCACGAAGCCAGTGCGCTTCTCGATTTCCTCGAAGCTTGTTCTGTCCTCCCAAGCCAACCGCACGATCCGGGAAATCTGCTCGGGCAAAAGTGTGGTCTTCATGTGACAAGCGGGCCGAAGGATTGGTGTGGTTTTTGCGATTCGGGCCTCGCCACCTGCGGCGTGTTTTTCAGGCGACCGCCGAAAAACTCTCCCGCTCGCGATTGCCGGTGGCTCGGACACCCTCTGAACGGCGCGCGACTTCGCGGAATTTCGCCGCCATTTGCTCGCCGATGCGACGAACATTTTCGGAACGGTTTTCCTCCGATTCGCGCCGAACTTCACTCTTGGTGATTTGGCGGATGTCGGGAGAAATTCGGCTCTCCTCCCTCGGCGCGGCGGCGGCTTGCTGAACGGCGCGCTTGGTTTGAACCTGCGCTGCCGTGGCTTGTTCCGCTGAGCGCCGGGCTTCGGCGGCCGTGGAACTCGCGCGCGAACGCTCCATCGCGGCGATGGCTTGGGCGGAAGCGGAACTGGCGCTGGAGATGTTCATGGCTTTGAGAGGTTGCCCAAAATCCTCAAGAAAAAATCCAATCGCTGCAACTTCTTTTCCGAGACATTGCGCCTTGGTTTTTCACGGAAATTTCGAGTTCCCGAAAATAAAATTGACCTCACAAGATGTAGTGTCGATTTTCCCGCCATCCGGAATTCGACACAATATATATGCGCTGCCCCAAGTGTGGAACAATTGACGACAAGGTGATCGACTCCCGGCTCTCGAAGGACGGAGTGAGTATTCGCCGGCGGCGCGAGTGTCTCGGTTGCGAGACGCGGTTCACGACTTACGAGGTTCTTGAGCACAATGAAATGCGGGTCGTGAAACGCGATGGGCGCCGGGAACCCCTCGATCGTCAGAAGCTTCTCTCGAGCATCGGCAAAGCTTGCGAAAAACGCCCGATCGGACTCGAGCAAATGGAGCGCGCTGTGGAGGACATCCTGCAGGAACTTGAGGCTCAGCAAGACCGCGAGATCAGTTCGAAAAAACTCGGCGCCCATGTGATGAATCGCCTGCACGCAATCGATCCGGTCGCCTATGTCCGCTACGCCTCGGTTTACCGGGAGTTTCAGGAGGTCGGCGATTTTATCGACGAAATCGAGTCGCTCGAAAAACGCGTCGCACGCACGCCGGATCAACGGGAGCTTTTCAAGGCGTGATTGCACTCCGCGACAATTTCCCGCTCGTGCGTTTCCATGATGGCAGCGTGATGAACTACGACCGCGCCTGGCTTTCCTCCGCCGTGGTTCGCGCCGCCGAGAGCGCTGGCTACAAAAAATGGTGGCTCACGAACCATGTCACCGAAAGCATCTCGAGCTTCCTGCAACAGGATTTCGAGGACAATATCGTGACGATTCCCCGACTCGAAAAGGCCGTCCAATCGGTGCTGCAGGTCATCGGTTACTCGGATGTCGCCCGTTGTTTCCAAACCCTCCCGCCGCCAGTGCGCATCTCGCTCTCCGACCTCGCGCGCCGCGCCGGCAACGGATTTGAGTTGGCGTTTTTCGAATTGCTCCGCGTCCGCTTGCGCGAAATCCCCGACTCTCCCGCCCAGCAGGTGGAACTCGGCGATCTCCACGCCTGTGTGAAGTTGCTCCGTGGCGCGAAGGTCTGGCGCTCTGATTGCTCGGAACTCACCGGCGAGATCGTCCAATTTGTCCGCTCGGAAATCGATCAATCCCGCCGCAAGGAGGAACTCAATCTTCGCCTCGCATGACGCTTTTTGAAAAAATCATCGCTCGCCAAATTCCCGCCGACATCGTCTTCGAGGATGACCAGTGCCTCGCCTTTCGAGACATCGCTCCGCAGGCTCCCGTGCATATTTTGATTGTTCCTAAAAAACCCCTCGAGCGCCTCGGAGCGGCTTCCCAAGCTGATTGTGCGCTTCTCGGCCGCCTTCTGTTCTCGGCCGCTGAGATCGCCCGATTGGAAAAACTTGTCGATGGTTTTCGAATCGTCATAAACAACGGATCACACGGCGGCGAAACGGTCCCTCATCTCCATGTTCACCTTCTAGGCGGTCGTCAACTTGCTTGGCCGCCAGGTTAGTTTTATGGCAATGCAGACCTTGATTACCGCGCTGCAAAAATTAGATTTTTTAGAATACCATGAGCACTCCTACCAATACCGGCATCAAGCCGCCCAAGACCTCCAAGGGAATCATGATTCGTGATGAAATGTTTTTGATTGATCAAGGCACCCGCGAGCCCGTTCCGCCAAAAATCGTCTCCCTCGCCACAAAGATCGACGAATTCATCCTCAAGGTTGGCCACTCCAACACGAATGTGATGAGTTTGGTTGTTCAGTTGCTGACAATAGGCAAGGTCCGCTTGGACTTTCGCGATTACACCGAGCGGCTCGAGTTGCTGAATCTCTCCGATATCATGTCTCGCCCGCAAGCAGCGGCCGTGTTCGACCACCACTTGGCCAGTGGGAACAAAATTGACGATGTTTCTATGATGACTCAGAAAATCGTCATTCAGCCGCCGCGTGCGAATCCGCCGAAACGCTAGGTGAGCCTTGGCGCCAATCCCGGTGAGCGGGAGGCCAGTCTGGAATCGTCTATCAATCGAGAAGCCACTTCCTGAGCGGATTTCGAGAGCGATGCATCGAACGAAAAACCTTGCTTGGGCTGTCCGTCGCGATGGCGGATTTCAATTCTCGAGGCCAGAAATCCATCGTGAAATTCAATGGTCGCCCCCTGGATGTCTAGCGCGGCGAGGACTCCCCCGCGCCAAGTGCGTCCGATGAAATAAACTTCTGCAGGCTGATCGGCCAAACTCACGATCCAACCGGAAAGATTGGCAGTCAACTTATCGCCCCGGCGGCTGATGCACGGGAGTGTCCACTCGATCGCGGACTTGCTGGCACTCATTCGGCGAAGGAGCGTATCCCACCGCTCAGGCAGCCTCGCCAGCGGCGCGGAGGGTTTTTCGGAATCAGGCGGCGACTGGAGTTTCATCCAAGCCAACCAGAGGTTCGCGCGCACGCCACGCACGATTTTTGGAAGGAACCAAAGAGCTGTCGCCACCGAAATAACCGAGCAGAACAAGGCCAGAAGCGGATTCCAAGCTACCAAAGCAAGTCCGCCCAGCACCAAGATGTCCTCGCCCAAGCTTAAGCCGATATTCGAAAATGGCTCCGGCGATGCGTTCGCGATCACGCGAGTTCCCGCCTTCGCCGAGTGCGCGGAGAAGGCCATGCCGCCTGCCAGAAGCACGCCCACGATCTCAAAAACTGGATGCGCGTCGCCAATCGCGGCCACAGCCAGCGCAGCCGCTCCCACTGGCCGAATGAAGGTGTGCACCGCGTCCCAAGCCGTATCGATCCACGGAATCTTATCGGCAAGAAACTCGATCAAAAAAAGCACGCCGGCGACCGCCAGCACCACTGGATGAGCGAGCGCTTCGAGCCCCTGGAGCGGTGCCGGAAGCGCCACCCAATCCATCCGCACAGCCAAGCCGGTGACGAACACCGTGAGGTAGAGATTCAGCCCGGCCAGCGTGCCAAGACTGAGCGCGACGGCGAGGGTTTTAAGGATTTCCATGCCCCCCGACTATCCTCTCGACGGGCTAATTGTCACGCCGACTTTCAGCACTAAGTTTTCCCAAACTACAGCAAACTAATGAAGTAAAATTGGCCCAAGACTTGCTTGTGGGTCTTTCGGGGAAAACCACAATATATAGTGGTCGTGATTTTTTTTACGCCAATCGGTGGTATTTTTTTGACTAGACGCCGGGACTTGATAAAAAAATCTCCCACTTGCGCCGCCTAGTTGAAGGCAACATGGTTTTCTAGGAGGCGGAACCCTTAAAATAAATAACCCAAACACCACCCATCATGGCCACCACAACTATCTCACTCGGAGACCGCACATTCATTCTCGACAGCGCCAAGGCCGAAGCCGCCTACGCCGCCAAGCGCGTCATCAATGGTCGTCAGACCATGTTTTTCAACATCCTGCCCCTGAAATACACTTGGGCCTACGACATCTACAAAAAGATGAAGGCCAATCACTGGGAGCCCGAAGACATCCAGATGCAGAAGGATTGTGAGCATTGGCGCGACACAACGGGCTTCATCTCCGAAGTGGACCGCTGGATTATTAAAATGGGCATCGGGTATTTTTCAGCTGCCGAAGGCATCGTGGGCGACAATGTCCTGCATGTCATTCGCGAGGCCGTGACCGCGCCAGAACTCAAGCTCGCGCTCGGTCGCCACGCCCAAGAGGAAAACATCCACGCCGATTCGCTCGTTTACATGATCAGCTCGCTCGGCATCAACCCCCACGAGTGCGAGGCGATGTTTGAGGATATCCCCACCATCAAGGACAAAACGGATTTCGTCGTGAGCAACAGCCGCGCGCTCCGTGGCGACACGGATTTCTCGGTTGCTGAAAACAAATCCGCCCTTGCGAAAAATATGTTCCTATTCGGACAGTGCATGGAGGGGACGCAGTTCTACGGCCTCTTCGGCATGATCCTCGCCCTTTACCGGCAAAATAAATTTCCCGGCATCGGCCAGATGATCAGCTACACGCTCCGCGACGAGTCGAACCACATTGAGCTTCTCCGCCAGCTTTTCCAAGACCTCGTGGACGAAAATCCCGAAATCTGGACCGAAGACTTCCGCGAAGATCTCCGCGCCACCATGGGCGAGGCCATCCGGCTCGAGAAACAATTCATCCGCGATTGCCTGCCGGCTGCCGGGGTTGGTCTCACTGTCGAGGAGTTCTGCCAATACATCGATTACATCGGCGACCGCCGCCTCGTCGGCGTAGGCCTGGAGCCGCTCCACAAGGACATCGCCAATCCGCTTCCTTGGCTCTCCGAGATGATGGAGATCAAAAAAGAAACGAACTTCTTCGAAGGCCGCGTCACCGAATACCGCCGCGGGGTCGATCTCGCCGGCGTCTCCGATGACGATCTCTAAAAACTACTCCACCCACCCCACCCCGAATTCATCCGAAAATGCCTAGAACTCTCTCATTCGACGAAGATCGCGCGCTCAAGCGCCTCGTCACCATGCCACGCGACCAGAAGCCCGACTTCTCCTGGCGCGAAGCCATTCCCACGCCGTCGCATCCCTTGCAGGGAATCATCGTCACCCGCCACAACGGCGAGGAGGAATCCTTCAACCTCTCCGATGTTGCCGATGAAATCGGCGAGGCGCTCACGGACCTCCTCCTCTCTCGCGAAGAGAAAAATATTTTCAATGAACAAAACCGCGGCTTCGTCGCGAATGTCGCGCACTCTGTCGCGTTGAGCCTCGCTGAAGAGGCTGAGAAAGCCGGCTCGCTGCGCCTTTCCGAGAACGACCTCTCGCTCCTCATCGAAAAAGCCCTTATCGAAAACGATGCTCACGATGTCGCAAAGAGCCTGGTTTTCAAACGCTCCGTCCGCTCCGGCACCCGCTCCGAGGATTTGATGGAATCCGCTCCGATGAGTGTCCGCCTCATCCGCCGCAATGGCTCGGTTGTGCCTTGGATCGAATCCAAGATCGAGCACGCGTGCCGCCGCGCTTTTCTCGACATGAAGGAAAATCCCGCCGCCTCCGCGATCATCGCACGGAGCGTCTCGGAGCGAGTTCGGGTTCGCGAGTCCGCATTCGTTCACATCGAAGATGTTCAGGATTTGGTCCAGGAGGAACTGATGAGGCAGGGATATTACAAGGTCGCCGAGAGCTACATTCTTTACCGCGCCCAGCGCGCCAGTCACCGCACCGAGAACGCAAAAACCGAGGCCGAGGCCGCAACCAGCGATGTCCAGGATGCCCTCATCATGGTCACTCAGCGCGATGGCGAAAATATTCTCTGGGATGGCTCGGAGCTGAAAAAACGAATCCAGTTCGCCATGATTGGGCTCGACCTCAATCTTGACGCCGCCCAGATCGAGAGAGAACTCCGCCGCTCCATTGGCAGCGAGGTCACCGAGGATATCCTTAAAAATACGATCATCCTCAACTCCCGCACACTCATCGAACGGGACGCGGATTTTGCCAAATTTTCTGCCCGGATTCTCCTCTCTTATATCTACGAGGAAGTTCTCGATTGGCGCATCGCCCGCGATGGCATCGAGAGCCTCCGCGATGCACACCGCAAAGCCTTCAAAAACTACCTGCGCACCGGCGTTTCAATCGAACGCCTTACACCCAAACTCCTCAGCTACGACCTCGATGTTCTGGCCGATGCCATCGATCCCACGGCGGATATGGATTTCGACTACCTCGGCATCCAGACCCTCTACGATCGCTACCTCATCGTTGATAAAACCAAGAAACAAACCCGCCGTCTCGAGACGCCTCAGTTCTTTTGGATGCGCGTCGCCATGGGCCTCTTCATCGAGGAACCCACCGCGAAGGAGGACTGGGTCGTCCGCCTCTACAATCTCTACAAATCGCGCCGCTTCTGCTCGAGCACCCCGACGCTCTTCAATTCCGGCACGCTCCATAGTCAACTCTCGAGCTGCTACCTCTACAAAGTGGATGACTCGATCGAGTCGATCATGCAACGCGGTATCGCCGAAAATGCCTACCTCTCAAAATGGGCCGGCGGACTCGGCGGTTCTTGGACTGCTGTGCGTGGCACCGGTAGCTACATCAAAGGCACCAACGGCGAGTCACAGGGTGTTATCCCCTTCCTCAAACTCCACAACGACCAACTCGTCGCCGTCAACCAAGGTGGAAAGCGCCGCGGCTCCGGTTGCGCCTACCTTGAGACTTGGCACAACGACATCGAGGATTTCCTCCAACTGCGCCGAAACACCGGCGATGACCGCCGCCGCACCCACGATCTCAATACCGCAAACTGGGTGCCTGACCTCTTCATGAAGCGCATGGAGGCCCGTGAAAACTGGACTCTCTTCCGCACGAACGAGGCTCCTGATTTGCACGAAGCCTACGGCCGAAAATTCGAAGAACGCTACCTCCACTACGAGGAACTCGCCCGCCAAGGCAAAATCTCCAGCAAAGAAATTCCGGCCATCGAAATTTGGAAGCAAATGCTCAAAATGCTTCTCGAGACCGGCCATCCATGGATCACCTTCAAGGATCCCTGCAACCTCCGCAGTCCGCAGGATCATGTCGGCGTCATCCATTCGTCGAACCTCTGCACCGAGATCACGCTGAACACCAGTGAGGATGAAACGGCTGTCTGCAACCTCGGTTCGGTCGTCCTCGACTCGCACATGAAGGCCGATGGCACGCTCGATCACGAGATGCTTAAGGAGACGATCACCGTAGCCATTCGTGCGCTCGACAATGTCATCGACATCAATTTCTACCCGACCGAAGCCGCCAAGCGCTCGAATATCCGCCACCGCCCAATCGGCCTTGGCGTCATGGGAGTCCAGAATGCCCTCTTCAAGCGCGGCTTCGGCTTCGCCTCGCAGGAAGCTGTCGAGTTCAACGATGAGTTCATGGAGTCCATCGCCTTCCACGCCTACAGCGCCTCGAGCGACCTCGCCGCCGAGCGTGGCCCCTACTCGAGCTTCCGCGGTTCGAAGTGGGATCGCGGCCTCCTTCCGCAGGACACCATCGACCTCCTCGAGCGCGAGCGCGGCGTGAAGATTGATGTTCCCCGCGGTGGCCGCCTCGACTGGACCCCAGTCCGGGAGAAGATCAAGCGCCAGGGCATGCGCAACTCGAATGTCCTCGCCATCGCCCCCACAGCGACGATCTCGAACATCACTGGCACCACGCCTTGTATCGAGCCGAACTACAAAAACCTCTACGCCAAAGAAAATCTCGGCGGCAAATTCACCATCCTCAGCACCGAACTCGTCCGCGACCTCAAGAAGATCGGCAAATGGGATACCCGCATGCTCGAACAACTGAAATACTTCGAGGGCGAACTCACGAACATCGAGGAAATCCCTGACTCGATCCGCGAAAAACACCGCACGGTTTTCACCATCGGCCACGAGTTTGTCATCGATGCCGCCGCGCGCCGGCAAAAGTGGATCGATCAGTCGCAATCGGTGAACCTCTTCATCGGCGAGCCCGACATGCGTGTCGTGAGCAAGATGTATCGCCGCGCCTGGCACACTGGTCTCAAGACGACCTACTACCTCCGCACCCTCGGGGCCTCGAGCATCGAAGGCCCGACCACGAATGTGAAAAAGGAACTCCGTGGCGTCGTCGCCGGACCCAAGCCGGAATTCACTGCCGAGCAAAAGATGGCTTGCTCCATCGAAGCCATGCGCAACGGCGGCGAGTGCGAAGCCTGCCAGTAAAACCATCCTGACCGGAAGGGGAGCGTCGATCGCGGCGCTCCCCTTCTTCCGTATCGAGCTGAATGTCACACGCCTCGTCGATACCGATCACTTCGGCAAATAAAGAAGCCCTTCAGGTCTTTCTCTTTTCCTCCACCAAAAAAAACACAGCAGCGCGGCCAGCCGCTCGGTGTTGTTGTGCTCCCCATAGCGGGCGATCAGGCGGCAGGCCTGTTCGAGATTAAGCGGGGAGCTGGGGCGGATGAACCAAAACGGAAGGCTCCCGTTGCGAGAGGGCCAGGACTTCTGAGAGGGGCATGGCTTTTCCGTAGAAAAAGCCTTGGCCGAAGCTGCACTTGGTATGGCTGAGGAATTCGACTTGCTCGGATGTCTCGACGCCTTCGCACATGGATTGATAGCCCAGTTCGTGGCAAAGGCTGATCAGGCTCGGCAAGAGGATGCGTGACTTGCTCTGATGGGTGGTCAGTTCGGACAAAAAGGCCTTGTCGAATTTCACGATATCCACAGGCAATTGAATGAGATGCCGCAGATTGCTGTATCCGGAACCAAAGTCATCCACCGACACTCTCACGCCGGCGGCGCGAAGCTGATTTAAGTTTTCGATCAAGCTCTCATTGGCGAGGAGGAGGGGGCTTTCTACCACTTCCAAGACGATGACATGGTGAGGGATGCCCGCGTTGGATAATTTGGCCAGCCATTTTTCGGCGAATCCTTTCACGGAAAGAAAGACAGGCGTCACATTCACGCTGAGCATAAAACCTTTAATTTCCAGAAGCTTTCGACCGGAACTGCGTTCGCCGAATTGTCGGAGAAATTCGCTGAAAACCCACTCGTCAATACTGGCTTGGTAGCGGATGCGTGGAATGGCGGAAATGAATTGGCCAGCAACCAAGATTTCGCCATCCTTTTGTCTCAATCGCAGAAGCGTTTCCGCGCCGATCAAGCTATTGGTGGCCAGATCGTATACTGGTTGGAAGCGAAGAAGAAACCGGTTCTCACTATAAGCCTGCCTGATGAGAAGATTCGTCTTATGGAGCTCAAGGCGCTCTTGAAACATCTGCTCCTGGTAGGTGTAGACTTTTCGATGAGCGCCGACTTCCTGGGAGGTCGCATGGCGCAGAGTCACTTCGGCACGGCGGAGCATTTCAATGGGGTGGGCCGTGGGGTCACTGATCACGGTGCAACCCACATCAGCAGAAATGCGGATTTCATCGCGGTTGATACGAAATGGGAGCGCCACACATAACTCCACCTCGTTGAGGAGGCTTGAGAAGTTTTTCTCCAAGTCCATATCTCTCATGAGCACCATAAACTTATCGCCACCGACTCGTGCCACAAAAGCGTTGCCCCCTTGGAGTGATCTCAAACGCTTTGCCGCCTCGATAAGTAAATTATCCCCAGCGGTGTAGCCGAAGTTGTCATTGATCTCAGTGATGCTGTCGAAGCGTATATGGAAAAGAAGCCCGATCGGTTTCTCGAGGCGTGTGAGCTGAATGAGTTTATCGATCTCACTAACAAGAAGACTTCGGTTGGCAAGCCCTGTCAGTGAGTCATGATCGACATAATATTTTAGTTCCTCCAAATGGATGACCTTCTCAGCCATGGCAGCAAATGAGGCGAGCATGAGCTTGAAGAGATTATCGAAGCGACTCCCCGCAACAGGTGATGATCACATCGACTGCCGGAAGGGAATGCTGCATGGGCAATCCGGCAGGATCATGCTCGCGGCGGCGCATCATCATCTCACCCCACAGGAGCATGCTAATGAAGCAAATCACTTCAGCAAAAATGTAGGGCGTGCCAACATACCAAAAGGTGTAGTCGATATGCCAGATGACCCAGACGAGGTAGGCCAGAGCGCTTGTCACAGTAAGAAGAAATACGATGAAATTGCGACGCGCATGCTGCGTTAGTATTTCATCGTGAAATCGATGCTTTCGTGAAGGTGCGGGCGCCGAGGATGGCAATGTTTTAGAATCGGTATTCATAGCTGGTCACAATGTTTAAGGAATCGTAGTGCGATGAGGAGGTGCCATCGCGATTGAGCCCTCGGTCTTGGCTGAAATAGCGCGCATCGATCCGAAGGGCCTGATGGTCAGTCCAGCTGTATTTCAAAAAGCCAAAGAGCCCGCCCCCCGTGCCGCCATTGAGCGGTTGCTGGTAAAAGTGCAACTCGGCCCCATAAGTGAAACTTTTCCCGAGATTTTGCGAAAATTCCGCATAGAAATTCTGCACCAGCAAGTCTTCGGGATCGTAGTAGAGCGAGGTGGAGCTCGCGCCGTCTTGATAGACGGGGGAGGCTTTGCTGAAGCGTGTTTGTGAGAAACCGTAGCCTAGCCTCACGAGCGGGGAGCGCAGCAAGCTGTATGCGGCGTTCACATAGTAATCATTAAGGATGCTGTCACCCGTTAAGGTCGCCAATTTGTATTTTCCAAAAAACTCGAGGCGCTCCACGGGCTTCCATGTGGTCGAGAGGCTCAGCATGTCCATGGTGGCCCTTCCGCCGACCGCGCCGATCGTCGATGCCAAGTCGTAGAGAGACAGGCCCAGCGGAGGCTCGCTATCCACCACATCCATGTGATCGGCCTTGAGGTTGATCTCCAAGGTGGAAACGGGACGGATCATCACGCCCACACCTCCCGTCACACTGGTCCAGCCGGTGTTATACCCATTCACGCCAAAATTGGCGGAAGCCGCCCAAATATCCGTGGATTGGTATCGCAAGATCACCTCTCCCGTCTGGCGTTCGATGGAACCGAAATCCTCCTGAGCAAACCATCCGTGCGTGGTCGCAAAATTCACCTCCAGGGCGTCCAGCGGCCGGAAACGAAAATCCGCGCCGGCATTCCAATTTCGGTAGGTCAGGTTGTTGCTGAACAAGCTCCCGCTTGCCAGCACCCGGGGCGCAGCCACTTCGCTCTCAAGCGTGATGCGCTCGGACCAATTCGCGACCAGTGAGGTGCCAGGCCATTCCTGGAGCAAGGAGCGAGCTTCGGGCACGGCATTGGTGCGCAGGCTGGATTCGGTCAGACCATGCGCAGCGATCTCATCGAACGGCCGCTCAGCAAGCACGAGGCGGTATTCCGCAGAAGCTGGCAAAAACTCCCCAGCGTAGTGGTAGGCCCGTGCTCGCGCGAGGTGGTAAGGCGGCGGCGTCTGGAAACTCGATGCCCTCAAGGGCCCGCAGCGCCGCCGTGCGGCGCCCGCGCAAAGCTTCAGCTTTCGACAGCTCAAGGGCGATTTCCGGTTCGTTCGGGCGCAGCGCTCGGGCGATGTGTAATTCTTTGCCAGCCGCAGCAAAGTCGTTCAGTGCGATGAGCACGCGAGCTAATTCCAGGCGCAGGGCTGCCTCCTTCGGGTTTTCCTCGACGAGTTTCTCCATCAAGGCCCGAGCGTCTTGCGGCGCACCAGACCAAAAAGTCTCCCGCGCATACTGGAGCCGTGCCGGAAGAGTCTCAGCTTCCCGTGCCGGGCGGGCGGTTGGCGGTCTTGCCTGACCCAGCTCCAAGCCCATCTCTTCACGGAGTTGAGTGATCGCCTGGCGAACCGCATTCGGATCCGAAGACCGGGGGAGACATTCCTCGAAAAGATGCAGGCACTCCGGATTATGAAATCCGTTCAAATACAAAAACCACGCTGTATGTTCCAGCAAGCCCATAAGATTAGGATCAATCTCAATCGCTTTCTGAAAATCCTCGCGCGCCCCAAAGAGATCGAGTCGAGCTTCTGCACTCAGACCTCGCTTAAACAACTCCTCCGCGCTTTCCCCCGATGCGCGCCCGTCGCTCGCGCTGCTAAAAAAAATCATCGTAAAAGCCGTTAGAAATAAAATTCCAAGCGGCGGGCCGTATTTCTGGATGGAGTGTTTATGCATAAATCGGTCAAAAAAACCGACGCCTACATAGCATCACCAAGCCAGGCCGGGGTATTGGGCAAACACCCCAGAATCCAGATCCATTGCAACGAGATAAATTCAACTCCGCATGGCCGCTCTTCTATGAAGAAACCAAAAATCACTTTCTACCTCGCTGGAATCGCGGCTATTTCATTTTCTGCTATTTTATTTATATTTATATATTA
>ERZ889217.14-NODE-14-length-104568-cov-16.478830_pt1 | contig 104568 bp, 97 predicted proteins | sample MGYA00521098_ERZ889217 | MGnify/ENA primary metagenome ERZ889217 (study PRJEB32303, sample SAMEA104408613) | aquatic metagenome | biome: Brackish water; feature: Pelagic; material: water | place: Baltic Sea | collected 2014-06-10T22:04:00 | depth 2,362 m ... | reverse complement strand
CCATATCGGCAATGCTGTTAATTTCGTTCCTGGTGTAGAAACCTTGCCCTGGCCAAGGGGCGGTGTAAACCAAACGCATGCCTTGATCTTTCAGGTAGGCTTCAACAAAAGGACGCTGACCTTGCCACAATTTTTTTGCGCTGTCGTATCCGGTGACTAAGAAGGGAATGGCGTCAACTTGGAAAATTGGGTTTTGGTTGCTGAGGTTCGCCATCAGCGTTTCGCCAATTTCAACTTGACCGGAACGAACGGCGCGAGGAATTTCTGGGTGCTTGAAAAGAGACTGCGCTGAGTGCACCGTGATTTTCAGCTCACCACCGGACAACTTCTCAACGTCAGCAACAAATTGCTGAATGTTGCGGGTGTGAAACTCTGCCTCTGGGTATGGTGTTGCCATGTTCCAGGTTGTTTGTGCCACAGCGCCAAAAGACAATGTTGCCAATGTCGCGGCTGCCAATAAATTCTTGTACGAAGTGCGCATATGTTTTTCTCCAGTTTGCGAAAAGCTGCCTCAGTTGCCTGAGTCGTTGCACAGATTAGCAGTGTTCCATTCTTCTTACTACTAAATTGTGACGGCTCAAATAAGTCTTAACTTGTCCTTCAAATCCAGTCTGCACCGGGTTTGTGCGGCGCATTATGTCAAAGCAATACGTTGCATCCTAACGGTGCGTCTTGCGCACTCGTGGTGCGCTTAAATTAAACAATAGTACTGACTGAGATTAAGCATCAACCATGGTTCGGGTAAACCTTGATAACGCAAACCCGAGCTAGTCGTGAAAACCCACAACAAGCCCAAGTCTTGTCCAAACCATTCAAAATACATTGAACTGTTGACCTTTGAGATTGTATCTATCGAAGGCGCTAAGAACCCTCTGGCTCTGGCGGTTCAATCATTGCGCATTCTTTAAATGCCCTGACACGACATTGTCTGCAGACGTCATGGTCAAGTGTTGCGAAAATCGTGGCAATGGCTTGTTCTTTCGTCTGAAAGATATGATCTGGCCCGAGTCGCTCGCTAAAACCAGTTCGTTGCCACATTTTGAGGACCTCATCGCGAGGGCGATGAAAGTAGAGGTCACCACCCATCTTTCGGCGGGCCAGCCGCTCTTGCTCCCAAAGCTCGGCTCCAGACAAGTCAACAAAGTTCATGCTTCGTGTCATGACCAATAAGTTTTTGGGGCTGTTGATGCCTCGTCGCAGATCAGCTAGACGGGCTGAAACGTGAGCTGTGGCGCCAAAATACACCGCACCCTCCATTCTGATCATGGTGAGCTGTGGGCATGTCAGGACCGCTTCACCCTCGCTGTGTTCAATATTCTCTAAGTGACGACTCGGGTTGCGTGACAAAAAACCCATCAAGCGCACAGCTGGTTTTGAGGTGCGATTGAGATATACCAAGAGTGAAAGCAGCGTGCCCAGCAAAATAGCCATTTCCATTCGCAGCAGCACCGTGGCACTGGCTGTGACGGCAGCAATTAAAAACTCGGTGCGTTGTTGGCGCCAGAGAGTCTGCCAGCGCGGCAAATCAAACAGGGACCATGCGACCATTAACAAAAGTGCGGCAATGGCGGCCTGCGGTAAAAAAGCCAGTGCTGAGCCAAAGAGGGCCACCGCACTAATTAAAATCAGGGCACTGGCTACCGAGGCCATTGGGGTTTTGGCGCCTGCTTCAAAGTTGGGCAATGAACGGTTGAGAGAACCGCAAGAAACGTAACTTGAAAAAAATCCACCCGCAATATTTGACAAGCCTTGGCCCCAGAACTCTTTATTGGGGTCGATGGTTTGACCCGATCGCAGGCCAAGTGCTTTTGCAATTGAGGTCGATTGACCGAGAGCCACAATGCTCAGCGCTAAGGCAATGCCAAAGAGCTCCGGCAATTGGTCCCAATTAACGGTGGGTAATTGAAACTGCGGTATGGCTGAAGGTATGTGGCCAACTTGCTGCACGACACCCCAGCTCGTGGGGGTCGTCAAGGCATTTAAGGCCACGCCAATGAGCGCCCCGATCAGAAGCCCAATAAGCATATAGGGCCAGCGCGCACCCAAAAATCGCTTAACGATCAGCGCTGAGGCGGCAGTCGACAGACTCACGATAAGGCTGGCCCATGCAATGGTGTCAAGGTGCAAAAGGTAGTAATTGGCCGTGGCGATGGCGCCTGACACGTTTGTCGCTTTCACACCAATGGCATCACCCACGGCATGTAGTGCAATCAAAACAGCCGCACCGCTGGTAAACCCACCGAGAACGGCAGGCGAGATAAAGTTGGCCAACATGCCAAGCTTGAGCAACCCAATGGCCGCTTGAATCAAACCCACCATGATGGTCACAATGAGAACCAGTTGTATGTACTCGCTGCTACCGGCAATCGCCAGTGGCGTGAGCATGGCGAAAAGTGCCAGTGACAAAGCATTGGTGGGCCCAGACATCACGTGACGGCTAGAACCGAATAATGCAGCGACCACGCAGGGCACTATGGCAGTGTATAGGCCGTATTGGGGCGGCAAACCCGCCAGCATGGCAAATGCAATCGCTTGGGGTAGCACCAGCACGGCACCGAGTAAGCCTGCGATCGTATCCGCACGCAAAGAGCGGGCGTTAACCTCGTGGGTCCAATCCCCGAACAAGCGTGACAGTAGAGAGGCGACTGATTTCATGTGAAAAAATAGTCACAGACTCAAAGGTCTTGTGTACACAGTGGTTTCAAGTGTCCTATGATACGCCACACCAATATTCGCCACCAAGGTGGCTCAAACGGAGAACATCAAATGACAGTTAAAGTTGGAGATCGCGTCCCTGACGGCACCCTGACCGAGTTTATTGAAACTGAAACCGCTGGATGCTCGGTGGGACCAAACAATTTTGAAGTGGCTGATTTGGTAAAGGGCAAAAAGATTTTGATGTTTGCTTTGCCAGGCGCTTTTACGCCCACATGCTCTGCCAAGCACGTGCCCGGGTTTGTGGCCCACCATGACGCCATCAAGGGCAAGGGCGTTGATGAAATCTGGTGCGTGGCGGTTAACGACGCTTTCGTGATGGGTGCATGGGGTCGTGATCAAAAGGTCGATGGCAAGGTTCGCATGCTTGGTGATGGTGCGGCCACTTGGACCAAAGCCATGGGTTTGGAACTTGATTTGACAGCGCGTAACATGGGCATTCGCTCACAACGCTATGCCGCCATTATTGAAGATGGCGTGATCACGACGCTGGCTATCGAAGCACCGGGCGCTTTTGAAGTCAGCTCAGCCGAGGCAATGAGCGCTCACCTCTAAGCCTAGGTCACGCGTTAGGCAAAAAACCGATCCGATGGGATCGGTTTTTTTTTGAGCAGGGAACACCGATGTGGACACGGTGAGGCCGTTGTGACTTAGACTAACAACATGCATCGTGTTTCCTTTGTCACGGCGACTGATGGCACGTTAATCTTAGAAGCACACTGATAAACGTTATGTTTGCCACACTCGCTTCCTTTTCTTCGCTCTTCACCTCAACCTTGGTCATGCTCCTCGGTGTGGGGCTTTTCAACGTCTACATGGGCCTAAAACTATCCGCTGATGGTGTCAGTGAGGTTTGGATTGGCGCGCTCTTGTCGGCTTACTACTTTGGTCTCGTTGTTGGTGGCCGTGTCGGTCACATGGTGATCGTACGGGTGGGGCATGTGCGCGCATTTGCGGCGGCAGCAGCGGCCTGCTCAGTGATGGTTTTAGCCCAGACCTTAATCGATCACATGACGGTCTGGCTTTTACTGCGGGCGGTTGCGGGTGCCGCCATGGCGGTCCAGTTGATCGTGATTGAGAGTTGGCTCAACGAGCAAATCGAAAACCAAAACAGAGGCCGGGTATTTTCGTTTTACTTGGTCATGTCAGGCTTGGGGACAGCCATTGGACAAATGGCCATCATGATGTACCCCACACTGGATTTGCGCCCGTTGACTTTGGTGGCCATCTGCCATGTGGTGGGCTTGATTCCCATTGTGTGGACGGTGCGGTTGCACCCAGCACCACAGTTGCCCGCGCCGATTGATTTTGGTTTCTTTTTTAAAGTCGCACCGGCAGCGCTCATTACCTTATTTCTGTCGGGCAACATTTCAGCAGCGTTTTACGCCTTGGCACCGGTTTACGTTGTTGGTCTTGAATTTAGTACCAATGAGGTTGCCCTTTTCATGTCGACCTCCGTGGGGGCGGGATTACTGGCGCAATGGCCAATCGGTTGGTTGTCTGATCGCGTTGGGCGGGAACGGTTGATCCAAATTAACGGAATTGTTTTGGCAGTTATCACCGTTCTTTTGTGGGGTTGGTTGACCGTGCCGTACTGGCTCTTGCTCGTGGTGGCCGCGATCAGTGGTGTGGTTCAGTTCACTCTTTACCCGTTGGCAGGATCGTACGCCAATGATTTGGTATCAAGTCAGCGTCGAGTCAGTCTAAGTGCTGTGCTAGTAATATCCTACGCAATCGGTGCCTGTCTAGGACCGTTGATTTGCGGGTATATCATGCGTGCCGCTGGTGAGAATATGTTCTACGTATTCATGACCGGCTGCAGTCTGTTACTCGTACTCAACACCTTCATAACAGGAAAACTGAATGCAAGAGCTTCCCGGCAACCCTCTGGATAACCAAAGAAAGTTTTTTACACAACTGAATTACATCCTTTATTTGGCTTCGGTCTTTTCTATCGTTTCTGGCTTCATTGCCATCGCGATCAATTACTCGATGCTTGGTGATGTCAAAGGCTCTTATATGGAAAGCCATTTTTACTGGCAAATGAATACGTTTTGGATTTTTCTCGCAGGGCTTGTCCTAACCGTGGTTTTGTCATTTTCCATCTTTGGATGGCTAGTCTATTTTGCAGCCTTCTTCGCGGTGATTTACCGTTCAATTAAGGGGTGGCTAGCGCTTAGCCGTGGTCAAGCGCTCGTAGGGTAAAGCAAAAGAATAAGACCAGCCGCTATTGCAAGCGATCGTTTCCAAAGACTACCAGGCACAATAACGCCGTAGGCCACAAGTGTTGTGGCAACCCCTACTTTGATCATCGCAAGAATCGCGGCAACAGGCTTGTCGCCTAATTCAATCAGTTCAGGCGTGGAGATCATACCCAATGGGATCAGGTAGAGCCCGATGCCAAGGGCCATGGCTTTCCAGGCCACCTTCAGCCAGTTTTCTTCCACCATGCCGGCAGCAATAAAAACCGCACCGCAGACCGGTGGGGTGATGGTTGAAAGTAAGGCAAACCAAAACACAAACAAATGCGTTTGAAGCATACCCAAACCCAGCGCCGTCAGAGCGGGACCGGCGACTGAGACACAGATCACATAGGCCGCAGTGGTTGGTACTTCCATTCCCAACAAAAGACATGTTAGGGCAGTCAATAAGACGGCAGGCCACAGCAAGCCACCTGATCCAGATAAGATCATTGACGTGATTTTCACGCCCAAGCCTGTCATGCCAAGCACACCAATGATCAAAGAGGCGCACAAAATGATCGAAGCAATCATGGCGATCTGTCGCCCAGATGTTTCAGCGGCGCTCACCACACGGCCAACAATGAGACGGGGCTCAAACCGAAACTTATCGTCAGTCAATAAGAGCACGGCGCCCACAACGATTGCCATGCAAGCGGCATATTGAGGTGTGAATCGCAGTCCAAACATGCCATAGAGCAGCACAGTAAATGGAATGGCAAAAAATCCAGTGGTAATGAGTACCGTCTTTGTAGCGGGTCTGTCGCTTTCGGGTACGCCCGGCAAGTCATACCGCTTAGAGAAGGCGTTAATACCCATCCACACCGCAAAAAAATAAAGCAGTGCCGCCGGCAGAGCGGCGAGCATGATGTCCTCATATGGCACGCCAGTGAGCTCAACCATGACAAAGGCGCCAGCGCCCATGAGCGGCGGCATGATTTGGCCGCCCGAAGAGGCGACAGCCTCAACAGCGCCCGCCAAAGAACGGGGGTAACCCAAGCGCCGCATGGCTGGCAAGGTGATTGATCCAGTTGAGGCGACGTTGGCTGAGGCAGAGCCTGAAATGGAACCGAACAGCGCAGAGGACAGCACGGAGACTTTGGCCGCACCGCCCGTTAGCCTGCCAGCAACAGCGGCAGCAATGTTCATAAAGCCTGAGCCTGCTTGCCCTGCGTTGAGGACCGCGCCAAAAATAACAAAGATGGCGACAATGGTCACTGAGACACCGGTCAGGCTTCCCCATAGCCCACCCTCTGTGATGGTCAAGGTCCCCAAAAAACTACCCAATGGCATACCAGCGTGACCAAACTCGCCAGGGATGTGTTGACCGAATAACCCATAGAGCAACATCAGGGCAGCAATGAACGGCAAAGGCCAACCAACCGCCCGTCGTGCCATGTCGATGGCTGCCAATATCAAGACAACAGCAAGCGTGGTCTGTAACGCACCCTCCAAGCTGCCGTACTGATCAGCCAGCGAGTTCTGTTCGAAAGCCACCCAAGCACAGGCAACCAAGCCAGCCAGACACGCCAGCGCACTCCAGATATCTAGGGGTTGGCCTTTGGGGCGCCATAGAAAGACCCACGGCAGCGCCAAAGCCATGTGAATGGGGCGTGTGACGAGGTTTGGCACCAAGCCAGCAAAAATCAGCCAGAGGTGAAATGAGATGCAGACGATGCCCAGCGCGGGCCAGAAAATGTCTCTAAATCCAAGCAAGGGCATCGTAAGGGTGACAACTATTGATTATTGATTAGCGGCTGAAAGCGCAATATTTTTCTCTTTGTAGTAACGCACAGCGCCTGGGTGAATCTTGCCAGGAATATTTGCCAGCATGGCGGGCGTCACACCTCGCCACCAAGCCGCTGTCTCAGCCATTCGGTTGCGCTCTTCCCAAAATGTCTTGGTCAGTTCGTAAGCCGTTTTGTCATCCATTTGAGTGGTTGTGTAAGCAATCACTGGTAAGGAGGTGGTGTTGATTTCTTTTGTCTGACCCGAGTATGTATTGGCAGGAATCGTCGCTTTTGCGGCGCCTGTCTGAGCAATTTGGGCATCAGACATCGACAGAATGACCACAGGCGTGCTGGCAGCCACTTCAATCACGTTGGGCGCAGGGAAGGATCCCGCGGTCACAAAAGCGTCAATCTGGCGGTTCTTTAAAGCTGGAACGGCGTTGTTGAGCTCGACGTCAGCGATTTTGACCTTGCCCTCTAAACCGAATAGGTTCAGGTATTTCTGACCTTCGCGCGCAGAAAACGTACCTTTGCCGATCAAGACGGTTTTGCCAGCCATGTCTTGAAACGAGTTAATCCCGGCTTGGCCATGCGCCACAAAGTGCATGGTCAACGATGGGATTGGAAACAGCGCGCGGATGTCTTGGTACTTAGGCGAAGGCCGTTTCTCAAAGGGACCTTTGTCTGCCATGGCCGCAGTCACCAAAGATGGTGGGGTCGTAAAAACGTAGTTTCCCGTGCGGGTTGCCGCTTCCATGACGTTTTGCACAGAGCCTTGGCTTTCTTCAAGCGTGATAATAATGTTGCCGTTGGTTCCGGCCTTCATGGCCTGGGCTAACTCAACGCCCATCTGGTAGTAGGATGAGCCGGCTTTCGCTGATTTATAAGTGACACGCGTTTCAGCAGAGGCTGCACCGACACCGCCTAGAAGCAGGCTGGCTAAGAGGGCAGGGATAAGACGTTTTGTCGATTTCATCATTTATTGTCTCCATTATTTTTGGGTGTAATACGGGGCGATTATAAGGCTCAGGCGTGATCTGTGCTGATCAGAAAGCTCACTTCATGCTGAGGTATTGCAAGGCTTTGCAACATTCAGTGGCTGTTGCGGTCTAGTATGTGAGTCGTGTTGGTGGGTCATTACCGGTTAGTATAAGTTTGACTTAAATGTGGCTCGGTTCCTCGGTGAGTTGGTTTTTGACAAATAGGCCTTTAAAAATTTCACAGCGTCGCAAATCACGAGAGTTTAGTCAGGTGTCCTCAGCAATGTATTCAGCAGCAAATCCTAAGCGTGGAAATAATCGTATGGCGCTGCGTTTATGCACCGGGTTGCTAGTTGTATCCGTGGCCGGTTGTGCTGGTCTAGCGCCCGTGGGACCTGATTACCAAGCCCCCGACGTGACTGTGCCAGCGCAGTGGCAGGAGTCTGTCAGCCCAACGTTGACTGAAATAGCAGTTTTTGAGGTCGACCCCCTACAAAATCCCGCCAACTGGTGGCTTGAACTCAACGATGCCGATCTGAATTGGTTCATTGCTGCTGCCCTTGCACAGGATCTATCCATTGAGCGGGCGCAAGCGCGTCTGCAACAAGTCCGGGCCAATCGCACGCAAGCCGTGAGTGCTTTGTATCCAACAATCAACGCCAAGGTGGCGGCAACGCCGACTTTTTACGGCGCACCAGAGGCTGAGCGACCTGACACCACGCAATATGACGCCGGCTTTGATGCCAGTTGGGAAGTTGATATTTTTGGAGGCACGAGGCGCTCGATCGAGGCAGCTGAAGCCGACTTACAGGCCAGTGAAGCTGATTTAGCGAACGTTCAAGTCTCAGTCATTGCTGAAGTGGCGCAAAACTATGTTGATGTGCGTAACTTCCAGCAGCGACTGGCGATTGCGCGACTCAATTTGGCCTCACAAGCCGAAACACTTCAAATTGCCAAATGGCGCTACCAAGCGGGACTGGCGCGTCAAACAGACGTGGCTCAATCGATTGCCAGCCTAGAGCAGACGCGCGCTTCAATACCAGATTTAGAGATTGAACTGGCACGCGCTAAAAATCGTTTGGCAGTTTTAACAGGACGCGTGCCTGGTGCTGTGAACGATAGGCTAGCGATCGCTAAACCCCTGCCAGTGGTACCTGCCCGAGTGGCAACCGGTGTGCCGGCCAATGTGCTCACGCAGCGTCCAGATTTGCGAGTGGCTGAGCGTAATCTGGCTGCAGAGACCGCCCGTGTGGGGCAAACAATGGCCAAACGTTACCCCAGTCTTAACCTGGGTGCCTCGCTGGGGTGGACGGCGTTTAACCTGACGGGACTGGGTGTAACAGACACGCTTATTGGCGTGTTGTTTGGCACGTTAAGTGGGACTTTGTTTGATGGCGGTCGACTGCGCAGCCAAGTCCAAGCGCAAACGTCAGTGCAAGAACAGGCCTTGATTCAGTATGAGCAAGCTGTCTTGCGGGCACTTGAAGATGTCGAAAACGCTTTGATTGCGCACGCTTTTTCTAGGCAGCGCAGTCAGGCCCTTTCAGAATCGACTGTTGCTGCCGAAAGTGCGGCGCAACAGTCTCGCGAGCTTTATCAGGCGGGTTTGGTTGATTTTGAGCAGGTCTTGATTACCGAGCGGTCGCAATTAAATGCACAAGAAAGCTTTGCGCAGTCTCAAGCCACCCAGCTCGTGACACTAATACAGCTATACAAAGCACTCGGCGGTGGCTGGCAAGATACCGCTGTGATGATGGCCACGCCAACGAAGGACACCCAATCGCCATGAACATAAGTCACGACAAGACACCAGCTGCATCGGTTAGTCCAGCAAACCAAGCACCAGACTTGGCCAAAATGCTTGAGCAGGCGCAAAAAAAACCGCGTCGCGGCCGCACAATTGCGGTGTGGTTGTTGCTGTCATTATTGGTTTTTTTTGGGGCTTATTACTGGTACCAGTCGCGAGGCAACGATGCAATTAACTATTTAACAAGTCCAGTTACCCGCGGCGAGTTGGTGGTCACGGCAACCGCAACCGGCACGATTCAACCCACCCGAACGGTCGAAGTAGGTTCTGAATTATCAGGTACTTTGGAAGCCATTTTCGTGAATGAAAATGACACGGTCCAAAAAGGGCAATTGCTTGCCGTGCTTGACACCGCACGCCTCAATGATGCGATTGCGAAGTCTAGTGCTGCCTTGGCTGCCGCCCAGGCGCAAGTGTTATTGGCACAAGCAACGGTATCAGAGACGCGGGCCACGTTTGGTCGATTGCAGGCAGTTTTTAAACTGTCAAAGGGTAAAGTCCCTTCTGAAAGCGAGCTTGAAGTGGCTGATGCCATGCTTAAGCGCGCCTTGGCCAATGAGAACGCAGCCAAAGCATCCGTTATGCAAGCGGCCGCTGAACTTAAAACCAACAAAACCAACTTACAGAAGGGCCAAATCACTTCGCCTGTTGATGGCGTGGTGTTGACGCGCGAAGTGGAGCCTGGGAACACGGTGGTGGCTGCCATGTCGACGCCGATCTTGTTTACCATCGCAGAAAATCTCACCAAGATGGAGTTGCAAGTACAAGTCGATGAGGCTGATGTGGCCAGTGTACGCCCTGGGCAAACAGTTACATTCACGGTTGCAGCTTGGCCAGGCAGACAGTTTCCAGCCAATATTGAAAGGGTTGGGTTGGGATCAACGACAACTGACAATGTGGTGACTTACAAAACCATCCTAAGCGTTGATAACGATGATCTCGCTTTGCGCCCAGGCATGACGGCATCAGCCACCATCACAGTGGCTGAGCGCCAGGATGTGTTGCTGGTACCCAATGCGGCCTTGCGCTACGTTCCGTTGACGGGTGAACCCGGCCAATCAGCAACGGCCACTCGCGCCAACATCAATCAAGTTTGGTTGCTAGAGCAGGACAAACCAAAGTCCATCGAAGTTAAAGCTGGTATCAGTAACGGACGCTTAACCGAAATCTTATCCGGTGATCTGACGGTCGGTGAGTTGGTTGTTATTGGGCAGGAGCGAGCGAAGTGATTGAGGCTGCTGACATGGTCCAAGAACCCCTCATCCAACTGCGCGGGGTTACCAAGACTTACGGCGTGGGTAGCGCGGCGTTTGAAGCGTTAAAAGGCGTTGACCTCGATATTTACGCTGGTGAGTTTGTGGCCATCATGGGGCCCAGTGGGTCAGGCAAGTCAACGGTGATGAATATGCTCGGGTGTTTGGATATCCCGACCACAGGTCAGTATCTGTTTCAGGGCATTCATGTCGAGCAATTAACGCGCCAACAGCGTGCTTTACTGCGCCGACATGCGCTGGGATTTGTGTTCCAAGGGTTTAATTTACTAGCACGCACGAGCGCCCAAGAAAACGTCGAATTGCCACTGCTATATCGTGGGGAGTCCGCAGCAGTTCGCCGAGAACTTGCCGCGAAAGCCTTGGATAGTGTTGGCCTAGCCGGCTGGGAAACCCACACATCGGCAGAACTATCAGGCGGGCAACAGCAACGGGTGGCCATTGCTCGCGGCATCGTGACCAACCCCCTCGTGTTGCTTGCTGACGAGCCAACTGGCAATTTGGACAGCAGTCGCAGTAAAGAAATCATGGGATTGTTAACCACGTTGAATCAAACCCGCAAAATCACCGTGTTAATGGTGACGCATGAGGCTGAGATGGCGGCCTACGCCAGCCGAGTGGTGACATTTGTCGATGGACGGGTGCGCGGGGACGAGCAACAGGTGGTGACCAATGTGGTTTAACGCTTTTTTGTTGGCGCTACGCGAAATCCGACGCAATCTCATGCGTTCTTTTTTGACGGTGCTTGGCGTCGTGATTGGCGTCGCCGCGGTTGTCACGATGGTGACTTTGGGCAATGGTGCCACGGTCATGGTGTCCGAGCGAATTTCAAATTTGGGTAGCAATTTGCTAGTCATGCGTGCCGGTCAACGCCTGGGTCCGAGTAGCGATCGGGCTGGCTCAAACGCGTTCAACATTCAAGATGTTCAGGCTTTACAAGAGCAAATTGTGGGGCTCAAGGCTGTGGCGCCAGCGGTAACGCGTGCCATCACCTTGGTGGCTGAAAACAGAAATTGGTCGTCAACCGTGGTGGGCACCACAAATGATTATTTCATTACGGGTAATTGGGTCTTAGCGGACGGACGAAAATTTGAAGAAGATGAGTTGAAGTCTGGCCGATCGGTTTGCGTGATTGGTGAGACCGTTCGCCGCGAGCTCTTCGGTGCGGTTAATCCCATCGGTGACCGACTACGCGTACGTAATTTTGACTGTCAGATTATTGGATTGTTGTCGCCAAAGGGGCAAGGTGGCATTGGTTTGGATCAAGACGACACGGTCTTGATCCCATTGACAACAGCGCAACGTCGGCTGTCGGGCAATTTAGATGTATCCCCGATCTTGATGTCGGTTAATGATATGGCTGATTCAGAACAGATCATTAAAAGCATTAAGCGTTTGATGCGCGAGCGACGAAACATCGCTGAGAATGATGAAAATGATTTCAGTGTGGTCGACACACGGCAAATTGCTCAGGCACTATCGGGCACGATTCAGATCATGACGGCTTTGTTGGGCGCTGTGGCTGCCGTTAGTTTGCTGGTGGGTGGGATTGGCATTATGAATATCATGCTTGTCTCAGTGACCGAAAGGACGCGTGAAATCGGGGTTAGGCTTGCTATTGGGGCTCTTGAACGAGAGGTTTTGTTGCAGTTTTTGATTGAAGCAGTGGTTTTATCAGCGTTTGGCGGTATCGCGGGTATCATCTTAGCGTTTGGTGCTTGTTATGCGGTAACAGGTTTGATGGGCTTGCCGTTTCTCTTTGATCCCGTCATCAACGTCATGGCGTTTGTTTTTTCCGCAGCCATCGGAGTGGTGTTCGGGTTCGTGCCGGCACGAAGGGCAGCGCAATTGGATCCAATAGATGCGTTGCGTCACGAATGAGTGAACCAAAAATGAACCGAGAAACAAATGACACCAGAATTAGATTTAGGCAGTATCGAGGAGCGCTTGCGCGTTGAGTTAGCAGAAGTCTTAGCGGCATTGGTTAATGTCACTGATTCGGCGTCAATCGTCGCCTTGGATCAATCAGCGGTGGGTCGTGTTTCGCGAGGCGACGCGCTGCAGCAACAAGCCATCGCCATCAGTCGCCAACAGAGGCTTGACATTCGTCGCCGCAAATTGGTTGCGGCCCTAAACCGCTTAGCGGCTGGGTCGTATGGGATGTGTTGCGAGTGTGAAGTCACGCTAGACCAAGCTCGACTAGATAGTGATTTGGCCGTGGTTTTTTGTATAGATTGCCAAGAAGATCGAAACGGTTAGAAACCAGCTGGCTAAACGAATTGGCAGTTGACAAACCCGAGCTTACCGAGTTGGGCATGAACAACATCGCCTTTTTCTACGCTTTTCATGGGGCCCAGTGAACCCGATAAGATGACCTCACCAGCTCTGAGTGGTTGGCCATGTTCAGACATGGTGCAAGCCAACCAGTAAGCCGCACGAAGCGGGTTGCCCATACAAACGGTGGCACTGCCAACGACTGCTACCGAGTGATTGACCCAAAGCTGCATGTCAATCTTCTGAAGCTCAATCGTTCCGAGGCGAACGGGCTGGTTGCCCAGCACATATCGGGCTGCTGATGCGTTGTCTGCCACGGTGTCGACCAGCGAGATTTGCCATTCTTTGACGACACTATCGACGATTTCAATGGCGGGTAGGGTGTAAGCCACGCTTGCGACAAACTCGGCAAATGAGGGTGGCTCGGCCTTAAGGTCACGATCCATGATGAAAGCCACTTCAGCTTCAACCTTGGGCGCAATAAATTCATCAAAAGGCACGTCATCGTGATCCAAATGTTCCATGCCAGCAAAAAGCAAGCCGTAGTCAGGTTCACTGATACCAAGCTGCTTTTGCACGGCTGCGGCGGTTAGGCCAACCTTTTTGCCCGTCACGCGGCCCAGTGCTTGGCGTTGGAACGGATGATTTATTTGGGCGATGCGATAGGCTTGTTCGGCTGTCGTGATGCCATAAGTTGTGGAAACTGGCTCAATCGGGCATCGGTCCTGTCGTGCTTGACGGATTGCTTTGGCGGCGGCTTGAATGTTGTCTGAGTCAGTCATGGTTTGGCAAAACAATTAAGGGATTCAACCCTGAAAATGTACTGTATTTTGATACTGTTCAAAGTCATATTTTTTCAGCCACCTTGCTCGAAGTTGTCGCAGCCTATATCTTTCAAGAAGCGAAGCACGATTTTCACGGCCATGAGTGCCGATGACGAACAGGGATCTCATGAAACAAAACATTCGAATAGGCACCGGTTCAGGTTGGTGGGGCGATCGTATCAGCCCTGCGGCTGAATTAGCAAAGCACGGCCAGTTGGATTATTTGTGCTTTGAAACCATGGCCGAGGCAACGATTTCAGCGGCTCAGGTGCGCGCCCGTCGTGACACAGACTTCGCGGGCCACGACACTTATTTGGAAGATCGCTTAAGAGCTGTTCTACCTGCCTGTTTGGCAAACGGTACCAAAATCATTTCCAATCAAGGCTGGATCAACCCGGACGCAGCGGCGGCCAAGGCCATCGAAATTTTGAGGCAGCTTGGTGCCACGGGCGTTAAGGTGGCAGCGGTTAACGGCAGTCTGATCACGCAACAGGTTTTGGGCTTGACCGACAAGATATTAGAAAACGGCCAATCGACACAAACCTTGGCAGACACGTTGATTTCGGCTGAGGTTTATCTGGGTGCCGAGCCAATTGTTCATGCGCTCGCTCAGGGCGCAGACATTGTGTTTACGGGGCGGGTTGCCGATCCCTCGCTTTTTTTAGCGCCACTGATGCATGAGTTTGGATGGGATCCTTTGGATCACAATCGACTGGCACAAGGATCGGCTGTCGGACATTTGTTGGAGTGTGGTGCGCAAGTCACGGGCGGCTATTTTGTGGATCCAGGGTTTAAAGACGTTGAGTGTCCTTGGGATCTTGGGTTTCCGATCGCTGAGGTCAACGACGATGGCAGTTGTGTCATCAGTAAGTTAGCGGGTACTGGCGGGTGTGTCACCCTTCAAACGGTTAAAGAGCAAATGCTCTACGAAGTACACGATCCCGCCCATTACCTCACACCGGATGTCACGGTTGATTTCACCACCGCTAAGCTCGAGATGGTTGGCCCTGATCGTGTCCGAGTCAGTGGGGTTAGTGGCAAACCGCGTTCGCCTACCCTCAAAGTATCGATGGGATGCCAAGAGGGTTTTGTGGGCGAGGACATGTTTTTTTATGCTGGCCCTGGTGCAATGCGCCGCGCTGAGATCGCCAAAACTGTCTTACTGGAGCGTTTTAAGATTGTCGATCTTCAGTCAGATGATTTACGAATTGATTTCTTGGGTTTGAATGCGATTCATGGTTTGGCAACACCGGCTGATGCGCCCGAACCGTACGAAGTGGCTGTGCGCGTGGCAGCTCGCACACGTACTCGCACGCAGGCTGAGAAAGTTGGTCGTGAAGTTGATGGCATGGCAGTGTCAGGTATTGCACACACGGGCAAGCGAGTGCCGTTTCAAGACCGTGTGAGGGAAGTCATTGGCATATGGTCTTCGCTAGTGGCGCGCGATGCCGTGCAAGCCACAGTCACTATTTCAGAGAGCTAATCGATGATAGTCAAGCTACAGCGCCTCGCGCATACCCGTTCCGGTGACAAGGGAAACACATCAAACATCGCCGTGTTTGCTTTTGAGCCACTTTTTTTCTCGGTATTACGCGAGCAACTCACAGCTGAACGATTTAAGGCTTTTTACAATGGTGCCATCACCGGTCACGTGATCCGTTACGAGGTGGCCAATATCGATGCCTTTAACTTTGTCTGTGAAGGGGCGCTAGGTGGTGGTGTTTCACGCAACTTGGGGCTTGATAATTACGGCAAAGCGCTGTCATCAGCGATTCTTGGGTTTGAGCTTGACGTGCCTGATGACTGGCGAGAATTATTACGCGGGTCTACAAACGAAACTTGCTAAATACTTGCTTTTTGCACCGTCATAGAGGCATGTTAGTCTTAGGGTGATTTAATTGCTGGAATAAAGTTTGATGACCTCAGCAAATAACGCAAAACCTGTTGCTGGTGCCCTTGGCCTGACGATTGGGGCACTTGGTGTTGTGTTTGGTGATATTGGTACCAGCCCGCTTTACGCGTTTGAGCAGGTTTTCACGAACACATTACATCCGGTGCCGGTGTCTGAGGCCAACGTTTTGGGTGTCTTATCGCTCTTTGCATGGTCCCTTCTGCTGGTTGTCACTTTTAAATACGTATTGTTTGTGATGCGTTTTGACAATGCCGGCGAAGGTGGCATTGTCGCGTTGATGACGCTTTTGATTAACAAAGTGCCTCGCCGTAATCGGTTGCGGGTCGTTTTTATTCCTTTGGGTTTGTTGGGGGCGGCATTTTTTTACGGTGACGGTGTCATCACGCCTGCTATTTCAGTATTGTCAGCGGTTGAAGGTTTACAAACGGTATCGCCCGATTTGGATCCCTACGTGATTCTAATTTCGATAGTCATTTTGATATTTTTGTTTGCTTTTCAAGGACAAGGCACCGGAAGGATTTCCAAGCTATTCGGGCCCGTTATGTTGGTTTGGTTTGTGGTGATTGGCGCACTGGGTATTGGAGCAATTGTGCAGTCGCCTGTGGTGCTTAACGCACTTAATCCAGTCCATGCATGGGTATTTATTCAAAACAATGCTGGCTTGAGTTTTTTTGTGCTTGGTAGCGTAGTGCTATGTTTGACAGGTGCTGAGGCCCTTTATGCTGATATGGGTCATTTTGGTGCGAAACCCATTCAGCGCGTGTGGATCTTCTTGGTATTTCCAGCGTTGCTCATGAACTATCTTGGGCAAGGTTCAATCGTACTGGCCCACCCAGAGAATATTGATAATCCTTTTTTTCGATTGGCGCCGGACTGGGCCCTACACGGTTTAGTGGTGCTTGCCACCATCGCAACGGTGGTGGCCTCTCAGGCGGTGATTTCCGGCGTTTTTTCAATGACGCAGCAGTTGGTGCAACTACGTTTTCTGCCAAGACTCATCATCAAACACACTTCTGACACCAATGCGGGGCAAATCTATGTGCCAGCAGCAAATTGGATCATGTTTGCTTTGGTGATTGCCTTGGTGCTGATCTTTCAGTCTTCAAATGCACTGGGCTCAGCCTACGGCATCGCGGTAACTGGCACCATGCTGATCACTGATTTTTTTATGATTGCGATCTTAATCCATAGTTGGCGTTGGCACTGGGCGCGTGCGGTGTGTTTGGTGGCGATTTACATCGTTATTGACAGCCTATTTTTTGGCGCAAATGCTGTAAAAATCCTTGATGGGGGCTGGTTTCCAATCGCCTTGTCAGTGGTGATCCTATTGGTGATGGTGACTTGGCGCAAGGGTGTCGAGGCCATTACCGATTGTGAGCGACAAATTAATCGTCCGTTGGCTGAGTTTATAAAAGATGTCGCTAACAAGTCGCCTTACCGTAGCCCAGGAACCGGTGTGTATCTCACCAGTGATGAATCCATTGCGCCGTCAGCTTTGGTGACGCAAGTCCAACGATTGTGTGTGATGCCCCAAAAGGTTATTTGTTTGCACATAGAGGTGCTGGAAGCGCCTTTCGTCAGCGATCAAGACCGATGTCAGTTAGAAGAATTGGGTGATGGCGTTTATAAAGTCAATATTGAATATGGTTTTCGCGATACCTTAAACATTACCAAAGCTTTGGGTAGCGTTTTTCCTGATGATGATCCAGTCAATGATTATGACTATACGTCCAACCGCCACGCCCTCGAGGCGCAACCTGGTAATGGCTGGGCAGTATGGCGTAAACGGTTTTTTCTAGTGCTTTTTCGGAATGCTATTTCTCAGTCGCGAGCGTTCCAAATGCCAGCTAATCGGGTGCTCGAGTTGGGATCTCGACTGGTGCTTTAGACTGGTGCTTTAATTCATGTGTGCTGTTTACCGACCGACTAGCGATACAGTTTGGGCCAAACAAACGTTAGGTCTTGACTTGCCACGCGTTGATCAAGATGTCTATCCTGGGCAATCTGGCCCTATATTGGTTCAAAGTCGGCGTGATGGTCGACGCGGTGTCGGCCTGGCGCGGTTCGGTCTGATCGCACCGTGGGCCAAAGACACGAAGCTTGGTCGCCATACTTACAACGCTCGAAGTGAAACAGTCGCCGTTAAACCAAGCTTCAAACAGGCGTGGCGAGCACAACAATTTGCCGTGGTTTTGGTGGATCATTTTTTTGAGCCTTGTTACGAAACCGGCCAAGCCGTCCGGTGGCAAATTAGGACGACTTCAGGTGAGCCATTTGGAATTGCTGGCCTTTGGCAGCGTTGGGTCGACCCCAAAAGTGCTGAAATCGTGGTGTCTTTTACGATGCTCACGATAAATGCGGATTCGCATCCAGTGATGCGACGGTTTCACCGTCCGGCAGATGAGAAGCGCACGCCTGTGGTGCTGCCAGGCGTTTTGTTTGACACCTGGCTTAGCGCCACGGTCGAAACAGCCCCGTCCTTTCTAAACCTGTCGGTGCTACCTGAGTTGGTGTCTGAGCCCGCCAGCGGCTGATAGACTTCAACTTTGCTAGGCATTTCATGGGATTGTGATGCAAGCGTTAATAGGTTTCACCTTGTTGCTGCTATTTCAAGTGTTCGGCGAGGCGCTGTCTCGGGTATTGCCACTTCAGCTACCCGGGCCCGTTATCGGTCTATTGTTGTTGTGGCCGGCATTGTCGAACACTTGGATTTTGCAGCACGTGCGCGCTGTGGCGGAGTTTTTGTTAGCTAACTTGTCTTTGCTGTTTGTGCCCGTGGGTGTTGGTGTGATTATCCACCTCGACGTGTTGGGGCCCATTTGGTGGCAAGTGGGTTTGATTTTGTTGCTGTCGACTCTGCTTGGGTTGGTCGTCACGGTGGCTGTTTTGGTAGGATTATTTCGGCGTGAGGGCGATGATGGCTGATTTTGTTGAGCTATGGACGTACTTGTCCGCCACCCCTTTATTTGGTCTGACGGCGACCTTACTTGTGTATGTGATGTGCGCGTCGGTTTATCAGCATTACGATCAGTCGCCCTGGTTAAATCCAGTGCTCTGGAGCATTGTCCTGATTGGCGCGTCTTTGCTTTGGTTGGGATTGCCTTACCAGCGCTACTTTTCTGGTGCGCAGTTTATCCATTTCTTGCTGGGCCCAGCCGTGGTTTCATTGGCTTTGCCGCTTTGGCTTAGGCGAACAGAGTTAAGGCAACACTTTGGGCGTTTGGTACTTGCTGGATTTTTGGGCGGTGCGGTGAGCGCTTTGAGTGCTTATGGCCTAGCGCGCTGGTTGCTACTACCTGAATCGGTGGCTTTGTCTTTGATACCCAAGTCGGTGACTGCCCCAGTGGCCATGGGTTTGGCTCAGTCCATTGGTGGCATTCCTGAGTTAGCAGCTGTGTTTGCCGTGCTAAGTGGATTGATCGGTGCATTGTTGGCACGATCGCTATTTGCTTTGATACGCGTGGGTCAAACCAAAGAGGACTGGACTCGGCGTGGATTTGCATTGGGGACTGTGTCGCACGGGATCGGTGCCGCTCGTGCGATTCAGGTTAACCCGCAGGCAGGCGCTTATGCGGGTCTCGCGTTGGCCATGCAGGTCGTGTTGGCTTCGCTTTGGATTCCTGCATTATTTGTTTTTTTTGGCTGAAAGTGCTCACGGTTTGGGTTTGTTCTGCGCGCGACGGGATTGGGCCGCCTTGTTGCGGCGGATTTCGTCAGGTGTGGTCGGTACAAAAGTCGGTACCATGACTGGTTTTCGGTTGTCATCAACAGCGACCATGGTGAAAAAACAGCTATTCACGTGTCTGGTGGCTTGGGTTCGGATGTTCTCAGCGATCACTTTGATACCGATCTCCATTGAGGTGCGACCTGTTGCGTTGACACTAGCCAAGAAGTTAACGAGTTCGCCGACGTGAATCGGCTCACGAAAAGTGACGTTTTCCACGTTTAGCGTGACGACATAGCGACCCGCATAGCGACTCCCGCAGGCATAGGCCACCTCATCTAACAATTTAAGAATGGTGCCCCCATGAACGTTACCGGCAAAATTGGCGGTATCTGGTGTCATGAGCACAGTCATGGTGAGCTGATGTTTGGGTCGGTTCATGGTGATCGCTCAAAGCTTCTGATAATGTTTGATGGTATCGCATGTCGTCTAGACTCACGAAACGTCTTTAGGACGGTATTCTGATTGGTGTGGAAAAAGGAAAGTCTGTGTTTCGTTTGAAATCAGTAATTTGTTTGGCTACTAAGCGATTGGCAGCAGCAAATTTTATTATGTGGTTCAGTATTTTTTTGGGCTGTTTTGCGATTGGAACAGCTGTCGCAAGTGAGCCGGTTTACATCGGCTTTGATGGCGCATATTCCCCCAAAACAAGTACTTCGGCACAAGCCATTGAGCTCGGTACGCAACTGGCTATTTCACAGATTAATGGTGCTGGTGGTGTCTTAAACGGCCGGCCTTTGGTGCTTGTGACCAAAGACAATCATGGCATTGCGGCTCGCGCAATAGATAATTTCATTGAATTCGCTAAGCGCCCCGACGTGGTGGCGGTTTATGGCGACAAATTTAGTACCGCGACCGTGCAAACCATGGGGCTTTCCAACGAATTGTCGATGCTTTCAATCAGTGTTTGGGGCTCCGCTGATCCTATTTCTGAAAACCCATCCGAATATCCTTTCGTCTACAGACTCTCCCTCAGAGACCAATGGGCTATTCCGGCAATGATGCAACATGCCAAAGCGCGGTATGGGGCAATCCGGCTTTGCGAAGTGATGCCTCAAACGGCACGGGGTCGCTCGGACGATCGTACTTTGGCTGCCAACTTAGAGCGGTTGGGTCAGACCGTGACTTTTGCGCACAGGTACAAGTGGGGGGCGACAGGCTTTACCGAGGTCATTAAAAGTTGCATGCGTTCTAGGGGTCAGGCAGTCATCCTTATTGCCAATGAAAAAGAGGGCGCACAGTGGATCAAAGCCATGGCATCTTTGCCGCCAGAGGAACGTTTGCCGACTGTCTCACATTGGGGCGTTACAGGTGGTGACCTGCACGAAATGGTGGGAACGGCAGTCAATCAGGTTGATTTTGATGTTGTCCAAACCTTCAGTTTTATCCATAACAAAAGGCCACAGGCCAAAGCACTGTCCCGTGAATTATTGGCTGACATTCGCTTTTCCACTGTAGAGTCCATCATCAATCCTGTGGGCATTGCGCAAGCCTTTGACATGACTCACCTATTGGCAATGGCCATCAACGAAGCAGGATCAACTGACCGCGTGGCGATACAAAAAGCCATGCAATCGATCGGTACATACGAGGGTGTGATTCGAACGTATACCCAGCCTTTTTCTGACACCAATCATGACGCACTGACAGCCGAACAAGTGTTGTTTGTTCGGCTACAGGCTGATGGCGCCTTGTTTCCCATTTTGGTGAAATGACTTACGGAAAGCAGGCGCCATAAGAAAAAAGTTGGTGCTTGCGTGGTGGGATTGGTTTATTTTCAGTGGGTCACACGATTATGTTTAAGGCCAGCGGGTTTTGGGCCAAAGTGAAGGTAAGGCGTCAGGATCATGGGTCACAAAAATCACGCATTTATCAGCCATCCACGGCGTCATGTTTTTTATAATCGATTGCACCAGGGGTCGTTCTAGCCCACGAAAAGGCTCATCAAGTAAAACCAGCGAGGGTTCTCGTAGCAGCAAGCAGGCCAGTTGAAGGCGACGGGCCTGACCACCGGAGATTCGATTGCCTCGAACGCCGAGCATGTACTCAAGGTTCTCCGGTGTGTCTTCGAGGGTTTTTTTAAGCCCAACAGCGGCTAATACTGATTTGAGCTGATCATCAGGGACATTGATCAATCCCAGGCTGAGAAACTCGCGAATGCTGATGTTAATCAGCTGGTCACTTTGACCAAGAAAGGCAATCTTTTGATATCGCATCTCGTCTGGTAAGGACAAAAGGTTAATACCTTGTGACATTATTTTGCCGCGTACCGGATCCAGTTCCCCGGCGAGTGTTTCGAGCAGGCTGGTTTTACCACTGCCACTTTTGCCATAAATAATGTGAGGTTGACCTGGTAACAGCGTTAAAGAAAAACTTTTTTGCCGGTTTGGCTGTCGCTGGCACACCAAATCATTGATTTCGATCGACGTTTGCAATTGCTCGGTGATGGTCTGAGGCACAGAGGGCCTTTTCATAACTTGGTATTTAGGTGCTTCGTTCGTTTCAAGCGCTTGTAACCGACGTGCCGCTTCTTCGGACTCACCCAATCGCCACAGCGCGCCAGGCAATGTTCCTAGCGCCTCGTTCAAGCCCAAAGTCATCAAACCCAAGAGCGCCAGGATGGGTGCTTGTACGGCGCCCAATGCCAAAAAGAGGACAAGTAAAGTCAGCGCTAGGGTGAGGGCTTGAACCGAATGCTCACCAACACTCGATACGACTTCTTGTTTAGAAACTCGCAACAGTTGCGCATGATCAATTTCATCTAAGCGTTGGGCACTGTTTTTTTCTTGATTGTTAGCGATAAGTTCAGCCATGCCAGCCAAATGATCAATCGCGGCAATTCTCTGGACGGCACGGGACTGCACAAGTTGCCGCGATTGAGCTCGGCCTTTGAGTGCGCAAATCCAAGCCACAACAAAGATAAGTGTGCCACCCAAACCGATCGTGGTGGCGACCAGGGCATTGCCCCAAATGGCACTGATGCTGATGACGCCAATGAGTGTGAGAAATGCAGAAAATAAAGGGCCAATGACGCGAATGGGAATGCCATCGAGTGTTTCAACGTCGGCTAGAAGGCGGCCCACCACATCGGCGTAGCGGCGCGAGTCAATGATGCGGGCAGGTCGCGATGAGATGGCACGAAAGGCGCGCACTCTCAGGTCAGCCAGAATGCGCAGAATGGCCTCGTGACCAATCACGCGCTCCGTGTATCGACCAAGCGTTCTCAAGATGGCCAGCCCACGAATAGCGGCAGAGGGTGTAAAAATATTCAAGTTAACAATGAGACCTAAGCCAGCCATGGCGCAGGCGGTGATAAACCAACCGGACACTGCGAGCAGTGCAGCACCCGCCAACCAAGTGATCGTCAAGCAAAGGTAACTGACGGCAAGCCAGGAGGCTCGTGGGCGGTACAGCCTTAAAAGATAAACCCAAGGCGTCATTGTGCGACACTTCGATTGGTTGATGGTTTTGTCTGAGCTATCGGTAAATTGACGACATGATCGCAGGCTCCTAACAGCGCTTGATCATGGCTAGCGACTAAGACAGCAACTTGCAAGCGTCTGGATAAGGCCACTAGGGTTTCTATCAAGCCGTCTCTTGTGCTTTCATCAAGTGCTGCCGTTGGTTCATCCAAAATCCAAAGCCGTGAGCCTTTTAAGAGTGCTCTGGCCAGTGCGATACGTTGCGCTTGACCACCAGAAACCCCTCGATTTTGTTCGCCAATCTGTGTGTCTAAGCCTTCGGGTAATGCGGGGTCGGGTAGCGTCAAACCGGCTGCACTGAGCGCTTCAAGCAATTGAGCGTCTGGCACAGTTTCTTGTTTAGACATCAGTAGGTTGGAGCGAAGCGTCTCATGAAAAAGGTAGGGGCGTTGACTGAGCCACGACCACTCTTGCGTTCGCGCGACTTTGCCTTGGCTTGGGCTCAAAAAGCCTGCGACAAGGGCAAGCAGCGTTGATTTGCCACTGCCACTGGGTCCAGAAACAGCGACCATTTCACCCGAAACAATCCTCAGAGACAGCTTTTGAAACAAGTCAGGTGACTCATCGGCAAAGCGAAATGACAGTTCCCTAGCATCAACGACTATCGCACTGTCAGGGGCAATGGGTTCCGGTTGATTCGACTGTTCGTGCGAATCAACCGGTTCGGCTAACCACGTTGCAAGTCCTTGGGACGCCGCTTTTGCGGCGCTCATGTCGTGGTGTGCTTGGGCCATTTGACGCAAAGGCAAAAAACACTCTGGTGCAAGCAACAATATAAAGAGGCCGGTCGATAACGTCAGATCAGCAGCTGGGCCGAAAGTGAAAATACCGATTAAGGCAAAACCAATATAGATCGCCAGTAAGCCAATCGACACGGCACTAAAAAATTCTAACGTCGCAGACGACAGGAACGCCACCCTGAGCACGCGCATGGATGTGCGTCGGTATTGATCAGCCGCCATTTCGACGTCGAGCGCGGTTTGCTCAATGGCTCCTTGCTTGCGAAGCCAAGACATTGCCTCGAGCCGTTCAAGAAGATGACTGGCCAAGGCGGCTTGTTTTTCTTGTTGTGTCTGGTGGATGCTTTCAGTGCCCCAGCCAATCAACATCATAAAGATCGGAATGATGGGTGTGGCCAGTAGCAGCAGAATTCCAGCCACCCAATCAACCCAAAACACGACAATAATGATCGACAGTGGAACAATCACAGCGCCTAATTGTGCGGGTAAGTATCGGGCCAAATAACCATGTAAGGCATCGATTTGTTCCAGATATTGGTGCGCCCACCATGCGGCGTTGCCTTGGGCTGCTAACCCAAATGGTCCTAGCCTTGACGCTGTGTGAAGTAGTTTTGTTCTCAGGCGGGATCGGATGCGGGCAGACAGCGTCTGACCCATTCGATCACGAAATAAATTTGCAACGTAACGAAGCAGTAGCCCTAATGCCGCTAACACCCACCACCAGGTCTTTGTTGTTTGTTCGGTAACGGCTGCGTCGATGATCAATGCAATCGACCAGCAAATGCCAACGAGCCCAACCACGCTGAGTACAGCGCCCAAGGCAGCCAAGCGCAGTTCAGTTTTGGCCCGCTTTTTAAGCTGACGAAGAAAAGAGGCCGGTGCCTTCTCTGGCACCGGCCCCTGTGACTGAGCTGACAGGGGGGAGTCTTCAGTGGTATCCACTACCTGCTGTTACCTTTCCTCTGAATACGTAGTAGGTCCATGCGGTGTACATCAGCACGAACGGAATGACGAATAATATGCCGATTAACAAAAACAGTTGGCTTTCTGGCGCTGAAGCGGCATCGTGGAACGTGTAATTCGGTGGCACCACATAAGGCCACTTGCTAAATAGTAAGCCGGCATAAAACAATCCAAACAAGGCAATGGTGCCAATAAACGGCAAGGCGTCGTGGCCTTTTCGCAGCCATGAGTACACAAGCCCTGCTGTGATCAAGGTTAACGCAGGCATCACCCACAGCCAAGAGACATTACCAAACCAACGGTCGTTCACATATTCGTCGATCATTGGGGTCCATACGCTCACGATCACAAAAAAGACCATGATCGCCATCAATAGACGATAGGCCCATTTCCGTACGCGAGCCTGTAGTTCACCTTCAGTCTTCAGAATTAACCAAGTCGCACCGAGCAAAGCGTATCCCACAATCATGCCAAAGCCGGTCATGACGGTAAATGGTGTGAGCCAGTCAAACGCGCCGCCTACATATCGAAAGTTTTCTGTTTTAAAACCTTGAATATAGGTCCCGACGACAGCGCCTTGTGCAAAAGTTGCCACCAGCGACCCGCCACAAAAAGCCACGTTCCAAGCGCCTTTTTTACCAGGCTCTGCTTTAAAACGAAATTCAAAAGCAATGCCCCGAAATATCAGACCCGCCAGTAACAAGAAAACACCAATGTATAGTGCTGGTAAGAACACGGAATACACCAAAGGAAAGGCCGCCAGTAAGCCAGCACCACCTAGGATCAGCCAAGTCTCATTGCCATCCCAGACGGGTGCGACGGTGTTCATCATGATGTCGCGCTCTTCTTCATTTTTGGCAAATGGGAACAAAATACCCACGCCCAAATCGAAGCCGTCGGCCAACACATACATCAAGACGCCAAAACCGATGATGCCGACCCAAATGTAAGTAAAGTCATACATGTTCGACCCCTTAAGCGTTGAAGAAAGCGGGTGCAGATGGCGCGCTGGTGTCGTCAGCCGCAGACATGGGACGCTTTGGCCTGCCGGTGTCAGAGCCAGCTGGCGCCAAATCAGATATGCCCGCGTTAACCAGTTTGCGTAGGTAGTACAGACCGGCGGTGAAGACCACGGCGTACACGGCGGCATAACCAATTAACGTCAGCAACGCCATCCAGCCTTGCAAACTCGGCGTTAAACCCTCAGCGCCTGTCATCATGCCGTAAATCAAGAACGGCTGACGCCCAATTTCAGTGACGAACCAACCCGCCAACACCGCAACAAAGGGAGCTGGGATCATAAAGGTCAGAAAGCGCAGGTAGCGTCGTGAGTCAAGGAGTGTGCCGCGCCAGACTTTAAAGGCACCCCAGATGCCTACTAAGATCATCAACATACCAATGCCGACCATGACTCGAAAACTCCAAAACACCACAAAAACAGGCGGCTGTTTGTCGCGCGGGAAAGCATCCAAGCCGGTGACCGTGCCTTCAGTGGAATGGGTCAGGATGAGGCTGGCAAGTTTTGGAATCCCAATTTCAAAATGATTGGTTTGCTTCTCTTGATCTGGAATGGCAAACAGCAATAAAGGCAGGCCAGACTCTGTTTTCCAGGCGCCTTCCATAGCGGCGACCTTTGCGGGCTGGTGCTTGAGCGTGTCCAAACCGTGGGCGTCACCCACCAAAAGTTGCATGGGTGCTATCACAGCTAGGAGCACAAGGCTCATTTTCAAGGCTTTAAGCGAGGTTTCGACAGCGTGACCACGCAAAATATAGAGTGCTGAGATGCCAGCCACCACGAAACCGCCGGTCAAAAACGAGGCCAGACCCATGTGAGCAAAGCGGTAAAAGAACGACGGATTGAAAATGGCTTCAGCCCAACTGGTGACGTGAATCATGCCGTCGCGCATATCAACGCCAGCAGGCGTTTGCATCCAAGAGTTGGCTGACAGGATCCAAAAGGAAGAGATAAAAGTACCGATTGCGACCATGTAGGCCGATAAGAGATGCAACCCAGGCGGTACTTTGTGGCGGCCAAACAGTAGAACCCCTAGGAAAGCCGCTTCAAGGAAGAAGGCAGTCACCACTTCATAGGCCAGGATAGGACCCAGAAAATTCGAGGCGGTGTACGAGAAATTGCTCCAATTGGTGCCAAATTGGAAGGCCATAACCAGACCGGACACGACGCCCATGCCGAATACAACGGCAAATATTTTGATCCAAAAGCCTGAAAGTCTCACCCAGTGAGGGTTTTTGGTGCGCCACGCCAGCGTTTCCAACACGGCGATATAGCTGGCCAAACCAATGGTGAATACAGGAAATATTGCGTGAAACGAAACCACGAAAGCAAATTGCAACCGCGATAAGAAGAGGGGATCTAGTTCCATGCTGGGCTCCAAAAGTCATGTGCCGCAGTGTCGATGGATCGACCAACCATAGATCGACTGGTGATTTGTGACACGCCACCCGTACATAGTACAAACCCTAATCCACTTGCCATTTGATACAGATCAAGGCAAGAGGGTTTATCTTTGATGAAACCTAAAGTTTTAAGCGGGGGCAAGGGGCGTCTTCTGGATCAATCGCCCTGATCGATTGATGAGACACAACAGTTAATCACTGGTTCATGGCTGATTGAGAGCCGGTTTCTAATCGCGCGAGTCCATGGTGCGATGGCACGGTCTGGACGATTGCCGACACCGTGTAATGTGGGTTTTATTCATATATTGCGCTAAGTAGGGTCAGTTTGAGTTCAAGAGCCCCCAAATGTCACTAATTACGCCTGACTCTATCGGGGTTTTCCTCGTAAGGTGGGCTGTAAATAACCAGCAACTTCACGGGTTGAGTTGATGTCACTTGAAACAGGTGTAACGAGTCAGCGGGGAAAAAGCACGAGTCTCCAGGCACCATTTCAAAGGATTCCCCACCCACCTCGACGTGGGCGGTGCCTTCCAGCAAATAGCAAACCTGCTCGATGCCAGGATGGGCGTGGGGCAGGGCGCTGCCGGATTGACCCAGCGTTCCCAGAATAACTTCCAAATGCTTGGCACCAACGTTGTGCCATGAGATCAGCCGTTGATTACTGGTCTCGGTGTGATTGGCAGGATGGTATGGTTCAACGTCTGCTTGACGCACCAGGTATTTGGATTTCATTTGTGCTGTCCTCGTCGTAACGCTGTTGGGTTAATGACTGTTGACCGACTCGCGCCAGCGTAACAAGCGTTCAATGCCTTGCGCCATGGTCACTTCTGGCTTCCAACCAATCGCTAAGCCAGCTTTATCGTGGGGGATATGGAAAGCGCCACCTGAAGTCAATCGAACTTTACCGGGCGGATCTGGCCGCAACTCAGGCTTTAAGTCGCTTGCACAGTAGTCCAAAACGAGTTGCACCAGTTCACCCGTTGTGGTCGGAGCCGGTCCGGAAATATTCATCGCGGTGTCAGTGGTTGGGCTTTGCAAAGCCATGACGTTGGCGCGTGCCACATCTGTAACATAGACAAAGTGCTTTGTTTCGCTACCATCGCCAGGCATCACGGGTGCTTGCCCTGCTTTGATCTGATCGTAGGTGTCCATGATGTAAAGCGCATTAGCGGCGCGGTAGTGTTGGCGTTCGCCATAGACAGTGGAATAGCGCAAAACGAGATAGTCCAGACCGCGTTGTTGATAGTAAGTGCGGCAAAGCTGTTCGCCCATGATTTTTGAGGCGCCATACAAAATGGCAGCAGGTGGCGCACCTTCAGAGTGAAAGCAAAGCGTTTCATGCAGTGCACCTTTAATCCCAGACCCGTACCCATAAACAGCATTGGATGACGCAAAGATGACCTTTTTGACGCCATTAATCGCACAGGCTTCAAGGATATTTTGCACACCCCGAAGGTTCACATCCATGGCGTTCCAAGGTGTTTGAGAGAAGCCAAGTGTCATGTACGCTGCCAATTGAATGACACCATCAACCCCTTTTGTGGCTTCAATGATTTCTGGCAATCGCATTAAGTCAGCCTTAATGAGGCGCACGCGTGGGTTGCCTTCAAGGTGCTTGATGGCATCAGCTGAACCAAAAGAAAAATTATCCAAAAGAATCACTTCTTTGACCCCCGCCGCTAGCAATTGATCGGCGGTGTGTGAACCGACAAGGCTGGCAGCACCCGCAATCAAAATGACCGATTGGGTGAGATCAAGGGGTTCGGTACTTTGTTTAAACTCAGACATTTAAGGAATTCCTACGCATGAAATAAATTATTCATTAAAATCTAACATCTCGCCAGATTACGTGAAACATATTTCCTGTTCGGAAACGAAATGAAAAATGATAGCCAAGCATCGGCAACCTACGTCCGGTTTTTGAACCTGATTCAAGCCATCCGTGAGTTACCCACGTTCCCGCAGGTCGATCCGGTTGAGGAGCGGTTGCTCAATGCATTGGCAGCCTCTTGGCATAACAATCATCGCGTCACTGTTCTCGAGGCGATGAAGCTAGCGGTTGACGTTTCCCCCACGACCTTGCATCGCCGTTTAAAGTCTTTGCGTAAAAAAGGCTTGTTGGCACTCAAGGTCGATGAGGTGGATACCCGTGTCAAATATGTCGTGGCTACAGAAAAAACCGATGCTTACTTTGCTGCCTTCGGTAAATGTTTGGCAGAGGCTCGGCAGCCATAATCGTGTTCAATCCCTTAGCTGTCCCAAACTTAACCGTCCGCACGTTTTTGGTTCAATTAGGCGTGGTCGCTGGACTTTGGATAGGCCTATTCGCATTAAATGGCTGGCTATTTGATCGTCTCGCGTTTTCCGAGCATGTGAGTTGGATTTTTTTACCGGCGGCGTTGCGGATGATTGCGGTTCTGCTGGCCGGTTGGGTTGGGGCCTTGGGTATCTTTCTGGGCAGCGTAGCCACCGGCATCTACTTACTCAGCCTAAACGACCCTGACTACATCTTGATTGTTGGTGGTATATCAGCACTCGCGCCCACAGCCGCTCTATTGCTTTGTGCCAGGTTTTGGGGGACGCAACTGAACTTGGCAGGTCTGTCTGCCACGCATTTGCTGTTGCTAAGCACAGTGTCTGCTGGCTTTACGGCGGTCATGCACAACGCATACTTTGTGTTTTTGGGTACAGTCGATGCGGTGGCTAGCAGCACAGGTGCCATGTTCGTTGGTGATTTGATTGGTACTCTCATTGTTTTATACGGCGCCAAATGGCTGCTTTATTTGCTGGTGCCAAAATCCGTGACAGGTGCGGTTTAGCCTAGCGAAATGCTAGGGCATGGACGCCGCATTTAAAGCCGAAGGGCAATCAGCCCCGCCACGATGACAAACGCACTGATCCATTGTCGTATGCTTAGCTTTTCACGCAGCAACGTCACACCAATAATGGCAGCAAACAAAACGGAAGTCTCGCGTGTGGCTGATACAAGCGCAATCGGTGCTACCGTTACGGCCCACAAGACAATCGTATAACCGGTGGCCGACATGGCGCCGGCAACTGCCGTGCTTTTGAGGCGGGTGCCAACGTACTGATACAGCGCTCGACCTTTGCCAATGGCTACTAAGACAGCAACGAACACGATGCTCTCTATAAAGAACAACCAAGCCGCAAAACTCAATGCATTGCCAGACAACCGTGAACCGTGAGCATCAATAATTGTGAAGGCTGCGATGGTGAGGCTGCATATCAGCGCCCAGGTCAGTGTTTGTCGTGGATGTGTCAAGTTTGATCGCAAGGCGATGCCAACAACACCGATACTGATCAGTACGATTCCCAGCCATCGGTCAGGCGCAAGTGACTCACCCATAAACAAGAATGCACCGAGCGATATCATCAGTGGTACGGAGCCGCGCATAATCGGGTAAACAACGCTCAGGGCAGCGTGCCGATAGGCGCTTGCTAATGCGAAGTAATAAATTAAATGAACCACCACTGAATAGAACAACACGACCATGCTTTCAGCGTTTGGCATTGGCAGAACGATCACGAAGGGCACACCAATCACCCCAGTCCAAATGATGATCGCCGCCGTGTGCAATAAAGGGTCGCTACCCCCCCTGACCAATGCGTTCCATCCCGCGTGCATAACGGCTGCACCAAGTACCGTTAGAAAAACAGGAAGCGAGTATTCCATGAAAGGGGACTTGGCAGTAAGGATATGATTTTTGAGTGATAAGTGCGGCGATGGTAGCATGATGGCGTTAGTTGGCTAGATGTTTTAAACGTCAGGGAAAAACCCAGCTTATGCACAAGTGAGGGCTTTTAGGCTAATGACAGCAAAGTTCAAACTTATCGATCTGGCAGTTGTGGCGCCTGTTACGGCGCCCACGTCTTTTTTTTATGGTTTGGACACGTCCCCAGTTGGTGCCGCTTTAATTGCTTGGGATGACCTCGGGCTGCGCTATCTGTCGCTCGCACCAACGAAAGAATCCAATCCAGCTTTTGAATTATCTATGCTGTGGCCGTTGTCAACGTTTTGTGAAAACCAAAAGAAAGCAAGCGTTTTGATAGACGCTGCTTTTAAGCCAAACTTCCCGTTACCGATTGTTCTTCAAGGCACTGAGTTTCAGCGCCGAGTCTGGCGCGAGCTCGTCGGCATCCCTTTTGGGCAGACAAGAACCTATGTTGATTTGGCCACGCAAGTTGGTGCGCCAGGGGCTGCGCGTGCAGTTGGCAGTGCATTGGCAGCCAATCGCATTGCCTATCTCATTCCGTGCCATCGGATTGTCAAAAAAACAGGCGGTATTGGTCAGTTTCGATGGGGTGGGGCTGTTAAGGCAGCGCTGTTAGCTCGCGAGCGTTTGGGTCAGGAAATAGAGCGCTGATGTCGCGTCAAAAAAAATCAAAAAAGTTCTTCCGTCACCGCTTGTCTGAGCCACGATCTCTGGGCGGATGGTTTAAACGTGCGTTCTTACTGCTATTTGTTTTGTTTTTCCTGTATCAACTCACGATTGCCGCTCAAGTGGTTTGGTTTCGTTGGTTTGACCCTCAAAGCACGGCGTTTATCGACGCTGAACAGCGGCGCCTAGCTTCGCTAGATCCCCCCCAGTTGATCGATCAACGTTGGGTTAAATATCAAGATATTTCAGTGAATGCCAAAAGGGCTGTGATGTCAGCCGAAGACACTGGGTTTGCAGATCATGACGGTATCGAATGGGAGGCCATTGAGCGCGCGTTCCGGGCTAACGCTCAGTCTGGGACCATTCGGTTTGGTGGGTCGACAATAACCATGCAGCTGGCCAAGAACTTATTCTTGTCGTCTGATCGAAGTTATTTGCGCAAAGCGCAAGAGATAGCCATTGCCCTTTTGATTGATGCTGTGATGGACAAACCACGCATACTCGAGCTTTACCTAAACGTCGCCGAATGGGGCGTGGGCGTGTTTGGTATTGAGGCTGCCGCACAGCATTATTTTGGTCGCTCGGCGGCGCGTTTGACTGCACGCCAAGCGGCGTGGTTGGCTGCAATTTTGCCTTCTCCGAAACGTTACGATCTAAATCGACAGTCTCGCTGGGTTGAGCGCAAGACTGAAATCATCATGCGGCGGATGCCCCAAATCGCAGTGCCCAAGTAGCTGCAGTCCTCTGCCTGTTTGCGGCCCAACACCACACGGCCCGACAACCTTAAAGAGTGTGGGTTTGTCAAAGGTCTGTGCCATTTTGGCCATTCCTTCGAGCGTACGCGCGTGTCACGACCAAAGAGTTGGCACTTTGAAGCGTTTCGCAAGTGACTTCGATTTTCTTAAGCATGTCGGCTATTGGGATGGCGCGTCGCCCGAGCGCATGGTGATATTTCTTAGGAGATGATTGGCCATTTAATGGGCCAATTAACCACACACTTTTTCAAATAGTGTGCATCAGCTTTCGAGTTCTTCAAATGGTTGCGCCGATGGGTATACTCAAATCGAATCAAAAAGCATCACAATTAGTTACAAAAAGATGACAGTGTTAATACTGTCGCCGTAGCCCGATCTGACATTATCTGGAGGAGTGACATCATGAAGCGTCAATTTCTAAAAACATTATCAATTGCAGCGATGGTTTCAGCTGGTTTCTTATTCAGTACCGACGCCCTAGCAGATCGCACCTTGCGATTGAGCTTGCAGGTCAACACCAAGCATCCTATTGGTGCCAACATCGTCTTCTTTAAACAGCAAGTTGAAAAAGCATCCGCAGGCAAGCTCAAGATTGAGATTTATGACTCGGCCCAACTTTACAAAGGCAGTGAAATTCCTCAAGCGGTCGGTTCTGGTGCCGTTGACATGGGACTGGTATTGATTGACGAGTACGCGGGTACGATTCCTGCGGTTGGTTTGTTTTCAGTGGCCTTCTTGTTTCCGAGCTACGAAGTTCTTGCCAAAGCCGCTAACCCCTCAAGCCCTGTGCGTCAAGAAATCGACGAGCTGATCCGCAAGACCGGCACCCGCGTGATGTGGTGGCAGGATTATGGTCCTATTCAATTGTTGTCTAAGGGTGACCCCATCAGTGAGCCTGCTCAGATGAAGGGCAAGAAGGTTCGCGTCCTTGGTAAACCTTCGGGCGATTTCATCAACGCGCTCGGTGGTATCCCCGTCAAAATTGGTGGCTCTGAGCAGTTCATTGCCTATCAGCGTGGCACGGTCGATATCGGCATGACAGGCACAACCGCCATAGAGTCACGCAAGCTTTTTGAAGTGATGAATTCAGTCACCATTACCAATCATGCACAGACCGAGTTTTTGGTGGTGATGAACGACAAGTTGTTTAACTCAATGTCAGCGCAAGAGAAAAAGTGGATGGGTGATGCTGCGCTTGCTGCTGAATTGAAAATGCGCGCTGAAACAAAGAAGGACAATTTGGATTCGGAGCAGTTCATCAAAGATAAGACCTCAATGAAAGTCATTAATTTGACGCCTGCCCAAGTCAAATCCTGGCAAGAAGCCGCCAAGCCAGCGATCGACGCCTACATCAAGGATGCCGGCCCAGCAGGTCAGCGTTTGGTCAATGAAGTGCGTAAGTTTTATTGATCGACTGTACTGAGTAGAAAAGCCGCATGCAAAACGATCACACAGGTCACTTAGCCCCCAGACTCAAGCCTTTAAGGGTTGTTGACTGGGTGGCTGAAGCATGCGGCCAAATTGGCTATTTCATGGTGATTGCCATCGGCTTGATGTTGACCTACGAAGTAATCGCTCGCTACGTCTTTTTGGCGCCCACGCAGTGGACGCAAGACATCGCCGTCACCTTGCAGATTTGGTTTACTTATTTGGGTATGGCGCTGGCTTTAAAGCAGCGTCAAATGATCCGAATCACCGCTTTTTTGGCGATTGCGCCCCAGTGGATGCGATATGTCATGGAAGCTTTAGCCTTGGTTGTGATTGCAGCCTTCTCAGCGGTTGCCACAGTCAAAGGGTACGACATGTTCCTGGACTCCATTGAACTGGGCCGACGACAGCCAACCATGCTTGCATTGCCCAATTGGATCGCCGAAATACCGATTGTGATTGGTTTTGGGCTCTTGTTTGTTCAAGCCTGTGCTGATTTGATCCGCTTACCATTTGGCCCTGCGCCCAGCTTTTCGCCGGGTGGTGAGCACGATGCCGAATCAATTGAGGCTGAGGCTGACGTCCAAGGCCAACGATCATGACACTCGTTTACATTGGCGCCGCTCTTTTATTGCTCCTATTTTTGGGCGTCCCAGTGGCGTTCTCGCTGGCTGGCATGGGTGCTGCGCTCTTGGCCATCAAGGGCTTGCCGATGGCCATGGTAGCTCAGAACTTGCAGGGGGCACTTGATAGCTTTGTGCTTCTTTCAGTACCGCTTTTTCTATTGATGTCCAATATCCTGCTCAAGGGGGGTGTCGGACGAGATTTGTTTGAAGCGATGCAAAAGTGGGTTGGCCATTGGCCGGGCGGTTTGGGTGTCGCGGCGCTGTTATCTTGTGGTCTTTTCTCTGCGATCTCAGGCAGCTCTGTGGCAACTGCTGCGACCGTTGGAACGGTCGCGATTCCCGAGATGACCAAGCGAGGCTACAGCAAAGGTTTTACGCTCGGGTTATTGGCGGCTGGCGGAACACTCGGAATTTTGATACCCCCTTCGATCCCCTTGATTGTTTATGGTGTTATCACTGAAGAGAGTATCGGTAAGCTGTTTCTCGCGGGTGTGGGCCCAGGTCTATTATTGATTTTGCTTTTTGGTATTTACACCGTGCTCTATGCCTTGGTGTCTAAGACACAGCAGCGCATCGCAAAAGCAACGGGCCCTGAGCGCACCAAAGCCACGTGGCGTGCCTTGCCAACGGTAGCCTTAGCGGTACTGATTCTTGGCGGCATTTACTCTGGTGCATTCACCCCAACAGAGGCATCGGCCGTGGGTGTTGCTTATGCCTTTTTGTTGACAGCCTTTTTCTTGCGCACCCTGTCTCTTAAAGCATTCTACGAGGCCGTCAAGCAAACGCTTAGCACCACCATCGTTTTGTTCTTGATTGTGATTGGGGCCAAAATTTTTGGCAAAGCCATCACGATTTATCAGATTCCTGCCATGATTTCTGAGCTAGTTGATGTTCACTTCGCTTCAGTTGACGGATTTATGCTGGTAGTTACCGGTATTTTGTTGGTGCTTGGTCTCTTTTTAGAAAGCTTGTCCATGTTGCTAATCATGGTGCCAGTGCTCTATCCCACCGTACTTTCGCTGGGCATTGATCCGATCTGGTTCGGTATTTTCTTTGTGATTTTGATTGAAGTGGCCTTGATTACGCCACCGGTTGGTTTAAATCTTTTTGTGATTCAGGCAATCGCCAAGACACCGCTTGGGGTCGTCGCCAAGGGCGTGTTCCCCTTTATTGTCTTGATGATGTTTGCGGTGGTGCTGGTTTACATCTTCCCAGGCATCGTGATGTGGTTGCCGTTGGTGTTGTAAGCCAAGCCGCCATTAATAAAAACGATGGGGTATTTTACGGGCCTGAGCTGTGGGGTTGTCCCAAAGCTCAGACTATTTAGATAACCTAACGCTCTTCGATCGGTTGATCTGCTTAAGAAACTGATCTAAGGACGCCTTTCAAGCTGGTGTTGACGTCAATAAGTACCGGCGCTTTAAGACTTCGGGCCTGGGCAATAACAGCGCTGACTTCGTCAAGCTGGTTGATACGCAATCCTGGCATGCCAAAACTCTTGGCCATCTCAACAAAATCCGGATTGAACAGTGTTGTACCGCTGGTTCTACCTGGATAGTGTTCTTCTTGATGTTTGCGAATCGAACCATAGGTTCGGTTGCTCGAGACAATAAAAATAATGGGCAGCTGGCGTTCGACGGCCAGAATCATTTCTTGGCCTGTCATTAGCATGCCGCCATCGCCGACCATGCAAATGACTTCCCTTGAGGGATCACGCATGGCACAAGCCAGCGCTGCTGGCGTGCCGTATCCCATTGCACCAGCCAGTGGTGACATGAGTCGACGGCCCTTGGTGAAAGGCGCATAGCGGTAGACGGGTGCGGCAAATGTTCCGGCGTCCAAGCAAATGGTGGTCTGCTCACTGGCGTGATCCATGACCGCTTTAACCACTTGTACAAACTCAACGTCATCTTTGGCCGTTTGCTCGGGCCATGTCATGTAGCGGGTACGAAAGGCATGCCAGGCTGCAAGCCAATCGCGATTTGGATGGCTAGCAGGCGGTAGGGACTGCATCAACACATCGGCAAGGTCGATCGGATCGGCAACCAAAGGAAAGTCAGCCTCAGTATCCCAGCCGACAACGCGACTGTCGGGATAGCAATGAACGAATGTCTGTGCCGCGCGACCATAAGCTGGAAAGCGGTAGTTTTGTGTGGTGATGTCGCCAAGCCGGGTTCCCAGGGCCAGGACCAAATCAGATTCGGCCAATAACGCCATTTGGTCATCAGGGTTGGCTAGTCCCATATTACCGGCGTAAAGCGGATGGTCGTTCTCAAAAAGATCTTGACGGCGGAATGTCACCACAACGGGGATTTGGAAGTGTTCTGCGAATGCTTTGAGGCACTCGCGCCCGCCAGGGCGTTCGAAGCAACCACCGGCCAAAATCAGGGGTTTTTTAGCAGCAGTGATCTGCTCGCCCAATGAGGCCATGACGCTTGCGGCAGGCACGCCAGCGATTTGTCGGCGTTGTTTGAACTTCTCGACGGCAACGGCTTGCTGCTGAATATCCTCAGGCAAAACAATGACCACTGGCCCACAAGCGCCTGATGTGGCCACGCGGATGGCCTTGGCCGCCGTTTCTGCCAATTGCGTTGGGTGCCGACATTCAAAAACCCATTTGGCAATACCACCAAACATTTGTTGATAATCGACTTCTTGAAAGGCCTCACGACGTAGGTCCTTTTCAGCGACTTGCCCAATCAACAAGATAAAAGGTACAGCGTCCTGTTGGGCGGTATGCACGGCAATGGCTGCATGCGAGGCGCCTGGCCCACGGCTGACCATGGCCACACCTGGGCGACCCGTTAGGCGGCCGTCAGCGACAGCCATAAAGCCAGCACCGCCTTCATGGCGGCAAGTGACTGTGTCGATTTGGGGAAAGTCAACGAGCGCATCGAGTACACCCAAATAGCTCTCGCCAGGCACCAAAAAGACTCGATCAATGCCTGCTTGAGAAAAAACATTAAGCAGAGCATGGCTAGATGTGACGGGCTCACTCATTAAAAAAACGCTCCAGATGAATTTATTTGCGCTAATTGGCGCTGCCATATTCTGAACAACGGTTGTACTTTGCACAACCCGATCAAATACTGTTCTTGCATACAGTACTGTATTGATGTACAGTAATCCTATTGCCTCAATCAAATTAGACAAGGACACTGAAATGACGGCTTTCACACAAACAGGCACGATGATCAATCCAGAACTCTTGGGCAAGCCCCTTTGCGCCAAGTCTGACGCCAAAGCCATACGCGCAGATATCGCATTGGTTGCCCTTTGGGCTGCGCTAGTGCCTGGCTTGATGTGGGTAGGCGCCATTGTTGGCTTCTAATCGTTAATCGTTAAAACGCTTGCGTTCTACCCTATTGATTGATTTGAGCTAGAATAGTGGGTTATTTACGTATCCTCTGCCCGGTACCATGTTTCCGAATGGGTTGGAACATGGAAAAGAAACAATGTCGCATGTGCTCAATAGCATTGCGCATGATGACCGAGAGCAAGATGCTGATGGAGTTAGAAAATGAATTTAATTGCAATTCTTGAGCAAGAAGAACTCGCACGATTGACCGAAGGCAAAACCATTCCTGAATTTGGTCCTGGTGACACCGTCGTTGTGAACGTGAACGTTGTTGAAGGCACCCGCAAGCGTGCTCAGGCCTACGAAGGCGTTGTTATTGCTCGCCGTAACCGTGGTTTGAATTCTGCATTCACGGTTCGTAAGATCTCCTCAGGTGAAGCTGTGGAAAGAACCTTCCAGTTGTATTCGACACAGATCGCATCGATTGAAGTGAAGCGTCGTGGTGATGTTCGTCGCGCCAAGCTGTACTTTTTGCGTGATCGTTCAGGTAAATCGGCTCGTATTAAAGAGAAACTCGTTCGTCGTTCTGCTGCCTAATGTTAGGCCGTAACGAGAACTGAGATCTGCAAAAAAGCACCCTTGGGTGCTTTTTTGTTTGTAGGACTTGTTTGAATGGTTACGTGAAACATGAGCAAATCGCCTGATCGACTTGTTTTGCCGGCTCGCCTACGGCCGCGATTGTCGTTCGATCCCAAGACACAACCGTGGCGGGTATCAGACGCTGAGTTTTGTGTCATCCCTGCGGTATCGCTTGAACCGTCATTTGTTAGAGACGTTCTCAGCGCCTCGATTGATCGCCCCCTATTGCTACCGGACGAACGCAGCCTTGCAACTTCTACCATGCAATCACCGCCAACAGAGGCGGCTGTTCTCGTGCCATTGGTGATGCGTGCAGGTGGTCTCACGGTGCTGTTAACCAAAAGAACAGACCATTTGCGTGACCATGCGGGGCAGGTCAGTTTTCCAGGGGGACGGGTTGAAGCGCACGACGAGAGTCCAGTCGCCACGGCATTGCGTGAAACCTTGGAAGAGACAGGTCTATCGCCAGAGCATGTTGACATTTTGGGGCGTCTGCCAAGGTACTTCACAGGGACGGGATTTGCGATCACGCCAGTGACTGGGCTGGTAAAGCCCCATTTCACTTTGACACTCGATACTTTTGAAGTAGCTCAAGTGTTCGAGGTTCCACTGTCCCATTTAACCGACCATCGAAATTACAGGCTTCACGAGGCAACGCTGCCCGACGGCCAGATCCGTCGTTATTATTCGATAGCGTGGGATGATTTCTTTATATGGGGCGCTACCGCGGCCATGCTTCGGGGTATGTATCAGGTTTTGGCTGAAGCCTTTTCTGCCAACAAGCGTCCGTAAAGTTGGTGCCGTATGGTATCAATGAGGCCTTTTTCAAGTGCTGACAACACACCACAACCGGGTTCGTGTTGGTGTGAGCAGTTGTAAAAGCGGCAATGACGCTTGTGCTCAACGAACTCAGGAAACCCCCGTTCGATGTCCTCTGGGCTCAGATGAGCCAAGCCAAACGCTTGCACACCTGGTGAATCGATGATGTCGCCTGCACCATTGGGCAGGTGATACAAACGTGTGGTGGTAGTGGTGTGTTTGCCAGCACCGAGTGCAACCGAATGCTCTTGCGTGAGAGCTCGGGCATTGGGTACCAAGGCATTTAGGATCGTGGATTTGCCCATCGCACTTTGACCAAGCAAAAGGCTTGTTTTGCCGGTCATAAATGGCATCAGTCGATCAAACACAACCGCCGTGTCTGTAGCCACCAATTCAACCATTGGCACGCCAAGTGATATGTAAGGGGCAAGGCGAATACGGGCTTGGTCAACACGGTCCCCAAGATCAACTTTGTTGAGCACGATCACGGGTTCGACATCGGCCGCCCATGCGCCCGTGAGTGCTCGGCCCAATAAGTCATCAGAAAACGTCGGCTCGACTGCTACCACGATAAACAGACGGTCAACATTGGCGGCAAACTGTTTGGTGCGCCATTCGTCTGAACGGTACAGTAAGTTTTTGCGAGGGTGAATGGCAAACAGATAACCCTCACTGTCACCATCTAGTGTGATGTCGACTGTGTCGCCCACGGTGGCTTCGTTACGCTTGCCCTTTGGGTAACAGCGTCTAACGTCACCGTTAGGCAGTTCGACATCATAGTGCCGGCCATGAGCACCGATGACGCGAGCACTGACGACTTGTTCGCTCATGCTGGCAGAAGCTGTCGAATGCGAATGCTGGCTGGTGGGTGGCTGTCATAAAAAGCGGAGTGCAAAGGGTCTGGCGTCAATGTCGCAGCGTTATCGTCGAACAACTTAACCAATGCCGAAACCAGATGTGTTGCTTCGCTTTGCTGGGCTGCAAACCGATCAGCTTCGAACTCATCTTTGCGTGAGAACCAACTCATCAGTGGTGTCAAAGCAAAAGTGAAGACAGGCACAACAAGAAAAAAAAGCAGTAGCGCCATGGCATCGTTACTTGCCAGCAGCTGTGGTGTGACACCGAGTCCCAGATAAAACCAAGGCTGTGTCGCCACAAAACCCAGCACAGCAAACATAATCAATGAAGCGGTGAAAGAGAGAATAAGCCGCTTAACAATGTGCTTGTGCTTAAAGTGCCCCAACTCGTGTGCCAGCACCGCTTCGATTTCGTTGGGTGACAGTTTGGCCAAAAGTGTGTCGAAAAAAACAATCCTTCTGGATTGACCAAAGCCCGTGAAGTAGGCATTGCCGTGGGCAGAGCGTTTAGAACCATCCATAACGAAAAGCCCTTGAATGGCGAAGTCGCAGCGCTTAGCTAACGCTTGGATTCGGTCTTTAAGTGCTGGATTATCAAGCGGTGTGAATTTGTTAAACAGTGGCGCAATCCAAGTTGGAAACACCAACATAACCAAAAGATTAAACACAGCCCAGCTGGCCCAAGCCCATAGCCACCAATATGTTCCAGCTGTTTGCATCAACCAAAGAATGAGAACTAGCAATGGCAGACCCAAAACCACCGCCAAAACCAATCCTTTGACTGTGTCGGCTAGAAAAAGAGCCGGTGTCATGCGGTTAAAGCCGAACTTGGCTTCGAGCTTAAACTGACGATAAATGGTGAAGGGCAGTTGCAGGGCACTGAGTACCACAATCACAGCAGCAATCAGTGCGACTTGGCGAGCAAGATCATTGGATATGAGCGCCATGAGCTGCGTATCGAACCAAGCGAGTCCACCACCGAGCGTGAGCCATAACAAAATCACGACATCAAACAACCCAGCAGCCATCCGAAGGCGAGTGCGTTGCACGGTGTAGTCAGCCGCGCGTTGGTGACTTTGGAGTCCGATTTTTTCGACAAACGCCTCAGGCACTTGATTACGATGTGTCTCAACGTGTGATATCTGTCGCGTGGCAAGCCAAACGCGCACAGCGGCACCGGCGAGTAAAAAGACTAAAAAGAGTATCGTTAGTGTCGTGGCAGTCATGTGAGAAAATGTTAAATACTGGGTTAATGCCTCGCTTTTACGCCAAGGCTAATAAGCCAGTCTACCCAACATTTTCCACGGATGCACCCGTTAATCCCGATCACCGATAGGTTGATGCCATGAAGCAACGTCCAGAAACAAATTCACCAGCAGCTGCCGCCTCAACGGTGCGTTCTGAAATGAGAATGGTGTGGGTTGACATGGAGATGACAGGCCTTGATCCGGAGAAAGAACGCATCATAGAAATCGCCGCCGTTGTGACTGAGCCCGATCTAACGATTGTGGCTGAGGCGCCAGTTTTGGTGATTCATCAGTCGGATGAATTGTTAAACGCCATGGACAAATGGAACCAGTCTACCCACAGCAAAAGCGGCTTGATCGAAAAAGTCAAAACATCAACCCTTGACGAGGCCCAAGCCCAAGCCGAGTTGATAGCGTTTTTGTCTCAGCACGTCCCGCCCGGTAAGTCGCCACTTTGTGGCAACACGGTCAGTCAAGATCGTCGGTTTATGTTTAAGTACATGCCAGCACTAGAGGCATTTTTTCATTACCGTACGATTGATGTCAGCACCATCAAGGAGTTGGCAAGGCGCTGGCAGCCCGCATTGCTAAAAGGCTTTGAAAAACACAGCAAGCATGAGGCTTTGGCAGACATCCACGAGTCGATCGAAGAACTGCGCTACTACCGTGAGCACTTCATCAAGGTTTAACGCGGGCTTTTTGTGCCTGCGCTTGCCGGCGTTTTGGCTTTAGGCGCACGATGTATTGATACCAACCGAACAACATCAGGGTGGATAAAAACAAACCCAATGCCGCCATCAGCCACATGGTAGCGGCACCTGGTGGCGCGTTGGCCAAAATCACCTGTCGCACAGGCTCCATGAACCCTTGACCGGGACCAAAACCCAAGTACCACCCGCCACCCAGACCAATCAAAGATAACGCCAAGGTTTGCATGACCAAAGGCACCATGGCAATCTTATGAGCGCGCAATAAATAAACGTTGGCGCAATGCATGGCGTCAATGACGTGAAACCACGGCAAGATGACCAGCAGTGACAAGGCGATGGTGGCAACAGCTGGATCGCTGGTATACACCGATACGATTTCAACTCTAAAGAAAAACAACACCAAAGCCGTGATCATGGCGCCAGTGAAAGCCACGGCCAGACCCGTCATGCCAGTTCGGTGCGCCAACTCGTCATCCTTTGCGCCGAGTGCCTGAGCGACTTGGGATGCGGTCGATAACCCGATGGCTAGCGGCATCATGAAGCACAAGGCTGCCAGATTAGACATGATTTGGTGGCCGCCAATAATGGTTGTGCCTTCGCGTGCAATAAAAAGTGCCATGAATGTAAAAGCGGCCACTTCGACCACGTAAGAGGCGCCCATTGGAATCCCAAGTTTTAGGATTTCAGTGATGCCTTTGAGGTTGGGCCGTCGCCACTTCAAATCAAATTGTCGGTAAAAGGGTTGGCGCATGATCCACCACAAGCCAATACCAAGGCTTACCCAGTACACAATGGTTGAAGCAATACCAGCACCAACCACGCCGAGCTCAGGGGCTCCCAAATTACCAAAAATCAGGACCCAATTTAGGAAAGCCTTTACCAAGATGGCAACCAAGTTGATCATCATGATCATTTTGGGTCGTGAAACGGCGTTGGCCATGGCGTAGATGGCTCGAAACATGAGTGCAGCAGGCAGTCCAAATGTCAGTGCCATCAAATAACCACCCAAGCGTTCGCGCACGCCTGGATCGACGGGCCCTGAAAATGAGAGCCACATATCAGGGAAGCTAAGCACCAACCCACCAAAAACAGACAAAATAATGGATACCCAAAGCCCTTGACTGAAGGCTTGACCGATTTCACTGTATCGCTTCGCACCATAAGATTGGGCTTGAATGGGTATCAGGGCGTGCATGACGCCCATCAATCCAATAAATACGGTGATGAATACGGCAATACCCAAAGCTAGCGCGGCCAAATCTTTCGGGCTGGCATGCCCAGTCATGGCGGTATCGAGCACGCCAAAGGCAATGCTGGCCCATTGACTGATCAGTATTGGCCAGGACTGTTTGAGGATGCCGCGCAATGGTGATGGGTTGCTGGGTACCTGCGCAGGTGCCGACGATGTTGTCATTGAGCCGGTTTGACCTCAAGCAGTCGGTAGCGGTCAAAGCGGTCAGCCCCTCTGGATCCTGTCCAGAGAGTTCGGGCGTTGGTGTCAAAGCCAGCATTACCGAGCTGCAAGCGCTCGGCTGTTGTTTGTTGCAGCATCAGCGGGCAGGCCGTGTTTCGTGTCACTTCAATGCGATCAAAAACGTAGAGCGATGCTTGAGGCCCTATGGCAAGGCCAGTGCCCTGAACGCATAGTGGTTGGCCCGCTTCGATTTCGGCCTGATTGATCACTGATTTGATCTCAGCAGACATGGGCCGGTAACTGCGGACATAATCAACCGTTGGCAGCCACAGCAGCACCAATAAAACCCAAGTGCTCGTTAGTCCAGCAGCGCAAAGCAAGGCCCCTCGCCAGGCCATTTTGGGTTGGCGCTGCAATCGCCAGATAATCACCAGTATCCAGGCGATGCTGATGACCAAAGCCATGGCTACAGCCCCACCAGAAAATGCGCTATCGTAACCCACCGTTTGCCGAGCGATATTGCGTGCCATACCTGGGGGCCAGCCTGTTTGTTGCGCGATCCAACCGAGCCAAACCAGCAGACCTGAGACAGAAAAGCACATCAGCGCAAACCAATCGACTGCATTGACAGCGCCACGGCGCAGCGTTGGCACTGAAAACGCAGCCAACATCGCGCATGGTACTGCCAATGCCATGTAAGTCAGTTCGCCGGCATTGGGAGTCACGCTGATGTTGATCAGCTGAGCGAGCAAAAATGCAGATGGGATCCAAACATGAGGTGATTTAAAGTGGCGCCGCCAGTTCCAAATCGCAATCACGGCGAGCGGCCAAGTTGGCCATAGAAACCAGGGCAGGTCTCTAAAGGTCTTGAGGTATTCGTTTATGAAGCGCCAACCATGTTGGGGTTGATTCCAGAACCACCACTCTCGGGCCCAGACTGGGTTGATGTGATGGACTGCTTGGTACCAAAGCCACGTTAGAAATAAGGCCAGCCCCAAGCCAAAAATCGCCCAAATGCGATGCCCAGACAGAATGCGAGGATTTGCTACGACCAACAGCGATCCTAGAAGAAGGGGTAAACCGCTTGTGCTGCCGTTTGATAGAAAGCCACCTGCAATGGCAAAGCAAAGAAGGCTTGCCCCTTGAAACGGTTTGTCGGTTAGTCGAATTGCACCCACCAGAGCAATGGCTTGGCATGCCAGCAACACGGGTGATTGAGACGTTTCATGAGTGCGCAGAAGGATACCCACTGTCGCAATGAGGAAAAGCACGCTGATATCAGCCAGCAGGCGCCCGTATTGGGCTTCTTTAGGCTCGCCACCGAAAGGCAGCGAGAGCGGTTGCGCTTCAGCTCGGCGACCAGCCAGATAAGTGCCGTACCAGAGGGCGGCAAGCGCAATCAATAACCAAGAAAATGTGGCCAGTCGCGCGGCCATAACTTCGTTCAACAGGGGGCTGAGAATGGTCACAAACAAGGCACCAGCCCAAAGGGGCAATGGTCCTAATTCGGGTACGGGCATCTGTCCAATGTGTGGGAACAGCCAAGCCCAGCCAGCTTGGTCTGCGGCTGTTACCATGGCAGCCAAGACGACCACGTCTTCAGCCTTCCACGGGTCGCGAGCAAAAAGGCCAAGCAGCGCGTACAACAAAACAACACCCACCAAGGCCAGCGTCGGTAGACGCGAGGAGGCGAGGGCTGTCAGTCTGGCGGGTGTTGGTGGATTTGGTTGCACGACTTTGCCTAGAAATAGCGCATTAAAAAGATCATTTGATTTTACGCGTTCGGGCAGATCACAAGCGCTTTAGCAGTGATGTCTGTGCGGGTCACGTAAATCGTATTGACAAACAAAAAACGGGCAACCCATGGGCTGCCCGCTTGAACCGACTGAAAACTGTACTTACTCGGCCGCAGGCTTGCCGCGTGTGCCGGATGTGCGTGCGAAGCGCTGACGAAACTTCTCAACGCGACCTGTCTCAACGATACGTGTTTGCGCGCCGGTAAAGAAGGGGTGTGACTCAGACGTCACATCACACTTAAATAACGGATAGCTAACGCCGTCGATCTCGGTTTTGTCACGGCTTGACAGCGTCGAGCGGGTAATAAAAGAATTGCCGGTTTGCTGGTCAAGAAACACAACATCACGGTATTCGGGGTGAATGCCTTCTTTCATGGTCTGTCCTTTTAGTCCTACTCCCAAGCCCGCTGATTTCGCGTTCAGGATCAAGTAGGCGCTGTATGGCCGTTTTCCGGCTGCTGTTTAACTGTTTACCAACTCATTTGTATCATTCTATCCGCTCGACCAAGCGAATTGGCGAAATCAAAAGTCACATTGATATCAACAAACATCAATAGAAACTAAGACGCTACGGTAGAAACTTAGCCGATCATTGTAGGGTTAAAGCCGGCTAATGGCAAACGACTGTCTGGTAAGGTGTGATTCAAAATCGCTGTTAATTGAGGAGTTGCCGAACAAATGAAGAAATCGCCAGCCACGAAAACGCAAGAATTGGACACCCCAGCGGTGTCTGAGCAGGATGGCGTGCGCTACTTACATTTTGATTCGCCTTGGGTTCAGGGGGCTATGGATATTGACAAGCCCGTTACGCTGACGTTGTCTTACACCCAGCAAATGATGGCCTGGTTGCTCTTTTTAGAGCCTGCGCGCGATCGGTCAATCGGCCAATTGGGCTTGGGTGCTGGGTCGTTGACGCGATTTTGCAACAAACACTTACCCAATCCCCAAGTTGTTGTTGAGCGCAACCCTGCGGTGATTGCGCTATGCCAACACTACTTCAAATTGCCCACAAATCGTCGACTCAATGTCGTACAGGCCGATGCCCAAGCCTGGGTGAGCAACCCTGAAAACCGTGCAAGCCTTGCCGTTCTGATGGTTGATTTGTACGACACCCAAGCCCAAGGCCCAGTGTGTGGCTCTTTGTCGTTTTACCAAGACTGTGAAAGGGTCCTTGAGCCGCCAGGCTTACTCAGCGTTAATTTATTCGGTCACCACAAAAGTTTTGCTGATAATTTAATGAGTTTGAGGGCGGTGTTCGGCGAACGCTTGGTGGTTTTGCCGCCACTGCCCGAGGGCAATCAAATTGTTTTGGCATTTAAGGGTCCAATGGCAAGATTTACCCGCCTTGACCTGTTTGAACGGGCTGATTGGCTAGAAGATAATTTTCAGTTGCCTGCACGCCGATGGGTCCGTGCAATGGGTAAGATAACCTCGATTTAATCGATATTGTCCTTTATTAGTTTGGGAAATTAGACAGATGGCAAACCTTTACACCGTGTTGAGCGATCGATTTTTAGTCAATCCCTCACGTATTGCACTGAAAACCCCTGATAAAACTTGGACGTATCAACAACTGCATGATTTGGTTGGCCAAATGGCCAACTGGCTGGCCACGCTCGCGCTAGCGCCAGGCGCAAGAGTGGCCGCTCAAGTTGAAAAAACACCACAAGCCTTGGCGCTTTATTTGGCTACGGTTCGAGCTGGCTTTGTTTACCTGCCACTGAATACGGCTTATCGGGAGTCAGAGATCGCTTATTTTTTGGATAACGCCAAGCCAGCGGTCTTTGTCTGTGACACGAATCATTTTGTTTGGGCTCAACCGCTCAGCATGCAATCTGGCGTGGCCCACACAGCGACCTTGGACGCAAGCGGGCAGGGTAGCCTGATGACGGCTATCGACACCTGTGAATCAGACTATTCGGATGCCAACAGTCGGGACGACGATTTGGCGGCGATTCTTTACACCTCGGGCACGACAGGGCGCAGTAAGGGGGCGATGCTCACGCACCGTAACCTTATCTCCAATGCCCAAACACTGAACGATTACTGGGGTTGGCAATCTGACGATGTGCTGCTTCATATGCTGCCCATTTTCCATATCCATGGTCTTTTTGTTGCCTGTCACGGGGCTTTGTATGCCGGCGCTCAGATGGTTTGGCTACCCAAACTCGATGTCAATGCGGCCCTAAAGTATCTCCCAAGCTGCACCATCATGATGGGTGTGCCGACCTACTACGTGCGACTTTTGGCTGAAACGGCATTTGATCGCGAGCTGACCCAGAAGATGCGCCTCTTTGTGTCCGGTTCAGCACCGCTTCTGATTGATACCTTCCAAGCCTTTGAGCAACGCATGGGTCAGGCCATCCTAGAGCGCTATGGCATGAGTGAAACAGGCATGTTGACCTCTAACCCTTACCAAACCGAAAGTGAGCAGCGAATCGGCTCAACGGTGGGCAAGCCGCTGCCTGGGGTTGATGTTCGGGTTGTGGATGACAACCAAAACACTTGCATAGCCGACCAAGTGGGTCATATTCAAGTCAAGGGTCCGAACGTGTTCGTGGGTTATTGGGAAATGCCTGAAAAAACACGCGAAGAATTCACTGCTGACGGTTGGTTCAAAACTGGCGACTTGGGACGCTGGGGTGGTAAGACAGCCCAGGGACAAGCCATACCGGCGAATTACCTTTCAATCGTTGGTCGCAGCAAAGACTTGATCATTTCAGGTGGCTTTAACGTTTACCCGAAAGAAATCGAAACAATCATCGACGATATGACTGGTGTGTTGGAGTCTGCAGTGATTGGTTTACCGCATGCAGATTTCGGTGAGGCCGTGGTTGCTGTGGTGGTGGCCCAGCCCGATGTTGCGATCGACACTGAGCAGTTGCAGCAACAACTTAAGCGAACCCTGGCCAATTACAAAGTCCCAAAAGAAATTCATCTGGTTCAAGCGCTGCCACGCAACGCCATGGGCAAAGTGCAAAAGAACCTTTTACGAGAGCAGTTTAGCCGCTGACCGTGGTACATTTGTCGGCTAATCGTTGGGTGATCTGATGCGCAAAATACTGCAAAAAATTTGTCTGTTACCGCTGCTAGCGATCCTCGTTGGGTGTGCATCAGGGCCGAACATCCGCAGTGATATCGACCCGCAAGCGGATTTTGCCCAATATCGGTCATTTGCCTTTGCGAACCCTTTGGGAACCGATAAGGCCGGATACACAACGATCCTCACCGGACGCTTAAAAGCCGCGACGCGATTGCAAATGGAGCAGCGCGGCTATGTGTATGACGAGCAGACGCCAAACTTGCTGGTGAACTTTTTGACCCAAATCAGCAACAAATCAGAATACGTTCCGCCGCCGCCAATGCCCTGGGGTGCCAATTACTACGGCTATCGAATGGGGTTTTATGGTCCGTGGGCGGGTTATCAGTTTCCCCCGGAGGTTATTCAATACACTCAGGGCGTCTTGAATATTGACTTGATTGACGCCAAGAAAAAACAGATGGTTTGGGAAGGTGTGGCGACCACGGTTATCAACGACATCGAGCAAGCCTCAAGTGAAGCCTTTATTGCGCCGTTGGTTGCCGACATCTTTAAGCGATACCCCTTTGTGGCGGGTTCACAAATGCAGCACCAATCTAAAAAGTAAAACCAGGTCTCGGTTCATCGGTGCGCGGGTTTCCGTGTGACGGGAAAAAAGTGGCGCATCGAGCATGGCACGTTGTAGCGCGTACCCATCTCTGCAATGTCAGTCGGTGCTTGGGAAACAACGGCTCTAAGCGCAAATCAATGGCTGTTTTGATAGGATATTTTTGACTCACCATGATTGAACTAGGCGTAAATATTGACCATGTGGCCACGCTACGGCAGCAACGCCATGTCAGCTATCCCGATCCGATAGAAGCGGCGGTCAGGGCTGAGCAGGCGGGCGCTGACTTAATCACCCTACATTTGCGCGAGGACCGTCGGCATATCCAAGATGCGGATGTCTACGCCATGCGTCCTCGCTTGTTGACCCGTATGAATTTAGAGTGTGCAGTCACCGATGAAATGCTGGCGATTGCGCTAGACGTGAAACCTGATGACGTTTGCTTGGTCCCAGAAAAAAGGACGGAACTGACCACCGAGGGCGGTTTAGACGTGGTCAAGGGCTTCAAAGCGGTCCATGCCGCGGTCTCTCTGTTGCAAGACGCGGGCATTCGTGTGTCGCTTTTTATCGATCCGGACGCGGACCAAATTCAGGCCTCGGTCGAGACAGGCGCGCGAATTATTGAATTACACACTGGCGCTTATGCAGAGGCTCGCGACGTGGCAACGTTGATTAAAGAAATCGATCGGCTTAAAGCAGCGATCGCGCTTGCCGTTACCGCGGGTTGCCGTGTTAATGCAGGCCATGGGTTGCACTACGGTAATGTGGCGCCGATTGCCGCATTGGCAGGCATCTCAGAGCTCAACATTGGGCACGCCATTGTGGCGCGCGCGGTCTTCGATGGCTGGGAAAAAGCCGTTCGGGACATGAAAGCGGCTATCGTACAAGCCGCGTTGGTAGGCCAACGCGGACAATCAATTGACTTGACAGGTTGTTGCGCATGAGCAAAAAGCAAAAAAACAATTCGAAGTCAGGCTCACTATCAAAACCATTAAAGTCACGGCGCGGTCCGGTCATGGTCGATGTACAGGGCATGGCATTAACGAGCGAAGACCGAGATCGTTTGATGCACCCACTGGTTGGGGGTGTCATTTTGTTTGCCCGAAACTTTGAAAACCGAGAGCAGTTGATCAAGTTAACGCGACAAATCCATCGGTTAAAGCGTCCCCGTTTGCTGATTGCAGTCGACCACGAGGGAGGGCGAGTGCAGCGATTCCGCAGCGACGGTTTTACGCAGCTGCCTGCCATGGCGCGGCTGGGTAAATTGTGGATGAAAGAGCCCTTGCGCGCGATGTCGATCGCCACAAGTGCAGGCTTGGTGTTAGCTGGTGAGTTGCGGGCTTGCGGGGTAGATCTGAGCTTCACGCCAGTTCTAGACTTGGATTACGGTGTCAGTGAGGTCATCGGTGACCGGGCTTTTCACCGCGATCCGCGTGTGGTCGCGATGTTGGCGCGCGCGCTAGTACAGGGCATGTCAATGATGGGCATGGGCTCGTGCGGCAAGCATTTCCCGGGTCACGGTGCCGTGACTCAGGATTCGCACCATGACATTCCCGTTGATCCACGCACGCTCACGCGCATCCTAAAAGAGGATGCCGCGCCCTACATGTGGTTGGGCAACATGGTCATTCCGTCAGTGATGCCAGCGCATGTGATTTATCCCAAAGTGGACGATCAGCCGGCTGGGTTTTCTCGGCGCTGGGTCCAAGAGATTTTGCGACAGCGCTTGGGCTACGACGGGGTGGTGTTTTCTGATGACCTCACCATGGAAGGTGCTCGCGTGGCGGGGGATATTACCGCGCGCGCGCAAGCGGCGCTCGGGGCGGGTTGCGACATGGTTCTTGTTTGCAATCGTCCGGACTTGGCCGATGAGTTATTGAACAGTTTGGTTCATGAGAGCGCTGTTGAGTCGGTTGCGAGGATAGAGCGCTTGATGCCCAAAGTGAAGGCCATGCGCTGGAACGTTTTAATGGACTCACCAACCTATCAACAGGCACTGAGCGCTGTAAAGACATTGGATGAGCGAGCCTGAAGCGGAATTTGATCTAAAGACATTCCTGGCGGGACTGCCTCACTTGCCGGGGGTGTACCGGCACCTTGATGTGAAGGGTGAAGTGCTTTACGTTGGTAAAGCCCGTGATCTCAAAAAGCGTGTTAGCTCATATTTTCAGAAAACAGGCCACGGTCCACGCATCGCGCATATGGTGGCGCGGGTTGCGCGAGTAGAAATCACGGTCACGCCCTCAGAAACTGAGGCTTTGTTACTTGAAAACAACCTGATCAAGCGATTAAAGCCACGTTACAACATTCTGTTCAGAGACGATAAGTCTTATCCCTATTTGATGGTTTCAGCCCACGCCGTTCCGCGCATGTTGTATTACCGCGGTTCAACGCAACGGGCAGGTGTTTTTTTTGGTCCTTACCCTAATGCTTGGGCCGTGCGCGAGACGATGCAGGTGTTGCAGAAGGTCTTTCGTCTTCGCACCTGCGAGGACTCTGTCTACGCCAACCGTACACGCCCCTGTCTGCTCTATCAAATCAATCGCTGCTCGGGGCCATGTGTGAATCACATTACCCCGCAAGCCTACGCTCAGGATGTTGCGCGTGCGACCCAATTTCTGAAAGGTCAAACGCAACAAGTGCTCACTGACATAGAGCAACGCATGCAACAGGCCGCCGAGGCGCTAGCTTTTGAGAAGGCGGCACAACTCAGAGATCAGATGAATGCGTTGTCGCGCGTCTTGCAGCAACAGACCATGGAAGAAAGCGATGGTCAAGACACTGATGTGATTGCGATTGTCATGGAGGCCGGTAAAGCTTGTGTCACCCTGGCCATGGTGCGTGGCGGGCGGCATTTGGGCGACCGGGCTATTTTTCCATCGCACACTGATGGCGATACGCCTGCCGATATTCTTGAGGTGTTTTTGGCGCAACACTATGTTGACCATGCGTTGCCAAGTATTGTGGTGACATCAACGGCGCCAGCCGACGAGGCGTTGATTGAACTGCTGGCCATGGCCGGTAAAACCAAAACACGATTGTTAACGCGGCCTCAAGGTGTTCGACGCGCTTGGTTAGAGCAAGCCGCGCGTAATGCCGCCCGGTCACTGACGCGTGCCCTATCAGAGGGGGGGGCACGAGAATCACGGACAATGGCTTTGGCTCAAACGCTGGGCTTGGACACGGATGAAGAGTCACTGAACAGCCTGCACATTGAGTGTTTTGATATCAGCCACACCGCAGGCGAGGCCACGCAGGCCTCTTGTGTGGTGTTTCGCCAGCATGACATGCAACCGTCACTCTACCGGCGCTACAACATTGCCGGCATTACCCCGGGCGATGATTATGCGGCGATGCGCCAGGTGCTCATGCGCCGTTACGCCAAAGTAGCTGATGGGGACGCCCCTTTGCCAGATCTGGTCCTTATTGATGGTGGTAAAGGTCAAATCACGGTGGCCCGAGAAGTTTTTGAAGAGTATGGCCTTGATATCGTTCGTTTGGTGGGTGTGGCCAAAGGTGAAAACCGTAAAACCGGCCTAGAAACCTTGGTCTTTGCAGACGGTCGTGAGCCTGTGGCTTTGGGCTTGTCCTCAGCCGCACTGTTATTGATTGCGCAGATACGGGATGAGGCGCATCGATTTGCGATCACTGGCATGCGCATCAAGCGCGCTCGGGCTCGGCAGTCTTCTCGGCTTGAGGATATCGAAGGCGTGGGCGCTAAGCGCCGCCAAAGGCTATTGAACCGGTTTGGTGGGTTTGGTGGTGTGAGTTCGGCAAGTGTTGAGCAACTCAGTTCTGTTGAAGGCATTTCTCCGGAACTGGCACGGCGCATCTACGATGCACTCCATCAAGCCTAAGCCAACCGTTCTCGAGTAGCATATACCTTATGCCACTGAATATACCCATCGCTTTGACTTGGCTAAGAATAGCCATCATCCCCTTTTTTGTTGGGCTGTTTTACCTGCCCGAAGCGTTACTCTCTCCACCACTTCGTGATGCCATCGCTGCTTGGTTGTTTATTCTGGCGGCTTTAACCGACTGGTTTGACGGTTGGCTGGCCCGACGCTGGAATCAAACCTCCTCGTTTGGTGCCTTTCTTGATCCAGTTGCTGACAAACTCATGGTCTGCGCAGCCCTTTTGGTGCTGTTACACCTTGATCGAGTCAGCAGTTTGATTGCCTTGGTGATCATTGGTCGTGAAATCACCATCTCAGCGTTGCGCGAGTGGATGGCTCAAATCGGCGCAAGTTCAAGCGTTGCTGTTCATTGGTTGGGTAAATTTAAGACCGCCGCTCAAATGGTGGCAATTCCCTGTTTGCTGCATTATCAAGACTGGTTTGACTTACCGGTCTTGTTGATTGGTCAGGTTTTGATTGTTGGTGCCGCCTTGTTGACGGTGTGGTCAATGCTCTACTATCTCAAAAAAGCGTGGCCAGAGATTGCGGCTCGCACATAACAACACTTGTCGGAATGATCGTCCATGAGCCAATCAGCGACCTTAGACAGCGGCTTTGAACCGAATTCGCCCGCCTTGCCACCATCAGATCGAAAGCGTGACTGGATGACGATTGCCATTGTCGGTTGTGCACACGGCAGCTCACACTTTTTTCAACTGGTCATACCAAGTCTATTTCTGCCGCTCGGTGTCGCTTTTGGGCTGGACTTTGCGCAGCTTGGGTTTTTGATGACCATGTTTTTTGTGGTTTCGGGTTGCTGCCAAGTGGCTGCAGGTTTTATCGTTGATCGCGTTGGCCCACGACCCATTTTGTGGTTTGGGGTGGCTGGGTTTGTGGTGGCGGCTGTGCTGTTGGCAACCGCGACGGGGTTTGGCACCTTACTGCTTGCCGCCGTGGTTGGGGGCGTTGCGAATTCCGTTTTTCATCCCGCTGACTTCTCGATTTTGAACCACCGAGTTTCGCCATGGCGATTGGGTTACGCGTTTAGCGTGCATAACCTAACGGGCACTCTCGGTTGGGCCTTGGCCCCTATTTTCGTTGTTGGATTGACGCAAATCTTGGGTTGGCGTGAAGCGGCTTTTGGTGTGGCACTTTTGATGTTGGCTGTGCTGGTTGTGATTGTTTTGGGTCGGTCTTACCTGCATGTTGAGGGTAGTGTGGCTCAGCAACGGCAACAAAAAATTCATCCAACTGTGGGTGGTGCACCAGTTATTTCAGCGAGCGTTTTGGCAACGCTAAAACAATTGTTGGCATCGCCCGCTTTGTGGGGGGCATTCTTATTTTTTTGCTGTGCCACGATTGCCCTTTCTTCGGTCCAAAGTTTCACCATTCCTTTAATGGGTAATCTGTACGGCATGACAGCGGTCTTGGCCGGCTCGGTCTTATCCGGCTATATGCTGGGCCAAATCATTGGTATGGTGGCGGGTGGGTTTTTGGTCAACCTTACAGAAAAAACAGAATACGTCGTTTTGACCTCTTTGGTCTTGGCCGCAGGCATGTTCTTACTTTTGGCCTCTGGATGGCTGTCAGTGGTTATGGTGATGCTGGTCATGGCGCTTGCGGGATTTTTTTCTGGTGTGTCAGCGCCGTCGCGTGACATGATGGTTCGCAAGGTCACACCAAAGAAGTCTGTTGGTTCGGTTTATGGCTTGATATACGCTGGCTTAGACGTCGGTTCAGCAGTAGGCCCGTTGTTGTTTGGTTTATTGCTTGACAGTGGCTGGATGCGTGGACCGTGGGTTGGTTCCGCTGTGGCGTTTGTAGGCGCCGCATTGTTGGCCGCCCAGATTGGGCGGGTTAGCCGACGCACGCCTACTGCTGAGCGCTACGCAGCAAGTTAGGTGGTTCCGTGCCAGGCGTGGCGCGCCAAGGGTTGATGTCCATGCCACCGCGGCGCGTGTATCGCGCATAAACCGAAAGTGTTTGAGGTTGGCATCGTTTCATGATGTCGCAAAAAATCCTTTCAACGCACTGCTCATGAAACCCTTGGTGGTCCCGATACGACACAATGTATTTCAGTAAGGCAGCGTGATCAATGGCGTGACCTTGGTAACCAATATGCAACGTTGCCCAGTCGGGTTGTCCAGTAACAGGACAATTGGATTTCAGTAATCTCGAGAAAACGTGCTCTGTCTTCACATTTGGCGCTGTGCAGTTGTTGAGCAACTCAGCATTCGGTTGGTAGTCTGTAATTGAGATGGATTGCTCATCTAAGCAACCCGTGAGCAACTCCTCAATGGGTTCTCGCTCAAAATCTGCGGGCAGTACCAGCGCCATTCGAGCTTGAGCGCCAATCGCATGATTTAAGTCCCGTTCTATACAGGCAAGCAGCGCCGCGGTGTCAGCAAACACAGTGTGGTTTAGGCTGTTTAGATACAACTTAAACGACTTTGACTCCACGATAAATGGGCTATCGCAAGGCACCCAGACCTTCAAGATAGCGGTGGCGGGTAGCCCGCTGGGCTTGAGCCAAGACAACTCGTAGCCGCGCCAAAGGTCCCAGCCGATAAAGGGCAGCGTCGTCACTTGCGCTAAGGCGTCCAATTGGGCGCGGCCTTGCGCCCGAGCGATTGAAAACAGCAGCGATGGATTGTAGTCACGTGGGTAACTGACTTCTTTACCCAAGGGCAGCGACGCTTCATTTTCGTGTGGTGTGTTCAGGTGATCAGCGGTCATGTCTTGGGTTTCGCAGAAGTGGTCTTTCAATCAATTGTAATCGGATGGTTTTCACTAAGCGAAACTTCACTTTCATAATATGAAATTGATTGATGCATTGCCGCAATCAGTCATTTCATAAGATTAAATAACGTATCGCATTACAAAATTTAATTCTTAAACCAATGATTTTATTGAAATATATATTTAATCTTATATAAGATATAAGAGTGTTGTGCCACGCAGCAAATCGGTAGACTTGTGTTCATGGTGTCCCAATTTTAGTTGTCCGAATTCACCTCAATTGTCTAACCATTAAAGGAGTTTCATCATGAGTAACCGTGAAAATGCTGTTCGTGCGCTGCAAAAAGAATGGGCAGAAAACCCCCGCTGGCAAGGAATCAAGCGTGACTACAGCGCTGAAGAAGTGATTCGTTTGCGTGGCTCGAGAGCCATCGAACACACGCTGGCTCGCCAAGGCGCAGAAAAGCTGTGGGACTTGTTGCACAGCGAGCCCTTTGTCAATACGCTCGGCGCTTTGACGGGTAATCAGGCCATGCAGCAAATCAAGGCGGGCCTCAAAGCCATTTATCTCTCTGGGTGGCAAGTGGCTGGTGACGCCAACTTGGCTGGCGAAATGTACCCTGATCAATCGCTTTACCCCGCCAATTCAGTGCCCCAAGTGGTGCGTCGTATCAATAACGCTTTGCTGCGTTCGGACCAGATTCAGTGGATGGAAGGTAAGAATCCAGGTGATGCGGGTTATGTGGACTTTATGGCGCCGATTATTGCCGATGCCGAGGCTGGTTTTGGTGGCGTATTGAACGCCTTTGAGTTGATGAAGTCGATGATTGACGCCGGCGCCAGTGGCGTGCACTTTGAAGATCAGTTGGCCTCAGTTAAGAAATGCGGTCACATGGGTGGTAAGGTTTTGGTGCCAACACGTGAGGCCGTGAGTAAATTGGTCGCTGCTCGGCTAGCGGCTGACGTGTCGGGCACGCCAACTATCCTTTTGGCACGCACCGATGCAGACGCGGCCGATTTGGTCACCAGTGATATTGACGACAATGATCGTCCGTTTTTAACCGGTGAACGCACTGTTGAAGGTTTTTTCCGGACCCGTGCCGGCATTGAGCAAGGCATCAGCCGTGGTTTAGCCTATGCACCTTATGCTGATTTGATTTGGTGCGAAACAGCCACGCCCAACTTGGATTACGCACGCCAGTTCGCACAAGCCATTCACCGTCAGTTCCCAGACAAGCTTTTGGCCTATAACTGTTCGCCATCGTTTAACTGGAAGAAAAATCTAGACGATGACACCATTGCCAAGTTTCAACGAGAGTTAGGTGCCATGGGCTACAAGTTTCAATTCATTACCTTGGCAGGCTTTCACGCTCTGAACTACGGCATGTTTGAATTGGCACACGGTTATGCCCGTCGCAACATGAGTGCCTTTGTCGACCTGCAGCAAAAGGAATTTGCGGCAGCCGAGCTCGGCTTCACCGCGGTTAAGCATCAGCGTGAAGTGGGAACGGGCTACTTTGATGCTGTAACCCAGACGATTGAAGGCGGTCAAGCGTCAACCACAGCTTTGACTGGATCGACTGAAGAAGCTCAGTTCGAATCAGAAAGCGCCCACGCCTAAAGTGTCACTCTAACTAATCCATTGATTGGCCACGGGCGAAGATCGGTTGCTCGTGGCCTTTTTGGTTAGTCTCTTTAAGTGTCGACCGGGTATCAGTCGCTATTTGTATTGTGTGGCAGCGCCTGTCTCGATCATGGCCGCAATGGTTTGATCGCTTAATCCCGCTTCACGCAAAATCATCTCTGTGTGTTGCCCCAATCTTGGCGCCAAAGCCGGCGCCACTTTTGATGATTGCATGGTCACTGGGTTGCGAACAAACCGATAGGTGTTACCCAATTCATCATCGACATCTTGAAACATACCCACGCTTTTTAAATGAGGGTCGTTTTCCAAATCTTCTAATCGGTTCACCGCAGCCGCTGGAATCTGGTTTGTTTCGCACAAACCAAGCCAGTACGCAGTGGTCTGGGTCTTAATGATGTTGCCCAACGTCTCGTAGACAAAGGCGATGTGTTCAGTGCGGGCTTCAATGGTGGTAAACCGTGGGTCATTGGCATGGTTATCGTAACCAGCTGCTTTAAAAAAGAGTTGCCAATGCCGGTCGGTGTAAGGCATGACACTGATCAAGCCGTCGGTACTCTTATAGGGTTGTCGCCACTTGGTCAGCGCGCGGGGGTAGCCCGCTGGCTCTTGGCGGTCTGCCAAGTGGTGGCCATAGAAATGCTCCACCAGAAGGTAGGCTGTCATGGTTTCGAACATTGGTATTTCGATGAACTGACCCAGACCGGTTCGCTCGCGCTGAAATAGGGCTGCCATGATGCCTTGCACGGCCACAAGCGCGCAGGTCTTGTCAGCGGCGATGGTGGGTAGGTAACGGGCTTGGTCGGATTGGCGCTGCATCAAGTCAACCACACCACTCATGCCTTGGATCAGATCGTCATACGCCGGCTTGCCCTCATAAGCGCCGCCCTCACCGAACCCGTACAAACCGGCATAGATCAAGCGAGGATTGCGTTTTAGAAGCGTCTGCGCATCCAAACCTAGCGCTGCCATCTTTTGTGGTCGCATGCTGTGCATGATGACGTCGGCTTGATCCACCAAGGCCAGTAAGGCTGCAATGGCAGCGGGCTGTTTTAAGTCCAAGCAAAGGCTTTTTTTGTTGCGATTGACGCCCAAAAAGATGGCTGACAAGCCCTTTTCGTACGCAGGGCCAGTGAAACGCGTTGATTCGCCAGTGGGTGGTTCAACTTTGATGATTTCAGCGCCGTAGTCGGCTAAAGTTTGGCTGGCGTAGGGCCCAAAAACAATAGCGGTCAGATCGAGTATTCGAATGCCACTTAATGCCGGTGCAGAAGGGTTCGGGGTCGCGGCGCTTGTGGGGGGTGGGTTCATGTTGTGTTTGTCGACCCGATTGGGTCGTCTTCTCAATCGGCAGTTAAGGGGTGGTTCAACAAATCAAAAGCTCGGTGCTAAGACCGGCGTGTCTAATCAAATCATGATACCTGAGTGCCTGACTAGGAGGTCGCTTTCCATATGTTGTACCCATTAGACTACGTTGCCGAACCGGCTAACCTTGCTTCGTTTCGCCAAGAAATTCGTGCGTTCTTGAACGCCGAATTAGCGGGCATGCCAACCGAGCAAAAGGCCCGTTCCTGGATGGGATCGGACATTGAGTTCAGTAAAAAGCTCGCCAAAAAGGGTTGGCTGGGTTTAACCATCCCAAAGTCGCACGGTGGCACTAATCAAGATTTTTTTACCCGCTTCGTGTTGTCTGAGGAATTGCTGGCCTCAGGCGCACCAGTGGCGGCGCATTGGATCGCTGATCGCCAAAGCGCTCCGCTTATCATGCGCTATGGCACCCCTGAGCAACAGGCTTTTTACGTGCCACGAATCTGCCAAGCTGAGGCTTTCTTCTGTATTGGGATGAGCGAGCCCAATAGCGGATCAGACCTAGCCAGTATCCGAACCAATGCGCAGCCCAACGAAGGCGGCTGGCTTTTAAACGGCAGCAAAATCTGGACGACCTACGCGCATCAATGCCATTACATGATTGCACTGGTTCGAACCAGTGGGGAATCGGCTGATCGTCACACGGGTTTGTCGCAAATCATTGTGGATCTCAAACTGCCCGGCGTCACGATCAAACCAATCGTTGACATGTCAGGCGATGCCCACTTCACTGAAGTCTTTTTTGATAACGTTCAATTGGCCCCAGAGGCTTTGATCGGCTCAGAGGGACAGGGCTGGGAGCAATGCACGGCTGAACTGGCATTTGAACGCAGCGGCCCAGAGCGAATCTATTCCAGCATGGCCTTACTCAATGCTTGGGTTGATGAGGTGCGTAGAGCAGGCGTGGATGACGACGAAACATTGGCACTGCTTGGCGACCTGCTCGGTGAGATGAGCGCTTTACGAGGCTTGTCGCTGGCTGTGACACAGCGCTTGGTCGATGGGCACAGTCCTGCGGTTGAGGCCTCGGTGGTGAAAGACTACGGCACTGACTTTGAGCAGCGGTTGGTTCGATGCATTTCAGAGTGGTTGGGTGCAAGACCGCATTTTCCTGTTTCAGGTGGCTTGCTCAGGGCACTGGCTTATTTGGAACAAATGGGCGTTACTTTCTCCTTGAGAGGCGGTACTCGAGAAATTTTGCGCGGGATTATTGCCCGTGGCTTGGCATTGAGGTGATGGCTGTGCAGATGGAATTATTTGATACGTTTGATCGTTTGCTCGGCGAGACTTGTGCGCCGAGCCAAATCCGTGAATTGGAGAAGAACGCTCAGACACCCGGCGTATGGAGTGCGTTGGAGTCATCCGGTTTTCTGGATATTTTGGTGCCAGACGCCGCTGGTGGTGTGGGTCTGGGCTGGCAAGATGCTTGGGGCGTTTTGTTTGCTGCTGGCAAGCATGCCGTGCCCTTTCCAGTGGCACAGACCTTGTTTGGCCGGGCATGCTTGGCGCATTGTCAGGTCGAAACGCCAAGCACGCCTTTGGCCTTGGCTGGCATGATTGACCACCAACCTGACGGCGTGTTGAGTGCCCGCTTGGTGCAAGGTGCGTTACTGGCCAGTCACGTCCTTCTACAAGATGAGCAAACCGTTTATCTGTTGCCGGTTGCGTCTGCCGAATGTGAGCCGGTCGGTGGGGCAGGGAGTTTTGATGCGCACCTGACTTGGCGCGGTGCCTTGGTTGCTCAATCAGTTATTGGCACATTGCCACGTGACACGGTGGCGCACGGGCTCGCGCTCGGTTTGGCTGTATTGATTGCGGGTGCTTGCGATCGGGTTCTTGAGATGACATTGACCTACGCCAATGATCGCGTGCAATTTGGCAAGCCAATCGGTCGCCTTCAGGCCATACAGCAGCAAATCACAGAAATGGCTGAACGGGTCTATGGTGTTCGCATGGCAACACAATTGGGTTGCCAGTCCCTGCCTGAGTGTGCTTGGCAGGCACAACCCAACTCAGCGGCATTGGCAAAATCCCAGGCGAGTGCGGCTGCTGTTCGCATTGCTAGCGTGGCGCATGCCGTGCATGGTGCGATTGGCGTGACGCAAGAGTACGATCTACAACTCTATACCCGTCGTATATACGAATGGAATAGGGCTGGTGGTGGCGCTAAATATTGGGCAACCAGACTAGGCCGCGCGGCATTTGATGGCGAGTACTTGCTTGATTTTGTACGCAAAGACTTGTTTCAAGCGGGGTGACAGGTCAGTTCCTTTAAGGCGGATAGGTCAAGAAGCTTGACTTCGCGTTGACTCACAGTGATCAGTCCTTCGCGGGCGAACCGAGAAAACAATCGGCTGACTGTCTCAAGCGTCAATCCGAGGTAGTTGCCGATTTCTTCTCGGCTCATTCGCATGAGAAAATCGGTCGAAGAATAGCCCAGTGCGGACAAACGCTCGGACAAGTTAAGCAAAAAAGCCGCTAACCTGGCCTCTGAGCGCATCGAGCCCAAGGCCAATAACACTTGGTGAGAGCGTGCGATTTCTTTGCTCATGATCCGCCGCACCTGCTGCTGCAACGAAGGCACAAAGCGGCTGATGTCATCGATATTGCTTAATCGGATCACGCAGACCTCAGAGTCCTCCATGGCCAGCGCGTTAGAGCTGTGATGGCCATCTGGCATCCCATCTAGTCCAATGACTTCGCCAGGTAAAAAGAAACCGGTGATCTGCACTTGGCCAGAAGCCTCTTCGAGTTGCGTTTTGATGGAGCCAAAGCGCAAACTGTACAAAGCGTCTAATTTGTCACCGTTTTGATAAAGCAGTTGACCTTTTTGCAACCGAACCCGTTCTTGCACCAATTGATCGAGTTGTTCGACTTCATGGCGAGCCATGCCCGCCGGTAAGCAAACGCTACCGAGCATACAGGTTGAGCAGTGGGGTGCCTCTGGCGACAAGGGGACTCTTTTTTGTACCGAAGTCATGACCACCCCCAAAAGAACATCCTAATCACGTCATCTTGCTAATGTCACGGCAAGTGTTAAAACCATCTTACCCAAAAAGCCTATCTTTTTGGTAATAGTTTTTTTGCCAGTCAATTGAAATACCTGTAAACATCCCTATATAACAATCATTAGAACCCAACGGGCAAGCTCGAAGTGACATCGGATCAAGCCCACTAAATGGAATTTGACCATGCGATTTGATAAATTAACCACCAAGCTTCAGCAAGCCATCGCCGATGGCCAAAGTCTGGCTGCGCGCCATGACAATGCTTACATCGAACCCGTTCACGTTTTGGCCGCTTTATTGGCCGACAGCGATAGTGGCGCGGGCAGTCTGCTGTCTCGCGCTGGCGTGGCGGTCAATCGCTTAACACCGGCTGTCGAGACAGCGATCAAGGCATTGCCGCAGATCCAAGGCGGTGATGGGAACATCCAGGTCAGCCGTGACTTGCAGGCGGTTTTGACGCGAACCGACAAGGAGGCAGGTAAACGGGGCGATGCCTATATCCCGACAGAGTTGTTTTTGTTGGCTTTGCTCGACGACAAGGGGCCGGCTGGTCGTGCCCTGACCGAAGCTGGCCTGCAGCGCAAACCACTTGAGGCAGCTATTGATGCGGTTCGGGGCGGAAATGCTGTGACCGATCAAGAGGGTGAAACCAAGCGAGAAGCGCTTGCCAAGTACACCACCGACTTGACTGAGCGCGCGCGCGAGGGAAAGTTAGACCCGGTGATTGGTCGTGATGATGAAATCCGTCGCGCCATTCAAATCCTGCAGCGCCGTACCAAAAACAACCCGGTACTTATTGGTGAGCCGGGGGTGGGGAAAACCGCCATTGTTGAAGGCTTGGCACAGCGTATCGTCAATGACGAGGTACCCGAATCGTTACGCGGCAAAAAAGTATTGTCGCTTGATTTGGCCAGCCTTTTGGCGGGGGCTAAGTTTCGCGGTGAGTTTGAAGAACGCTTAAAGTCTGTGCTCAAAGAGCTCTCTCAGGACGATGGCAGCAATATCGTCTTTATTGATGAGCTACACACCATGGTTGGTGCTGGCAAGGCTGAGGGGGCAATGGATGCTGGCAATATGCTCAAGCCTGCACTGGCCCGTGGTGAATTGCATTGCATTGGCGCGACCACGCTTGACGAATACAGAAAGTACATCGAGAAAGATGCTGCGCTAGAGCGTCGGTTTCAGAAGGTTATCGTTGATGAACCCAATGTGGAATCCACGATTGCCATTTTGCGAGGCTTGCAAGAAAAGTATGAAGTGCATCACGGGGTTGAAATCACTGACCCAGCCATTGTGGCGGCTGCTGAGCTGTCCAATCGTTATATCACCGATCGATTTTTACCAGACAAAGCCATTGATCTGATTGATGAGGCGGCAGCACGTATACGGATGGAAATAGACTCCAAGCCCGAAGTCATGGATCGTTTGGATCGACGCATCATCCAATTGAAAATTGAGCGTGAGGCTGTCAAAAAAGAGACTGATGAGGCCTCACAGCGACGCCTACAGAACCTTGAGCAAGAACTGGAATCGTTACAGCGTGAGTACAACGATTTCGAGGAGATTTGGAAAGCTGAAAAAGCCATGGTTCAGGGCACTCAGGCGATCAAAGAGGAAATCGAGCGCGCGCGTGCGGAAATGGCCGACTTACAAAGAAAGGGGCAATTCGATAAATTGGCGGAGTGGCAATACGGTAAGTTACCTGCCTTAGAAGCCAGACTCAAAACGGCTGAAAGACAAAGTGACAATGAGGCTGTGCGCCCACAATTGCTTCGCACTCAAGTCGGCGCGGAAGAAATTGCTGAGGTTGTGTCGCGCGCCACAGGCATTCCTGTCTCAAAAATGATGACTGGTGAACGCGAAAAACTGCTGAAAATGGAAGATCGATTGCACCAGCGGGTTATTGGTCAAGATGAGGCGGTGAGTTTGGTGGGCGATGCGATCCGCCGCTCGAGAGCTGGCTTGTCTGATCCTGCAAGACCGTATGGCTCGTTTTTATTTTTGGGGCCAACGGGTGTGGGTAAGACTGAATTAACCCGTGCCTTGGCTGAGTTCTTGTTTGATTCGGACGAGCATTTGATTCGAATCGACATGAGCGAATTCATGGAAAAGCATTCAGTGGCCCGATTGATCGGGGCGCCACCGGGTTACGTGGGCTACGAAGAGGGCGGTTACCTGACTGAGGCGGTTAGACGCAAGCCATACAGTGTGGTTTTGTTAGATGAGGTGGAAAAAGCCCATCCAGACGTCTTTAATGTCCTGCTACAGGTGCTTGACGACGGCCGATTGACCGATGGCCAGGGTCGGACTGTGGATTTTCGTAATACGGTCATCATCATGACCTCGAATTTAGGCTCTCAGCACATTCAGTCCATGGTGGGTAGTCCGTATGAGGCGATTAAAGAAGTGGTGTGGGAAGAATTGAAAGCACACTTTAGACCCGAGTTTCTCAATCGGATTGATGAGGTGGTGGTGTTTCATGCGTTGCAGAGTCAACACATTGAAAAGATTGCGGGCATTCAGATTGAGCGTTTGGCCAAGCGATTGGTTGAGCAGGACATGTTCCTAGAAGTCACGCCGAGCGCTTTGGCTGAACTGGCGCGAGCAGGATTTGATCCCGTGTTTGGTGCAAGACCATTGAAGCGAGCGATTCAACAAAAATTAGAGAATCCCATTGCAAAACGGATCTTGGAAGGCAAGTTTGGCCCCAAAGATGTCGTACCGGTTGATTTTAAAGACGGCGACTTTGTGTTCGAGCGAACATTACAGTAAGCGATATTTACGTGGTTATTGGCTGTGAATGGGTCAGACTTTACCGTCTGGCCTTTTTTTAACCATTTGTGCCCGAATTCTTCAGCAGGTATCATGAAGGGGTTTTTTAAATCAAACTTAGATTCAAGTACGAAGTGCAACACGTTTTAAAGACTGATGAAACACTTCGTACAGCGTTTTAAATCGGCGGTTTCAAGTGTGAAGTGCAACAAGCCGACGGTAATATTCGTCGGCATTAAACGTATCAGGTAAAAAGAGTGTAGCAGGGCATTTGAATCCGAGGCTTTTTCGAGGCCTGGTGTTTAACGCCCAAGCGACTGAATCTAACTCATCCTGACTGAATACTGATAGGTCGATTCCTTTGGGTAAATACTGTCGTAGCAATCCGTTGGTGTTTTCATTGATTCCCCGCTGCCAAGGGCTATGCGGATCAGCGAAATACACTTTGACGCCTGTGCGCTCTGAGAGCTTTTCATGCTGAGACATTTCCTTGCCCTGATCGTAGGTCATCGACAAGCGGCGCTGGGCGTCAATTCGGTTCAGCACTGTGCTGAAACCCTCCCAGTGGCCCACTTGACGGCGAGTCTGAACAGAGGCTGGACGTTGCGCAATGGGGCGCCTACCAACGATCTGCCCGCGACGCTCTCGCCCAGTGGCGTAACGTTTACGCTTCTTTTTCTGGCAACGAAGTTGTTTCCAAAGCGACCCGCCTTGGGCCTTATCAGCGTAGACATGTTGGTAAATCGTTTCGTGGCTAATAGGCAGCGAGGCGGCGATCTGCTCGGGGCTCCATTGCAAACTCAGCCGCTCAGCAACCAACGCCCGGGTAGCTTCATCGACACGACGAGCATTACGACTCGACTGGCCTCGCTCTTGGTAACGTTGGTCGGCTTGTTGAGGCCTGTAACCGCGATTACCTGTGTTGCGCGAAAGCTCCCTGCTGATCGACGACTTGTGTCGACCCAGCAGTTTGGCAATCTCGACGGGCAAATGTCCTGCTTTCATAAGCGCATAAATCTGATAACGTTCAGTTTGGCTGAGATGTTTGTAGCTCATAAGGTGACTTTGACTTGGCGGTCTGGAAATCTGAGATGCTAGAACATTCTCAGCCAACCCACCTGATTAATCAAAGTTGCACTTCGTACTTGAATCCACCAAATGTAATTTATGAATGACTCATCACAAAACTCACCAAAACCAATGGTTGAGAGCGCCCGCAGCGTAACCAACGCTTGCGTATCTGTGGTTATTCCTGCTTTTAACGAAATAGATAACTTGGCTGTTCTGCTACCTAAACTGCAGCAGATCCTCACTGAGTCCGGGTCGGATTGGGAAGTGTTAGTGGTCGATGATGGCAGTGTTGATGCCACAGCCCTGTTGATGCAAACATGGTGTAACACTCTGGGGTTTCGTTTTATTAAACTGTCGCGCAACTTTGGTAAGGAGGCGGCTTTAACGGCTGGTATTGAGGCTGCACAAGGTGATGTGGTGGTTCTCATGGATGCCGACCTGCAACACCCGCCTGAATTAATCCGTGAAATGGTTGTTTGCTGGGAAAGTGGCGTTGACATGGTCTACGCCGTGCGCACTAGCCGTGAAGATGAGCCATGGATCAAGCGGGTAGGGACTAAGTTGTTCTACTCGTTACTACGCAATGAACAAGGCGTCCAAGTGCCGCCCCATGCGGGTGATTTTCGGTTGATGGATCGGGCGGTGGTTCAGTCTTTGTTGATGCTGCCAGAACGTAATCGTTTCATGAAGGGGCTCTACGCTTGGGTTGGGTTTCGCACGCAAGCTTTATCCTACATGCCTCAAGGCCGTTATGCGGGACGTAGTCACTTTAGTGTGTTTAAGCTTTGGCGCCTGGCCTTGGCCGGCTTGATGTCTTTCACCACGTGGCCTCTACGGGCTGTGAGCATTGTGGGTTTTGCGGTGTCGTTTTGCGCGCTTCTGTATGGCATTTTTATTGTGATCAAACACCTGTTGTTCGCCAACGATGTGGCTGGGTGGCCCACAATCGTGACTGTTCTCTTGTTTTTCTCAGGGATTAACTTGCTCTCGCTTGGTATTGTGGGCGAGTACGTCGCCCGAATATTTGAGGAAGTCAAAGCACGACCGATCTACTTGATCCAACAACAAAAGGGATCAGCGGCGAGCGGCAAAGGCCCAAAGGCGACTAAAAATGAAGGTCAAGATGGCCACACCAATCAAAATCACCCCAAGTAATAATTCATAGGGCAGGTCGGTGTTCCTAAGGGCGATGGCGTAGCTGGCCTCGTTGATTAAAAAACCAAAGGCTGATATTAAGAAAAAGCGTGGCAAGCTTTTGCCAAGCCCAGCATGTTGCGATCTGAATGTCAGTTGATAGTGGCCTGTAAAGGAAACCACGAAGGCTACCAGCCAGCCAATGATGTTGGCCACCAAGGGTGCCCAGTGGGCTTGTGAGACCAAAGCCACCACAACGAGCCAGTGCACGATTGATGCGCAAACCCCGACCATGACAAACAAACCAAGTTGATGCGATAATTTTTTCATGAAAAGCGAGCCCGAAACTGGCACATGCGATGAATTCAAGTAAGCCTGCGCAAATAAACAGCACCATTGCACGTCAGGTGGCGATTTGTGCTGATGACTTTGGTGTTGACCAAGCCGTCAACGATGCCATTGTAGACTTGGCTGTCCAAGAACGCTTGAGCGCTACCAGCGTTTTGGTCGATGGCGCGGCTGTTCAAAGCGCCAATGAACTTTTGGGGCCGTTGGCCTTAGACATCGGCTTGCATCTGAATTTGACTGACGCGATTGGGCAACTCAAGGCCGCTGATGTCAAACCACTGACACGTTTGATCCTTCAATCCCACGCCCGACAGCTCAATCATCAGTGGGTTCGTGCGGGCATTGAGCGTCAGTTCGACCGCTTTGAAGGCCTTTTTGGTAAGGCCCCGGACTATGTGGATGGTCATTTGCATGTCCACCAGCTACCTATCATCCGAGACGTGCTGATGGATGTCCTCAATCGTCGCTACCTTGGCCAAAAAATCTGGTTGCGGGATACCCGATCGCCACTCGGCCTGAAGCAATCTTGGTCTTGGTCAGATCGATTTAAGCCATGGTTGATTGGCCACCTGGGCATGTCGGTTTTGGCTAAGCAAGCCCAAGCGTGGGGCTGGCAGACCAATCAAGGTTTCGCGGGCGTTTACGACTTTACGCGCGAGCATCCTGCGTATGACGAGATGCTCAAGCGATGGTGCGCCCATTGCAAAACGGGGTCTTTAATCATGACCCATCCCGCCAAGCAAAGCGTGGCCGGTGATCCTATTGGTCAGTCACGGGTTGATGAATATCAGGTGTTGGGCAGTCAGGCGTTCGGCCAGTACTTATTAGATGAAAAAATTCGTGTTTCGCGCTTGTCTCAAGTGTTCTCAACTTTGCCATAAAAAGTCACGCCAAGTTTGATTCGGTCGCGGCCCTGATCGCGGCGATGACGGTTGGTGTCTCGCAAAGAGTAAACGCAGCCGCAGTACTCTTGTTGGTAAAACTGCTCGCGTTTGCTGATTTCGATCATGCGTTGTGAGCCACCGTGCTTGCGCCAGTTGTAGGTCCAATAAATCAAGCTGTCGTAGCGCGCTGCCGCACGCTCACCGCAGCCATTGATTTGATTCATATCCTTCCAGCGAGAGATGCCCAGCGAACTGGTGATCGTGTCGTAGCCGTTTTCATGCGCATAGAGTGCCGTGCGTTCAAATCTCATGTCAAAGCACTTGGTGCACCGCTCACCACGTTCGGGTTCGTTTTCTAGGCCTTTGATGCGAGCAAACCAATTGTCAACATCGTAATCGGCATCAATGAACTTGATGCCATGATCAAGCGCAAAACGGATGTTTTCTTGCTTTCTGATTTCGTATTCTTTGACGGGATGAATGTTGGGGTTATAGAAAAACAAGTCATAGTCGATACCAGCGACCAACATGGCTTCCATCACCTCACCCGAACAAGGGGCGCAGCATGAATGCAGCAACACTTTGCGGCGTTCTGGGGGCAGGGTAAGGCTTGGTCTAACGGGGTCAGTCATGGTTTGATCCACATCAATTCATATTTGGATTAACGGTAGTGTAATCCTTCAATGCTTTGCCGAAAACACTGTCAGGGCCTGGCCAATAAAAAGGCTTTTTACTCAAGGTGTTTGCTAGGCACCCCAATTGGAGATTGCATCGATGAAGCAAAAAATTGACAGAAGGACCTTTTTGGTTGGCGCGGCTGCCTTAAGTGCCGCTGGCTGGAGTGCCTCGGGGAAAGACCGTGGCGAGCGTCAAGTTCCAAGTGCCTGTAGCCGTCGACCACATGATTGCAGCAGCCAACGGCCTAGCCTCACCAAAGATCTACAACGGCTACACCTCTTGTCCGCTAGTTACCGGCTTGGGTAAGGCAATGTTGATTGAGTTTGACTATGCCGGCAACCTCACGCCGTCCTTTCCTTTCATTGATCCGCTGCAAGAACTTTGGATTTCTTGGTTTATTGAAGAGAAAGCCTTGCTAGGCACTTATCGCGCCATGCTGCGTGGCTACGCTTAAATTAGGAGAAATAAAAAATGGATGAGATTTCGATATCAATGATCGTGGTGACGCTTTGGGAAACCTTTGGTGGGCTCAGTGTCATGGCAGCAATAGTGGGTGTGATCTTGTTTGGGATGCTGGTTGCTGGTTTTGTGCGAGCGCGTGCCAAAGGCATGCCAGCCAGTCGGCTTTTTAGACAGGGCGTGCTGATCATGTTGGTGCTTGCAGCTGTCATCACACCATTTGTACCCCTTTGGACTTTGGCTCCGGTCGGGAACCTGCACGGGCTTGTTGATTATGTTTTTGCGTACGGCATCGCGTTAGCGCCCGCGTCGATTGTTGGTGTTTTTTGGGTCGACATCAGGTCTCGGCTTCAGCAGGCAGTGCCAAGCTAAAGCCGCGCGCTTATCGCATTAATCACCCAAAACGGTTTCCCAAAGCGCACGGACGGCTTGTCGCGTTTCCTTCATTTCTTGTGGTGCGACGCGGGCACGCTCAGCGCCTTGCAATCTCAGGGCGTGTTGTCGTTTGCGCAATACGCGATACGCTTGGATAGCTTGTGCAGCCAGATCTTTAGGAATGAGCCCGAGTTCACCGCAACGACCCAACAAGGCAATGTTGCCAAGGTTTGGGATGAGTTCAGGATGCTTGCGGGCGTGGAGCAAGACCAGGTATTGAGTGACAAACTCCAAATCAACCATGCCGCCAGCATCGTGTTTAAGGTCAAATCGTTCGGTTTTATTGGGGTGGCCTTCGCCGATTTTGACGCGCATTTGGCGAACCTCTTTCGACAGCTTTTCTGAGTCGCGCGGTAAAGTCAGGACTGTTTGGCGAATGCTTTCAAATGAGGCGCCAACCGCTGGATCACCAACCACATGACGCGCTCTCGTAATGGCTTGGTGCTCCCAAGCCCAAGCGTGTTTTGTTTGATATTGCTCAAACGCCTCAATTGAGACGGCAAGCAGTCCCGCATCGCCGTCTGGTCTTAAGCGCAGATCAACCTCGTAAAGACGGCCAGACGATGTCATGGTCGATAGCCAGGACGTTAATCGTCTGGCCAGTTTGGCGTATGTTTCAGCGGCATTTTCATCGGGATCATCGAATAAAAACACCAAATCAAGATCGGACGAATAGCCGAGCTCTTTGCCGCCGAGTTTGCCATAAGCAATGATGGCAAATTTTGGGGCAGGAACCTCGTTTGACGAGGATTTAAGCACCAACGGCCATACCCATTGCAAAGTCAGTTCGAGCAACAAGTCGGCCAGCGCTGACAATTGATCGGCGAGCGCTTCAACGGACAACACACCCGCAATGTCTTGCGCCAACAGTTGAAAGCTCACTTGCCTTTGAAGATCACGCATCAAATTCATTTGCTGTTCGACATCAGGCGAACCGTCAGCGAGCAAACAAGCACCCAAGTCAGCCGTCAAGTTAGCGCGTACCCGTTCGAAGTCAATGGGCTCCATGAGGCTGCGCCAGTCAATCAAACTGTCTAATACAACGGGGTGCTGAATAACGTATTGGGAGGCCCAAGGGCTTGCTGACATCAGCTTAGCCACCCGTGCTAATGTGTGTGGGAATTCAACGAGCAGCGCCAAGTAAGCACTGCGTTGGGCGATCGTTTCGATTAAATCCAATAAGCGCAAGGCTGTGATTTTTGGCGCATCGGTGGCTAGGGCCGCTTGTAAAAGAAGGGGCACTAGCTCGTCGACCCGTGTCCGGCTTTGATGGGTGAGTCCACGGATTCGGTGGCCGTCTAAAAAAGCGTCGATACGCTTGGCTAAGTCGCTCGCGTCGGCGCCAAAGGCCTCAATCAGACTCTCAGTGTCTGATTGTTTTGGCGGATGTGTGCTGTCAAGTAATTGGGCGGGATCGCTGCGATCAACGTCAGTCGAATTCTCTTTGGCGACATCATCAGAATCTTCTGAGGGCTGAGTGAGGCCAGCCAAGCGAAAGGCATCTCGAAACACCGCTGAAACGCGCGAGCGATGTTGCGCCAACACGTTTTCAAAAGCGGTCGCAGTCATGCCCATGGCCACGGCTAGCGCATCGCGCAGTTCGCCGTTATCAGGTAGCAGGTGGGTTTGTGCATCTTCGCGATACTGCAGCATATGCTCTAAACGCCTTAAAAAGTGGTAGGCGCTTTCTAGGTCTTGGCTGATCTCCCTTGGTATGAGTCCGGCACGTTCTTGCGCTTGTAGCGCGCTAAGTAGGCCGCGTTGCTGCAAGGCTGGCATTTTGCCGCCACGAATCAGTTGGGTCAGTTGAACAACAAACTCAATCTCTCGTATGCCACCATCACCGAGCTTGATGTTACGTTCGGTGTCAAGCCCGTTGCGCGCCGAAGCCCGTTTTTGCCAGTCTTGCCGAATACGTTCACGCAGGTCACGCAAGGCGGCTAAAGCGTCAAAGTCGAAGTACTTGCGGTAGACGAAAGGCACGCGCATGCTTTCAACGTGCTGAATTGTCAAGCTGCTGTCACTGTTTGGCCATGCGCAAGCGGGCATGATCCGCCCCTTTAACCAAGCGTATCTTTCCCATTCTCGACCTTGGGTAAAAAGATATTGCTCGAAGGCATCGAGACTCCAAGCCAGTGGGCCAGAGTCGCCGTCAGGTCGAAGTCTTAAGTCGGTTCTGAAGACTTGGCCGTGTTGATCAAGCGCTGAGATGATTGGCATCATTTGGCGAGTCAACTTGCCATAAAATTCGTGGTGAGAAATCGGTCTAGCCCCATCGGTTTCACCTTCTTCGCCGTAGAGCATGATGAGGTCGATGTCTGAAGAAACATTCAGTTCGCATCCCCCGAGCTTACCCATCCCGACAATGATCATTTCTTGAGGCAACCCCGTGCTTGACTCTCGGGGCACCCCATGAACAGCAGTCAGCGCGTTGATAACTGAACGATAAGCCTGTTCAACGGCAATGTCAGCCAGTGTGGTCATGGCGCCAGTGACCTCTGGCAAATCGGCAAGGCCCGCGATGTCGCGCACCATGACGGTATAAAAAACGCGTTCGCGCAGTTGGCGCAGAACCCGTCGGCAGTCATCTGTGCTCAGGCTGGCGTTCTCAGGTGCCACCCCAGCCAGTTCTTCGAACCAAATGCGTGTGATGGCTTGGTCAACAGGCGTTTGGCTGGCGTTTTGCAGCCATAAAGCCAATGAATCGTCGGCATATAGCCGCCGCCTTAGAGCGCCAGACCATGCAATGGCCGGATCAAGAAAAGCTTTGTGTGTCATGTTGTTTCTAAATTTAAGCGAGCTGAAAGCAAATTAACCGAAACAGAACCGCATTTACAGACAGAATGTCACGGTAATACACCCTAAAACGATTACGATATCTTATTCGTCATCACTTATGCCGCTTTTATTTTGCGTTTATTCAAACCGATCGTTCGTTTGGCTTTGCTGTTGCTGGTTGCCGGCTACTTTGTGTCTGCCGCCGTCATGCTTTTTACGCGCTACTGGGTGTTGCCGCGCATCGATCAGTGGCGGCCAGCGATCGAGCAAGTTGTCAGTGAGTCGGTGGGTTCGCCCGTTCAAATCGGTCAAATTCAAGCACGCTGGCGCTCGCTCAATGCGGTACTTGATATCAAGGACATCACAATCCTAGGGTCAGATGGTGCACCTGGGCTGAAGATCCCGACTGCGGATGCCATCGTTTCATGGCGCAGCCTTTTTTATTTCAAGCCTATTTTTAAATATATCGGTATTGAAGGTTTTGATTTAACGGTGTCTCGTCGCGGCAAAACCGAGTACAGAGCCGCTGGGTTTGAATTTGACACGGGCGCTGATTCGGATTCAGCCGTTGCTGATCGGGTACTTGACTGGGTTGCGCTTCAAGGCCGTATCAATTTCACAAATGCTTCGTTGACGTGGACCGATCCTTATTCAAACACGCCAACAGTTTCCATCACTGACGTTAACCTCACGCTGAACAACCGGCTGTTGTCGCACGAACTGAGCGTTCAAGCAAACCTACCCGCAGCATTGGGTAAGACCGTCTCGCTGGCCGTTAGGTCAGCACGCACCCGTGGCGCTATTGCTGGATTTATTGGCCCAACGGTTGATAGCAACATTTACGTCGCCTTGCCTCAAATCAGCTTGTTGGATTTGAGTCAATGGTTAGATGTGCCTTCCATAGAGGGTGCATTTGGGGGGCAGGCTTGGCTGACATTACGCGGTGCCCAAGTCGATCGCTTGACGATCGATGTGGCCTCACGTGACACCTCGGGTGGCGATCACAATGGTGACAAGCTGGCTTGGCGTGCAGACAGCGCACAAATCCGAATCGATGGTCCGGCAGCGCTGTTTGTTCCACGGGCCAAATCGGTGTCGTGGCTAACCAGCGCACCGGCCAATTCACGGCTGAATGTTGTCTTGAGCACCAAGAATTTGATGGTTCAGCACTTGACGGCTGATCTCGAAATGTTGTCGATCGACGATGGCAAGCTTTCAGGTTCCATTAAGCAACCCAGTGATGGCGTCCTATCGGTGGCGGTGGACTCGCTTAGCCTAGCCAATCAGGACGGTGTGATTGCGCTAAGCGGACAGTGGCGCAAAGACGCTGCTGATAGTCAGGGCGATATGGATTTTGAAGGATCCTTGACGCGTTTCAACCTAACTGCACTGCCACGATACCTTTCGGGCGTGGTGGGTGAGGACGCCCAGCAATGGTTGGACAAGGCATTTAAAACAGGTTCTGTTTCCAAAGCTGGCTTTAAAGTTAAAGGCCCAGTCCAAGCTTTTCCTTACGCGGGCAAGTCAAAGGCAGGTACTTTTAACATCGATGGTGTCTTTGAAGACCTCACGCTTGACTACGCGCCAGCTGAGTCGACTGATGACTTGGGGTGGCCGCTTTTGGTGGGTGGCAAAGGCACCCTCAGTATGGTCAGTGATCGTATCAGCATCCAAGCCACAGCAGGTGCGTTGCAATTGCCAGATGAGCAACAAATCGACATTAAGCGTTTGACGGCTGACATTATTGATCTTGAGACAACGCCCATCTTAATGCTCGATGGCGTGACTGCGGGCTCAGCCAACAGCTATCGATCGGCGCTCACCAAAACCGCCTTGGCGGCCTTGGTACCGACATTCGTGACTGAGATCTCTGGTACGGGGCAGTGGTCGTTACCCTTGACACTGCAAATGAATTTGGAAGATACCGACGCCGCCACATTTCGTGCGGTGCTAAATCTCAATGGTGGCTCTGTTGGTTACAGTGATGTGCCGCCTGTGACTGTGACAGCTGGAACGGCGGTTTTTACTGAGACAGGGTTTGAAGCCCAAGGGCTTGCCGGAACTTGGCTTGGGGGCGATCTGACCGTCTCAGGTGCCATTAATGACAGCGAACACACATTGCAAGCGCAAGGTGATTTGGCTTGGTCAGCGCTGGCGAAATACACCGGCAGCGTGATGGTTCGAGACTGGTTCACGGGTCAAATGCCTTACAAATTGACGTTGACAGCCGAGCCAAAGAAGCCCCTTGATGTTAAAGTTGAGTCGACTTTAACAGGCACAGAGATCCTATTGCCGGCACCCTTTGGAAAAGCGCGCCAGGCGACCTTACCGTTAACATTGCATTGGAAGGAAGGGACAGCATCGGCTGCTGATACGATGGACGTGAGGCTTGGCCCCTTGCTGGCCATGCAGGCGCGATTTAGTCCTGCCACTGCCTCAGCGCGGTCAGCCATCATCGACAGCGCAACAATCACGATTGGTGATCAGCCGTCGCGGCGGGTCGATACCAAACCGAATACGGGGGTATCGGTCGTTGTGCGGCTCAAGCAAGTCGATGGCGAGCAATGGCAAGCTGCAGCAAAGACCTTGCACGCGGAGATCGAAGCACCGACAAAAGGCCGTCCATTGCTGGGTCGCCTAAGAGCCGTCGATCTTACGGCGTCATCATTCAAATGGGACCACGTCTTTTTAGACGCGCTTGATCTTCAGTTGGCGCTTAACCAGTCCGGCACCAATAACTTGACACTCAAATCCGAGCAAACCGCCGGTACGGTAAGTTGGCAAAGTAAGGCGGGAAAGATTGACAGTCGCGTGGTGGCTCATTTCACCAAACTCCATGTGGGTGATAACAAGATTTCGCTGACTGAAGAAGAAAAAACCGCTGCACGATCTTCGCTGCCAAAGGAAGACAAGTTGTCAGAAGTGCCTGCGCTAGAGCTCACCGTTGATGAATTCACTTTGTTTGGCTCCGCGCTTGGAAGGCTCAAAGTCGTTGGTGAAAACTCGCCCGATCACACCCAGTGGCGAATCGAAAAGTTGCAAATCTCAAATCCCAATGGCGAGATTAATGCCGCAGGGACTTGGCATTTCAGTCCAGTACCAGGCATCAACGTGGCCGCATCTTTCAATGTGAATGATTTGGGAAAAATGAGCAACGATTTGGGCTTTGGTGATCGCTTGCGTAAAGGCGCTGGCACCATCACCGCAAAGGTCGATTGGCGTGAGTTTCCTTGGCGCTCAGACTACAGCGCCTTAAATGCACAAGTGGCCATCGATTTGAAGGATGGCACGTTTGACGGTGTTGACTCAAGGGGTGCACGGGTGCTGGAGTTACTGTCGCTGCAATCACTGAGCCGTTTGTTCAGTATTAACGCTTCTGCAGAAGGGACCTTTACGGATGGTTTTCCGTGGCAAAGTATCCGTGGCGACCTCTCTATCAAAGATGGCGTGATCGACACGCGTAACTTAGGCGTTAATAGCACTGTGGCGATCATCTCGATTGTTGGTGGCTCAAACTTGGTTGATGAAACTTGGCAGTTAGATGCCAACGTCAAACCTAACTTAGACATGAGTGGTGCAGCCATTGCCACAGGATTTGTTGTCAACCCCTTGGTGGGATTGGGTGCGCTTGTTGGTCAGTATCTGTTGAAGATTCCCGTCGAAAAGGCGCTGTCAGTTGATTACGTTGTGACAGGGACTTGGGATAATCCATTGATTAACGGCAAGGGTAATGCCACTGAAACCAAGCCCAATGAAAAAGAGCTTGGTGGCTTAGCACCAAGCTCCGCGGTCAAACCCGCCCATGTCTACAAAAACCGGCCAGACGTAGAATACTAGTCTCGGCCTTTGTCATCGGGCAGCAAGTGGTGATTACTTCTTCATCATTTCGAAGAACTCAGCGTTGTTCTTTGTGGAACGCATTTTATCGAGGATAAAGTCCATCGATTCAACGTCATCCATGTCGTGAATAAACTTGCGTAATACCCAGATCTTGGGCAGCAAATCTGGCCGGATGAGCAGTTCTTCGCGCCGTGTTCCTGATTTGTTCAAATTGATAGAAGGATAGACACGTTTTTCAGCAAGTCGACGCTCAAGGTGAATTTCAGCGTTTCCGGTGCCTTTGAACTCCTCGTAGATCACCTCATCCATACGGCTGCCCGTCTCGATCAGGGCCGTGCCAATAATGGTCAGTGAACCACCTTCTTCCAAATTGCGGGCAGCACCAAAAAAGCGTTTGGGTCGTTGCAGAGCATTGGCATCCACACCACCAGTCAGCACCTTACCCGATGAGGGAACGACTGTGTTGTAAGCACGCGCCAAGCGGGTGATGGAATCTAGCAAAATAACCACATCTTTTTTGAGTTCAACCAAGCGTTTGGCTTTCTCAATGACCATTTCCGCCACTTGCACGTGGCGCGTAGCGGGCTCATCAAACGTTGAGGCAACCACTTCACCGCGAACGGTTCTTTGCATTTCGGTGACTTCTTCAGGGCGCTCGTCAACAAGCATCACAATCATAACGGCGTCAGGATAGTTGGCTGTGATGGCATGTGCGATGTGCTGCATCATCACGGTCTTGCCTGATTTTGGGCTGGCGACAATCAATCCCCGCTGGCCCTTACCGATAGGCGCAAAAATATCGAGGATTCGCCCAGTTAAGTTTTCTTCGCTTTTAATATCCCGCTCAAGCAACATGGGCTCATCAGGGTGCAAAGGTGTCAAGTTTTCAAACATGATTCTGTGTTTGATGGCCTCAGGCGCCAATCCATTGACTTTTTCGACCTTGACCAGAGCAAAGTACCGCTCTCCGTCTTTCGGTGTGCGCACTTCCCCCTCGATTGAATCACCCGTGTGTAAGTTGAATCGTCGGATCTGCGATGGCGAAATATAGATATCGTCAGTGCTCGCGAGGTATGAGGTTTCGGGCGAGCGCAAGAAGCCAAAGCCATCAGGCAGCACTTCAAGCACGCCATCACCAAAAATTTGTTCGCCTTGCTTGGCGCGGCGCTTCATGATGGCAAACATCAGTTCTTGTTTTCTGAGGCGGCTGCCGTTTTCGATTTCGAGACCGGCGGCCATCTCTAGTAGTTGCGAGACGTGCTGCGCCTTGAGTTCATTCAGATGCATGAGGTGAGGGTATTTTGAAGTGAGAGAGGACAATAATGGCAGACCCGGATAGGGTCTGCGCGCGGTTGCGGTTAGGTTAGAGCTGTTCGTTAAGGAATTCGGTCAGTTGCGACTTGGAAACGGCGCCGACTTTCGTGGCCTTCACTTCACCGTCTTTGAATAACATCAGCGTTGGAATACCGCGGATGCCAAACTTGGCTGCTGTTTGTTGGTTTTCGTCAACATTGAGCTTGGCAATGGTTACCTTATCGCTAAACTCAGCAGCCACTTCTTCCAAAATGGGGGCGATTGCTTTGCATGGACCGCACCAAGCGGCCCAATAGTCGACCAACACTGGCTTGCCGGCGCTAAGGACGTCAGTCGCAAAGCTGTCATCGCTGACGTTTTTGATGTTTTCGCTCATGATTACGCTCTGTTTGGAGATGATCGGTGTCTGCGGGTACTCCGGCAAAACAGGATAAAACTCGCAGTTGGGTTGTTTTTTACAAACACGATACGATCGAACACGCTGTATGTGTTGTGTTTTGAGAACTTTGTCTGTCTAGCATAACACCAATTCGACGCAGAATAGCAAGCGCATACTGAAGTTGCTCATATTTTGAGCGTTCTAGCGTTGCTCGCACAAAACCGGCGGTTTTTTCCTAAAATGCGGAAGCTTTTCCACAGATATTGGGGATAACTTGGTGGCAACCGCCTATAACGAATCATCTATTCGAGTACTCAAAGGGCTAGAGCCCGTCCGTCAGCGGCCGGGAATGTACACCCGTACCGACAACCCGTTACACATTATTCAAGAGGTCATCGATAACGCCGCCGACGAGGCGCTCGCTGGATTTTGTCAGGATATTTCCGTCACGCTGCACGCCGACGGCGGTGTCACTGTGCAAGACAATGGCCGGGGTATTCCTGTTGGGCTCCACCCGGAAGAGGGCGCGCCAGTGGCTGAACTGGTCTTCACCCGCCTTCATGCGGGCGGAAAATTCGACAAGCAAGGCGGAGCAGGCGCCTACGCGTTTTCCGGCGGCCTGCACGGCGTGGGTGTGTCGGTGACCAATGCGCTTTCAACCCGATTGGTGTTGACGGTTTTTCGTGATGGTGCCGAGCACACCATGACATTTGCCGACGGTGACGTTGTTAAGCCGTTGACTGAAGTGGGCGCCGTACCAAAAAAGAAAACGGGTACGACGGTCAGTGTTTGGCCAAACCCGAAGTATTTCGACGCCATGACACTGCCCTTGGCTGAGATGTCGCACTTGTTGCGTAGCAAGGCAGTGCTTTTGCCAGGCGTGACAGTCACCTTGACCCATGAGAAAACCGGTGATGTTCAGCAATGGTGCTATGCCGGTGGCCTGCAGGGCTATCTGCAAGATGCGCTAGCCGATACCCCGTTGTTGGTGCCTTTTTTCGCGGGCGAGCAGTTTGCCGTGGCCGGTGATGATGTTTTTGCCGTGGGCGAGGGCGCTCAGTGGGTGGTTGCTTGGGCCGAAGAGGGTGCAACCATCAGAGAGTCATACGTTAATTTGATCCCCACGCCCGCCGGTGGCACGCACGAAGCGGGTTTGCGAGAAGGCCTCTTTAGCGCGGTGAAAGGGTTTGCCGAATTGCACAGTTTGTTGCCCAAAGGCACCAAGCTGTTGCCCGAAGACGTTTTTTCTCGTGTTAGCTTTGTGTTGTCGGCAAAGGTATTGGATCCACAGTTCCAAGGACAAATCAAAGAACGATTGAATAGTCGCGATGCGGTAAAGTTAGTCAGCGGTTTTGTGAAGAGTGCGCTTGAATTGTGGCTCAACTCGCACATGGATGACGGCCGAAAGCTGGCCGAATTGGCCATCCGTCAAGCGCAGGCCCGCACCCGTGCGGCTCAAAAAGTTGAAAAGCGTCGTGGCTCGGGCGTGGCCGTATTGCCCGGCAAGCTCACCGATTGCGAAGCCACTGATGTCAACCGCACAGAGGTTTTTCTGGTCGAGGGCGATTCGGCTGGTGGTTCCGCCAAAATGGGTCGCGACAAGAACTTTCAGGCCATATTACCGCTGCGCGGAAAGGTGCTTAATTCTTGGGAAGTCGACAAAGATCGTTTGTTTGCCAACAACGAAATTCACGACATTGCGGTTGCCATCGGTGTCGATCCCCATGGCGCCAACGATGACGCTGACCTCACCCAACTGCGCTACGGGCGAGTGTGTATTTTGTCGGATGCTGATGTCGATGGCTCACACATACAGGTGCTATTACTAACGCTATTTTTGAAGCATTTTCCGAAGTTGGTTCAGGCTGGGCATTTGTACTTGGCCCGCCCACCGTTGTTTCGGGTCGATGTGCCTGCCCTCGGAAAGCGTCCGTTACGTAAGTTTTATTGCTTGGACGAAGGCGAAAAAGACGCCTTGCTAGACAAATTGCGCAAAGAAGGCGTCAAAGAGGACAGTTGGTCGATTGGGCGCTTTAAGGGTTTGGGCGAAATGAGTCCACAGCAACTTTGGGAGACGACGCTTAATCCAGACACTCGTCGACTGCTGCGCGTTGATTATGGATCGTTAAATGTTGATCAGACCAATCAAATGTTCAGCATGTTGATGGGCAAAGGCGAGGCTTCACAGCGGCGACTCTGGATAGAGGAAAAGGGCAACTTGGCTCAGGTTGATATCTGACCCTTATTGAATGAATTGAAATGAAGCGAAACCATGACAGACAGTAACCAACCCTCTTTGTTTGACCGCGCCGACGACGACGCCTTGACTTTGGGTCTTTATGCCGAACAGGCCTATCTCGACTATGCCGTGTCGGTGGTGAAAGGCCGAGCGTTGCCTGAACTTGGGGATGGACAAAAACCCGTCCAGCGCCGCATCTTATTCGCCATGCAAGCCATGGGTTTGCAATCGGGTTCACGCCCCGTTAAGTCAGCGCGCGTGGTGGGTGATGTGTTGGGTAAGTTCCACCCACACGGGGACCAAGCCGCTTACGATGCGCTGGTTCGCATGGCACAGGCCTTTACCTTGCGTTACCCGCTTATCGATGGGCAAGGTAATTTTGGTTCGCGAGATGGTGATAATGCCGCGGCGATGCGGTACACCGAAGCACGGTTAACGCCGATTGCCCGGCTATTGCTTGACGAGTTGGGTGAAGGGACCGTTGACTTCGTACCAAACTACGATGGCAGTCAATTAGAGCCGGCCTCCTTGCCCGCGCGCCTACCCATGGTGCTCTTGAACGGGGCCTCAGGTATCGCGGTGGGCATGGCCACTGAAATGCCACCGCACAACCTAACCGAGGTGGCGCAGGCCTGTGTGGCTTTGATCAAAGATCCAACGCTAGATGCCGCTGCAATACAAGCCATTGTGCCGGGTCCTGACTTTCCGGGTGGTGCTCAGGTTATCTCTGAGGCTGAGGATATCGCGCAGGTCTATGCCAGCGGTCGAGGTTCGCTCAAAATGCGGGCACGTTGGCAGTTCGAAGAAATGGCCCGCGGCCAATGGCAACTCGTCGTTACAGAGTTGCCGCCAGGCACATCAGGGCAAAAGGTGCTCGAAGAGATCGAGGACATTACGAACCCGAAAGTCAAAACCGGCAAAAAAACCCTTTCGCCTGACCAGCAGCAAAACAAGGCTCAGATGCTTGCTTTGCTTGATGCTGTCAGAGATGAGTCGGGTAAAGATGCTGACGTGCGCTTGGTTTTTGAGCCCAAGTCTTCGCGGGTGGACCGCGATCAATTTGTGACGCTGCTTTTGTCGCAGACCAGTCTTGAAACGAATGTGTCTGTCAACTTGGTGTGTGTCGGTACTGACGGGCGTCCCAAGCAAAAGAGCTTGCGCGACATATTGCTGGAGTGGACGGCGTTTCGCGCGCAAACCATCTTGCGTCGTAGCCAGTACCGCTTAGACAAAGTGTTGGATCGGATCCATGTGCTCGAAGGGCGCATGGTGGTCTATCTTAATGTGGATGAGGTGATTCAAACCATCCGTGAGTCTGACGAACCGAGACAGGCGTTAATGGCGCGCTTTAAGTTGTCTGAGCGACAAGCCGAAGATATCTTGGAAATGCGCTTGCGCCAACTCGCTCGGCTTGAGGGCATCAAAATCGAGCAAGAGCTTCAAGACAAAAAGGATGAGCAGGTCAAGCTTGAAGAGCTCATTGAAAAGCCCCCAGCACTTCGGCGCTTGATGGTTAAAGAAATCGAGGCTGACATCAAAGCGTTTGGTGATGCGCGGCGCACCGTCATTGAGCCAGCAGAGCGTGCGGTTTTGGCGATTAAGGTCACCGATGAGCCCGTCACCGTGATTGTTTCCCAAAAGGGTTGGGTGCGATCTCGCCAAGGTCATGGACATGATGCTGCGCAATTCACCTTCAAATCGGGTGACGCCTACTATGGCCACTTTGAATGCCGAAGCACCCATCAACTGATTGTATTGGGCTCCAGTGGACGGGTTTATTCAACGCCTGTGGCGGGCTTGCCGTCGGCACGAGGCGATGGCAGTCCTGTGACGGCCCTCATTGATCTCGAGCCAGGTACGCAAGTGATTCATTCTTTTGCCGCTGATGCCGATCAAATGTGGTTGATCACCACCTCAGCTGGCTTTGGTTTTAAAGCGCCAACGAGTGCGATGGTTTCTCGCCAAAAGGCGGGCAAGCAATTTATTACCCTAGATGCTGGTGAAGCGTTGATGCGTCCGATTCAATTGGATGCCTCGCAGACTCATGTTGCGCTGCTTTCGAGTCGCCAGCGTTTGGCAGTGATTGATTTCGAAGAAATTAAAAAGCTCGCCGGTGGCGGCAAGGGCACGATCTTGATCGGGCTTGACGCCTCGGACCAGCTCAATCAAGTCAAGCCAGTGGGCGTCGAAGGCTTGCCAATACGAGGCACCTACCGCAACCAGGAACGCACCGACATTTTGGCTGGGGCTGACTTGGAAGCCTACTTCTGCAAGCGTGCGCGAAAAGGCAAGCTGCTTCAGACGAGACTTAAACAGCCGGAACTGGGATAATGTTTCTTTATTCAATGGATTGCTAGGGCGCTTTATGTCGACTTACAGAATTACGGTTGAACCGAGTCAGCACCAGTTTGATGCTGCCGGTGATCAAAGCATATTAGAGGCGGCATTGGCTGCAGGCATTGTGTTGCCTTACAGCTGCCGCAGTGGTGCTTGTTCAAGCTGTAAAGGCAAAGTGGTTTCAGGGGACTATGAGGCGGGTCCTGCTCCTGAGCAAATATTGCAACCCGAAGAGCTTCAGGCCGGTTATACGTTGCTGTGCCAAGCGCAAGCCCGTTCTGACATGGTCATCGAGTCGCGCGAGGTTAGACTGGCTTCTGATATTCAAGTCAGAAAACTGCCAGCGCGCTTGACCCGTATGAAGCAGGTTGCCCCTGATGTGGCGGTGTTGACTTTGCAACTGCCGAGTTCTGAAACATTCAAGTTCTATGCTGGCCAGTATGTCGAATTGATTCTGAAGGAAGGCAAGCGTCGCGCTTATTCCATGGCTAACTCGCCGGACCAAGCGGCTGCCCTTGAATTGCACGTCAGACACATGCCTGGTGGCGTGTTTACTGACCATGTTTTTGGTGTGGGGGCGACTCAAATGAAAGAGCGCGAAATATTGCGCCTAGAGGGGCCGTTTGGTTCGTTTTTCTTACGCGAAGAAACACAAAAACCCATTGTGTTTTTGGCCAGCGGCACGGGGTTTGCGCCGATCAAAGCCATCATTGAATCGATGATTGAGCGTGGCGTGCAGCGCAAAGCCGTGTTGTATTGGGGTGGTCGGCGTCCACAAGACTTGTACATGGATGAACTTGTGCGTGGTTGGACCAGCGCCATTGCCGACTTTGAATACGTGCCAGTGGTCTCAGACGCGTTGCCAGAGGATCAGTGGGTCGGGCGCACTGGTTTTGTTCATCAGGCTGTGATGCAAGACTTTCCTGACTTAAGTGGGCACGAGGTTTATGCCTGCGGCGCACCTGTGGTTGTAGAGTCGGCTCGGGTTGATTTCAAAGGCAAGTGCAGTTTGCCAGATGATTGTTTTTTCGCAGACGCGTTTACCAGCGCAGCTGACAGCACATTGGGATAGGCGCGGTTGCGTCAGCGTAGAATTCAGCCCGTTATGTCTTTTAAAAGCAGTCTTTGAGTCGCAAGGGGTCGTCACGATGAAAGTGGTCGTTCTTGGTAGTGGTGTAGTGGGCACGAGCTCAGCCTGGTGGCTGCAAGAAGCGGGTCATGAAGTCATCGTGATTGATCGTGAGGCGGGTCCAGGTCAAGAGACATCTTTTGCCAATGGCGCGCAGATCTCGGTTTCTTATGCTGAGCCATGGGCCAATCCTCAGGCGCCGTTCAAGCTTCTGAAGTGGATGACCAAAGATGATGCCCCCTTGTTGTTTCGCCCGCAATTTGATTGGCGTCAATGGGTCTGGGGCTTGGCGTTTTTACGTGAATGTTTGCCCTCAAGACTGGCGCCAAACATAAGGGCCATGGTGCGTCTGGCGCAATACAGCCACGAAACGCTTAAACAAATGCGCCAAGAGCTCGGTATTGATTACGATCACCTGGAAAAGGGCATTCTTAACTTTTATCGAGACCAAGAAGAGTTTGATGGCTCGCAAAAAGCCGCTGATGTGATGCGCGACTTTGGGGTTGATCGTCGTGTTGTCAGTGCTGATGAGGTGATCCAGATCGAACCCGCTTTGGCACCGCACCGGGCGAGCATTGTTGGTGGTGATTACACCAAAGATGACGAAAGCGGTGATGCCTACAAGTTCACCAAAGTATTGGCGCACAAAGCCCAAGCCAAGGGTGTTGAGTTTATGTTTTCAACCCGGATCACGCGCGTGATTTGTGAGCATGGGCGCGCTAGCGCGGTTGAGGTGATTCGCGAGGATGGGAGCTACGACAAAATTGAAGGGGACGCGTTTGTTGTCTCACTTGGCAGCTTTACCCCACAATTGATGCGCCCGCTCGGTATTCATTGCCTGATTTACCCAACAAAGGGTTACTCCGCCAGTTTCCCGATTACGGATCCAGAGCGCGCACCTTCTGTCAGTTTGACCGACAGCCGTAATAAGGTGGTGTTTTCTCGCTTGGGTAACACCTTGCGCATGGCCGGCACAGCCGAGCTGTCGGGCTACTCTCGCACACTGAACCCAGTGAGATGTGAGCGCATGAGCGAAATGGCGCGCGAGCTGTTTGCTGATTGTCTTGATTTTGAACAGGTGCAGTATTGGTCAGGCTTACGTCCCTCGACGCCCTCTAACGTGCCATTGGTTGGTCGAACGCGGGTACCTAACATCTACTTGAATACTGGCCACGGCACTTTGGGCTGGACCATGGGTCCTGGTTCGGGTAGAGCGATTGCGGACGTGGTGAGCCAAAAGACACCAGAACCTACTTTTCCCTTTATTGGCATTTAAACAACTTTTGAATCAGCGCCGCTGAGGATCACTTTTTAAGGATATACGCGTGAAGAGATTAAGTGCTTACATGGCCGTTGTTGGTGCCACTGCTTTTTTGGCTTTCCCTGCGAGTGCACAGAAAACTGAGATTGAAGTATGGCACTCACTTTCAGGTCAGCATGAGTCGACCTTCAACGAGCTGATTGGTCGTTTTAATCGTGAAAGTCAAACAAGCTCGGTTCGCGTGCGCGACTTTTCAGATCAGCAAGAGCTGCAAAGCGCAGCTCGCGAAGCGGTTGCTGGTAAGCGTGAAAAGCCGGATTTGGTTCAGTTGCGCGATAACCATGATCCGCAGGTCTTAGCCCAACACAAAGACGTGATGCCTTTGTATCAGTTGCTTTCAAAGAACCCGATTTCAGATGCATCATGGTTTCTAAACACCACGACAGCTTTTGTGCGTGACAACCAAAATCGCTTGTTGGCTTTCCCTATGATGGCTGAAGTGCCAGTCATGTTCTACAACATTGATCTTTTCCGAAATGCGGGTCTGGATACGAAAAAGCCCGCTGAGTCATGGCAAGACTTGCAGGCTCAATTGCTTTCGTTGCGTAATGAGGGTCGGTCACAATGCCCCTACGTCAGTAGCGATCAAGTCAACGTGCACCTCGAAAACCTTGCGCCATTAAATAGGCGCTTGTTTGTAAAGCCTGATAATGGTTTGAAATCAACCCGTAATTTGTCGCTTAACTTCGATACCTTGTACATACGACACATGTCGCTCATGGTCAGCTGGAGAAAGACAGAATTATTCACCAGCAGCACCGTGGGTGATGAGGCTGAGCTTGCTTTTGCACGAGGCGAGTGTGCGGTTTTGACGGCTGGTTCAGGCGCTTTGGCAACCATCACGAATGGCAACGCCAATTTTGGGGTCGCGCCACTACCTTACTACCCACAGGTTAGTAAAAAGCGTGGTGCGCCTTTTGTCACGGGCGATGCGCTATGGGTGGTCGCAGGACAGTCGGCTGCTCGTAATAAGGCCACTGCTGAGCTGTTGGCTTTCTTTTCTAAGCCAGTGATTGCCGCGGAGTGGCATCAAAAAACCGGGTTCATGCCACTGACGGATGCCGCTTTTAGAGCATCGGGCGTTTCTTTCTATGATCGAATCCCTGGCGCCAGAAGCATTGTTGAGCAGATGCGAGATGTCGATGGTGTTAATTCGGCTGGTTTCAGGGTGCCAAACTATGCCAAAGTGAAACCCATCTTGGATCAGGCACTTAATCAAGCTTACAGCGACAAAACCAGCCCAATGAATGCCTTGCTAGAAGCCAAGGCAGCCGCTGAAAAGGCGATGCGTTAAAGTATTAACGAACTGATTGCGTTGATACTTTTACTGCTGATCCCCAAGCGGGTTTGAGTTTGGATCGGCCGCTTGCCCGATACCGGCACCATTAATTTGGTGCCGGTCAAGCGCTGCGGCGATAAAACCCTCGGCCTTTGCACGCTCGACAAACTGCCGCAAAAAGGCAGTGGCCTCTGGGCCTCGCGACTTATGAATGCCCATGGCTTGTTCAATAACCATAAAACGTCCCTCGAGAAGTTTCAGTGACCGATGGCTACTGCTGTCGACGATCAGTTGTTGTTTGACGCCAGCGGCCACGTCGCCTTCGCCTGCCAGAAAAGCTTGTAGGACGGCTTGTGACGAGTCAACGCGGTTTATCGTCGCCTGTTTGAGATGTCGGGTTAAAAACAAATCGTATGCCGTGCCTTTTCCGACAATCACGCGATGGCCGCTAACATCAACGCCGGCATTGTTTTCAATCGGTGAGCCTTCTTGAACCATGTAGGCACCTTCAATTAGGACATAAGGCCAAGTAAAAGCAATCTGTTGCCCTCTCAGTGGGTCAACCGCAAAAAAGCCAATGTCTGCTTGACCTTGCTCGACAGCCTGAACGGAGTGGGAGGCGGTACTGAACACCACCAGCTCGATGGGCAAGTCCAGCGCGTCAGCCAAGCGGTGCGCCAAATCGACTGACACACCAGTTGCTGTTGTGCCGACTGCCTTGGCCAGTATTGGATTGCCGGTGTTGATGCTAGCGCGCAGGATGCCTGTGGGGGCGAATGCGTTTTGAATGGCTTTAGACATGGCTGTCCTTACGAAAACGGTATGGTGCCAACAATCCCGTTAGCACCCGTCAAGTACTGCTGAGCGCGTGTTTCGAGTCTGACACATGGTTGCTTTGGCGCCCCCGGCGTGACTCGAACACGCAACATCCCGCTTAGAAGGCGGGTGCTCTATCCAGTTGAGCTACGGGGACTGAAGTTCGTTAGTTTAGCGCCTATTGCAAAGCCCGTTATGTGGTGGCTGTGTTAGGCTAACCAGATATCAAAAATGTGTTGAATATGAGCCAATATCTGACCTTGCATCCGAGCAATCCACAGCCTCGCCTTCTTGCCCAAACGGTACAGGCCCTTGAGGGCGGCGGTATTGTCGCACTGCCTACCGATTCTGGTTACGCCTTAGTGGCCCATTTGGATGACAAAAACGCCGCTGATCGCTTGCGCCGGTTAAGGGGCTTGGATGCGAAACATCATTTGACTTTACTTTGTCGTGACTTGTCCGACATCAGTCACTTTGCCCGGGTAGACAATCAGCAATACCGTCTGTTGAAAATGGCAACGCCAGGCCGGTGGACCTTTATTCTTGAAGCCACCCGGGAAGTGCCCAAACGGGTCTCGCACCCGTCGCGTAAAACCATTGGTATCCGTGTGCCTGAGCATCCCGTTGTACAAGCCCTACTGGCTGAAATCTCAGGACCCTTGTTATCGACCACATTGATTTTGCCCAACGAAGAGGCCCCGCTGGTTGATCCGCAAGATGTGCGTGCCAAAATGGACAAGCAATTGGATATCATTTTGGATGCGGGTAATTGCCCGTGGGAGCCAACCACTGTGGTTGACTTAACCAGTGGTGAGCCAGTTTTGGTGCGACTGGGCGCAGCTGACCCGGCACTGATTGGTCTTTGAACGTGAGTGGCTTTAGGAAACATTTTTCATGACCGATTTAATCCAAACCATCGCCATTTTTGCCTTGCCGGTGGTTTTTGCGATCACTTTCCATGAGGCGGCTCACGGTTACGTGGCCCGTTTGTTCGGTGACCCAACAGCGACTTTGGCGGGGCGTGTCACACTGAATCCCATTCCCCATATTGATCCCGTGGGCACGATTCTGGTGCCCTTGGGTATGTTGCTGACATCAAAGCTTTTGGGTGGGCCGCCGCTACTATTTGGTTGGGCCAAACCCGTGCCGGTTGATTTTGGCCGATTGCGCAAACCCAAACAAGACATGCTGTGGGTTGCTTTGGCTGGGCCAGCGGCAAACTTGTTAATGGCCGTCATCTGGGCGATCACCATTCGATTTGTGCTCGAAGCCGGCCTTGGACGAGACAGCTTCTTGTTTCAAGTGGCGGCAGTGGGGATTCAGATTAACTTGGTGTTGATGGCCTTGAACCTGTTTCCGCTATTGCCCCTAGACGGTGGTCGCATTCTTTTTAGCCTTTTGCCGCATCAACTGGCCTGGCAATACGGTCGCTTAGAGCCTTATGGCATGGTCATTCTTATTGTGCTCTTGTTAACGGGCAGTTTATGGGTGTTAATTGAGCCCTTTATGGCGCTCGGTCGCTGGATCGTGCGACTGTTTCTTTGACCGCATAGATGGCCGCACGGACGGGGTCGGTTCCGTTACACTACATAATAGATAATTTACCCATGCAACTATGCTGGGTTCCTTAGAATAAATTCGTACGGAACGCGTCATGACAACCTCTCACTTATCCTCGGCAAGCCCACGGTTCGGCGGCAGCATGGTTGCATTGGTTACCCCAATGCACCCCGATGGTAGTCTTGATTTGGCGAGTTATCGGGAATTGATTGATTGGCACATTGAGCAATGTACCGACGCTCTCGTTGTGGTGGGCACCTCAGGAGAGTCGCCGACCGTTGATATGGATGAGCACGCTGAATTAATTGAGGTGGCAGTCAACCACTCGGCAGGTCGTATCCCTGTGATTGCGGGTGTTGGGGCTAACTCGACCGCCGAAGCCATTCACCTGGCCCATCACGCCAAGAAAGTCGGCGCACAAGCGGGTCTTTCTGTGGTGCCGTATTACAACAAACCGTCGCAGGAAGGGATCTACCGTCATTTCAAGGCGATCCAAGATGCGGTCGATTTACCGACCATTTTGTATAACGTGCCTGGTCGCACGGTTGCCGATATGGCGCACGACACCGTGCTGCGTTTGGCTCAGGTCCCCGGCATTATTGGCATTAAAGATGCGACGGGCGATATTGCGCGAGGTGCCTTACTAATCAGAGATGTGCCCGCAGGGTTTCTGATTCTCAGTGGTGATGACCCAACGGCAGCTGCCCTCATCATGCTCGGTGGGCAGGGCAATATCTCGGTAACGGCCAATATTGCGCCACGCGCCATGCACGATCTTTGCGTGGCGGCGGCGGCTGGTGATTTGGTTACAGTTCGGGCACTGAATGCCAAGTTGGCTGTCTTAAACAAACTGTTGTTTGTAGAAGGAAACCCAGTCCCTGTTAAATGGGCATTGGCACAAATGGGCCGAATGCCGCCGGGTGTTCGGCTACCACTTTTTGAATTAAGTCCGCAGTATCACGACGCCCTGCGGGCAGCGCTGTTGGAGGCAGGTCTACTGTGATGAAGAAACACCGAAAAGCTCGGCACATGGTGTTGAAAGTGGCATTGCTAGTAACGAGCGTGGCGGTTTTAAGCGCTTGCTCTACAGTTAAAGAGACCTTGAGCGGGCAAAACGCCATTGACTATCAGTCAGCGGCGCGCACCGATCCCTTGAGCATTCCCCCTGATTTGACCCAAGCCGCTGCCGATCCGCGCTACAGGGCGCCGGCAACCGGCTCTACAACATTGACAGCGTTCAAGTCGCAAGGCTCAAAGATCGACGCCTCGGGTAGCAGTGGACTAACACGAGAAGCAGTGTTGCCGTCATACCCCGATATGGAGGTAAAGCGCAACGGTGATCTGAGATGGCTGGCTGTCAAGATGTCGCCAAGTGAGTTGTTCCCAAAGATTGAAAATTATTGGTACGACTCGGGTTTCAGTCTCGATATTATTGATAGCAAAGCGGGATTGATGGTTACCAATTGGGCTGAAAATCGTTCGAGGATTCCATCCTCATGGCTGCGTGAAGCGCTTGGTAAAGTCATAGACCGTGTCTACGACAGTGGTGAGCGCGATAAATTTCGAACCATTGTTGAACGCAACGGCGACATCACCGAGGTTTATATTTCCCATGAGCATATGGTTGAAGAGCGCATGGGTATCGAGCAAGATCAAACCCGCTGGAAGCCTGGTCGAGAAGACCCTGGTCTAAACGCCGCCATGTTGGCTCGTTTGATGGTTTTCTTGGGAGAAGAAACAGAATTGGCTCGCAAAAAAATGGCACAAGCCGCAGACACGAAGCTCAAGCCTGTCGTGCAGGACAACGTATCGGTGGATGGCACTTTGACCATTGATGAGTCCTTTGAGATGAGTTGGCGCCGTGTCGGTTTGGCACTTGATTCGGGTAATTTTGCGGTCGATGATCGTGACCGCTCTGCCGGTGACTTTTTTGTGCGATATGTTGACACTGACACTGGCTTGATCCGCGAAGAGCCGTCCTTCTTTGGCCGGTTATTCGGTGCCAAAGACCCAGAGCCTGCGCAACAGTACCGCGTGCATTTGAAAGGCGAGGGTGATCGAACAATTGTCAGTGTGTTCAGGGGTGATGGACAGCCCGACACAAGTGAGACGGCCAAACGCATGTTGACTGTTTTAGCTGAACGCATGAAAGGCTTGTAACGCTTGCGTTTCGGCAGACCCAGTTTGGTGCCTGCCGAACGCACAAGCCCCGTATTGGTGCATATGCCCCATTACGGGGCTTTTTTATTGGGTTTGCACTGAATCGTGCTTTCGATGAAGTGGATCTCTCGCTGTCTAAATGGTTGATGCTATTTGGCACGAAAATTGCGCTGATCTGGTTAAAACCTCAAACACTAGGAAACCGCTGTGAGTGTGCGTATCAGTGAGCATGAGCCCAGTAGCGGTTCTGCACCCCTCTTGCCATCGAACCGGTGGCACGGCGAGTTGCGTCTGGACTTCCAAGCACGTGTTGATTCGCAAGGCCAGTTGGAGCGAACGGTACTTGATTTTGAGCATCAAGGCCCTTTGCGCATACAAAAAGCACTTTATCCCGACGGCCTAGCATGCTGTCATGCCGTCATTATTCACCCGCCAGGTGGTATAGCTGCGGGTGATTTTTTAGCTATTACGATTGATGTCTCACAAAACGCGCAAGCACTCATCACCACGCCTTCGGCCACCAAATGGTATGGCGCGTATGGTGGCACCGCAGCGGCACAGCACATCGAAATGAACGTTAAGGGACATTTGCAGTGGCTACCAGCCGAAACGATCGTGTATGACCACGCTGTCGTGCATTCGGTTTTGATGATGGACATTGCCCCCACGGGTTCTCTTTTTGGATGGGACACACTGATTTACGGCCGACACGGATCGGGTGAGCGTTACACGCATGGCACCTTCAACCAGACTTTACGCCTGTCGCTCGATGATGATGTGATTTGGATCGAGCGGCTTAGATTGGTGGGTAACGACCCTTTGTTTGACTCGCCTGTGGGCCTGCAGGGGCATCACGCGTTGTCGACCTGCTGGGTGGTCGTGCCAGCTGATGTGACCTTGTCAGATGACTGCCTGACTGCTCTGAGAGCGCATTGCCCGGATTTTGCTTTTACCCGTCTGCACCCTAGGGTGCTGGTGGGGCGTCTTCTGGGTGATCCGATTGATTTGCGTACTCAGCTGGAGGTGACATGGCACTGGTTAAGCACCCATGTACTGCATCAAACAATGGGTACCCCGCGTCTGTGGGCGACTTAATTTTTTTGGAAAATGAACGATGGACCTGACACCACGAGAGAAAGACAAGCTACTGATTTTTACGGCAGGATTATTGGCCGAGCGTCGATTGGCCAGAGGCCTAAAACTGAATGTTCCAGAGGCCATTGCCTACATCACCGCAGCGATTCTAGAGGGTGCGCGCGATGGTCAAACGGTTGCGTCATTGATGAGCGAAGGCCGACGAATCCTCGCGCGTGACCAAGTCATGGCGGGCGTGCCAGAGATGATTCCGGATATTCAGGTCGAAGCAACCTTTCCGGATGGTACTAAGTTGGTAACTGTTCACCAGCCAATTCATTGAACCATTGGAGTTTGACAATGAAATCAAAACTTAATCCTTTGCGTGTACTTGCAACCCTTGGGTTGTCGGTCTTGCCCGTATCCGTCTTGGCTCATCAGGGGCATGTCAACAGCGTTTGGCATGCTGTTTTGCATATGGTTGAAACCAACGGTGTGTGGCTGGTGTTGGTCTCAGTGGCGATCACTGCCTTATGCATTTGGAAGGTCGGTCAGCGTCGCCCAATTGGTGCCGTCTTGCCTTCAGCGATTCGCAAGGAGCAAGAGCATGATCCCCGGTGAGTTCATTATTGAGCCAGGTGACATCACGCTTAACGAAGGGCGACAAACGTGCGCCATTCGTGTCACCAATACAGGCGATCGACCCATTCAAGTGGGCTCGCACTACCACTTTGCTGAAACCAATGAATTTCTATCCTTTGATCGCGCGAAAGTCAAAGGCTATCGCTTGAACATTGCCTCGGGCACTGCCGTGCGTTTTGAGCCGGGCCAATCTCGCGACGTCGAACTGGTGATGTTTGCCGGCGATCGACTGGTTTATGGGTTCCGCGGTCAAGTCATGGGGGCTCTTGAATCATGAAGATTTCACGTCAAGCCTACTCAGAAATGTTTGGTCCTACCATCGGTGACCGTGTCCGTTTGGCCGATACGGCCTTATTTGCGCAAGTTCAAGAAGACTTCACCATTTATGGTGAAGAAGTGAAATTCGGCGGTGGTAAGGTTATTCGCGACGGCATGGGTCAGTCGCAACGCATGAGTAAAGATTGTGCCGACACGGTTATAACCAATGCCTTGATCATTGATTGGTGGGGCATTGTTAAGGCAGACATTGGTCTGAAAGACGGCCGTATTAGTGGCATTGGCAAAGCGGGCAACCCAGATGTGCAGCCAGGGGTGACGATCGTGATTGGGCCTGCCACGGAAATCATTGCCGCCGAAGGCATGATTGTCACCGCTGGTGGGATTGACAGTCACATCCACTTTATTTGCCCTCAACAAATTGAAGAGGCGCTGACTTCTGGCATCACCACCATGTTGGGTGGCGGTACAGGCCCGGCAACAGGCACCTTTGCCACGACAGTGACGCCCGGTCCCTGGTACCTTGGCCGAATGCTGCAAGCCGCCGAGGCATATCCGATGAACTTGGGTTTCTTGGGCAAAGGCAATGCCTCTTTACCTGAGCCATTGATGGAGCAAATCCAAGCTGGTGCGATTGGCTTGAAGCTGCATGAGGATTGGGGCAGTACGCCTGCCGCAATTGACAACTGTCTATCTGTGGCTGAACTGACTGATACGCAGGTTGCGATACACACTGACACGTTAAACGAGTCAGGATTCGTTGAGGCAACACTAGCAGCCATCAACGGTCGCGTGATTCACACTTATCACACCGAGGGTGCGGGTGGTGGTCATGCGCCAGATATTATTCGAGCGTGCTCAGAGCCCAATGTCTTGCCATCTTCGACCAATCCGACTCGGCCCTATACAGTTAACACCATTGATGAGCATCTCGATATGCTGATGGTGTGTCACCACCTAGATGCCTCGATCGCCGAGGATATTGCATTTGCTGAAAGCCGTATTCGGCGTGAGACGATTGCTGCTGAAGATATTCTGCATGACATCGGTGCTTTTTCCATGATCGCCTCCGACAGTCAGGCCATGGGTCGGGTGGGCGAAGTTATTATGCGAACGTGGCAAACGGCGCACAAAATGCGTGAGCAGCGTGGTTCGCTATCATCGCCAGGCCTGAGCGATCCTGCCGAGCACGACAATGCTCGCATCATGCGTTACATCGCCAAATACACCATCAACCCTGCCATCACACATGGCATCGCACACGAGGTAGGGTCGATCGAAGTGGGCAAGCTCGCCGATCTGGTGCTTTGGCGCCCCGCTTTTTTTGGGGTGAAACCCACCACCGTGATCAAAGGTGGGATGATTGCCATGGCGCTGATGGGGGACCCCAATGCCTCAATACCCACCCCACAACCCATGCACTACCGACCACAGTTTGGTGCTGCGGGACGAGCGGTTTTTGAGACAAGCCTGACTTTCATGTCGCAAGCGGCTGTAGGAGCGAGTGTGGCAAACGAGCTTGGGTTGCAAAAGCGCGTGGGTGTCGTGCGTGGTGTGCGACAGATTTCAAAAGCGGACATGAAGCTTAACGACGCTACCCCACAAATCACAGTCAACCCTGAGAACTACAAAGTCTATGCCGACGGTGAGTTGTTGGATTGCAAACCAGCCACGGTGTTACCGATGGCGCAACGGTATTTTCTTTTTTAACCATGGCCATCTTGTTTCAACAAAAGCTAGGCAGCAGCGACGATCATCGGTCTGACGGCGCAGAGGCTTTGTCTTTGAGCTGCTCAGACCGACAACGCAGTCGACTCGCGGCCATGCTGCCCAGTGGGCGTGCGGTGGCCATTGTCTTGCCCCGTGGGGATGTGATGAATCCAGGTGACGTGTTGTTGAGCACTTGTGGACAACGACTAAGGATTGAAGCGCAGTCTGAGTCTTTGCTACGTATCGGCGCACCGAGCGCTTTTGATTTGATGCGGGTCACCTACCACTTGGCCAATCGACACGTCAGGGCGATGTTGACACCAGATGCCATCTTCATTGAACCCGATGCTGTTTTGCAGCAGATGGTTCAGCTTCTTGGGGCGTCTGTGACGGCTGTTAACCAGCCTTTTTTACCAGAGGCTGGTGCTTATTCGCCGGGACACCGTCATCACCATGGTGAAGTGGTGGCCCTAGATGACCAGATGGGGCAGGTCGGTGAAGCGTTATCAATGGCAGCACACCGTGTGAACTTAAGTGGTTCAACATGAATAAGCTGTCATGTGGCGTTGATTCGACTGAGCAATGGATCGATGCACTACACCTAGCCAGCCCCTTGCTGCCGATTGGTGGTTTTGCCTATTCGCAAGGATTAGAGCAGGCTCAGGCGTCAGGCTGGGTCACGGATCGGGTCAGCGCTGAGGTCTGGATTCGTGATGCGTTGTTGCTGGTGCTGGCCCAACAAGAGTTGCCGGCGTGGTTGGCGTGTTTTAGGGCCACTCGGCGCAGCGATTGGGCCACTGTCATTGAGTTGGCTTACGAATGGACGGCGCTCAGAGAAACTGCTGAGTTGCGGCTTGAATCGCGACAAATGGCCTATTCAATGGTGCGTTTGTTCGAGCAGTGGGTGGTGCCTGAGCGCATGCCGCCAACGGGTGTGATGCAACGCATAGCGACCAACCACACCATGGCTCACGCCACTTTGTGTGGTTTGCGATTTAACGATGAGACGATTGCATTATCCGCCTTTGTTTGGGCTTGGCTAGAAAACCAAGTGTTGTCTGCCGTGAAGATCGTGCCACTGGGTCAGCTTGATGGGCAAGTACTCATGCATGCGCTTAAACCCGCTGTCGGGCAAGCGATAGCAACGGCACAGGTCACTGATTTAAGTGCCGCTGGTAGCGCCCCTGTTGGCTTAGCCATGGTTAGTAGTCAACATGAAACACAGTACACCCGATTATTCAGAAGTTAGGAACAAGGTAAGGAAAAAAGCATGAAAAAAACACCATTACGAGTGGGCATTGGTGGGCCAGTCGGTTCAGGCAAAACCACCTTGGTCGAGATGCTGTGCAAGCGCATGCGTGACAAGTGGCAGCTCGCGGTTGTGACCAATGATATTTACACCAAAGAAGACGAGCGGTTGCTGGTGGCCGCTGATGCCTTGGCGGCTGAGCGCATCATGGGGGTTGAGACAGGAGGTTGTCCCCACACGGCTATTCGAGAAGATGCTTCGATTAATTTGGAGGCTATCGATCGCATGCAGCAACGGTTTCCAGACTTGGACATTATTTTTGTGGAGTCAGGTGGTGATAATTTGGCAGCGACCTTCAGTCCTGATTTATCGGATTTGACGATCTACGTGATTGATGTGGCTGGTGGTGAAAAAATCCCACGCAAAGGTGGACCTGGCATTACCCGCAGTGATCTGTTGGTCATTAATAAGATTGATCTCGCACCCTATGTGGGCGCGAACTTGGATGTGATGCGCCACGATACGGCCCGCATGCGACCAGACCGCGATTGGGTCATGACTGACCTTAAGCGCAGCGAAGGCCTAGAGACAATCGTTGCCTTTATTGAGCAAAAAGGATGTCTTGGATTGGGGTAAAAAATAAGACCCTTGTTTGAGGCTTTGAGTCGTTGCTTGGTTTTTTACTGGGTATTTGCTTGCCAATGAATCCAGCCGGCGTCTAGCCAATCATTCAATGTGTCAAGGGTTTGGTTTTGGGTGTGGCTTTTGCCACTGGTTTGGGTAGGGGTGAGAAACACACTTCTCGAGTTGGCGAGTTGCTTCAATAACGCGTTGGCTGCTGTGGGGATTTTTTCGCCATTGATAAAAAGCGCTCGCTGCCAAAACAGCATGCGCGTACGCCGATCGAGCTTGATCTGTCCGGCTTGTCCGGGCTCAATGAAGCCCTCAGTGGACTCAAATCTTGCCATCTGGTTGGGTTCGGTCAGCCAAGCGCCCAAGCACTCGACAGCCAACGATTGGTTCAGGGCAACCTGTCTGACACTCTTTAATGCCGCTTGGATCAATCGTTCAGGCAATTCAGCCGACTCGCTCACGGCGCGTTGACTGGGGTCACGAAAATGGTGTTTAAGCCTTGCAGGGGTTTCTAGGCCAAGGCTATCGGCGGCGGCTTCAAGCATGCGTTGCGCCATCATGGCCGCTGTGGGTGCTTTAAAGCCCACGGAGAGCGTCATGCAGTCGTGGTCTAATGCGACGCCATCGTGAGCGGCATCAGGGGGTAGATATAACATGTCGCCCGGTTCAAGCACCGCGTCTTGTTCGGGTGTGAACTGGGATAGGATTTTCAGGGGCAGGTCTGGCACCAAAGAAAGGTCTTGTTGTTGACCAAACCGCCAACGGCGTCGACCCTGTGCTTGAATCAAGAACACGTCGTAACTGTCAAAGTGAGGACCCACGCCGCCACCTTCGCTGGCGATGCTGATCATCAAATCATCGAGCCTAGCCGAGGGCACAAAGTTGAACTGGTAAAGCAAGTCTGCTGCAGCGTCGTCGTGAAGATCGACGCTTTGAACCAGTAAAGTCCAGTTTGGCGACTGAGCAGCGGGCAGCCGACCAAAGGGGCCGTGTTTCATTTGCCAACTGTCTGCATCACGCCAAATTAGGCGAGATTCGACATCGTCGAGGCGGCTGAGTTTTTTAAGATCAGTGATGCGCACGGGTGGCTTTGGATTCGGAAACGCTTGTCTGACGACCAGTGGTTTCTTTTGCCAATAATCACGCATGAATCGATTGGGGGTCAGGCCACCAAGTAGCGGTAAAGGTTGATTGGCTGGGTCACGGCGGGTGGTCATGAAAGTTTCCGTTTCAGTGAGTAGAGCGCTTCAAGAGCGTCTCGCGGTGACAGGCTGTCAGGATCCAAATCGATGAGCGCTTGGGTTAACGCATGCTCGATGGCTGCGGCATCATCGGCTGCTGTCGATGGATCATGATCGGTGGGGTTAGCAAACAAACCCAACTGTGGCGAGGGCGTACCTTGCGCTTCGAGTCGATCAAGCTCTTTGCTGGCATGACGAATGACACTGGCTGGAATGCCCGCGCGTTGAGCCACTTGAATGCCGTAACTGCGACTCGCTGGGCCATCGCGCACCTCATGCAAAAAGACGATGCCTGACGGCGAGTCAGCCGCGGCCAGGTGAACATTGGCTGCGCAAGCGTTGTCAGAAGGCAAGCGCGTCATTTCAAAATAATGCGTGGCAAATAAGGTCAGCGCCCGGTTGTGCGTCAAGAGCCGATGGGCGATCGCCCAAGCGAGCGACAAACCATCATAGGTGGATGTGCCGCGACCAATTTCATCCATGATGACCAAGCTGTGCGCCGTGCTGGCCGCGAGGATCGTAGCCGCCTCGGTCATTTCCATCATGAAAGTCGAACGCCCACCGGCTAAGTCGTCGGCCGCCCCAATACGGGTAAAGATGCGATCGATGCTGCCGATGGTGGCGGCTCGCGCCGGCACAAAACTGCCGACTCGAGCCAAAAGTACGATCAGTGCCACTTGGCGCATGTAGGTCGATTTCCCCCCCATGTTTGGGCCAGTCACAATCAACAGTGAACGCTGTGCGTTAAGAACGCAATCATTGGGTATGAAACGCTCGATGCTGCGCTCGACCGTGGGGTGGCGACCGGCATCAATGGCAATGGTTGGGGTGGATATGATTTCTGGGGCAACCCATTCGTTATGCGCGGCGTGTTGCGCCAAGGCACCAGTGGCGTCGATTTGGGCCAAGGCTTGGCTGGCCAAGTTTAGAGCTGTGACCCACTGCGACAGGTTTTCCAGTAACTGTTCATACAGCCATTTCTCGCGAGCCAAGGATCGGTCTTGCGCAGAGAGAATTTTGTCTTCCCACGACTTCAGTTCTGGCGTGATGAAGCGCTCGGCGTTTTTAAGGGTTTGACGGCGCCGATAGTCATCGGGCACTTTATCGAGTTGGCCGCGCGTGACTTCAATAAAAAAACCATGAACGCGGTTGTACTCGACACGCAAGTTAGTGATGCCAGTACGGGTTTTTTCGCGGGTTTCAATGTCAATTAAAACGTTACCTTGGTCGCTTGATAGCGTTCGCAACTCGTCGAGTTCCGCATCGTAGCCGTTGGCGATAACCCCGCCATCCCTGACTTGAAGAGCGGGCTCCGAGGCAATCGCCAAGACGAGAAGGTCTGTGAGTTGCTTATCCACGGCCAATTGCGCGATCCACTGCGCAACCGTGGGTTGATCACTAGGCTCAAATAAGTGCAGCGTCTCTGTCAGTGCTGGCAATTCGCTCAGTGCGTCTCTAAGGCTAGCCAGTTCCCGTGGTCGAACCGTTTTGAGGGCAATGCGAGTGGTGATGCGCTCGAGATCTGGCCAAGGTGCTAGTGCGGCCATCAATTTTGACAAGGCACCCGGCATCGGTGCGCTTAGAAGTCGAGTCACAGCGTGTTGTCTGGCGAGCACCGCCTCGTTATCTCTTAACGGGTGGTGCAACCAGCGCTTAAGCAGCCGGCTGCCCATGGGGGTGGCACAGTGATCCATCAGAGAAAACAGTGTTGGCGCGGCATCGCCCGAAATGGTTTCGCTGATTTCGAGATTTCGCCGGGTGGCGGGATCCATCATCAGGAAGTCACCCGCACGCTCGACACGCAGTTCGCGCACATGCGACATGGCTTGAGCTTGGGTACGGCTGGCGTAACGCAGCAGCGCACCGGCGGCACTGATGCCGGCCTCTAAGTCGCTGATGTCTAGGCCACTCAAGGAATCAACCCCAAAGTGCTGGCACAGCTGACTTTGAGCGTCTCTGCGCTCAAAGTGCCAAGTCGGCACCGTGCTTAAGGCACACCCTGGGGGTGCTGGGTAGCGATGGTCTTCAGCAACAATCAGCTCGGCTGGGCTGATCCGGTGCAAGGTCGCGTCTATCAACGAGGCGTCGCACTCGGTGACGCGCCATTCGCCGCTCGCCAAGTTAAGCCAAGCGATGGCGGCTAGGCCGCTGGGTTTACCGGCACGCATGGGTTGCCAAAGTGCGGCCAAGCCACGGTCAGATTTTGAGGGTAAGAGAGCCTCGTCGGTGAGTGTGCCTGGCGTGATGATGCGAACGATTTTGCGCTCAACAGGCCCTTTGCTGGTGGCGGGGTCCCCAATCTGCTCGCAGACGGCCACCGACTCTCCCAAGGCAACCAGTTTGGCCAGGTATTGCTCAACCGCGTGCACGGGTACGCCAGCCATGGGAATTGGGGCGCCGTTTGAGGTGCCACGTTTGGTTAGCGTCAGACCGAGCAGGCGAGCGCCGCGCTCGGCATCGTCGTAAAACAGTTCATAGAAGTCTCCCATCCGATAAAAGAGCAGCAACTCGCCTGCCTCTTCTTTCAATCGAAAGAACTGTTGCATCATCGGGGTGTGTGCTTGCGCTTCGGGGGTGGGTTTAGCCAAAATGTAAGGTGCCGTTATCGCGGTTGCCGTGAGACTAAAAAAGCTAAGAAATGCTTTTAATTCGATGTCATTCTTAAGCATTTCCAGACGAATCAAGAAAGGCTTTTCTAAATCAAAAGTCCAGACTCCAGTTTACTTTTGATTTGGCCTTTTTGCGCACCCACAGACGAGGGCGACAAGGTAGACTTTGATCTTTGCTTTTGGTGACAGCTGACATGATCAACAAAATTGTTCCAACGTTGCAAGATGCAGTGGCTGGTATAGCTGACGGATCCGTCGTTTTGGTGGGCGGATTCGGGGGCGCTGGTCAGCCGCTGGATCTTATTGATGCCCTGATTGAGCAAGGAGCCAAAGACCTGACCATTGTGAACAACAATGCGGGTAATGGCGACACCGGTTTGGCGGCACTACTCAAATCTGGCCAGGTTCGCAAAATCATTTGTTCGTTTCCCCGTCAGGCCGACTCGCACGTGTTTGATGGGCTCTATCGATCAGGCAAGCTTGAGCTTGAGTTGGTGCCCCAGGGCACATTGGCCGAACGGGTTCGCGCCGGTGGTGCCGGCATCGGTGGTTTCTACACCCGAACAGCCTTGGGCACCATGTTGGCCGAAGGCAAAGAGGTGCGCAATATCAATGGCGTGGACTTTGTCTTTGAACTGCCTATCGTGGCTGACGTGGCGCTCATCAAGGCCAAGCTAGGCGACCGGTGGGGCAACCTGACGTACAACAAGACAGCGAGAAACTTTGGCCCTGTTCACGCCACGGCTGCCAAACTCACTATCGCTGAGGTTGACGATGTGGTTGAGTTAGGTGAGCTTGACCCAGAATCGGTGGTGACACCGGGTATTTATGTCAAGCGCATCGTGCGTGTTCAGGCCTAGGAGATCAGAAGATGAAGCGTTTATCCAGAGATGAGATCGCCCAACGGCTGGCTCGCGATATCCCTGAAGGGGCCTTTGTGAACCTCGGTATTGGTTTGCCAACGAAGGTGGCCAATTACTTGCCAGATGACAAAGAAATCTTTTTGCAAAGTGAAAACGGTGTGCTCGGTATGGGTCCAGCACCCGCCAAGGGCGAAGAAGATTGGAATTTGATTAATGCGGGCAAGCAGCCTGTCACGCTATTAAAAGGTGGGAGCTATTTCCATCATGCGGACTCATTTGCCATGATGCGTGGCGGTCATCTTGACATCTGTGTGCTGGGGGCTTTTCAAGTCTCGTGCGACGGTGATTTGGCCAATTGGCACACTGGTGAACCTGATGCTATTCCGGCCGTGGGTGGTGCCATGGATTTGGCAATTGGCGCTCGATCGGTCTACATCATGATGGAGCTTTTGACCAAAGAAGGTCAGTCAAAATTGGTGGCGCAATGTACCTATCCCTTGACGGGACTCAAGTGTGTCTCGCGGGTCTATACCGATTACGCTGTGTTTGAGATTCAGCCAGGCGGTGTGGTGAAGGTTATTGAAGATTGCGCCGGGGTGGGGCAAGCAGAGCTGCTCAAACTCACCGGCTTGCCATTGGCCTTCTAATTAGTCTACGAGTTTATTTAAGCGATCAGCATCGAGCAATCCATCACTGGTGGATTGCTCGACTTTTTTCCCCATCGACTCAACGGCTCGGCAGAGCTCTGCAATGCGTGCATCTTGGCGCGCGGTGTGGTCAATCAGTTCGTGTAACACTTTGACCAATGGATCCGTGTCATCTGCTTCAACGCCATACGCGGAGAACTCACTGCCTGGGTGCGTGTCCGCTTTTTGCCCGTCTTGCGCAGACAGCATGTCTTGCAACGGTTTGGGATCTAGTTGGCCCTCATCACAACAGTCAGCGTTAACCCCGGGTGGAAACTCAACCACGGGCTGATCTTCTTGCGCTGGGTTAATCAAGCGTGCGGGGTTACCCACGGCTGTCGCGCCGGCAGGCACGGGCTTGATAACCACGGCATTTGAACCAATGCGAGCACCATCGCCGACAGTAAAACCGCCCAAAATTTTGGCGCCAGCGCCCACCACAACGCCTTGCCCAAGTGTTGGATGCCGCTTTTGGCCTTTGTATAGGCGTGTGCCGCCCAGTGTGACCCCCTGATAGATGGTGCAGTCGTCACCAACAACGGCTGTCTCGCCGATCACAACGCCAAAGCCGTGATCAATAAAGACCCGCCGACCAATCTTCGCCCCTGGGTGGATTTCGACGCCGGTCAATAAGCGACCTAGATGCGAAATAAAGCGCCCAAGCCAAAACCACCCGCTCGACCAAAAGCGGTGGGCTATCCGGTGCACCAAAATCGCATGTAAGCCGGGGTAGCACGTCAAGATTTCTACGCGACTTCTGGCAGCTGGGTCGCGCTGCAAAATGCAGTCGACATCTTCTCTGATCTTATTGAACATGATTGAATCGTAACTGATTGACTGCCTGGTATTTCAGGAATTTCTGTTAAGTACTAGGGTTTAAACAGGTCTTTTTGGTTTTGTGCTGACCGAATCATCGCGGTACATACGCCTCTGAGCATATCAACCTCGTCTTGCGTTAAGTCGCTTTTTTGCCACAAATGTTGCATGCGAGCGATGAGTTTTTTGGGATGCTCGGGGTCTAAGAATTGAACGGCAATCAGGGCTTGTTCCCAATGTTTGGCCAATGCTTGGATCGACTCAGTACGGGCGAGCTGTTTGCCCATGTCTGGCGCTAAGTCAGGGGTGGTTGGCAACCGCTCTTCAGGGGTGATCAAGGCGTAGCGAATCTCCCATGCCGCAAGCTGCAGGGCTTGGGCCACGTTCAGCGAGCTGTAACTTGGGTTAGCGGGTATGTGACAAATGCGGTGACAAAGACTGATCTGAGTATTGGTCAGGCCAGCCCGCTCGCTACCTAAGACAATGGCAACGCGGTGCGATGCGTGCGTCCAGAGGTGTTCGCGGGCGAGCTGAGCCGCCTCGCGGATGTCGCATGGCGGTGGTCCCAAGTCGCGCGCACGGGCTGTCAGTGCAAAGGAGAGCGTGACCGGCGCGAGCGCTTGTTCCAGCGTTGGAGTACTCTGAGTGTTCTCGAGTATGTCGGTTGCGCCACTAGCCAATGCGATGGCTTGTTCATCGCTGACCATGTTTGCCGTTTTTGGGGCGACGAGCCACAAATCTTCGAACCCCATGTTCTTTACGGCGCGGGCCGAAGAACCGACGTTTCCGGGATGGCTGGGTTCGGTTAGGATGAACCGAACCCTTGAAAACTCAAGAGTCATTTAAAATCCAATACTTTAAGCGCCAAGGACAGCAATTTCCATGCACCCGATGTTGAACACCGCCATTAAGGCAGCCCGCCGTGCAGGCAATATTATTACCCGTGCCAGCATAGACGCTGAACGGTTGCAGATTACTCGAAAGGGCGCAAGAGATTTTGTGACTGATGTTGATGTCGCGTGTGAAGCAGCCATTATTGATATCTTGCACACGGCTTATCCAGAACATGCTTTCACGGGTGAAGAATCAGGTCGAGTACATTGGCCTGCCGATGATCGTGTGCCTGAATTTGAATGGCTGATTGATCCACTCGATGGCACGACCAATTTTATTCATGGTATGCCGATTTATGCTGTTTCGGTGGCTGTCAAACAGCGCGGACAGATCGCGCATGCGGTCATTTATGATCCAACGCGCAATGAATTGTTCACAGCCAGCCGAGGCGCTGGTGCATTTTTGAATGATCGGCGTATCAGGGTGTCGGGTTGTTTGCGATTGCCAGAAGCGCTTTTGGGGGCTCGCTGGCCGGGTTCGGCTGGGCCAGATGGACATGCCTCAACCCGCTTTAAAGCCCTAAGTTCAGATAGCGGTGGCGTCAGGCGCACGGGCTCTTCAGTGCTCGACATTGCCTACGTGGCAGCGGGTCGCTTAGACGGGTTCTGTGGCGTTAACCTAAAACCGTGGGACTTGGCGGCCGCTTGCTTGATGGTGACTGAGGCTGGCGGTTTGGTTGGTGATTTGTCGGGCGAGCAAGGTTGGCTGGACTCCGGTGATGTGATTGCAGCGAGTCCTAAGCTGTTTCCACAGTTGCTCAATCATTTGAAATAGGACCTCACTGTTTTGTGTTTGCTGTGGCCCTGTTGCTTAACATTTCGCTTGAGGTCCTAGATGGAGGGATTCCTTAATCCGGTCATCTGGCTTGGGTTTTTAGCCCTAGTGGCCTTAGAGCTTGTGCTCGCTGTCGGGCATGTGGCGCATGCGGTCAAACTCAGCGAGTCCTTGGCGCCACAAGCGCGCGAAAGGGCGCCAGCTTTGGGACTGCTGTCGGCTCTCTTGATCAGGCTCGCGCTACTGGCAAGTGGGGTTTGGCTGACCCAGTTCACCACACCATTGCTGAATTTGGGTGCCTTTGGTCTTTCACTTAAAGACGCCATTTTTATTGTGGGTGGGTTTTACTTACTGTTTAGGGCAACTTTGTCCATCTATGAGCGCACCGAAGCGGCTCTCCCACGTAGCCAAGAAGAGCGCCAGCCGAGTCGACCCAGCATTGTGGTGTTGCAGATTGCCCTACTGAGCATATTTTTTACCGTCGACATGGCGACCGTTGCCATTGGGCTGGTTGAGAGTTTGGCTGTGATGATCAGCGCCGCAGTCGTCGCTTCTTTGCTGTCTTTGTTGCTCCAAGCGCGTCTGATTCGCTGGGTGAGCGCATATCCGGCAGTGATACTGCTTTGTTTTGGGTTTCTGTTGATTCTCGGATTCTCAATGGTGATTCGAGGATTCGGTGTGGTACTGCCAGGCGGTTTGCTCTTGTTGGTGTTGTTATTCTTAGTGCTGGTGGCCTGGTTTCTACACGTCGGCTATCCTCGAGCCGCAGTGGCGCAAAGCCGACTGCCCATACGCGAAA